>SXGR01250155.1_pt1 | contig 12431 bp, 12 predicted proteins | sample 3174711 | NCBI WGS metagenome assembly SXGR01 (sample SAMN11356860, study PRJNA531348) | freshwater metagenome | isolation source: freshwater sample F1-60 | place: China: Fuxian Lake, Yuxi | collected 2017-12-25
GGCCGAATGGTCGCCGCAACTCAATCTCGGCATCCCGGTGCTGATCCCGGAAGAATACGTGGCCGACCTCTCGGTACGCATGGGGCTCTATCGCCGGCTCGGCGCGCTCGGCAGTCAGCCGGAGATCGATTCGTTTGCCGCCGAACTGGTCGATCGCTTCGGCAAAATGCCGGCCGAGGCCGAGTTCCTGCTGAAGACCATCGCGTTGAAACTTCTCTGCCGTCAGGCCGGCGTCGAGAAGATCGATGCGGGGGAGAAGGCCGTTGTGCTGTCATTCCATGACAACAAGTTCGAGAAGCCCGACCGGCTGATTGGCTGGCTGCAGAAGAATGCACCGCTGGTCCGGCTCAGGCCCGACCACCGCATCATCGTGCAGCGCGTTTGGAACGACGAGCGCCAGAGACTTGCCGGCGTGACCAGCCTCTTGGGCGAACTGGCGAAGCTCGCGGCCTAGGCGGCGCTAGCAGTTGGGCGGCCGCCCGGCGGGCGCAGCGCAACAGCCAGTCGCTCAGTTTGCGATCGCCCACAGCGCGCGCCATGCCAATCGCGCCGACGCACAAGACCGCTGCGGCGGTGGCGTTGCTGTCGAGACGCCGCGGCCGAGGCCGGGCGCGCCCCAGTTCGGCGATCACACCGTAGAGCGCGTTGGCGTAGGCCAGCCGAGCGGGCAGGGAGGCCCGCCCCACATCGCCGGGCAAAGCCGCGAGTGTACAGCCGACCGAGACTTCGCCGATGTGGTCCTTGTGCATGTAGTCATCGAGTACCTTCGCCGCTTCACGGGCAAGGCCTGCTGGATCGATGCTCTTGCGGTTGCGCAACAGGCGCAGCAACCCGTGGCTGGTCCGCAGTACTTCGGCGAACAGGTCGTCCTTGGATTCGAAATGGGCATAGAACGCACCGCGCGTCAGTCCGGCGGCCAGCATGACGTCGTCAATCGTGGTCGACTCATATCCGCGCAGGCGGAACAGCCGGGCCGCGTGGTCGAGAATTTCCTGGCGCGTGCGGGCCTTCCGGGCGGGGGTAACCGGCATGGCTTTCTCCTTTTTATGTCATACAACATATCATATGTTATTCGACATATACAGGTGAGGAGGCCGCATGAGCATCGAGCTTTTCCAGTTCCGCCATTCGCCCTACAACGAAAAAGTGCGCTGGGCGCTCGATCTCAAACGCCTCGAACACCGGCGCATCGATTTGCTGCCTGGTCCGCACATGGGCCGGGTACGCAAACTCTCGGGGCAAACCGCAACGCCGGTCCTGACGATCGACGGACGAGCTGTCGCCGGATCAGCGGCAATCCTGCGCGAGCTCGACATGCTGCAGCCCACGCCTTCGTTGGCGACCGCTGACCCCGCGGTCACGGCCATCGTAGACCGCTTCGACAACGATTTCGGGCCGCGCATCCGGCGCAAGGTCCTGTCACTGTTGCTGGAAGACCTCGGCTACTTCGGACGCGTCTTCGCCGAGGGCCAAAGCCTGGCTCAGCGAACGATCTATCGTCTGGCCTTGCCGCTAGCCCAGGGCATGGTGCGGAAGGGTAACGGCATTACCGGCCCTGAATCGATCGAAGATGGCGAGCGCGCCCTGCAGGAAACGCTCGCCTTCGTCGTCGAACGCTCAGCCGCCACCGGCTATCTGGTCGGGTCGAGCTTCAGCGCCGCCGACCTTACGGCTGCGTCCATACTGGCGATGGTCGTCAATCCAGAAAACTCAACGATGAGCAAACCGATGCCGGCTCCTCCTGGCTACGCCACCTGGATGTCCACGACCTCGGCCCACCCTGGTGCGGCCTGGGTGCGGGCAATGTACGCGCGGCACCGCCAAGCTTAGGCGGTCGACTGCGCTGCGCTGGTGGCCGCGTCGCGTTCAGCGAGGTTGAAGACCTCGACAAAGGCCGAGGGTGGTTGGGCGCCCGACACGGCATACTTGCGGTTCACGATGAAGCAGGGAACACCGTTGATACCCAGACGCCGCGCGTAGACGTCGGAGGCCACGACTTCCTGCCGGCCGTCGTCACCCTGCAGGTACCGGCGCGCGCGCAGTCCATCGAGCCCGACTCGAACAGCGCACTCCACCAATGTATCGAGATCGCCGATATCCATGCCCTCTTCGAAATAGGCCTTGAAAAGCTCCGCGACCGTTTCGTCCTGACGTTCATTCTTGGCGCTCCAGTGAATCAGCCGGTGCGACAGAACAGTGTTGGGCGTACGTCGAATGCGTGAGAACTGAAACTCGATTCCTGCCTCGCGACCGCTCTCCGCGATCGCCTGATAAATCTGGCGCGGCCGGTCGCCGCCGCCGAACTTGGCACGCACGTAGTCGTCGCGCGTCATTCCTTCCGGCGGCATGTCGGGATTGAGCTGGAAGGGACGCCACGACAACGCGACATTGGTCCGGCCACTGATGTCGAGGGCACGTTCGAACCGGCGCTTGCCGATGTAGCACCATGGACAGATCGTATCGGAGACGATGTCGACATAGATCATGAACGGAGTGTACGCCCTTCACGCCAATGCAGGAAGACGCCCGAGACGGCAACAGCCGCCATGGCAACGGATGTCAGCCATGCGGCGGCAGGCCAGCCGCCGCTCGACACGAGGGCCGCCGTCACAGGAGGCCCCAGCAGAGCACCGAAGTTCGACCCCTGCATGAGCAGCCCGGTACCGGCACCGACAAGCTGCGGCCGAGCGGCATGGACAGGGACCGCTGTAAACAACGCCGCCGGCACGACGCCAATAATCATCGAATAGAGACCCGCCAAGACCAGACGCAGGATGTCAGGAAGGCCATCGAGGAAAAGACCCGCCGTGCACACAGCCATCGGCACGGCCGCGCCCACGATCAGAGCGACTCGCGGGACGCCGCGCTGGAGGAGCAGACCTCCCCCAAGATTGCCCAGCACATTCACCATGGTCACCACAGCTGTCACGATCGCTGCCGTCGAAGGTGAAAACGCCAGACGTTCGACCATGAGCGTGGGCAGAAACCCCACGACGGCAAACCAGCAGCACGAATAGACACCGAAGCAAAAGGCTATCGCGAGCGGGCCGCCGCTGGTGGCAACGTCGCGCATGTCACCCACAATCGACGCATGTGTTGCCGTCCCTTGATCGAGCTCACGGCGTCCGGTCGCGAAAAGCAAAAGAGCGATCAGCACTGCGGCCGATGCACTGCCTGCCACCCACCAATCGACCCTCCATGAGGCACCGGCGAGGAAGAGGGCGATGACCAGCATCATCGACCCGGCCCCCGCAGGCATGTAGGTGGTCCAAAGCGTCATGACGGCCCGCTGATCGGTTGCGCTCGCGATCCGGAGCAGCAGGGGCGGGATGGCCACAGCCACGGCGATGAAGCCAAGGCCTTCGATCACACGAGCGACGAGCAACGCTTCGACCGTCCCGGCAAAGCCTCCCAGGACGCTTGCGGCAACGCAAAGTGCGGTCCCGGAGACGATCAGACGCCGATGGCCCAGCCGCTCGGCCGTGAGCGCAATCGCCATACCGCTCAAGGCTGTCATCAAATTCACCACCGACAGCAACCAGCCTGCCTGCCGCAACGTCGCGCCGAGATCTTCGCGAATTGACGGCAGAGCGGGAGGTGCCTTGCCGATATGGAACGCCGCGACAATGCCCGCCGTGACGAGCAGAGCGACCAGTCCCCAGGGCGTGCGCCGCGGCGTGCTCAGTACTGCACCCGCGCGGTAATCGCGCCGTCGACGACGAAGTTGATGCCGGTAACGAACGACGCCGGTGTGCCCGCAAGAAAGGCAACACAGGCTGCGACTTCCTGCGGCGTGCCCATGCGGCCGGTTGGATTGCGGCCGAGCGCCGTCTTGTAACGCGGCGCGCCCGCATCGCGCTGGCGACCCCAAGTATTGCCATCTTCCAGGATCGTTCCCGGAGAGACCATGTTGGCGCGCACACCCTTGGGTGCCATGTCGATGGCCAGCGACTTGACCAGTGGCACCAGCGCCGCCTTCACCGAGCGGTAGGGCTGGGTCGGGCCCGACACTTCGACCAGCGAGACGGTCCCGATGATCGTGAGCGTGGCGCCCTGACCGCGCTTCTCGAGGTGCGGACGAACGTGACGCACGGCGTTCACCGTCGAGACAAGATCAATCTCGATGCTCTTGCGCCATCCGTCTTCGGAGTCCTCGATGCCGAGCGCGCTGACATTGGCGACAAAGTGGTCGATGCCGCCGTCGGCCGCAAAATCGCCGATCCATTTCCTGAGCGCAGCATCGTCGGTCACGTCGAACGCAGTGCCCGTCACGCGCGCCTGCTGGGACTGCCAGGCTTGCTCGCGTTCCTTCACAAGCCTGGCGTCGCGGGCGCAGAAACCGACAACTGCACCCTCGGCAACGAAGGCGTCGACTATGGCGCGACCGATACTCTTCGTTCCGCCTGTGACCAGCACCCGTTTGCCTTTGAGACCGAGGTCCATGTTTCCTCCTGAACGGCTCGTCGCTAATAAGGCAGGCATAGAACAGGGGAGCTTTCTCGATGTCCAAGCGATTCGACCTCACGGGCAAAGTCGCGCTTGTCACCGGCGCATCGTCCGGACTTGGGGTTCACTTCGCGCGTTGCCTCGGCGAGGCCGGGGCCAGCGTTGTGCTGGCGGCCCGCCGCGTCGATCGAATCGAGTCTCTCAAAGTGGAATTGATCGCCAAAGGCGTGGCGTCAACGGCGGTCGCGCTCGATGTGCAGTCGGCCGAGTCGATCGCCGGCAGCCTGGAAGCGGCCGGTCCGATCGACATTCTGGTGAACAACGCGGGTATCTCGATCGTCAGGCCGGCGCTCGACATGCCGGAGGATGACTGGGACGCCGTGGTCGACACCAACCTGCGCGGCGCCTGGCTCATGGCCCAGGCCTCGGCGAAGCGCTGGGTCGCCGCCAAGCGGCCGGGCGTCATCGTCAACATCGCGTCGATCCTTGGTCTGCGGACCATCGGACAGGTCGCGCCCTACAATGCGTCGAAGGCTGGCTTGATTCACCTCACGCGCGCGCTGGCCATGGAATGGGCGCGCCACAACATCCGCGTCAACGCCATATGCCCGGGCTATATCGAAACCGAAATGAACGGCGATTTCTGGAAGACGCCGGGAGGGCAGCGGCTGATCGAGCGCATTCCCCAACGCCGCATCGGCCAGCCCGAACATCTCGACGGCGCGCTGTTGTTGCTGGCGTCGGACGCAGGCGCCTTCATGACGGGAAGCATCGTGACGGTCGATGGCGGCCACACGGTGAACTCGCTCTGACGCTCACCACCCGTTGATGCGGTCGTAGACATCGACCACCGACTTGCCGCCGTCGAAGTCGCTGTCGACGACGTAGTAGCGATCGTAGGCCGCCGCGGTGATGCAGGCATGGTTGGGCAGGATACGCACGCGCGTTCCGACCGGCATGTTGCCGTAGGGCAGGGGACCGTCGGCGCCGACGAAGCCATGTTCCTGCGAGCACGCCACAACGGCCATATTCTCGATGGGCGCCCCGGCAATCGTTCCGTAGCCCACCTTGGGTTGGAATTCCTGGGCGCTGATATCCTTGGAGAGCGCGAGCGCTCCGGCGTCGATCAGCATCTGGTTGCGGTGCGGGTAATGGCCAATCACCGACGCCATCACGGAGAGCGCCAGATCGTCCGGCGCGCAGGAGCCGATCAGCGCCTGGTCGAGATCGTTGAAGACATAGACGCCCGGGCGCATCTCGGTGATGCCGGTGAAGTCCCGCGAATGGATGGCGGTCGGTGTCGAGCCGGCGCTCACGATCGGACAGGGAATGCCGGCCGCGCGCAAGGTCTCGGCGGCGGCGACGACAGCGCGGCGTTCCTGTTCGGCCACGGCGGCAATGCCGTCGGGCGTGCTCTCGTGATAGGAGTGCCCGCCGTGGGTCATGACGCCGGCCAGTTCGACGCCGGGCGCCGCGTGAAGGACCCTGGCGATGTCGAGCAGTCCCGGTAACTCGGGATAGGGCAGTCCGGCACGGCCGGCGCCGCTGTCGATCTCGATGAAGACAGAGAAGGTATCGCCTCCGGACGCGGCATCGCCGATCGCACGCGCGACCGCGAGGCTGTCGGTGACGACCCGGAGATTGACGCCCTGCCGCCTCAGCTCCGCGATGGTGGCCAGCTTGGCCGGGACGATCCCCACGCCGTACAGGATGTCCTTGAAGCCCCCCTCGGCGAAGTACCGTGCCTCGGCCAGGGTCGACACCGTAATGCGACCGTCATGGCCTTCTACCGCCATGCGGCCGATTTGCACGGATTTGGCGGTCTTGAGGTGAGGCCGCAGGACAACTCCCGCGCTACGGAGCCGCTCGCTCATGCGCTTTAGGTTGCGGCGAAGCACGGCCCGGTCAAGAATGAGCACGGGGGTCGGAAGGTCATCGAGAGTCTGGGCGGCCATGGGAGTCAATCCTCGGTCAAGCCATTCTTTCCGCCATTGGGGAGGCGGTCAAATAGCGCATGCCGATCGAGAACGAGCGGAAGTTTGTGCTGAAGAACGATAGCGGGCTCGAGGTACGTCTGGCTCAGGCGCCGGGCGTTACGCGCAGCCTGCTCGTTCAGGCGTACCTCGACGCGCCCGGGCTGCGGCTTCGCGCGCGCGAGGCCGACGGCGAATTGCAGCATATCTTCAGCTTCAAGCGTCTGGTCGACGATCAAGTGGTCGAGATCGAAACCGAGATCGAGGCCACCGACTTCCGCCGCCTCTGGAAATTGCGACGCGAGACCTTGCAGAAGGTTCGCTATTCCTGGCCCGACGGCCGCTGCCACTGGGACGTCGACTTCTTCAAGACCACCGGCGGGCGCACGTACTTCGCAATGGCCGAGGTCGAGATGCCCGAGCATCAGAAAGTCCCGCCGCCGCTTCCGGCCAGCATTGCGCCATACGTCATCGAGCAGGTGGCACACCAGGATCCGCGCTTCACCTCCAAGCGGCTGGCCGACGCCGCACACGCCGGGCGGATTCTGGCAGAGATCGAACAGAAAGTCGCCGCCGGGTAACCCGTGTCACGCGGCACGTGGCCTGATCCTCGGCAACGCCACCAACGGCCACGGATCGGGCAACTGTCCCACCGGGCAATCGATCAGCATCGGTTTTCCTCTTGCTATGCCACGAGCGATGGCGGCTTCGAGTTCGCCGGGAGACTGCACGCGCTCCGACGTGATGCCGAAACTTTCGCCCAGCTTCACGAAATCCGGATTGTGCAGGTCTGACGCGATCGTGCGGTTGTTGAAGGCCTGTTGCTGGATGCGCTTCACGTTGCCGTAGGCCCCGTCGCTGAAGACGACGGCCACGACGCCGATGCCGTTCTGCGCCGCCGTCGCCATTTCCATGGCGGTGAAGAGGAAGCCACCATCGCCACTGATCGACACGACAGGCGTGTCGGGCTTCGCCACCTTGACGCCGAGCGACGTGGCGTAACCCCAGCCCAGAGTGCCCTGGTAGCCCGGCGAAAGGAACGTCCGCGATCTGTAGGTCGGATAGGCAAGACGCGCGGCGTAACCCATCTGCGTGAGCTCATCGACCAGGATGCCGTCTTCCGGCAGCGCGCGCCGGATGGCTTCGAGGTAGCCGATCTGGGGCGCGATCCGCTCGCGAATGGCCTTGATTGATGCCGCCTTGGTCTCTGCCACGGCTTCGGCTCGCCCGGCACGCCGAACGACATGCTTGCCGAGACGTTCGGCCAGCGCCTTCATCGTCGCCGACGCATCGCCCACGATTCCAACCTCGGGTCGACGCTGGCGATCCAACTCGTGGCTGTCGATATCGATGCGAATGATCTTGAGCTCATCGTCGAGGCCCCAGATCTGCTGCTGCGGCTGAAGACGCGTGCCGACCGCCAGCACCACATCGGCCTCACCCCAGAATCGATAGCCGGCCGGCGATGTCACCGAGAGCCGATGCCGCCCGTCGATCAAGCCCTGGCCCATGCGACCCGTTGCAACGGGCGCGTCGATCATCTCGGCAATCCGAAGCACATGCGCGCCAGCACCTTGCGCGCCGCCACCGACGACGATCAACGGCCGTTGCGCGTTGCCGAGAAGTTTGGCCGCGCGCTCCACAGCGTCTTCGTCGACGGGGCAGGGGTCGGCCACGGCTGGCGCTGCGGGCAGAACCACCGGGCCTTTGCGTCCCCACGTGTCCATCGCGCATTCCAGCGCCACCGGCCGCTGGCGCCCCGACAGCATTCGCCGGAACGCCTCGTTGACCATCCCGGGTGCTTCGGCAGGCGCGGTGATGCGGTCGGCCCATTTAGTCAGGCCACGCATGATCGCCAGTTGATCGGGCAATTCATGCAGCAGCCCGACGTTGCGCCCGATCATGGCTTGCTGGATCTGGCCGGTGAGCGCCAGAACCGGCGCGTTCACCGCATAGGCCGTCGACAGCGCAGCGGTCGTGTTGAGGAATCCCGGGCCTGGCACGACGGCATAGGCCGACGGCTTGCCCGTCGCCATCGCATAGCCCAGCGCCATGTAGGCGCAGGCCTGCTCATGCCGCGCAGGGATCGGCTTGATCGCGTTGGTCCTGTCGTACAGCGCGTCGAAGAACGAATCGTTCTGGACGCCGGGCAGGCAGAAGAGAGTGTCGATGCCGGTCAGTTCCAGCATCGACACGACCGCCTGCGCGGTTGTCAGGAATTGCGTCATTTAATCGACCCGGGCTCCGGAGGCTTTGACGATGACAGCTAGCCTCGCTTCTTCGGAGTCGCGATAGGCAAGCGTGTCCGCCGGTGAACGCCAGATCGCGGTCGCCGCGAGCTCCTGGAACTTGGTCTTGATATCGTCGCTCTCCAAGGCGCGCTTCGAAACCTCCGATAGTCGCGCGAGAATCTCCGCCGGCAACTTCGCCGGGCCGGTCAGGGTTGTCCACGAATTGATGTCGAAGCCCGGCAGTGCCTCGGCAATGGTCGGCATATCCGGCACCACCGGCGAACGCTGAGCCGAGGTCACGGCGAGGCCGTTGACCTTGCCCGGCCTGAACTGGGCAAGCGCGCCCGGAATGTTGTCGAAGATCATGTGGATTTGCCCGGCCAGCAAATCCTGCATCGCGGGCGCGCCGCCACGATAGGGGACATGCAGCATGTCGACTTTGGCCAGCAGCTTGAAAAGCTCACCCGAAAGATGGAGCGTCGTGCCCGCACCGGCCGAGCCATAGGAATACTTGCCGGGGTTCTTGCGAAGAAGCTCGATCAGCTCCGGCACGGTCTTTGCCGGCACATTGAGGTTGGTGACGAGCATGTTGGGCAATTGCCACATGGTCGTGATGAACGTGAAGTCCGTGCGCGCGTTGAATGGAAGCTTGGCATAGAGGGTGGGGGCGATCGCGTGGCTCGCAATGCCGCCCAGCCCCAGCGTGTAGCCATCCGGCGCGGACTGGGCGAGGGCCTCCATGCCGACATTGCCTCCGGAGCCGCTTCTGTTTTCCACAACCCACTGTTGGCCGGTCAGTTCGCCCATCTTGGCGCAAAGCAGACGTGAGAGTGTGTCCGTGGCACCCCCTGCCGGGAAGGGATTGATGTATCGCACCGTCCGGTTGGGATAGGTTCCTTGAGCCGAAACGATGGCGGGCGCCGCCACTGTCGCTGTCAGCCCTCCAAGTACATGGCGCCGCTGCAGAAAATAAACGCGAGACTTCATTGTTGCGATCCTCCCGGGGCCGCACCGTGCCAAAGACCTTGCGCGGCGTCGAGAACAGCTCGCAGAGATTGTCGCACTCTCGATGGAAATTGTTCAGCTTCGCAACCCGATGTGCTAGACAGGGTTTCGTATTGAAGGCGGGTCCGGGCCAGACGGCCCGGGCACAGCCTTTGTGGTGTGTAACGACATGGCATCGTTACGTGTGTGAGGATCGTCCATGCCGAGATGGGTGTTGAGTGGGCAGGGTAAGGCGAGGGGCATCGCGACAGCGATCGTTCTTGTCGCTCTGGGAGCGCTTGGAGTGGCCAACGCCCAGACCCAGCAACGCAGACCCGACGCCGCGGCACCGGCCCCGCCGCCGACGCAGGCTGAAGCGTGTTACGCCAGCTACGGTCTGAAGCCCTCGCAAAAGATACAGATTTGCTCGGAGGCGATACGATCCGATGCGCTCAAAGGCATCCCGCTCGCCCTCGCGTACTATAACCGCGCGACGGCACTCAGCGCCGACGGCGATCAACCGGCCGCGACTTCCGACTTCAGGGAAGCCATCCGCATTTTCACGCAGATCATCCGCTCCTCGCAGGCCAGCGCGCCGATTCTGTTCCAGCGCGGCGTGATCTACCACACGATCGGCGACTCCGATCAGGCGATCGTCGATTACAGCGACGCCATTCGCGTGGCGCCGACGGAGACCTATGCCTACGTCAATCGCGGCATAGTTCTCTACACCCAGAAAGACAACAACGAAGGAGCGATTTCGGATTTCAACGCCGCACTGAAACTGAAACCTTGCGAAGTCACTGCCTGGGTCAATCGTGGCCTGGTGTACAAGCGCAAAGGCGATCTCAACCAATCGATTGCCGACTTTACCGACGCGCTGAAGTGTCTCGGCACAAATCTGACACCTGTGCCGGCCTCAGCGCCGGCCAATCCTACCCAGCAGTACCTCACGGGTGTTCAGGCCTCGACGCAGGCAGCCGATACCTACTTCCAGCGCGGCCTGGTGAAGATCGACAAGAAGATCTACAAGGACGCCATTCTCGATTTCAACGACGCCATTCGACTCAATCCGGGCGCCGCCGCTCACTTTGTCGGGCGTGCATCGGCCAACATGCTGCTCGAGCAGTTTCAGCCGGCCATCGCCGACTTCACCGAGGCCATTCGCCTGGCGCCCGGCGATGCCTACACGTTCCTGCACCGCGGCATCGCCTATCACACGGTCAACGAACCCGACAACGCGATCTCGGACTATACCGAAGCCCACAAACTCACCCCGCGCGACGTCAATCCGCTGATCAACCGCGGTATCGTCTACTACTCGAAAAAGGGCTTGTACGACCTCGCCATCGCGGACTTCACCGAAGCGCTCGACATCGACCGCAAGGACGTGAACGCCCTGATCAACCGCGGCATTTCATATCGTGAGAAGGGCGACCCCGATAAAGCGATCATCGATTTCAGCGAAGCGCTGCGCCTCGGTCTTTTGACCGGCGACGTGCTGCAGTTCGGCTCGAAGGACCCCGATGCCGTCCGCCACTGGGCGCAGGTCGCCCACGCACGCTACCAGCGCGGCAACGCCTATGTCGTGAAGAAGGAATACGACCTGGCGCTGGCGGACTTCAACGAATCGATCCGCGTCAATCCGCTCGAAGCCAGGACCTTTGTCTCGCGCGGCGGTATCTTCCTCTACCGCCAGGAACTCGAACGCGCGATCGCCGACTTTACCGAAGGCATCCGGCTCGATCCCAACTACGCTTTCGCCTACTTCCAGCGCGGCTTCGCCTATCATGCGCTTGAAGAACCGGACAGGGCTACGCCCGCCTTCATGCGGGATGCAGGGCGACACCAGACATCGCCAGTAATCTCGTCCCAAGTCGCTCCGAGCGCTTCGCTGGCCCGGCAGGCCGTTAGAGCGACGAACCGCACGGCCAGTGCGGCTGTGCCGGACATCGTTTCCAACCGCGCCATTACCGCCGGCAACTCAGCAGCGGGCAGGGCCTCATGGTGACGAACCTCGCGGACTTTGCCCATCGCAGGCAGCAGGTGGTCGAGGCCGCCCTGCCATCGGGCGGGGTTCTCCCCGTCCCGCAGGCCCCGGGCCTTGGCCGCGTCGAGGATCGCCTCGATCCGACCGCGGACTCGTCGTGCCGTTTCGGGCTTGATGGCCCAGATCGGTTTGAGCACCGCGAGGACGTCCTCGACGCCGACGGCGGCGACCGCCATGCCCCCTAGACGGGGCATCGCGTAGGTCGCAAGGCTGGCCCGCCACTGGGCGGGCGACTTCGGGTTCCTCCAGCCAGCGGCGTGCGAGGCGATGTAGTCCTCGGCCGCGGCGGCGAAGGTCAGTTCGCCAGCAGGTCGCCGCCGACGCTCGGCAAGCGGGTCCAACCCCGCGTGGATGGTCCTGCGAGCCTCTAGGACAGCTTCCCGGGCCGCGGCGAGGGTAACGACAGGATACGGGCCCAAGCCCATCTCGCGGGCCTTATTCAGGCGCTGGTAGCGGAACAGCCACGACGCCCGCCCGGCGGATGTAACCTGAAGGTAGAGGCCCTCGCCGCAGGCGAACCGCCCCGGGGACTTCAGCCGGGCAACCTCGGCAGCGGTCAACTTCTTGGCCACGGCGTCCTCCCAAACCCACAGCTCAACCCACAGTCTTGAGTATACGCTGGTGGTCTTTGGCGGACAATGAGGCTCTGGATTGCCTTATTTTTCTGAGCCAGTGGTCGTGGGTAGGTGGGTCTGGACGGGCATTTGGCGGAGGGAGACGACTATCCCTCCAACTCTCTGATAAGCC
>SXGR01416992.1_pt1 | contig 12426 bp, 13 predicted proteins | sample 3174711 | NCBI WGS metagenome assembly SXGR01 (sample SAMN11356860, study PRJNA531348) | freshwater metagenome | isolation source: freshwater sample F1-60 | place: China: Fuxian Lake, Yuxi | collected 2017-12-25
GGAAAACAGGGGCATGTGGCTTACCCACATCTGGCAGTCAATCCCATTCATCAAATCGCCCCCGTTTTACACGAACTGGCCACCACGGTTTGGGACGAAGGCAATGAATATTTTCCACCCACCAGCCTGCAAATCACGCACATTCAAGCCGGTGGTGAAGCGACGAATATCATTCCGGGCGAAGTGCAGGTGCATTTGAATGTTCGCTATTGCACCGAACAAACGCACGACACACTGCAATCCAAGATCACCAACGCGTTCAGCGCGCATGGTTTGACACCATCGATTCAATGGCAACATAGCGGTCAACCCTTTCTCACCAGCCAAGGTCGCTTGCTCACCGCATGTATCGAAACCATCACCACATTGACACCACAAACACCCAAATTATCCACCAGCGGTGGCACCTCCGATGCGCGTTTTATTGCGCCCTATGGGGTCGAAATCGTCGAATTGGGACCGGTGAATAAAACCATTCATCAAGTGAATGAATGCGTCTTCATTGACGATCTGCATCAGTTGGCATTAATTTATGAGCGCCTTTGCGAGCAATTACTTCTTTAACCGCAGCGCGGGAATGGACTTAAAGTCACATGCACAGCGATTCGTGGCGCTCGGTGGAATGGACACACCCGAAAAATCACGTGAAAAGCACACGGGAATATTCCAGGCCAAACTGCCGGGCGTCACTGCTGCGGGCAGTGAAATATACTGTTCACTGGCATACGATGTTCCTTGATCACCTTGCCAAATACTCGGCGAATATTTCGCGCTAAACGATATGGTTTGCCCAGTTTGACACGGAAACGATACTCGACCCCAGGATTGTCCCTGCGGCACCGACACCTTGGCGATTGTTTTTGCGCTTGCGGCATCAATGACCTGAATGCTGGTCGCATAATGTGCCCAACAGGAATCTTTAGCCAGTGTGACATAACACGTAAACGCATGACTGTTCGATAGGACACACAGACTCAGCAATAAAAAAACCATTTTTTTAAACATAATACACTCCTGGGTACACGAATCGCGCATCGGTAGCGGCAGTGCTCAATTAAAAGGTCAAAAAACGGGCTCGGGCACGGGCACGGCAATGAGCGCTACGCGCATCTATTAAATATCAAAACTTGCGTAGCGTACATTGCCGTGCCCGTGGGCGTGCCCGTGCCCGTGCCCGTTTTTTGACCTTCAAATTAAAAACTCCTACATCAATATAATTGTAATTTCATATCATTCTAAGTATAGTTAACCCCTTCTTGATTTTCCATGACCATTAAACATCATGACTCAAACAAACCAAACAACCCAAGCTCATCTCGCGGCCCTAGAAATTCAACAACGTCGCCCGGATTTTAAACCACGTATCGGACTGGTACTCGGTTCGGGGCTGGGTAGTTTAGCCGCGGCGCTGGACGACCCTTTGGTGATCCCGTACGATGAATTACCCGGCTTTCCTGCGCTCACCGTTCAAGGACATCTTGGGCAGATGATCTTAGGTTTTTTGGCCGGCGTACCGGTGGTGTGTTTGCAAGGGCGTACACACGGCTACGAAGGCACCGATCATTCCTCGGTCAAAACCTACGTGCGCACCTTACGCTTGCTGGGCTGCGAATATTTTTTAGCCACCAATGCGTCCGGATCACTGCGCGCCGATGTGGGACCTGGTGAGCTCATGTTGATCACGGATCACATCAATTTTCAAGCCACCAATCCTTTAATCGGCCCCAATGACGACCAGTTTGGACCTCGTTTTTATCCGCTGGATCAAGCGTATCACCCCGAGCTGTGCGAGCACATGATTCGCTGCGCCCACGACGAGTCCATCGCACTCACCCCCGGCGTCTACATTGCAGTCACCGGACCACATTATGAAACAGCCGCAGAAATTAATGCGTTTCGTATTTTAGGCGCTGATGCGGTCGGCATGTCGACCGTGCCGGAAGTCCTTGTGGCCAATCATTGTGGCTTAAAAGTCGCCGTCATCGCCACCATCACCAACTATGCCACGGGCATTGCTCGCACAAGCCATAGTCACGAAGAGGTGATCCGCACGGCATCACAAGCCAGTGAAAAACTCAAACGCTTAGTCAAACGATTCGTGGCAACGTTACCCTCAAACGGTGGCTAACAACGAAGCGTGCGTTTAGAACACCACGTCTTAGCGAGCCGCAGGCGAAGCCGTTGATCCAGTAGCCTTGGGTTCGAAGACCGAGACCACTGGAAGGCCTCGTAGCGACGGGATGTTTCGTTAGGCGTTATTTTAATACATAAGATAGCGGCGGAGGATTCTCTAGCATATATACAATTCCTTCTCTTTTTGCTCTTTCTGGTGTCGACTCCCCCCGACCTTCGCTTCTTATCATGTCAATCAATGTTTGATTGCTTTGTTTACGATTACAATAAGGGCTAACACTAGCCCGTATGTTAGGATCCGCGCCAAAATATAATAATTCCCTGACTGTTTCTGTGTGTAGACCCACTGCTGCTCCGCGCAACGCGTCATCGCTTGCAGGAGCGCCATGAGTTAATAACGCAACAACGAATTCATACTTTCCCTTACGGGCTGCGTGCTCCAAAGCCGTATAACCTAGCCAATCTTTAACACTAAGATCTGGGTTTCTCGCTAATAAAGCATCAAATAATATTTTATCATTATTCTCTATTGCAATCATCAAAACAGTCCGCGGACGCCGGTCCGTTGTGAGGGCATTAATATCAGCCCCATGAGTGTCTATCGCGAGGATCACCTGGTCTGTTTCTCTTCCTTGTGCCAACGATAACATGTTTATATCAATCCACCTAACATTACCTTGCATGATTATTCTCCCTTGAAATTTATATGTATGTATATTTACTATACATATAAGGCCTTAATTTGTCAATTAAGCCAATACAAGTCGAATGAGTGATATACGGCTTCGTGCCTCGCGGTGACGGGATGTTGTCTTCGCGCAGGAGCGATATTTCAGGGGGCGCCTGTTACAAGACCGAGGGCTCGATCGTCTTACAATAAATCCCCGGTGCATTACGCAGGTACTCATGATAATCCATGCCGTAACCAAAAACATAGTGATCTTCAATACGTAAACCCACAAAATCCGCCCGGTCCAGACCATGGGGCACCCGTTTTTGATACTTATCCACCAAAACGGCGGTATACACGGCCGAAGCGCCCATCGCTTTCAACTCGTCCATGATGGCGGTGAGGGTGAGGCCGCCATCGAGAATATCGTCCACAATCAAAACCGCACGTCCACGCACATCCACCGTGGGTTTCGCCTTCCAGTGTAACTGACCGGGGTTAATCTCGCCGCGGTAGCGTGTGGCGTGAACATAATCGACTTCGAGCGGAAAGTCCATGCGGGTTAATAAATTTCCCATGGTGACCAAGCCACCAATCATCACACACATCACCACAGGATTTTGATCATGCAGCACGGTGTGAATTTCTTTGGCCATCCGATCCAGGGCCTCATGGACTTCGGATTCGTTATAGAGACAGGTTGCTTCATTGTATACTTTATTGATGTCGTTAATCATGCGTAGTCGCCTTATACGTGGTTTGACTCATCGGCATCGATGCCTCACAAACAGTCCATGGTTCACGAGCGGCCGACAACCAAGGTCGTACGGCACCCAACTCGTATTTTTGTACAATGAGACAATAAAATCCTGCAGGGAAAGGAGTGAGCATTTTACCCATTTCATTTAAAAACTCAAGCTTGTGGATCCAATAGGGTTGATTAACCGGCCACAAATAATGAAAATTAACAAAACCACGGACCACATAGCCGCGCTCAATCAGCATTCTTTTTAAATGATAGGATGACATCAGATGAGTCGTCTGGCGATTTAATCCCGGTAGCCACCCTAATTTTAGCGCCATCCCCCATAAGCTCAATGGATTAATGCCAGCAAAAATAAGATGCCCCATGGGGCGTAATACACGGTCCATTTCATCTAAAATCGCGTGATCTGCGTGACGATTTTTTTCTGCCGAGCACCGTGTTATCCTCTGCGGGTCGCCAAGCTCCATACACAGCGGCGCCACAATGCAATCCATGCTGTGCTTGGCAAACGGCAAGGCATGGGGGGACGCCATGACCATCAACGCGCCGGGCAGAGGCTTGCGATCGACAATCCATTGATCAGGATACGCTAAAGATGATAACCAAGGATGCGCACCACACCCCCCGATTTGCAATAATTCACGCCCCCCAAGATCCCCATGTAAATGCTCAATTTGCAACGCGAGTGCGTACGCAAAACGTTCGCCTTGGGGTGTATTAAACCAATCATTTTTTTTGTGTGGTAACATAAAATACTCCGACCAGCATCAACACAAAGCCTAGGCCCATCATGGCAGAATATAAACTAAACAGCACGTAGCGGTGTGACGTATAGATCAAGTTAATGCCTTCAATTCCTAAGGCTTGTGTCAACATACTCACCACACACAGGAGCGCTGAGGCCGTCCCTTTGGTCACCGGCGTTGCGAACAAAATCATTCGATTAAGCGGCGTGGAAACAAAACTGTATCCCCAAAAATAGCCCATTAATCCTGGCATAAAATACACAAACGACGCGGGAAACACGCGACTTAAGACCACCATCAACACCAAACTCAACACGATCACCACCGAACCGATGAGGATCAATTCTTTGAGGGTTTTTTTCTGTGACCAATACGACAGCATGAAGTTACCTAAAATATAGGCACCAAACACGGGCAATTGCCACAGCGCATAATGCAGCATGCTGTAATGCTCCTCCACAACGACTATCACGGGCGATAAAGCAATCCACGTCATGCAAGGAACACCAATGAAACTATACGCCAACACACCACACACAAACGGGCGATGGGACAGCAAACGCCCATAACTCGACAGGATCTGCTGCACCGACCAGGTCATGGGGACAATGATACTGCCATCCCGTTTCTTTTGTCCCACCGATTCTGGCATATAACGCCACAAGCCCCACCACGCCACAAAAGCCAAAAGACCCAGGAAAATAAAGATCCATCGCCAATCCACGTACAGCAACAAAAAGGCACCCAATAAGGGACCTAATAACGGCGCTAAAATCGCCACATTACCCATAATGGCAAAGAGCTTAATCACATCCCTTTCCGCAAAAATCTCATGAAAAACGGCATACCCGACCACGGAAATAAAGCATAAACCCATGCCTTGGAAAAAGCGCGCGAGCAAAAACGTATTCATCGAAAATGAACACGCCACACACCACGTCATGAGACAAAATAAAAACGCGCCCCAGAGCATTACCGGCCGGCGCCCAATCGCGTCCGACAAAGGGCCTAAAAACAGTTGTAAACTCGCCCCGCCCAACACATACACGGTCACCGAATTGGCCACATTACTCATGGACGCATGGAACGAGGACACCACATCAATCATGCCGGGCATGATCATGTCATTGGCAATGTAGGTTAAAAACTCGTACAACACGAGAAATATCGCAAACAAGAGCGCATGACGCACGCTCAGATCGATGAGTGGTGTTCGCATTCAAACGCCCCTTTGCCATTGAAGATCATACCGAGGAACACCGACATGTTTTTCCGACGCATCATGGATAGCGTAACCCACAACCGCGGCTAATTGTCCATTGACGTACACCAAAGGCACACGATATCTCCACCACGGGGGAATGTTCCATTGTTGAAACAATTTTTTTAAGCATTTAGTCTGTCCTCGCCAATGAAAGGTTTCGCCCCCCTGTCGGCTCGTCACGTGAAGACTGGCACCGGGGGGAATGTAGACGCCCGTCGATGATGGGACTGCGCGCAGCCAATCCTCCTCTAACCACGGACACGCTTTGGGAAAATCAACCCAGGATTGATGCGTCACGATCGGTGCGGATTCCTCGGGGGGTAATAAATACAACACGTCTTGATAGCGTCGAATCACCCATTGACGCTGGCGCAACAGGGGTGTGCGATCGCCGCCGGCTCCGATCACCTCATGAATAAGCTTGTCCATGTTTTTTTGCGTTGGTCGACGAATATGATTTTTTTTAAACCAGCAACGTAATACATTCACTAATCTCGCCTTCGATAAGGCACGCAGCGGGGCCAAAGACAGGCGATTATTCTCCAGATCAGCGCAATCGATCGCGGCCAGATCATCAAGATTTTGCACCGCCTCTTGACAATGCTGTGCACTCGCGTGGATCTGTGCGAGCAGGTTGGGCCATCGTTCACGCAAACGTGGGATCACCTGCGCACGTAGATAATTACGCGAGAATGCCAAGGAGACATTACTGTCATCTTCCACCCACACCAAGGCATGGGCTTGTGCATAGGCTTCCAATTGCGCCCGTGGTTTATCCAGCAAAGGACGACATAAGACACCACGCCCCCTAGGCATGCACGGGAGCATCGCGGCTAATCCATCCACACCCGTCCCACGCATCCACTGCAGCAACACCGTTTCGGCCTGATCATCGGCGTGGTGCGCCACAAGCAGGGCATCATCATCCGACACCCGATCGTTTAACACCAAATAACGCGCTTCCCGTGCATTTTCTTCCAGATTGCGCGTGCGGTCAAACGTTACCGAATGGGCCTCAAAAGGGAGGTTTAATGCCGCGCAAAACGCGGCACAATGGTTTTGCCACACCAACGCCTGTGGACTTAAACCATGATGAATATGCACCGGAAACAGTCGGTCTTTTAAACCCGCACACTGTGCGAGGGCATGCAATAAAACACAAGAATCCAACCCACCACTGAAACCGACCACGAGACGTCGATAAGGTTGAAGTTTTTTAATCCAATCGTCCGTGATGAGATCCGTCGGGTTCATAATGAATTAATTCACCGCGCCCATGGCCATCCATTTTTGATAGCGACGCTCGAGAAGCTCATCCATCGGTAAGGCACGTAACAAATGCAACTCCTCGATAAGAACCGTATTTAACGAGGCAATCATGCGATCTAAATCACGATGTGCCCCACCCAACGGCTCATCAATCACGCGATCAATCAAGCCATAGTCTAAGGTCTTCTGTGCGGTAATGCCCATGGCACGTGCCGCATCACTGGCTTTGCTCGCATCTTTCCATAAAATGGACGCACAGCCTTCGGGGGAAATCACCGAATAAATGGCATATTGCAGCATGATAATGTAATCACCCACGCCAATGGCTAAAGCACCACCGGAGCCGGCTTCTCCGGTCACAATACAGATGATCGGTGTTTTGAGTGTCGACATCTCATATAAATTACGTGCAATCGCTTCGGACTGATTGCGCTCCTCCGCACCAATGCCTGGATAGGCACCGGCCGTATCGATAAACGTGATGAGTGGCAGATTAAATTTTTCGGCCAGTTTCATCAAACGCAATGCTTTGCGGTATTCTTCCGGACGGGCCATGCCAAAATTACGTAATACCTTCTCTTTCGTCCGTTTACCTTTTTGATTTCCTAAAATCATCACCGGCTCGCCATGAAAACGTGCGATGCCACCAATGATGGCCGGTGCGCAAGAAGAATGTCGATCGCCATGCAACTCATGAAAATCAGTGAACAAATGCTCAATGTAATCACTCGTCTGTGGTCGTAGTGGATGACGCGCCATTTGCGCATTTTGCCAGGGCTCTAATTGCGTAAACACTTGTTTTTTTAATTCTTCAGCTTTTTGCTCCAGACGTGCAATTTCCTCATGAAGATCAAATTGACTATCATAGCCGACCATGCGTAACGCTTGAATTTTTTGATCGAGCTCTTCGATCGGTTGTTCAAAATCTAAAAATTGTTGACTCATATCTTAAACCACGCAAGAATTGTATTAGAGAGTAAAAAGTAGCATAATTGGCCATACAAAGCAATTTAACCGGTGAAACACCATTGCCCCTCCACCCCTTTAAACCCATGCCAAACAACCCATTTCAGTTAAGTCCTGGGCGTCTTGAGATTTGGGAGTACGCTTTGCGTCCACGCGACACCAAGCATGATGGTTGTTTATCGCCCGCTGAGCGCGAACGAGCGCAAAATTTTTATTTTGACAAACATCGACAACGCTTCATCGGTGCACGCACCATGTTAAGACGTCTTTTGGCACGCTATGTCCAGCAAACACCCGAATCACTGCGGTTTACTGAAAATCGCTACGGTAAACCGCAGTTAATCACGAATGAAAGCTTGCAGTTTAACCTCAGTCATTCAGGCGAGCGTGCGCTTTTGGCGGTGGGAATGTGTGCCCCGGTTGGGATTGATCTGGAGTATTTCAAAGCACGAGACTACCATGGCATTGCCAAACAGATGTTTTCTGTGGATGAATACCACGCTTTTGCTCAATTACCCGTCTACTTACAACCCCTGGCGTTTTATCACATTTGGGTCCAAAAAGAAGCGTTGATCAAAGCCGCCGGATTAGGCCTTTCATACCCCACCCAGCAGTTTACAGTCCCTGTACGCGCACCCACACAACAACGCGTGGCCGATGAGCGTCATCAAAAAACATGGAACATGATCTCATGGATGCCGACTAATCAATGTTACGCCGCGATGTGTTATGACCCATCCATTCAGGAGATTTTTTATGGACAAGCCGACGATTTTACTCTCTGAAGCCCGGGTGCGTGAACACTTAAAGACCGCTTCATGGTGTGATGGTTTACACCTGCATTGTTTTGACTCGATTGATTCCACACAAACCTTTGTGAAAAGCGCGATACAAGCGCAATCCCCCGCCTTCAAGGAACATGTGATGTGTTGCGCCGAAACCCAAACACAAGGACACGGACGTTTGGGTCGAACATGGTTTTCACCCCCACATCAAAATCTGTATTTTTCAGTCTCCTGGACCTTTCGCGCGCCCTTTCCGGCGTTATCGACCTTAAGCTTAGTCATCAGTTTAGCACTTTATGCGCTTTTGGAAGAACATCGGTTACATCAAGACATTCGTATCAAATGGCCGAATGATCTACTCTGGAGAGGGAAAAAAATCGCGGGGATTTTAATTGATCTGATGCAATCTACACCCGACACCTTGCATGTCGTGATTGGTATTGGACTGAATGTACTGGCGCATACGCCATCGGAGCCGGAACAAACCGCTTGGTGTTCGATGCATGACATCGACCCCCGAGCGTTTGATCGCAATCAACTTCTGGCACAATGCATCACGCATTTAAATGAGCATATCAATTGTTGGGTAAAACAAGGTTTTGATGCGTTTAAGGTACGCTGGACAGCCTTGGATGCGCTGTATGGACAAGCCATTACTGTCACGCAACGTACACAAAAACACCATGGAACAGCCCAAGGAATCAATGCCGCCGGCGAACTACTGGTGCGCGACCAGCAGGGCATCGTGCACGCCTTTCTCTCGGGTGAAGCATCGATTCAACGGTAAGATTAAACTTCAATCATTTCCTCAACATCTACGCCTTCTTTTTCCTGCTGAATACGTAAATAAATTTCCTCACGATGTACGGAGACATCTTTTGGTGCATTAATGCCTAAACGTACTTGATTACCTTTAACGCCTAAAACCGTAATATTGACATCATCACCAATAATTAACGTTTCACCAATTCGTCGTGTTAAAATTAACATAATTCAATTCTCCCTAAATAAACAGCCATCATTATTTATACAGCGCGTATGTATTATACAGCTTTGCGCATAATATGTCCATAGTGCAATCAAAGACCAAAGACCGCACGCATTATTATACGATCTCTTCGGTTGATGCAAGAGATTTCTTGCATCGCAAGCAATCAATTTGGGTTAGACTACAAAAGGGTGCGCGCAGTTGATGGATAAGGACAGTCCATGAAATGAAGTCGGTTCAGCCTCCTTGGGGCTCACGCCGGCCGCCGTCACAGCACAGACCTTAAGTTTATCGCCTCTTTACACGAATCAACTTCGTTTTCAATTGACCTTTCTGGTGTCGTTGGGTATTGGCGTTATTGCGGGGTAATACCTGGCCGTTCCTCTTCTTCGTTCCGTGGAGATTGCGGACGATCTTCTTCATGAGGAATATCTTGACGAAGTGCTGCGAACATTTTGATCTTTCCAATCTCTTCAGAACTAAGCTGTGTATTCACAGGGGTGCCAGCTGCATACTGGATAGACGTATCTTTTATCGTCATACTGTCATTATTTCTTTTTGTACAATAACCAAAAACATTTCGTGTTGGATTTCTATAGACGTAGATTGTGTTGTCAGCGGGATAATCGTTGCTATTTTTTTTTGCATCATACCGACTCTGGGCCTGAGATCTATCTCCAACAAAGATAACTTCAATGTTTTTTCCATAGCTCATAATATAACCCCTCTATTTATCTTACTAACAGTATAGTCAACAATAAATAAAAAAGTTATATTTCACACCATAAAACCCATCAATGAATACAAATACCTTAAAAAAATACCAACGCAAGGCCTCTTGTCACAATCCAGCAATTCTGGGTGAATGAGGTAGGGTGGGCTTCGGCTCTCGCGACGTACCCACCCTACGAGTTCAGCACTATTTTGCGAAAAATAATTTTATTAAAACGCTACATAGCCCTAAAGCAGAGGGCCTTATCGTTCGCCCAGAATTCCTAGTGCCTCGTCACAATCACCGAGCCAATCCGAACCGTGACCGTTAATTATGACAAAATAAATCTCACCCGTGATGGTCCATCAAAGCCTCAACATTCAACATCAAGCGCTCAACCACGCCCTGATGTGCATCGATAAACGCGGTGGCTTGCTCGATTTGATGGTTTTTATGCGCAGGATTTTGATGTAACTCCAGCAGCGCGTCCACCAAAGTTTCCATGTCTTTTTCTTGGCGCAAAGCCCCAAGGTTCACGAGCTCCTCGCAGAGTTGACGTGAATTATGCATATGCGGGCCGCAAAGCACCGGGATTTTGGCTGCCATGGGTTCTAACACATTGTGCCCACCGACCGGGACTAAACTTCCGCCCACGAAGGCATAATCACTGATGCGATAAAAATCGTTTAATTCACCCATGGAATCCCCAACCACCACCTCAACCGCGGATGAAATGCTCTGTGCTTGACTGCGTAAACCGGTTTTAAAGCCCTGATTGACAGACAACTGATGCACCAAAGTAAACCGTTGCGGGTGACGTGGGACCAAAAATAACACGGCGGATGGGTCATGCGCCAGAACGCGTGGCCAATGCTTTAACCATAAGATCTCCTCGCCTTCATGGGTGCTGGCCGCAATCACGACCAGGCGATGCGCGCCCCACTGCTCACGTAAGGCATCCACAGCCGCAGACCGTGTTGATGCGCGTACAAAATCACATTTGAGCTGCCCCATCATTTCGACCGATGGCGCACCTAAGGCAAGAAAACGATTGGCATCTTGTTCACTTTGAGCGAAAATGCGTGTGAGGTGGCGTACAATGGGTTGAAAGAAAAAGCGTACGGCCTGATATTGACGAAAGGCCCCATCGGATAGGCGTGCATTCACTAAAATTAATGGAATCTTGGCCATGGCCGCTTGTTCAATTAAATGCGGCCAAAGTTCCGTCTCCATAATAATACCCACGCGAGGGTTTACTTTTTTATAAAATCGTCGTACAAAACGCGGGAGATCATAAGGAATGTATTGATGGGCCACGCGATGAGCAAAACGTGCGCTGACCTGCGCTGAACCTGTTGGGGTCATGGTGGTCACCAACACACGATAAGACTTGTGCACAAGTGCTTCAATCAGTGGGGTTGCCGCCACCACTTCACCCAGTGACACGGCATGGATCCAGACATCTGTGGCTTGGGGCCACACCAACGGACGCGCAAAACGCTCAGCCATTCGCTGACGATAGGCCGGTTGTTGACGACTTTTCCATAAAAGTCGTAAAACAATAAAAGGTAAACCGCAATAAAAAAGAAGGGTATAGAGTCGTCGCATCATTTTCAACATAAATGAAAGGACTATACCACCAAATGCTTAAGGAGTCAGGATGAATTTTAAAAATCGGTTTAAACACCAAACCTGGTGGGGCAAAATACTGGGCACTTTTTTTGGCTTTTTAATGGCCGGCCCCGTGGGTGCTCTGTTTGGCATGCTCCTCGGTCACAGCTTCGATCGCGGTTTGCATCAACATTATGCTAAACCCTGTTGGCCTTATCGTATTGAACCGAATAAAAAAATTCAAGAAACCTATGTCAACACCTTATTTTCTGTGCTGGGTTACCTGGCCAAAGTCGATGGGCGTGTCTCCGAACGAGCCATTCAATTCGCCTCCACCGGCATGAATGATCTCGGTTTGTCACGCTCGGAAAAAAAACGCGCCAAGTTGGCCTTTTCCGAGGGAAAACAACCCACCTTTTCGCTCCAACAAACCTTAAACACCTTTTCGTCTTCCCTGCGCCACAAACCACAATTGGTGAATCTTTTTTTGCAGAGCGTCTATCAAATGATACAAAA
>SXGR01300734.1_pt1 | contig 12421 bp, 9 predicted proteins | sample 3174711 | NCBI WGS metagenome assembly SXGR01 (sample SAMN11356860, study PRJNA531348) | freshwater metagenome | isolation source: freshwater sample F1-60 | place: China: Fuxian Lake, Yuxi | collected 2017-12-25
CTTCGGTCCCACCTACTATTCATTCAATCACGGCAATGTGCATTTCGTGGCGCTGAACAATGTGGAATATGCGGGTGTGGACAAGCTGTTCGGCGATGACCGTTATCGCGGCTACATCACCGACAATCAGCTGACGTGGCTGGAACAGGACCTCGCCCAAGTGCCGGTGGACAAACTAATCGTCATTGCGACGCATATTCCGCTGGTTGCAGAAGCGGATGACGGCCGCTCCGAACCGGCGACCGCAGCGGGTACTGAAAATTTCGCAAGGTTGTTGCAGATACTTTCTCCCTTTAACACGATCTATGGTCTCGCTGGCCACGACACCAGCAACAGTTGGAAGGTAGAAGTGAATCACCAGCACGGCTGGCAGGGTCGACCCTGGATCGCCCACACGCTTGCCGAAGTGCGGGGCAACGGCTGGACGAATGGACCCGCCGATAACCGCGGCGTTCGTGATGCGATGATGCAGGACGGCAATCCCAATGGCTTCTATCTGCTGAAGTTCCAGGACACCAAACTGACCCCTGAGTTTATTCCGTTTCCATTCGGTGCCGATGCTGCACAGCGTCTGCGGGTAACACTCGATCCGCTATTAATCGCTGATGCTGACGGCGGGATCAATCGCGGGCAACAGCGCGCAGGCACCCGGGTTGTCGTCAACCTTTTCGATGGCGGCGTGCGTGATCAGGTGTGGTTGCGGCTGAATCAAGGTGAACGCCAGGCAATGACGTATACCGTGCGTACCGATCCCTTCGTGGAACGCCTGCACGCGCAATATGCCGGAACCGACAACGAGTATGGCACGCCGACACGCTCTTCCCATGTGTGGGAATATGCTTTGCCGGATCAACTGCCACCCGGCTTACATCTCATCGAGATTGAAACCGAAGATGAATTCGGCCAGCAGCAACAGGGCGTGATGACGTTTGAGATTTCGTTGTCGGGCACGCCAGCGCCATTGCAATAAATCAGTAGAACAATAATATCGCTGCCCCTTGTGCGCTGACCTGATTCCGTACCGACACGAGCTGTCACCATGAACTACGTCAAGAATTTATGCCTGATCATGTTGCTGTCCAGCTTGCTTGCCAGCGTGCAAGCTCAACAACTTGATGTGCAGGCCCATCGCGGAGGCATGGGGTTGCTCACTGAAAACACGCTGGAAGCGTTTGCCAATGCGATCGCGCTTGGCGTCACTACGCTGGAAATGGACACTCAGGTAACTGCAGACGGTTTTGTCATCGTCACGCATGATCGCCAGGTGCTGGATCACCGCTGCCGCGACACCCAGCCAGCAGTTGCTGACGATCCTGATTTTCCCTATGTAGGCAAGTTCATCAAGTCTCTCACGCTGGCGCAGATTCAAACTCTGGACTGCGGTTCGCAACGCGCTGCGGCACATCCAGAGCAGAGGACTTTGCCGGGTTCACAACTCGTGCAACTGGCAGAGGTGTTAGCGCTGGTAAAACGCGCTGCTGCGGACTCAGTGATGCTCAACATCGAAACCAAAATAGAAGCAGGCGCCCCGGAGCAGACAGTAGCTCTTGAGCCGTTCGTGCAGGCGGTTCTGCGCGAGATTCGCGCAGCCGAAATGCTTGACCGCGTGACTATCCAGAGCTTTGACTGGGGCGCGCTGATGCGCGTTCGTGAACTAGAGCCCTCCCTGCCGATCATTGCACTCTCCAATGCGCAGTCGTTTCTGCAGTGCGGTATGCCAGGAGCATCGCCATGGACGGGAGGCATAGATATGGATGACTTCGAGTGCAGCTTGCCGTCAGCGGCAGCGTCATTTGGCGCCGACGCAATCTCGCCGGTGCATGGCTTGCCGCAAGAGGCCCGCGTAACTGACGCGGGCTATCTGCTTTTCACTACCAGTGAAATGGTGGAGCAAGCTCACGCGCTGGGAATGAAAGTGATACCGTGGACTATTGACGATGCCGCTTCGCTGGAATTCTTCGTGGAGCTGGGAGTTGACGGAATCATCACCAACTATCCAGAAAGGCTGTTGAACTTGCTGCGATCGCGTTGATGTCGCGCCAGAAAATGAGAGACATATTTAAGGGGTCGCCCATTAGCCGATTCCGGTCAACAGGGCGCAGAATTACCTGAGCATTCGCACCCCACCAAATTTAATTAGTTAATCCAAGCCTTGTTCTCGCAGCCTATTTTTCAATCATCGTGCTGCTTCATAAAGATGTGCAACAGTCACCCATCTGGATCAAAGCTCTGGCAATCAGCATCATTCGATGATGATTGCCGCTCCTGGTAGCAAGCTACCCCAGAAAATAATCGGTGCCCGACCTGTAGCCAATTGCCCAAAGACAGAATGATGGCTATCACTCGCGTGATTCCAACCCCTTCAGAGCTTACCGTCGAGGCGCTTACAATAACCTGGCGTTAACGCAGTACAACGAATGAGCCATGCTAGCGACATTCAGAGAAACATGGTTCGAAGCCGACCCCTTGTTTGTCTACCAGCACGGCGCAACCACTACCCGAAAGCTCGCTCTACATCGAACGGCTCCTGGTTGTTCAGCATATGATAAATTGCCCTGGCAAGTTTGCCCTCCACTGCTTTCTTGGCAACCATCAGATGACACTTAGCCTGTTTCTTCTGATAAAAGCGCCTCACCCGTGGCTCCCAAATGGCCGCCAAGTGTGCTGCTTGCATAAACGCCAAGGCCAGATAACGGTTACCGTTCTTGCGATTAGCATGACCTTTGTTCTTCCCATTGCTGATTTTCTTTGTGCCAACGCATCGGCTATAAGACAGGTAGTGACCCGCATCAGCAAAGCGTTGAATGTTGCCTGTCTCCAAAGCGATCGTGGCGCCCAGGATAGGGCCTATCCCACCGACACTGGTCATTAACTGGTAGTTCGTTTGTTGGATACAGTGTCTCGCTACTGTCCGCTCAAGCTGCTTTATCACGTCTGTCATGGACTGAATCATTGATAGCATCGCCTCTGCCACCAAGCTTGTGCAGGGCATGGGTAACAACTGTTGTAGCGCTTCAGAATCCAACTTCTTCACCTGATTCTCACTGAGCCGCTTACCGGTATGACGAGCTAACAAACTTTGTAAACTGGTGCGTTGACGGGTACGCTGATCGACTAGTAATAAACGTCGTCTCAGCACATCCCTGATACCACGTGTTGCTTTGGGATAAATATAGCCAGTGGGTAGAATATCCAGGCTGAGCAAATGAGCCAAAAACCTGGCATCGGTAAAATCATTTGTGTATTTGATGCCATTGTACTGCTCTATCGCGGCAGGGTTGGTAAGATGAACCTGATGACCTGCTTCAATCAACCCATCCACTAGCCAATACCAATTGTAAGTTGATTCAACGACACAGCCCGCCAAGTCTTGTTTGTAGGGACTCAAGGCCTGCACTATCGCAGGCAGATCGTTAGGCAGTCGTTTTTCATGGACCTGCTTACTCTCTTTATCTTGAATAGAAATCACACTGTTGTTTGAATGCAAATCGATTCCGCAATAAAGTGGTGCAGTCATTAGCCTTCTCCAAATTGAGGTGATAATCAAAGTTTTGCAACTCTAGATTTACCACCGATATGAGGAGTCGGCTAATGATTATCAGAGGGATTACTTTTACGACCCCTTAAACGTTTAATCCCTCCGACCCCTTAAACGCTCCGGCAGGTAATTGTCCTATCTCTTACCAATTCCGAGGGGTGCGGGACTGATCTGGCTATCTGTCGGCCTGTACATTATGATCAGTGTGCGAATCGCATAACAATAATTGTGTGTATATGGCCATTTTCAAATCGCTCTACTTTCAGGTTTTGGTGGCAATAGCCATCGGTATCACGCTGGGCGCCATCGCTCCCGAGCTCGGCGCGGCAATGAAGCCTTTGGGTGATGGCTTCATCAAGCTCATCAAAATGATCATTGCACCGGTAATTTTCTGCACGGTCGTCACCGGTATTGCTGGCATGGAAGATATGACTTCGGTAGGCAAGACCGGCGGCTATGCATTGCTGTACTTCGAAATCGTCAGCACGATTGCGCTTTTGATCGGTCTGGTGGTCATCAATGTCATCAAGCCGGGTGTCGGAATGAATATTGACCCGACTACTCTCGATGCGGGAGCCGTGACCAGCTATGCCACGGCGGCCGAGAGTCAGTCGACTGTCGGATTTTTTCTGAATGTGATTCCGACCACGGTCGTTGATGCGTTTGCCAAGGGCGAGATTCTGCAGGTGTTGTTGTTTTCATTGCTGTTTGGATTTGCATTGCATTCAGTGGGTGAGACCGGCAGGCCCGTGTTCAAATTTATCGATGCCTTGTCGCACGTCCTGTTTCGTATCATCGGTTTCATCATGATGGTCGCGCCCATCGGCGCGTTCGGTGCAATGGCGCTCACCATCGGCCAGTACGGCGTGGATTCATTGATCTCCCTCGGTGCGCTGATGGCATGCTTCTATGCAACCTGCCTGTTGTTCGTGTTTGTCGTGCTCGGCATCATCGCGCGTCTGCACGGTTTCAGCATCTGGAGATTCGTGATCTATATTCGCGAAGAACTGGCGATCGTGCTCGGCACGTCATCATCCGAAACCGTGCTGCCTCGCATGATTCACAAGATGGAAATGGCCGGATGCCGCAAATCAGTTGTTGGACTCGTAATCCCGACAGGCTACTCATTCAATCTGGACGGCACGTCGATTTACCTCACGATGGCCGCCATCTTTCTCGCACAGGCGACCAACATTCCGCTGTCACTAATGGATCAATTGGGATTGCTCGCGGTATTGTTGCTTACCTCGAAAGGCGCTGCCGCGGTGACGGGCGGCGGATTTATCGTGTTGGCCGCGACCCTGTCAGCAACGGGCACTGTGCCTGTGGCAGCACTGGCATTGATTCTTGGCATCGACCGATTCATGTCAGAAGCGCGAGCGCTTACCAATTTGGTCGGTAATGGTGTGGCTTCGATCGTCGTCGCCAAATGGTGCAAGCAACTCGATGAAAAAAAAATGCGGGAACAGTTGGGTTAAGGCGACAATTTACGTACGAGCTGTCAGCGATCTTTCAGCTCAAGAACGCAGTTTTGTAACAACGGGAGATCAATTCAATGTACCTAGACCTTTTACGGATCAAACCGGTTGAACCGGCACCGCATGTCGATGCTGGTGAACCCATTGAAGGGAGCCTCGAGGGTGAAGCGACACTCAAGCGCACATTGAATGCCACCCAGCTGGTGCTGCTCGGTATCGGCGGCGTGATCGGCGCCGGCATCTTTGTACTCACTGGCCAGGCTGCGGCAGCGCACGCTGGACCTGCGATCATACTGAGCTTCGTTATAGCGAGCATTGCCTGTGCGTTCGCTGGACTGTGCTATGCCGAGTTTGCAGCGATGATGCCGGTTTCGGGCAGCGCCTACTCGTATTCCTACGCGACACTCGGCGAGTTCGTCGCCTGGTTCATTGGCTGGTGTCTTGTGCTCGAATACCTGTTCGCGGCGTCTACAGTCGCGGTCGGATGGTCGGGCTACATGAACAGCTTTCTGGACACGCTCGGCATCCCGTTGCCCGATGTGCTCGCGAATTCGACCTTTACTGTGACCGCAGGCGAGTTCGTGCGCACAGGGGCGATAGTCAACCTGCCGGCGGTGTTTATCGTCGCGGTGATTTCCGCACTGTGTTACATCGGCATCAGGCAATCGGCGATCGCTAACGCGATCATCGTGGCCATCAAGGTGACCGTTATCGTGCTGTTCGTTGCGTTCAGCGTGCAATTTGTCGATCCGGCCAACTGGGTGCCTTTCATCCCGGAGAATGAAGGTCCTGGCCGTTTCGGTATGGACGGTGTAGTGCGCGCAGCGGCGATCGTGTTCTTTGCCTACATCGGTTTCGACGCAGTCTCGACCTCGGCCGGTGAGGCCAAAAACCCGCAACGCGACATGCCGATCGGTATCCTCGGGTCGCTGGCGATCTGCACGGTGATCTACATCATCGTCTGCGCGGTGCTGACCGGCATGCTTCCCTACCTGGAGTTAAATACTCCCAAGCCTGTAGCCACTGCGCTCGAGGCCTACCCAAGCTTGTTATGGTTACGCACACTGGTCGAGCTCGGCGCGATCGCGGGATTGTCGTCGGTGATTCTCGTGATGCTGATGGCGCAGTCGCGGATCTTCTACACGATGGCCAATGACGGTTTGATACCGAAAATATTCAGCAGGGTGCACCCCAAATACCATACGCCGTACATCGGCACCATCATCATCGGCACCATCGCCGCTCTGCTGGCCGGATTCCTGCCGATTGGTCTGCTCGGCGAGCTGGTCTCGATGGGCACACTGTTAGCCTTCGCGACCGTCTCGGCTGGCGTACTGGTCCTGCGCTACACGCGACCCGAACTGGAGCGGTCGTTTCGTGTTCCAGGTGCGATTGTGATGTGCCCGCTCGGAGTTATCGCTTGCCTGTACCTGTTCTGGCAACCATTCCGCGAACACTGGGTACTGTTCACGAGCTGGACGGCGATCGGCATGCTGGTGTACTTCGGCTACGGGTATTGGCACAGCCGTTTGCGCGTCGCAAACTGAACGGGCCCGCTCCACTGCGTACTGGCTTACTGAGTCATTCCAGCTTCCCACGCTGTGATAGCGTCTTTCATTGACCCCACGTCGCCGGCGCGCATCCATGCGTTGTTACTGTGCGGCCCGAGGATTTAGAGCATTCCAGCATTGTCGACGGCGAGAAAGTTGCCGCTTTGTGGATAGCGCTCTATGGGGTCGGAAGAATTACTTTGTAATCCCGTCGACTCTTTAAACACTCAATGCTCTGGTCTGCCAAGAATGGCGGCAGCTTTTGAAGTGAATCGAAGAGCAGTGAAGCAGTCATCGATTTCAGTATGTCTTCATTGTACTTTCCATGATCGCTGTCGCAATGGCGAAGTTCACCGCATTGTTAACCTCAACCGGGTCTGGACCTCGAGATCAGCCTGAAGCACTATCATGCGGCGCACTATGCCATGGCAGGTACTTCAATATTGCCAGGACCCACTATCCAACACGCACAGCGCTCACTGGAAGGAATGAGTATTGAAAATCAGGGCGGAAGCTTCGACACCGGTAATTATTGGTGCGGGTCAAGTTAGCGAGAAAAACCTGCCTGCGTTACTGGCACAGCCACCCATGGGATTGGCAGCCGAGGCGGCGAGGGTGGCGATCGCAGATACTGGCGCGGGTCCGTCTCTTGCGCAGCTGATAGATACCATTGCAGTAGTGCGCCTGTTTTCAGATTCAAGTAATCGCCCACGTCTTCAGCACGGGTTTGGACGCGCAGAGAATCCACCAAGAGCTCTGGCCCGGCGCATTGGTGCGAATCCTCACACTGCGATCTATGGGCATGTAGGTGGCAATACACCGCAAGCCCTGCTGAATGAGATGGCAGAGCGCATTGCCCACAGCGCAGCAGGAATCGTATTGCTCGCTGGCGCGGAGGCCTTGAGCACGATGCAAACCGCGGTGCGGAAAGGATTGCAGCTGCAATGGCAAGAAGCAGATGCTGGCAGTTTGGAAGATCGCGGTATGGGTGAACCGCTCACCACACCACATGAATATGCTCATGGTATCGGCGTGCCAACGCAGACTTATCCCTTGTTTGAAAATGCCATCCGCGGTTTACGCGGTACCAGCGTACAGCAACAACTGGAAATAATGGGGAAGCTGTTCCAACCATTCACCAGTGTTGCTGCGCACAATCCCTTCGCGTACTTCGCCACAGAATATTCAGCAGCAGATCTGGCGAAAGTCACCGAGAAGAATCGTTATATCGGCTTTCCCTATCCCAAACTGCTGAATGCCCGCGATGCGGTCAATCAAGGTGCGGCACTGATCGTGACCTCGGTAGGCAGAGCACGCGAATTGCAGATCGATCCAGCTAAATGGATCTATCTGCACGGCTGCGGTGAGGCCAGCGACAAACTGATCAGTCAGCGCGAGCATCTTTACTCATCACCCGGAATCCGCATCAGCACTTCCAAAGCAATGGAGATGGCGGGGACAACAGTAGCCGACATGAGTCACTTTGACTTGTATTCCTGCTTTCCTTCCGCGGTGGAAATTGCGTGTGATGAATTGGGAATTGCCCATGATGATCCGCGCGGGCTCACAGTCACCGGTGGACTGCCTTTTTTTGGCGGCCCCGGCAACAATTACTCAATGCACGCCATCGCCAGCATGGTGGAGAGACTGCGTGCTCGTGCGGGGGAATTTGGATTGGTGACAGCCAATGGCGGCTGGTTGTCGAAACATGCCTGTGGAATTTACTCCACTGAACCCACACTCGGTCTCTGGCGGCGGGAAAATCCTGCTAACTATCAAAGGCAGATTGATGCGCTTCCCGTTCCTGCTTTTACCGAGATCGCAGTAGGCGCAGCAAGCATCGAAACCTATACAGTGGTGTTTGGGCGCAATGGACCTGAGCGGGCAATCGTCGTCGGTCGTTTGCGGGCAGATAATCGGCGGTTTATCGCCAATACACCTGCCGATGCAGGTGTACTCGCGAGCCTGGTGGAGCAGGAGGGGTTGGGTCGACCGGGTACTGTCAGTCACAGAGATGGACTGAATACCTTCGTCCCGATTGTGTAGTGCAGTGCAACTTGTGCGCTGCTCGACACTGGATGTCATTGAATTAGGTTTTCTAATTCCGAGCTCTCAATAAAACCAGGCTTGCGGATGTAGCTTAGATTAGAAATTTCCTTCTACCGGGTTGCAGCGCCAAACCCAGCAAACCGATTCCCAATATAACCAGCACTGACGGCTCTGGTACCGATACATTTACTTCCGTTGCTTCGAAAGCAAACAAGTGAGCTCTTAAAGTACTGAATATGAAACCGGAACCGAAACCCGCTTGCTGGATTACAGTTTGGGAAGAGTTAAGAGTGGGGCTACCCCAGGTCAGGCCGGAAAACGCGCTTTGCACATCTGACAGCAACGCATTGTAATTGCCGGCAGCCACGTTTCCACCAACGTTATAGTTTGACAACGAAGGCGCAAGGTTTGAACTCATCAAGACTGTCACGGATGGATTAGTCATATTGACGCCGTTAACTGTACCGCTGATGTTCTCTTCAGGGCCACCGCCGCCCATGCCCAGAACATAAAAACGGTTATCCCCTGCAGCCAGGTTAAATGTAAGGGTCGACAGCGCGATAATCTGATTCGGCCAGCTCGTGTTGTTTTGGTAAAGAATGTTATTGATGGAGCTTGCGGTTCCACTGAATATTGCAAAGTCGTTATCAGCCACCATTGAAATGGAGAATGGACCTGCGTATACCGGGCCGATTGAGAACAATCCAACAAGCAATGCGACGAGGCTAGTCTTTTTCATGTTTACTCCAGAGTGCTCCTGATTACTAGTTTGCTATCAGGACTTTAATTCCAGTGGGTTAAATTGGAGTGACCCGTTTTTAAAATATGTGAATACAGATGCACTATGTATGCCACAATTAGCCAATGTCTTAACCCATTGTTTATATTGGTTTTTACCATATCGCAGTCATTCAGGAATGCTTGCAATGTAAAATTAGCTGACATGGTTTCTGCCTTTGCGGTAGATAATGTACAGAAAGCCCTTCGCAAATCAGTCCCCATTTATTGATTGGTATCCGCTCAATGGCAATGAATCATCTTGCACCGCTGTCTGGGGGGTCAGGTCTGGAGTGGCCCGCATTCGCTAGCGGCAAGAAGGCCACGGTGTTGGGGCTGCTATTCCAGCTGCAACAAAGTGAATTCTGGGCGCCGGAGCAGCTGATCAGCGCGCAATACCGTCAGCTCGCTGCATTACTGGCTCATGCTGTCCGTACCGTTCCTTATTACAAAGATCTGTTATCTCAGCTGGATTGGTCGCCGGAGAAACCACTCAACCACGAAGTCTGGCAAAAAATTGCGGTCAGTTCTCGCAAACAGGTCCAGACCGCAGGAGGAGCGTTATGGAGTCAGGCGCTGGATCCTGCTCATGGCACCACCTCGGAAGTGCATACATCAGGTTCCAGCGGCACTCCAATCCGGATAACCAAAACCACGGTTTGCGATCTGATGTATGTGGCGATCAATCTTCGTGACCATCTGTGGCACCGCCGCGACCTGTTGCGCAAACTGGCCATGATTCGCACATTGCCGGATGGAGTGGCGAACTACCCAAAAGGAGCGCGGCAGGCCGGTTGGGGTGCAGCGGTCGATGGTCTGTTTCCCTCCGGAGAATGTGCAGGGCTTGCAATCACCGCCACGGTGGCTCAGCAACTGGAATGGCTGCAAAGAGAGCGACCTGCCTACCTGCTGGCATTTCCCTCGGTAGTCGAAGCTTTGGCACAACATGCACTGCGACATAACATCCGTCTGCAGGGTCTTGCCGAGATTACCACTCTGGGTGAAACAGTGAATCCCGATTTGCGTCAGCTCTGCCGCGACGCTTTCGGTGCTGATCTTGTGGATACGTACAGTTCGCAAGAGGTTGGGTACATGGCGCTGCAATGCCCCGACACCGGGATCTATCACGTGCAGTCCGAGGCTGTGTACCTTGAGGTGCTGGATGCCAACAACCAGCCGTGTCAACCCGGAGCAGTGGGACGCGTCGTAGTCACTCCGCTGCACAACTTTGCCATGCCGCTGATTCGCTATGAAGTGGGAGACTATGCCGAAGTTGGGCATCACTGCACTTGCGGTCGTAATCTGCCCACACTCAAGCGTATTCTCGGCCGCAGCCGCAATATGCTGACACTGCCAAACGGGGACAAGCTATGGCCACGATTGAGCGAGTTGCGTTACGGCGAGATTATACCTTTCAGTCAATTTCAGATGGTGCAAAAGTCCCTCGAACTGCTGGAAGTCAAGCTGGTGGCAATGCGCGAAGTGACGGCAGCTGAGGAAGCGAGATTGAGACATCTGATTGTGTCACGCATCGGATATCCGTTTCGGGTGGAGTTCAGCTATCATAGCCATATTCCCCGTTCTGCCAGCGGCAAGTACGAAGACTTCAGATCGGATCTCGAATAACTCCTTTAAAAACACCTATTTTCCAGCCAGGCGGTAAACACATGACGGGCTCAGCAACTTCAGTGCAACCCACAGCACAAGAGCTTGTGCGGTTTTTTGAGCTGGATCGGGTGCCAGCAGTACCTGTTGACAGCTACTACGATATCCTCGCGCAAATGATTACGAGGAAGGAAGCGCATTGGGTGGCATTCGGCGTTGGATGGAATCGCACCTTTCAAGAGCTGAACCGGGTGCGCAACCGTTACACAAATCATAACAAGCTGTTTGCGTTCGACTGGTGGGAAGGTCTGCCGGAGGACTGGCGTCCGGGTTATCCCAAAGGTACGTTTCGAATTCCACGCGAACGGGTGATGAATTGGTATCGACACGATACAGCTGTGGAGTTTCATGAGGGTCTGTTCGAGGACACCATCACTCCCAAAGTAGTGCAGGAGATCGGCGCGGCAGCATTGATACATATCGACTGTGATCTGTATGCATGCACGCGTACAGTGCTGGACAAATGCCCGCCTGCGCGCGGCACACTGTTATTGTTTGACGAATTCTATGCACCCGCTGGTGAATGGGACTGGACCCAACACGAGGCCAGAGCGTTCTGCGAGTAGTGCCAGGCGCACAAGTTGCAATTTCGCGCTCTGTGCCGCCGCGATGTTGCCAGCGGGCCCTTGTCGGAACAAGTGGCGTTTATCATTCTCTAAATTGTGCTGCCACTATATGCAGCGATCTTCTGATCAATCCTTGCGGGTATACTTTTCCTTAGACCGTGGGCACCAGTTTCAGGATCTGGCCGCCAGCACCGTGTTCTATCAACAGGTAAATCGTGCCGTCGACACCTTCTTCGATATCCCTGATGCGCCCGATTCCTTCAAACAAGGTTTCCTGTTCGATCAAAGTGTTGTTTTTAATTTTCATGCGGTAGAGGGCGCGGGCTTTTAGTGATCCCACAATAAAATTGCCCTGCCACTGCGGAAATTGTTCACTATCGCTGATGATGAAACTCGATACGGCTGGGGAAGGAGTCAAGTCAACCACGGGCTGTTGAATATCGGATAGCTCGAAGGCAATACCAAGGTCCAGCCCGTTCACGCGGGTCCCATCGTAGTTGAGTCCCAACGAGTAGAGTGGCCAGCCGTAGTTTTCACCGGGCAACAATCGATTAATCTCGTCGCCACCCCGAGGTCCGTGTTCGCTGCCCCACAACTCGCCGTGTTCGGTATCGTATTCGAGCCCCTGTGGACTGCGGTGTCCATAGGTGTAGATGCTTTGATAAACGCCGTCGATCCCAGCATAAGGGTTGTCCTGGGGAATGCTGCCATCGTCATTCACCCGATGGGTTTTGCCGCAGGGAGTTGCCAAATCCTGGATCCCACCGCCATCACCACCGCATTTCATGCCGAGGGTAA
>SXGR01341752.1_pt1 | contig 12415 bp, 11 predicted proteins | sample 3174711 | NCBI WGS metagenome assembly SXGR01 (sample SAMN11356860, study PRJNA531348) | freshwater metagenome | isolation source: freshwater sample F1-60 | place: China: Fuxian Lake, Yuxi | collected 2017-12-25
ACTAAACCCATAATATTTTTTAAGCCTTATTAACTGGTAAAACTCATTTTGGGCTAATTTAAAGCCAATGTAAATTTCAATAAACGATAAAAGCGTTTCAAGTTGTACACTAAACCCATGCAAATTAAAGCGATTTCTTATTTGATGCTCGTAATTTTACTATTATCTACCGCGTGCACTAAATCAAATCAAGATATTTCCCCTGAGCAGGCTAAATATAAAAGTTGCTTGGAGGATGAAACTAGTAAATTGTTGGATGAAACGGCATCAAATTTTGAATCAGCTCGAGCTAGTGCAATAGAAGCTTGTGCTCAACTTGAACCAAAATTAACTTCAAAGTAGTTTTAATAAGTATGAAATTAAAATCAAAAATTAAAATTCCACTCATTCTCACTTTAATAACAATTATTGGTTTTTGGGTTGTTCATTCTAATTTGCAATCAAAAAACCTAGAATTGAAGCAAGATTTTCAATCTTTGGATATCGATCAGCAAAGTCAAATAGGTAAATCATGGAATCCGCCTCAGTCAAAGGATTGTGCAACAATAATTGCTGAAATAGCATCAGTAACCATTTCAAATGAGGTCACTGATCCAACAAAAATACGTGAACTGATCATTAGAAATACTAAGTATGCCGCAGCAGGTTTGTTTAAATTAGCTAAAGAAAGTCTAGATCCCAAAATTGCTGCTTGGAGCCTTAAAGCCTCGGCAATATTAGTCAAGATTCCAGAGGCAATTAATAAAAATGATCAGGATCAATTAGTAGAGCTTTATTCTCAAATCGGAAACTTGGTGAAAAACCCACCACAATCATGTGATAACACCCTGGCTGAGGATGCTTAATCTTTGAATTGCGATACTTACCTTAAGGCTTAACAATATATTTAATATCACCATCGGCAGGTGGTTGATTTAAGATAGCTGGAACCTCATCAAGTGACAAAACTTTTGAAATAAGTGGGTCCAAATTCAACTTTCCGGCATCAATCAAATCTGCTGCTCTTCGTTGCGTTAAGGGATTTAAAAATGAACCTTGAATTCTCAGCTCCTTGATTACCAATTGAAACGGATTGAATTCAACATTAGTTTTTTCTGGAGTAAGACCTAAAATCACAATTACTCCGCCTCTCCGGGCAATCACTTGAGATGCATTGAATGTTTCAGCTGCACCTGCACACTCAAAAACCACATCATACTTTTCCATCTTTTGAGCATAATCTTTTTTGCTTGGATCAACTGAATCAGATGCACCCAAGGTAACTGCTAGATCACGCCTCGTTTTTTGTCTAGTGACCATGGTTATTTGAGAAGCGCCAGCTAACTTTGCTAACTGAACAACAATCTGACCCATAACTCCACCACCTAGAACTGCCACCTTCTCCCCGCCCTTTAAATCAGCAATATCCAAACCTCGAATGCAACAAGCTGTTGGTTCGATAAATGCCAAGTGAAGTGGATTTAAGGAATCATTTACTTTATATATTTGAGTATCTGGAACTAAAACATACTCAGCCAGACCACCATCAATATTTACACCCAATGCGGTAAGTGTTGGACAAAACGCAGTCCGACCTGCTTTACAGTCAATACAAACTCCACAAACAATATTTGGATCAACCGAGACTAAATCTCCCTTTGAAAATTTCGAACCCTCTGATGAAGTTTCAATTACGCCACCAAACTCATGTCCTAAGATCACTGGTTTTGCAGATGGATACTCACCTTTGTAAATATGGCGATCAGTTCCACAAATACCACAAGCTAAAACTTTAACGATAGATTTCGTACGTGTAACCGTCGGCATTGGTTGTTGTTGAAAAGCAATCTGGTTAATCGCTGTGAGAATTACTGCTCTCATGGTTACCCGTTTGGCAGCACAATAGTTTTGCGCCCTTTGCCCGATTTGAAAGCTGCCAATGCATCGGCGTATTTATCAAGCGAATAGCGATCTGAAATCATAACGTCAGCATTTAAAACCCCTGTAGCAAATAATTCAACCGCACGATCAAAGGAGTGCAATACCGCCATTGAACCAACAATGGTGATCTCTTTGTTATAGATCCAGAAAGGTTCGATCTCAATCTTTGATCCTTCATTGGCAACACCAAATTGTAGAAAAGTTCCACCAGGCATAACATGTTTTAAGCCATCTTTAATTGCAGCCGTTACTCCGGTGCAATCTATTACAACATCAAAACCCCTTGGTTGATCAAATTCATCAGCTGATTTTGATAAATTAGTAAATCCTAAAACTTTTGCAGTTACTAACTTTTCTGGATTTAAATCCACAATTGAAATACTAGCTGCCCCATTTATTCTTGCCATTTCAGCCATCATCAATCCCATAGTTCCAGAGCCATAAATTAAATAATGCGAACCTGGATTTCTTGGCAATTGGTCAAAGCCTCGAACTGCACAAGATAGGGGTTCAATCAATGCAGCAGATTTTAAATCTATTTCTTTTGGAAGTTTATGAATATTTTTCTTTGGTACAAGTAAAAATTGTGCAGCTGCTCCCGGAAATGTAACACCTAGTGCATTCCAATTTTCACAAAGATTTCCCCGAGCGCGCCGGCAATAAAAACATTCTCCGCAATGAAGTGATGGATCTACAGCTACTGCATCCCCTACTTTTATTTCAGTAACATCTTTACCTACTGCTACAACGGTGCCACTCATCTCATGTCCCGGTACAATTGGAAGTTTTGGTGCGAACTCACCTTCAAAAATATGCAGATCGGTTCCACAAATACCGACCGCCGCTACCTCAACTACTACTTCAGAGTTATTTGGAGTTGGATCAGGCAGATTAATCAATTCAATCTTGCCCGCAGAGAGTATTGATACCGCTTTCATGCGGTAATCAAACCACTGACGCTGTGGATAGACCAGTGATGATAATTACAAAAAAGTTATGGCCTACCAAGGCACTCTTCTTGTCAGCGGCCAATAATCAGGTGAGGATAGAGCCCTAACTCCAGCCAGGAGAATTTTGAATGAGGTGGACTTGGCGCAACAGCTGATCAAGATGGAGTCCATCACCAAAAGGTATCCAGGTGTACTAGCACTTGATAATGCCCGCTTTGATTTAACAGCTGGTGAAGTGCATGCGCTAGTTGGCGAAAATGGCGCTGGAAAATCGACTATGGTGAAGATTCTGTCTGGAATTGCAAATCAGGATTCTGGAAAAATTCTATTAGATGGCAAAGAGATTCATTTAAATGGGCCAAGAAGTGCCCAAGATCTGGGAATTAGTATTATCCATCAAGAATTAAATCTGATGCCAGATTTAACAATTGCCCAAAATATATTTATCGGTAGAGAGCCAAGAAAATTCAAATTTATATTAAATGATAGCAGTTTAGTGAAAGAAGCCGAGAAATTATTTGATCAGCTTAACCTCAATCTTGATCCAAACCGGAAAGTTCAAGGATTATCCGTTGCTCAACAGCAAATGGTTGAAATCGTCAAAGCACTTTCATTTAATTCGAAGGTGTTAATTATGGATGAGCCGACCGCAGCACTTACCAATAATGAAATCAATGAATTATTTAGAATTATTAGAGGATTAAGGGATAAAGGTGTTGGTATTATTCACATTTCCCACCGTTTGGAAGAGTTAAAGCAAATCTCGGATCGAATTACTGTGATGCGTGACGGAAAATATGTTGAAACATTAAATACCAAAGATGCTACGGTGGATAAAATTATTTCGCTTATGGTTGGTAGGACTATTTTCCAAGAGGCACCTCAAATTTCGGATAACAAGGTTCAACCAGTTGTCTTAGAAGTGAAGAATCTCAACAATGGAAGGTTTGTTAGAAATGTTAGCTTCAAATTACATAAAGGTGAAATTCTTGGTTTTGCTGGATTAATTGGTGCTGGAAGAACTGAAGTTCTTCGAACAATTTTTGGGGCAGATAAATTAATAAGTGGTGAGATTTATATAAATAATAGGAAAGTTACAATCAACAAACCTCAAGATGCGGTTAAATATGGACTTGGCTACTTATCTGAGGATAGAAAATTACTAGCGCTTGCGCTATCTCTTGATATTGAAGCAAATACCGTGCTGGGAGTTTTTAAACGATTTGCTCGCTTTGGTTTAACAAATAGTGGAAAGATTCAAATAGCAGCTCAAAAACAGGTACAGGGCCTTTCAATCAGAACACCAACTACTAAACAGCGGGTAAGTAACCTCTCTGGTGGAAATCAACAAAAAGTGGCAATCGGTAAGTGGTTAACAGCTGATTCAGAGATCATTATTTTCGATGAACCAACTAGGGGTATTGATGTAGGAGCTAAGAGTGAAATTTATAAGCTCATGAATGATCTAATCGATCAAGGTAAATCAATTGTGATGATCTCCTCTGAGTTGCCAGAAATTTTACGAATGAGCCATCGAATCGTGGTCATGTGTGAGGGCAGAATTACTGGGGAATTATTAAATAAAGAGGCGAATCAAGAGAGCATTATGGCGCTTGCCACGATGCGAGATTAGTTAGGGGTAAATAATGGCACGAGTAAAATTAACTGGTCTTACCAAGATTAGGTCAGATGCTATTCAACGAGTATTAGCCTTCGGTTCGCTGGTGCTTATGGTCATTTTCTTCTCTATCGCCTCTGACAACTTCCTAACTATTGCAAATGTAAACGGCATTTTGCTGGCAACAACCGTAAATGGTGTTCTGGCTCTGGGAGCAACTTTTGTAATTATCACCGGTGGAATTGATCTATCTGTCGGAACCATGATGACGGTTTCAGCAGTCGCTACTGGAATCATTATTACCAACTGGCAGATGCCCATTTGGCTAGGAATTATTGTTGGAATTCTAACGGGTACAGCTGGAGGTGCATTGAATGGGTGGCTTATTGCTCGGCTAAAAATTCCACCATTTATCGCAACTTTGGGAACTCTTTATATAGCTAAAGGCTTAGCTTTGGTAGCTTCTGGACTTAAACCAATTTATTTCAATGACACTCCAAGGTTTAATGAAATCGCAATGGGCTCGATTATTCCTGTATTGGAAATACCAAATATTGTTTTAATCTTCTTCTTTGTCTCATTCCTCGCCCATCTACTTCTCACCAAAACTACATTTGGTCGATACACATTCGCATTAGGTTCAAATGAGGAGGCAGCCAGACTTTCTGGTGTGAATGTTGATAAATGGAAGATCTGGGTTTATGTCTTCGGTGGTGCCACAGCAGGGCTTGCCGGAGTTTTAATCTCTGCTCGGCTTAACTCTGCTCAACCTTCACTTGGCATGGGATATGAGTTAGAAGCGATTGCAGCTGTAGTTATTGGTGGCACTTCACTGCGTGGTGGTGAGGGGAAAATCATCGGAACCGTAATTGGCGCACTCGTAATTTCAACTTTAACAAATGGCTTGCGCGTACTTTCAGTACCGCAAGAATGGCAAACAGTAGTAACAGGAACCATAGTGATTCTGGCTGTTTACCTAGATATCGTTCGTCGTAAGCGTGAGGCTGTGTCCTCTGCCCGACAAACATCCGGAGAGAAATAGATTCGAATAGTACGTAAATTCGAATCAACAAGGCAAGGAAAGGAAAGGAAAGGAAACACTATGAAAGCAATTCATAAAGTAGGGATTATTGCATCAGCAATGGCCCTAGTTTTGACTGGTTGTTCTTCAAGTAGTGATAGCGCATCTGGTGACAAGCCATATGTAGCGATCATCTCTAAAGGTTTCCAGCATCAATTCTGGCAAGCAGTTCAACTGGGTGCCACAAATGCTGCGGAGGCTAATAATGTAACAATGACATATGAAGGCCCAGAGAATGAGTCACAAGTAGATAAGCAACTTGAGCAACTACAGGCAGCACTTGCCAAGAAGCCAGCCGCTATCTGCTTTGCAGCTCTAGACTCAAAGGCTGCTAATTCACTTCTAGAAGAAGCTAAGGCTGCAGGTATTCCTGTAATTGGTTTCGACTCAGGTGTAGATAGCGACATTCCTGTAACTACTGCTGCAACCGATTCAGTTGCTTCTGCTGCACTTGCTGCAGACAAGATGGCTGAGTTAATTGGTGGATCAGGTAAAGTTGCAATCGTTGCTCACGATCAAACATCTCGTACTGGTATTGACCGCGTAAAGGGATTCACTGATCAAATCAAGAGCAAGTATCCAAATATCAAGCTCGTTACTACCCAATACGGCGGTGGCGATCAACTTAAGTCAACTGACATCACAAAAGCAATCATTGCCTCAAACCCAGATATCAAAGGCTTCTTTGGAGCTAATGAGGGTTCAGCAATTGGTGTTCTAAATGGTGTTAAGGAGTCTAAGAAGGTTGGAAAGATCACCGTAATTGGATACGACTCAGGTAAGGCACAAAAGGATGCGATCCGTGATGGATCCATGGCTGGTGCAATTACCCAGGATCCAATCGGAATTGGTACCAAGTGTATTGAAGCTTCTGTTAGAGCAATTGCAGGCGAAACATTGCCTAAATTGATTGATACTGGTTTCAAGTGGTACGACAAGACCAACATTGATGAAGCAGACATTGCTGCAGTTCTATACGACTAATTGCAATCTCTGATCATTAAGTGATCGAAAAGGGGCCTAGCAAATGCTAGGCCCCTTTTTTGCAAACTTATTTTCTAGATTTCCAAACTGAGCCAGTTACATAATTATAATCAATTAAAGATTGTTCTTTTATCTCTGCTCCAGCTCCAGGAATTAAGGGAGCGACATAGGAAGCATTATTTATTTCAGTAGGAATTACAAAGTGCTCATGCAAGTGATCAACAAACTCCACGACCCGATTATTATGATGTCCGGTAACGGCAACTGAATCAAACATCGCAAGATGGGCAACCATCTCACATAAGCCCACACCACCTGCGTGTGGACAAACTGGGACACCAAACTTTGCTGCCATGATAATGATTGCCACATTTTCGTTAACACCCGCTGTTCTCGTGGCATCTAGCTGCAGGAATGACATAGATCTGGCCTGAAGCATTTGTTTGAACATAATTCGGTTATGAACATGTTCCCCAGTAGCAACCCTAGTCGGTGCAATAGCTTTTGCAATTGTGGCATGGCCCAAGATGTCATCTGGTGAGGTTGGTTCTTCAACCCAGAAGAGATCTACATGGCTGATCGCTTTAATCCAAGTAATTGCTTCATTCACATCCCACACCTGATTGGCATCACAAGCCATTCGAATGTCATCACCAATAGTTTTACGAACAAGCTCTAATCTATGAATATCATTTTCAAGTGAGCGACCAACCTTCATTTTAATTAATGTAAATCCATCTGCTACCGCTTCTTTAGCCAAGCGAATCATTGTTTCATCACTATAGCCAAGCCAGCCTGGTGTTGTCGTATAAGCAGGTAAACCTTTTTCTAGTAAAATTTTTTCGTTAGCTGCTCTTGTACTCTGTGCTTTTTCTAAAATTGAAAGTGCCTCTACCGGAGTAATTGCATCTGAAATATGACGGAAATCTATTAGCTCAACTAATGCTTTCGGTGACATATCTGCAAGCTGCTTCCAAAGAGGTTTGTCATTGATTTTGCAGATTAAATCCCACAGTGCATTTACCACACCACCTGCTGCCATATGTGGAATTCCTTTTTCTGGCCCTAACCAACGAATTTGTGAATCTCTAACTAAATCTTTACCAATCTGACCAATTCGTTTTTCTAATGTTGAAAGCTCTTCACCTACTACAGTTTCGGCTAGTTGAGCAATCGAATTACACTGTAAATCATTCCCGCGACCAATTGTAAAAACTAAGCTATGGCCAGCCAGTTTTGGATCATCTGTTTCTAGAATTAAATACGCAGCAGAGTAATCTGGGTCAGGGTTCATTGCATCAGATCCATGCTTTTCAACTGAGGTTGGAAATCTGATATCTAAGGTTTTAAATCCAGTTATTTTTGCCACTTTGACCCTTCTCATTGATGACCAAAGCCTATATGATTTTGAAAACATTCAAGGAGTGAAATGGCAAGAGTGGTATTGATTGATCTTGGAGATTTTTCGCATAATGAGATCGAGATCAACTTAAAAAAACCACTTATGCCAGTCGCTCTTCCATTAACAGCAGCTCTAGCTGGCAGCATCTCTGAAAATAATTTTGTTGTTATCTCAAAGGGAATTCTGGGCGGTAAAAATGGTGTTGGACTTTCAGATGCGATAATTTCTGCCGTCTCCCCGCAATCTGGTGGTTTAATTGAATCAAAAATTCAAGGCAAGCTTGCCTATGCTTTGGAATCAATTGGCGTTGACGCAATTGCGCTAATCGGTAGATCAAAATCATTAACTGGGATTGAGATAACAGGAGGTAGTTTCCTAGAGTTTAACTTTCCTAAAGCTAAAAAGTTAAAAGGATTCTCTGTATGGAAAACTATTGACACAGTAAAAAGTGGGAATACCTTAACCACTTTGACCATAAGTAGATTTGGTGAACGACAGGCACTCGGAGCATCAGTAGTTAGTGATTATGGTTTTGCTACTTCGCAGGGTGGTCTCGGTGCAGTATTCGGTCGAATGAATATTAAGTATTTGACTGTTGCTGGTGTTACTCAAAAAACAGTCAATCCTGGCGTAAAACAAGTAACAGATAAATACATCGCAGGCATTGAGAGTAATCCACTCGCTAAATCAGAACGCGATGCCCCAGGTTTTGGAATTTGGGCTAATAAATCTCTGGTCGGCTATATGGCTGGTAATAATTTTGGTCAAGATCTGCCAAAGGTAGTGGAAGATTTCAAACCGCAATCTTTTCTGCCATATTTAAAAGATAATGGTGCAAATAGTTGCCCTGGTTGTCCACAACAGTGCCTTAAGTCATACCTTGTTAAAGATGGACCCATAGATGGTGGACGTCAGCACCAATTAAGTATTACAGCTCTGCTCTCCCAATATGGCGAAGATGATGTTGAAAAATTGATTGAGTTTAACTCATACTGCCATGAGATTGGAGTTGAACATATTTATATGACTGCTCTCTTATCACAAGAAAAAGTAAAATCTAGAAAGTCAATAAAGAAAATGTTAAAGAAAGTAGCTTCAAAAAAACTTAAGAGCGGGTTTAATCAGATAAAAGGAATGGCAATTCCGCCATGGGATGGCAGAGGTAATCAAGGATTATTCCTAGCGATGGCACTTAATCCATCCGGACCCAGGTATGACGTAATCGAGCATGATATTGATTTTGATCCGGATTGGGCTTGGAACAGGCACGTTGAATTTGGAATGGAGTTTGGAATACCTAAAGGTGGAATAACGCTTGGCACTTTAGATGAAAGAAGAGAGAAAAGTATTGGTGATCTCTGGTTGCTTTGGTCAGCATTAGATGCTCTAGGTATTTGTATCTATGCTGCACCTCCAACTAGAGAGTTACAAAGTGCAGATATTTTGACTCTAGTTAAATCTGTAACTGGGTTAGAAACAAGTATGAATCAGTTATTTGAACTTGGTCTGGCTAGATTAGCTATTCAACGGGATATGAATTATCGACTGGGTGTTGATCCGAAATCAGATACGCTTCCAGATATCTTTTTTGATAAACCCATAAAGTCCGCAGGAGCAAAATTAGATGGGACGGTGGTGGATCGCAATGAGTTTAATGCGATGCGCTCTGCAATAATCGAGAGGTTGCAGTGGAATGATGGTGGTGGTGTTGATAAGACTACTAACCTATGGCGTGCGTGCGAGGATGCGATTATCAGCGTGCGCAGTAGGATCCTCTAATTATGCGCATAGATTCACATCACCATATTTGGGATCTAAATGTTCGCCCACAAACGTGGATGCAAGGCGATGAGCTAAAGCCAATATCTCGCACAATTTTAATGAATGAACTTGAACCAGAGTTAGAAAAAGCATCTGTTGATTACACAGTAGTGGTTCAGACCGTTCCACTAATCGATGAGACCCCTGAATTATTGGATCTATCGATGTCTCATCCAAAGGTTTGCGCAGTAGTGGGTTGGTTAGATCTAGAAAGCTCCGACATTAGACCCCAACTTGATAAGTACCTAAGCCATAAAGGTGGGGACAAATTAGTTTCGATCAGAGATATGGCACAAGATAAAAGCGATCCCAATTGGTTACTACGAGAAGATGTTGTAAGAAATATTCATAGGGTTGGTGAATATGGGCTTACATTTGATATTTTAACTAGACCACCTCAGTTGGCAGCGGCAGTTGAAATGGTTAAGCGCTCTCCGAAAAATATTTTTGTTTTAGATCATATCTCCAAACCATATATGGCAAAAAGAGAATTCCAACCTTGGGCTGATCAAATTAGCGAAATTTCTTCGTATGAGAATGTTTCGGTTAAAGTTTCAGGTTTATTTACTGAGGCCAACTGGAGTAATTGGAGTAATCAGACTTTCCGCCCGTATTTTGACCACATTCTCAAGTCTTTCTCCCCAAGTCGGATGATGTTTGGTTCAGATTGGCCAGTGTGTTTACTAGCTGCCACTTACAGCCAAACCATCAATCTAATGGAAGAATTAACCAGTCAGCTCACAAAGGCAGAGCAAGATAGTTTTTGGTCGAAGACTGCAAAACTGTTTTATAGATTGAAGGTTTAGGTGTGAAACGACAGTTACCGCGCTGGAAGAATATCAAGCCTCTGCTGGGTTGGTCGCTGCCTAAATTTCCAAGACCAGATAGAAAATTGAATAATGTTGTCAATTTAGCTGAGATGCGAATGCTCGCAAGAAAACGAGTTCCAAAGGCAGTTTTTGATTATGTAGATGGTGGCGCAAATGATGAGCTCGCTTACGCAAGAAGTCAGTCTGTTTATTCTAGAGTCGAATTTAGAGCCAGAGTTTTAAGGGATGTTTCTAAAATTGACCTTACAGCCTCTATAGCTGGTGAGAAATGTGCACTTCCAATTATCTTTGCTCCAACAGGTTACACCAGAATGATGCATTACGAGGGCGAAGTAATGGTGGCAAAAATCTGTGAAGAAAATAAATTAATTTACAATCTTTCTACAATGGGAACTACATCGTCGGTTGAGATAGGTCAACAAGTACCAAATGTTCGCCGATGGTTCCAGTTATATTTGTGGCGTGACCGTACTCAAAGTTTAAAGTTTATTGAAGAAGCGAGATCAGCAGGTTTTGAAGGCTTAATGCTCACTGTTGACACTGCTGTTGGTGGAATCAAATGGCGTGATATGCGCAACGGTCTCACCGTCCCACCAAAGATTAGGTTAAAAACATTTCTTGACATGGCACTAAAGCCAAAGTGGTGGTTTAATCTATTGACTACTGCCCCACTTGAGTTTGCGACATTTAGAAATTTTAATAAACCCTTGTCTGAAATAGCTGCCACTGTTTTTGATCCAGCGGTAACATTTGAAGATGTAAAGTGGTTACGCTCAGTTTGGCAGGGAAAACTAATAATTAAAGGTATTCAGACTGTTAGCGATGCTACTGAACTGACCAAAATAGGTGTGGATGCGATAGTGCTTTCAAATCATGGCGGCAGGCAGTTAGATCGTTCTGTAGTACCGCTTGAATTATTACCAGAGGTTAGAAAAGCAGTTGGTGAAAAAGGAATTGGCCCTGAGATTTATTTGGATGGCGCAATAATGAGTGGCGCAGATGTTTTGGCCGCTATTGCGCTTGGTGCCGATGCAGTTTTGATAGGCAGGGCATATCTTTATGGCGCTATGGCAGCTGGCAAAGATGGTGTTAAGAAAGTTGTTGAAATTCTTAGGTTTGAAATGGAGACTGCAATGAAGTTAATGGGAGTAAAAAACTTAAGCGAATTAACTCCTACGTTTGTAAATATTAGAAATTAGGCGTATCGAGCATGCAGAGCGCCATCAACCATTAGGTCTGCGCCAGTTATAAAGGATGCATCTTTAGAGAGTGCAAACAGAATTACATTTGCAATCTCCTCCGGTGAGCCAAATCTGGCATTAGGAGCAACTGATAAGGCATGTGCTTTTTCATCTGGGAACTTCTCCATATAACTCTTCAGCAATGGAGTTGCGGTGGTTCCTGGGGAAACAGAGTTAACGCGAATTCCATACTTGCCCTCATCTAGTGCTAAGTTTCTAGATAATCCGATGATGCCACCTTTGGCTGCAGAGTAAGGAAAGAAATTTGGCCTAGACATACGTCCGTGGATGGATGAGATATTCACAATCGAGCCATATTTTTTCAGGCGCATATCTGGCAGGCACAACTTTGCTAAGTACCAACTAGATTTAAGGTCAAGTGCAAAGAAGTCATTCCATTCTTCTTCTGCATACTCAACTGCATCAGCGTATGAGTTACGCCCAGCATTTGATACCGCAACAGTTACTGGACCAAAGGTTGAAACTAACTTGTCATAACCGCTTTTAAAGGTTTCAAACTTGGAGACATCAGCTTTTTGGTATTGAACTTGGTGGCCCTCTTTAGTTA
>SXGR01490499.1_pt1 | contig 12412 bp, 10 predicted proteins | sample 3174711 | NCBI WGS metagenome assembly SXGR01 (sample SAMN11356860, study PRJNA531348) | freshwater metagenome | isolation source: freshwater sample F1-60 | place: China: Fuxian Lake, Yuxi | collected 2017-12-25
CCTTGAGCTTGTGAGAATTTAGAGCGGCCTTCACCTGTTCCGGGCCGAGGCAACCGGTGGTCACATCAACGTCGGCGAGAACTGGGGTTGCTCCAAGATAACGAACCACCTCTGCCGTGGCTGCGAATGTCAGCGAAGGCACAAGGACTTCGTCGCCAGCGCTGACTCCGATTGCTTCAAGCGCGAGGTGGAGCGCTGCGGTGCAACTGTTCACCGCGAGTGCGTGCCGCGCACCAACTGCTTCAGCAAACTCGCGCTCGAATCGCATCGCCCACTCGCCCGTGGTCAGCCAGCCAGAGTCTAAGACTCTGCTCACATTGTCGCGCTCGGCCTGACCACAGTCGAGTCGAAAGAAAGGGACTTGCTGCGTGATTTCAGAACTCATGAGAATTGTGCGTCGTTGTCCCGGACTGTCCATCCTGCGAACGGGTGACCACGACTGCAATAACGGTGCGGAGGATGATCAAGATGTCTCCCACGAATGTACGCGATGCAATGTACCTCTCGGCGAGATCCAGTTTTCGAGGAAGCACAGTAGACCTGTATGCGGCCTTGGGATCGGGCGCACAGGCGAGCAGGGACTCTTCATCGCGAAACTCGATCGAGGCAAGGTCCGTGATACCGGGCCGCACTGTGTGCACCGTCTTCCAACGCTCTGGGTAGACCGTGGTCCAATCAGGCACCTCTGGACGCGGCCCGACGATGCTCATTTGCCCTGCGAGAACATTGAGTAACTGGGGAAGCTCATCCAACTTTGTGGCTCGAAGCACCGCACCGACTTTGGTCACGCGGGAGACAGATCCAAGGTCAAACTGGCCCTGTTCATCACCGGACAGTCGTCTCATCGTGCGGAACTTCATGATCCGAAAGCGTCTACCGAATCTCCCAACCCGCTGCTGGGTGAAGAGCGCGCCGCCAGGCGATGTGCACAACACTATGAGTCCAATCAGCAGAAGCATTGGCGCAAGCGTGACGAGCGCGCAGGCGCTGACGACGACATCAAATGCGCGTTTTGCCATCAGGCTCCCGATCGCTGGACACATGCTCGAGCGTCCAAGCCCCTCGGGATCCACGCCACGACATGGGTTCGGAGGAAAGGAAGAATTCGGTTAATGGGCGAATAGAGATGATGGCTCAAGTGGCAGATTGTTCTGGCAACCGGCGGAGCCATTGTGACGCGGTGAAACTCAGGCCGAGCCGCAGGGAACAATCGACACACTTCATCGCGTGGCACTCCTCGAACATTGGGGTTCCGCGGATTGTTGATCACAAAGTCGTACCACAAGACGCCCCCCCCTGGACGGACGATTCGCCACGCCTCGCCCGCGATTGCCACTCTCAGGCTTGGATCCAGTACCGACGAGAGAACCGTGCTCAGGAAGACCACGTCGCAACAACCACTGGGGAGTGAGGTGTTCGACGCGTCTCCGCAGATGATGGTGGTGCCCTGCGGCAGTTGGGAGCGTGCGCGAACCGTTCGGTCCTCAAGAAGATCGATGCCAATCAGTTTTCTTGGTGAGGCCCCAAGCGCAATGAGTCGCTGAAGCTCTCCACCCTCGCCGCATCCCAACTCGACGATGTCTATGGTGGCGAGATCCCCGAACCTCTGCTTTAGAATCTGGCCGTAGACCCGTTCTCGCTCTGCACAAATCGCGCGTGTGAATCCAACATGCCTTTGCGATGTTCCGCGCGCTGCGTACACGCGTCGGATCCGGTCAAGTTCTTGGTTCTCGTCGGGCATTGGCACCTACTGTCTCCGAGCACCCTCAATAACGGCAATGAAGCGATCGGCGAGGATTGAGTGATCGTGATTTGCGCGCACAAAGTCTTGTCCCCGACGACCGATCGCGGCCCGAGCGTCTGGCGAGAGGAGGGCCATGCGTCGAATTGCTGCTGCGAGCAGTTGAGGCGACTCAGGAGGTACGGTGATCCCGCATCCAGCCTCACCAACTGGGTCATTACTGGCCGCGTAGCTGGCGACAATCGGCACGCCGCAATCCATCGCATCAAAGATTTTGTTCATGCCGATGCCGAACTGATAGGTCGCATGTGAACGAAGCCCGACGAACGCAGCGTCGCACTGGGTGATATGCGCAAGCGCTTCGTGTCGCGCCATGCGCGGCAAGAACACCACGTTCGCAGCCCCGTGTGCCTGGACCTGCTCCATTAGTGCCAATCTGGACGGTCCATCCCCGATCATAAGCAACGCAAAGCAAGGCCCCAGTTCCTGAACAGCGCTCACAACGGTTGCGAGATCGTTTGACTCGGTGAGTGAGCCCGCGTAGACGATGACGAACGTGCCAGCGGCGCGCAGGCTCTCGATCGCAGGAATTGCGGACATTGTGCTTTGGTCGCGTGTGAGACTCGCCTGCGAGTCGATCCCGTTTGGAATGTGGCAGTACCTGCTGGGATGCATCCCTCGCGTGATCAAGTGCCGATCGGCATGGGGCAGAATTGAGACCACGCAATCGGCGTGTTTGCAGCATGCGTCTTCTGCAAACTGGGTCGCGACGATGAATGGATGCCAGCGCGAGTATCCGCCGATCGCCATTGGCGTTGTAGGCCAGAGGTCATGCACCTCCCAGATCAACTTGGCACCAGACTGCCGTGCGATCGCTCTCGCTGGATAGATGTCGAAGGGGTAGGTGCTCGACGCGATGACGACGTCGGGAATCCACCACCTCAAAAACCCCTTGGACTCGCGCCGAAGCCCGCAAACAAAGTCCCACATGCTTCCAATTCTGGCGAGACCATTGCCTGCGTACTGCCGCGTGGGGATCCATCGGAACCGCACAGCACCAACCTGTTCTTCGCGCACTGTCTGCGAGGCGGCTGGATTCGTGTTGCGAAGGTGGCTGTAGGTGCCAGCCATGATGGTGACATCGTGACCGGTCTCCTGCCAGCGAGTGGCAAATCGATGGGGTCTGAACTCCATTCCGTGGCGTTCGCTGCCCGCATAGTGATTGATTAGGAGTATGCGCATGATCTTGTGCTCGACGTGCGACGTACCTGCGGCTCTTGCGAACGCCTCATTCCGCCCCCAGCGCCTCATACAAGCTGATCAGGCACTGCCGCTGCGTCTTCCAAGTAAATGACTCGGCAACTGCTTCGCGGCCACGCTTTCCCATCTCGGCGGCCGCTTCAGGATTCGCGAGCATTTGCGTGATGGCAGAGGCGACCGCGCGCGGGTTGGTTGGGTCCACAAGGACTCCGCAACCCACCCGTTCAATAATCTGCCTCCACAAGGGGAAATCCGATGCGATGACGGGAAGGCCAGCCGCCATGTACTCAAACAACTTGTTCGGCTGGGATTCAACGTGGTTCGGTTCTGGAAGGAAGAGCAGCAATCCGATCGAGCATCGCCGCATGATGGCCCGTGCAGAAACGCGTGGCACGAGGCCGTGATATCGAACTCGCGGCCAACCTGGTTCCGCTATCAGCCTGCTCTGAAAATGTGTCGGGTAGATGGACCCAGCTAGCTCTAGTTCTACACCTGCCAACTCAACGGCCCGCACCATCGTCAATGCACCGCGAATCTCCTCAACACCACCAACATAGCACACGGTGGGGTTCCGAGGCTGATCGCCACTATGGTCGAGTTCTTCTTCGACCGGGTAGTTCGCCACTAGCACTGACCGTCGTGCGATGCGTGAGAATCGTTCATGGATCGCTGGCGTGGCAGCCACCACCGCCGAGACGCGACGGACCAACCCGTTCTCCACCACCTCCGCGAGCTTGCAGAGCGGCATCCGCAGGCACTGAGGGATCCATGCTTTGCTCAAGATTGCTCGAGGTAGGTCTTCATGTGCGTCGTAAATCGCGATCGCGCCAGATCGACAGAGCAACACCCCAATGACAAGCAATTCGGGATCGTGAAAGTGAACCCACTTCCAACTGTGCTTCCGTGCCGCGCGAAGCATGAGAAACCCAGTACAGATGAATCTGAGCGCTCGATTCCGCGGCCGTCCTACATCGACGACATGTACCCCATCCACTTGACCGCTCCCCAGGCCATCGGCAACGACGAGAGTGACACAAGAATTGGGCCAACGCGCGGCCAACGCACGACACTCGCGGTGAAGTATCCGGATGTCCGACCTCGGGTGGACGGAGGTGAGGTGGGTGAAGTGGTCGTTACTTGACACTCTAACTACCCCATGGCTGATACTTCGCCCGTCAGACTCTCACAACCTGTCCGTGAGTTCTGACTCTGAAGAGACGTGAGAGAAACTGAGAATCCTCCTCACGTGGCCGCTCCTCAGCAACGCTACGCGGATACAAGCGGTCCGGTCAAGAGTAATTCGCGAGTCGCCTGCCTAGCACGCGCCCCAACCGCCCCTGAATCCACTTGACGGTGTGGTGCAGTCGATCCCAGTTCGGAAACTCCGCGTAGTGTCGAATTGGCAGTTTCATGAACTCGTCAAACTGCAGCGGAGTGATCCCCAGCTTCTTGCACACATACTCGATGTCACGACAAAGTTCTTCGCGCATGTATAACGGTTCTCGTAGTCGTGCGAGCGCCTCCTCCCGCGCCATCTGTCCCGAGACAATAAGGCTTGAAAAATGCGGCCGGCGCTTGTCGAATCCGAATCGCTTGGGCAGGTAGTGGTTCTGAAACAACTTCGTGAACTGCGACTCTCCGTGCTTTCGCTCGTAAGGCTTGTAGCCAACGGTGTCCACCAGTTCTCTTACGGCCGCAGCCTTTACGTAGGGCAGGAAGTTTAGAGGACGCACTGTACGCATCCGTCGCACGAGTGGATAACCAACGTAGTATTGGAACCAGCTAATGGTGTTGTAGGAGCCAAGTGGTAGGTCGCCGAACTGGCGATGGATCGCTCTCAGGTTGATCGCATCCATTGCACTACCGTGCCATGCTTTAGGGAAAATGCCCTCCGTCGCGATGTTGCCGCCCGACAAGATGTATCGAATCCCATTCTTGACCGCAAAGTGATAGAGGCTCGCAAAGAACGCGTGATCCTGTGGGACATCTTGGTTCGCAATTCCTGATCGCAGAAACGCGAGGTGTAGGCCGCGCATCGCCCTCCAATCCACTACATGCGTGTGAAGGTCGTACTTGCAGTGTCTTACGATGGCCTCGATATTGGCGACGGCGAGTTCACTGTTCCATCCCGCGTCAACATGAACAACAAGTGGTCGCAATCCCCATTCACGAACCCGCAGAGCTAAGAACGAACTATCCACTCCGCCGCTCAACCCGAGGATACAGTCGTACTTGTGACCACGCCCAGACCGTCGGATGTTTCGCAGTGCTGCCTCAAGGTGGACCACGCCGTCAACTCCAGGGAACCAAGCTCGTCGCGTAACCCGTTCAAACTGCGTGCAGTGATTGCAAACGCCATGGAGATCAAAAGTGATTTGTGGATCGGAGGTATCCATCACGCAACGTGCGCAGGTCACCGAGTTGCATCCTGGCCCAGCGGGACCACCTGTGTGCGGATGGGGAGTTTGAATCGGATTGCTCAACACTAGTGGCTACCATCAGTCGTCGGCCGAGAATGATCGAGAATTGTAGGAGCTTGACTGGGCCCTTGCCAAGCGGTCGTTACGTTAGATTGTACGTTCTGTGGCATCGGGAATAGCCAAGTGTTCAACAGTTGCATTGGCAGGTCCATCCGTAAGGTCCTCTGTTTGCTACTCTCATCGAAACGCGTCTAGAGGCATCAGTGAACCGCGGTGGCACGTTGGGACTGCCCTACTTTTCATTGCGATAGTGGTGCTGTGTCTTGGGAGCACATTGCAGGTCTCAGGATTCCCCTGGGGTGCACTCTTGCCCTGGCAGATTCTGATGCCTGTGTTGACCCTTTGGCTTGCAAGCTGGCGCTGGTGGCGCGTTCCGAAGTCAGAGGCCCTGCTTGTTGCGATGTGGGTCGGTGGCCTAGGAGTTTCCTCCTTAGTAGCGCTCATGCGTAACGCAGATGCCCTTGAAGTCGCAAAGGGTGCATCGCTTGTATGGACGGACATTGTGCTAACCGGGTTGGCTTTGGTTGCGTCGAGCCGACAGTTTCGGGTGATCGTACTTGCAGTTTCTGTAGGTCTTTCGCTCTCACTCGTGTTGGGTTTGCTCGAGTGCCTTGAATTGTGGAGGTTCGCTGGGAGCTCCCAGGTGCTCGGCGCGGGAAGTTCAGACCTCCCTGCACGCTTTCGTGATTGGGCCGCCAGCGCTCCAGCGGCTGGATGGGGCAACCCTAACAACTTTGCCGCAAACCAAGCCGTTCTTGCCTCGATTGCGCTTCAGACAGCGCCCTACGGGTCGTTGATGCTCGTGCCGATCACCTTCGTCGTGGCGAAGACGGAGTCGCTCCTTGCAGAAATCGGACTGGTGATTGCAGTTGTCGGGACATGGTGGCGACCTGTGGGGCCAAGGGCCCACTTGAGTACCAGAGGTGCTTTGCTCGCCGTTGGCGCAATTGTCACGCTTCTACTACTAGGGGATCCGGCGAGCTCATTGCGTATTAGAGCAGATGAGGTGGTCGCTGGGGACGACAAGCGCATGCAGCTTCTATTCCTGAGTGCCGACGCACTGACGCCGGGATCGTGGATAGGTGCTGGCCCAGGGTTTGGATACGAGTGGATGGAGGCGACTGCTACGAAGCGAGACGTTGACTATCACTCTGACCCGCATAACCAGTTCGCGAGCGCGTTCATAGAAACTGGGCTGATGGGCGGCATTGGGTTTGCCGGACTGATGACCCTGGCGGTTGTACGGGCGTCGCGCTCACGAACTGGAGGGCTGCTGCGTCGAGATAGGTCTCGTAGAACCGCTGGGTTTCGACTAGCTCGAGTGTTGGCATTCGTCCTCCCTGTGACGTTTTGCGCTTCCTCGTCGAGCACTCCAGTCTGGCCGCTATGGCTCGCGCTTGGAATCGCCATCAGAGGGACTCGCCCTTCTAGCCCGAGGTCGGGCGAGGCGACATGGTTGTGATCCGCCAGGATGTCCTCTTTCTCTTTGGTCGTGGCACCGCCGCCGCAATCGGACTCGCAGTGACGCCAATTGCCGCTCGGTACTTTCCATCAAGCGCTTGGTCCGCTCTTGTCGAGGCCCTAGCAATTGTGGGACTTGCGAGTGCAGTCGGCGCTGCGCTGCGGCCGATGACTGTTCGGGCGCTTGCTGATCCAACTCGCCTGAAGTTGGTGTTAGCCGCGAAGTTCGTGCTTTCGGTCGTCGCGGGGGTGACATGTGGTGTTGCTTGGGGTTCGCTTAAGCAATGCAGCCTTCTGGAGACCACACTTGTTGGCACTCTGGGTCTGCTCGCAACCATTGGGCCAGATTGCGAACTTATCGCGGTTCAGCGCTGCACCCAAACTCAGTTCTTCGGACGGGTCGTTGCTGCGGCAGTGCTCGGTGCAGGAGTGGTCTTATGGGGCGCACTGTCTCATCCCATCGCAGTAATGCTCATGCTGGGGGCGTGCCTAAAGCAACTCATTGGCGTGCGCGCTGCGCTGGCTGCCGTGAACGATGGCGAACCATGGCGTCTACGCATGTTCTGCGACCTTGGTCAATTGGTTCGCGAGGAACGAAGCCACGTTGGGAGCGCGGGGTTTACGGCGCTAGCCCGCGCGGTTACATATTACTTTCAGACAGCGCTGCTGCTGAGGAGTGGTTATGACGAACTCGTCGCGGGGATGTACATCGTTGGCAGATATCTCGAACCTGCTGCGTCTATTGCAGTTTCTGGACTCACAGACTTGACAGTTCGTCATAGCTCCACTCGCGAACGAGGTGGGTCACTTGGCACTACGATCCTAGACCAGACTCTTGCGATGCGCAGACTTGCAGTGGCTGGCATGGGGGCAGTGGGCCTTACCTTGATCGTCGGTTCGAGCCTGCTCTTGGCCACCCCATCTCTGGCAGCTTGTTCGCTGGTCATACCATTGGTTCTGATCGCGGCGATGCGGGTCTTCGTGTCTCCCAACGCTTGGATACCGTATGTATTGGGGCGCCCTCAGATCATCTGGAAAGGCGAAATCGTGCGCTCTGCCGCAGTCGGGTGCTGGCTAGTGTGGCTAGCAACCACTCCACCAGAACACGCGGTTCTGTGGGTGCTGGCTGTCGTAGAATCTCTTGGATACATCGTCTTTCAATTCATGCTCCGTCGGTCGATGAAGAGTCGATGACTCTGCCTCCAACTCCACAACCTCTTCGAGTTGCTGCGAACCTCGCCGCCAGACTCGCACGCATTGCGGCTGCTCCGTTCTTTGACGCGCGCCTGCTGCGAGGTCGCCATTTCCAGTCCATCCGCTCGCCTGGCTGGCGCTGGGTCATGGCTGGCATTTGGTATCAGCGGGTGCTGGGAATCAACCGTGAAGCAAACTGGCCCGTATCGCCGTGGGTCCGTGTCATCTGCCCACACAATATTCGCTTTTCACCGGACGACATGCAGAATTTTTGGAGTTTCGGTATCTACTTCCAGGCTTCCGAGGATGCGGAGCTCGTGATCGGTGATGGCGTCTACATCGGACCAAATGTCGGCTTGATTACCTCGGGACACGTGCCCGGGAACCCAACAGTGCGCAAACGTGGCCACGCGATCATCCTCGGAGCGAGGAGTTGGATTGGGATGAACTCAACCTTGCTTCCGGGGTGTGAACTGCTACCTGGCACCACTGTTGGCGCGGGTGCGACACTGGAACGAGGTCGGCATTCAGGAGTCGTGCGTGGATGGCGGAATCAGGGTGATTGAGCCCCGTGCGCGCAACTATCAACACGATTCACCCTCGATTGGGTGCCCGACGATCAATGAGTCTGCGCGTGATCTCTTCTACCTCGTCGTGTAGGCGAGCCTCCCACGGACGAATCCGTTCCCGCGCGAGTTGCTCTGCGCCCCGAGAGAGTTGTGAAATCAGGCCACAATTTGTCTTGAGTCGCCGAAGCGACTCGCCTACCTCGTACGGAATCCGCTCTTCGTCTAGCGAGCAGAGAATTCCGTTTACCCCATTCTGAACCCAGTTAGCTGTGCCACCGTTGGGCACGGTGATGACTGGCAGCCCCATGGAAAAGGCCTCAAGGAGTGGGTTTCCGACATTAGACCAGTCGTAAGTCGACACGAGCACATCAGCCCACTCATATTGGCGCCAAACATCGTCCTGCGGCAGCATCCCAACGAACTCAACCGTAGATGAAAGTCCAAGCGCGTCAGCCTCATCCTCTAGTGCCAAACCACTAGGACCACCGCCGACTACACGCGCCACGATCGGAGTGCCAAGGGACTTCGCATGGGCTAGGCCACGCAGGCCCAAGTGAACGCGCTTCCACCCGACCAATCGACTGATGATCAGCACGCGGAGCGGGTCGCTGGCTGAGCGAGCAGTTCGTTCTCGACACCGCACGCATGTCGGCCGGTCAACGCCGTTCGGGAGAAACATGAGGCGCTTCGAGTTCGAAGGAGCGTGTTTCCTAACGACTTCGTCCCCCATCGTCCCATCATCGGTCATTACGAGCAGATCACATCGCGCGTTGATGCCAAGCTGGTGAAGCGCGGCACTAGATGCCCACCTCCGCCATCGGGGCATCGCCAAAGCCGCTGAGGGGTCTGCGATCCCAAAGAACCGATGTACGCGAAGTGGATTTTGCCACTTGCGACCTAGCAATGATGCGCCAATCGCGCTCACGGACTCGATCGAATACACAACATCGTGCGGCTCCAAGTCGGCCTGAAGTAGCCGAATCCCCATGCGGCCAGTCCATACCGCGTTGTGGAGCAGCGTGCTTGGCGGCGGGTTGCCGTGAAACAGGCTCTTTGGGAGGCTTGATCGGATTACTCTTATGCCTGGGAGCGAGAGCACTGGGTTCGTCGCTTCGACCGCCGTGCTTTGAGGCGTATCTCTGAGCACAAAGAAAGTGACCGCCCAGCCCTTACTTCTGAAGGCGGCCAACAGGCGGGGGATCGCCTGGAATCCAGTGTCGCAAGCATCAAGCGATGAAACCACAAGAACTGACGGCATCAGAGTGTGTCTCCCTCGAACGACCCGGCAGCCTTCGCCGACACGAGCCCAACTAAACAGAAACCTGCGAAGTGATCGCAATGTGATCTCGGCGCGCAAGTGGTGCCTGCATACTGCGTTCGGTAAAACTGGATAAATAAGAGCGCGTGGCTAGGCAGATACCCATCACCAATGTAACTCTGCTGGTGTAACTCGCTGATATCCGTTAGTTGTTCGATTTGTTCGGTCGCCTCCGATGAGTTTCCATCGTATCGTTAACGCGCTCGGACGGCGTGGTAAGTCTCCTGATCGTGGCCGCAAGGCACTACCAACCAAGACCGTCTGCAATGAGTTGCATCGCGTAGAGTCATGCATGCCAATCCACTCGGCACATTCGGCTGGTGCCTTCTAGGTCGACGAGGCGGTGCACTAGCCGCGCGCTAGCGGACCCCGTCGCTGGCCAAGTGGCTGGAGGCGGCTGAGGAGACATTTCAAACTAGTGGCTTTGCACATGGGCCAGTAGGACTCTCGTTTCAACAGCCCACGTGGATCAGTCCCCATCTACCGACTCCTTTACTTGTGGCCCCTGTTGCGCCCCGACTCCACCGACAAGCGGCAGATCCCGTGACCCCTCGCGCCTAGATCTTGCGGAATCACTGAGCAACTGCGCGAACCTCGCGCCCACCACTTTTAATCCAAAGTGTCGCTGCACGAGCAATGCGCGGTCAGAGCGACTTTGCCTCCATTGAGCGATTGCGTCAGCGAATTCCTCAATGGCCTTGCGAAGCCCATCCACAGAACGGGAAGTGGCGATTCCCAAACCCAATCGCGCTGCGCGAGCAGGAGGGCCACACTCCACGGCGATCAGTCCAGCACCGCACGCGGCTGCTTCGATCGGAGCCGCACCAAACGTTTCCTGATCGGATGCACACACGTACGCATCGGATTGTTGGAACAACAACGCGAGATCGTCTGACGAGAGGTGCTCAACCCGCCGGATGCTGATCGAACCCGCACTACTACTAGAGTGACCGTGTAGAGATCCACGCCGCCCGACGATTGTTAGAGTGCATCCAGTTCGGCCCAGTCGAGCTTGAGCGAGAGCGGCGACGAGTCGATCGATGCGCTTAACGGACCCCGTACCAACGGTCACTAGGCGCAGATCCTCCGACAACGGCGCTTGGCACTCCTGCGGACGGAATGTGGGATCAACCGGATTTGGGACCACCATGACATCGCCCCTCCCGGTAACGCGACTAACCGCGTCCGCGAGTTCCTCTCCCACAGCCGTAACACCTACAGCGCAACCTGCGAGTCGGCGATACCGGTCTCTCACCTTTTGTGGCAGAAACGCATGACCCATGGTCTGACTGGAATGCTCCGTTAGCACATACGGAACATCGAGTTGGAGCAAGTGCTCCATTGCGGCCTGAGACGCTTCCGCCCATCCCCAGTGAACATGTGCGATGGTGGGCCGACCGAACTTCGCAAACCACGCACCCAATCTGCGCGAAACTAGCTCGTTCGCAAGCAGGCGCCTCCCACCAAATGCTGTTGGCATTCCCAAGACACCCATATAGTGAACGGGCACCCCTGAGACACACCACTCATGAGATCCAAGCATTTGCTCTCGGTTGCGAAAAGCAAACCACCAATCCACACGAGGCGCGAGCCAACAGCTGAACATCGATGTTCTCAGTCCGCTCGCTGCGGTCGCAATAGCACATCGAGTTCCAAACATCCCACCGCGTAACAGCCAGTTCGGCGGGCGACACTCCCCAGAGTCAATCGACAGCACGTGCATGACTCTTAGTTTAGTCCGATGGGAACGATCTGCCGGCTCCCACGCGGAGTCGACTGCTCGACCCGCGGGCTACAAGTTTGGATTGTTCGACTTCCAGGATTGCTACAGCGACCCTGGAGCTTGTCCCCTTCAGCCTGCCTCTCGTTGCTTCGGCGCGTGATCCCACTGAACTGCTGACGGTTTCGCGACACTCGATCGATCACCAAAGCAAGCTAGTGGCTGGAAGCGCCAATGTTCTCCGCGCTGCATCGCCTCGTCCGCATGCGAATCACTGGGATCCCATTAGTGGGACCACCTATGGCTCGCGCCTACTCACTAATGCCAGTTGACTGGCGGCTAAGTGACAGGTCGACGGATTGACACCGATGGACTTGCTGAGTGCCACGAGCACCCGCGCGCGGTGGCTGAATACATGCTTCCTTCCTCCCCGCGGTCCTTCCGCGTGTAGAGTGAATCACTCCTGGAGGACTGCATGGCGAGAACTGACATTCGGGTGGATGAACTGATCCAACAGTACCTGCGGCGTGAGTTGGCGCTTCCCGAGATGCAGCGCCGCTATGTGTGGCCAGGTACCCGTGTCCGCGACCTGCTCGACTCGCTCTATCGGGGATATCCCGCCGGCACCATTCTCGTGTGGGAAACCACAGAGGATGTTGCACTGCGCGA
>SXGR01346247.1_pt1 | contig 12409 bp, 7 predicted proteins | sample 3174711 | NCBI WGS metagenome assembly SXGR01 (sample SAMN11356860, study PRJNA531348) | freshwater metagenome | isolation source: freshwater sample F1-60 | place: China: Fuxian Lake, Yuxi | collected 2017-12-25
AACCTCTATCAATGGTGCCAGGATTTGTATGGGACGTACCCCAAAGATGACGTGACCGACCCGCAGGGGGCAGTAAAAGGAGACACCCGTGTGATTCGTGGCGGGATGTGGTACTACGGCCCCTCGCTCTGCCGCTCGGCCAGTCGCGATGGGATGGCGCCTGGGCACCGCGACAGGTACTACGGTTTCCGCGTTTGCTTCTACGTTGATTAACAAACGAGTCGTGTGCCAGACCAGACGGGCCGAGGGCGCGTCGTGTGATCTGGGTCGGTCCTTTAAACCAGTTCGCCACACCCTCCGGTGCCCGGTCCTCGCCGGAATTCGCCCTTGCGGCGAAATCTGATTATTTCCGAGCGGGATTCCGTTTCCGTCGGCTAAAGAGAAAGAGGGGACGGCAGAAAGGGCGCGGGGCCAATTCGCCGTAACCACACCCCCCGCCTGTATTTGCGCCCCAAACTCGCCTTCCCACCCGATCGACGTTCGACCCGACGGCAGAGAAAGCAGCGAACAAGGCAAATTGGGGTGGAACCGGCTTCCCGGCGGAACTGCCCGTTCGCGCCGCCGCGGGACGCCGAACCATCCGGGGGCGGACGGAGCTGGCTTGGCCCGCGCGATCCCAAACCGCCGGCTGAGACAATCGGATGGCCACCTGTCTGGCAGGCACCGAGGAAAGGATCGACCCTGATGAGCAAGACCCTCACTCGCCGCGCCGTCCTGAAGGGCCTCGGGGCCGCCGTGACGCTGCCCTGGCTCGAAGCAATGACCCCGCCCGCGGCACTGGCCGCCGGCGCGGCCCGGCACCCGCTGCGCCTGGCAGTCCTGTACTTCCCGATGGGCACGAAGATGATCGACTGGACGCCGCCCGAGGCCGGCGCCCTCCCCGAGAACCTGCCGCTGAACCTTCGCTCGATGGCGGCGCTGCGGAAGGATTTCAGCGTGATTACCGGGCTGCGCACCCCGGGCGGGCTCGATGGCGCTGCGCTACACTCCCACGCCATGTCGACGTTCATGACCGGCGTCGCCATGAAGCCGACAGAAGGGCCGGACATTCAGAACGGGGCCTCCGCCGACCAGATCGCAGCCAAGGGGGTCGGTGGCCAAACGTACCTGCCCTCGTTGCAGATGGGCACTTTCGCCGTGAACCGGACGATCGAGCCGGGCTTCAATCCGGCCTATCTGAACCTGTCCTGGCGCGACGCGGTGACGCCGGTGCGGCCGGCGACCAGCCCGCGCGAGGTGTTCGACCGCCTCTTTACGAGGGCCGGCGGCGCGGAGTCGCGCAGCACCCGCGCGCAACGCCGCAGCATCCTCGACTACGTTCGCGAGGAGGCCAACAGCCTGGAAGCGGACCTCGGCGCTCAAGACCGACGCCGGCTCGACCAGTACTTGACGTCCATCCGCGAGGTCGAGCAACAGATCCAGCGCGTGGAGCGGATGCCCGCCCCGACCGCCCCCAAGATGAACGTCCCCGACGGGGATTGGTCGCGGTGGGTCGATCGTTGGCAGGAACAGGTTCGCGTTCAGGCCGATCTCATGGTGCTCGCGTTCCAGGCCGACCTGACGCGGGTCTGCACCTTCGCCCTCGAGATCGAGCGGAGCGAGCGCGTCTTCCGCGAGCTAGGAATCCGCCAGAACTGGCACGGCGTGTCCCACGATAACGACGAAGAACTCTCCCGCGTCGCCGCCTATCAAGTCGCGCAGTTCGCTTACGTCGTTGACAAGCTGAAACAGGTTCGCGAAGGGGACGGCTCGCTCCTCGATCATTCCATGGTGGTGTTCGGCTCGGCGATGAGCCACGGAAGCCACAATACGAGCAATTTGCCGATCCTGCTGGCGGGTCGCGGCTGCGGCAAGCTCAACCCCGGTCGGCACCTTCGTTTCTCGCGAGAGACGCCGATCTCCAACCTGTGGGTGAGTCTGCTCGACCGGATGGACGTCCGCGTCGACAAGCTCGGCGACAGCCGCGGGCGCCTGAGCGACCTGTAAGGAACGGGGGACGGTCATGCGTTGGACGCTGAGTACTCTGCTGTTAATCGGCGGTGCCGCTCTACCCCTGCGCGCCGACGAGCCGACGAACTTCGACCAGGTCATCGGCCCGTTTCTCACCAAGCACTGCGTCCGGTGCCACGGTGAGACCAAGCCCAAGGGCGACATTTCGCTGCACCAGTTCAAGGACGAAGCGTCACTCCTGAAGGGGCGGAAGGCCTGGGTGAACGTCCTCGACCAGATTCGCGCCGGGTCGATGCCGCCCAAGGGGCATCCCCGCCCGGAGGCGAAAGAAGTCGAGGCATTCCTCAGGGCCGTTACCGAGGTCTTCGATCGGTTCGATCGCACAGCCAAGCCCGACCCGGGACGGGTGACGATGCGGCGTCTGAGCCGAAACGAGTACGTCAACACGATTCGCGACCTCGTCGGCGTCCAACTGACCGTCGACGACAGTTTGTTTCCGCCGGATGAGGTCGGGCTCGGATTCTACAACCTCGGTGACTTCCAGTCGGTCTCCGCCCAGCACATGGATCGATACATCCAGTTGGCCGGGTTGATTACGAAATCGTCCATCGTCGTCGGCAAGCGATCCGATGTTCCGCCGCTGGATGACCGGAGTTGGCGGGAGCCGGATGGGAAGGGGAACCCAAGGGCGCCGCGGTTCTTCCCACCGCCACCGCCCGGAAACAAAGGAGGAGGGAACCCGCCGTTCCGCGAACTCAAGGACGGGGAGCCGATCTCTGCCCGCTTCGCGTTCTCGGCCGGGCCGCGGCAAGGCGGGATGTTTCGGCTCACCTGGCAGCTCAAGTCCTTGGCGGCCGGTGACGAAGTCGCGAAGTGTCAAATCCTCCTGGACGGGAAAGTGGTTGCCGGCGGCGACGTCGTTGCGTCGAAGGAGTGGAAACAATACGAGTTTTTCTTCCCGATCAAGCCGGGGGAACACACGCTCGGCATCGCATTGCAGAACCCGTTCACCGATCCCGCCGACTCCACAAAGCGGCGTGAACTGCACGTCAACCGTGACAAGATCGTCCTCGCCGGCCCGCTTGTTCCCGATACCCACGAGTTCCTACTCTCCGCTCCGAGCGATCTCGCGGGTGAGGCCAAGTCGCATTACGTTCTCGAACGATTCGCGACCCGGGCGTTTCGTCGGCCCGCAACCAAGGAAGAAGTCGACCGCCTTCTGAAGATCGCCAAGCAAGCGGAGACGCGGGCGCGCTATTCCCTTTCGGATGCCGCCATCGCTTGGTTCCAGGAACCGAAGGTGCCCAAGCAAGTGGTCGATAAAGTCCGCACGCTGGAATCGCGCGGTCCCTTCGAGCAAAACGAGTTGATGCGTCAGCTCGAGGAAAAGCTGGGCAAGGAGCTGCTCGAGGAGCACCGCGCCGCGATTCTGGAAGTGGTGGAGATGGTCGGCACGCCGCCGAAGTATCTCGTCAAAGCGGCGCATCGGCTCTCCGAGCCGAGACTGCCCGTTGCCGCCACGAACTTGCTGAAGCAATTCGTCCGACGTGGGGCCATGGACGAGGACACGTTCGAGCAATACCTGGGGGATGCCCTGGGGGGGTACTGGCGAAGCCATCGGGACACCATCTTCGCGAGGGCAGACAAGTCTCCGGAGCCGTGGGAGGGGACGATGGCCTTCGCGATGCAGGCGGCGCTCTGTTCGCCGAAGTTCCTCTTCCGGGTGGAAGTGGAGTCTCGCGCGCCGGGCAGGGAGCCGCAGGTGCTCGACGATTACGCCCTCGCCTCGCGCCTCTCGTATTTCCTGTGGAGCTCGATGCCCGATCAGGAACTGATGGATCTGGCCGCAAAGAAGCAACTCCACCCGAACCTCGCCGCGCAGGTCAAGCGCATGCTGGCCGATCCCCGCGCGCAGCAATCGCTCTACGAGGACTTCGCCGAACCGTGGCTCGGTCTGCGGCAGTTGCGGAACGTCAACCCCGACCCGAAGTTGCTCACCAGCGACCCCAGGCGCGAGGCCGAGGCTGCACAACACTTCAAGGACGTCCTCCGGGAGGACATGCTCACCGAGACCCGGCTGTTCTTCCAGGAGATCGTCCGCGAGGACCGCAGCATCCTCGACCTGGTCGACGGGAAATTCACGTACTTGAACCTTCGATTGGCCCAGCATTATGGGCACGGCTTTCCGGGTTTGAAAAACGACGTGTTCACGCGGGTCGATCTGGAAAAGGTACCACGTGGGGGCATCCTGACTCACGGCAGCGTCTTGACGATCACGTCGATGCCGGACCGGACTTCGGTTCCGAAGCGGGGGGTCTGGGTGCTGGAGAGGATGCTGGGTACGCCGCCACCTCCGCCGCCCGCCGACGTGCCCGAACTGGGCAAGGAGAAGGAGGTGGGGGCGAACCTCTCGTTGCGGAAGAGGTTGGAACGCCACCGCACCGACGCGGCGTGCGCGGGCTGTCACGTGCGGATGGACGGCATCGGGTTCGCGCTGGAGAACTTTGATGCGGTCGGCCGGTTCCGGGTGCGCGAGGGCAAAGACGACAAGGAACCCATCGACGTCACGGGCGAACTCCCCTCCGGCGTGAAGGTCGAAGGACCGGCGGGGCTGAAGAAGTATTTGCGGGATCAGAAGAACATGTTCGCCCGCTGCTTAACCGAGAAAATGCTGACGTTCGCCATCGGTCGCGGACTCGACACCTACGACAAGCGCAGCGTCGATGGGATCTTAAAATCCCTCGAATCGAACGACTATCGCTCCTCCGCCCTGGTCACCGCGATCGTGCTGAGCGACCCGTTCCGCATGAGGCGGGGGAGGGATCAAGAATGAAAAGGCAACAATTCGCTCCGGAATGGCCGACGCGTTCACCTCGCCCGTTTCGTAAACCGGCGGAGGATAAACGATGAAAATGACTATCAACCTGAGTGCACTGGCCGCGCTGGCCACGTGGATTGCTTGCGCGACGGCCGCGGACCCGCCGGCGGCCAAACCGGCCGGGGTCAAGGTCGGCCACATGTTGATCCTGTTCGAGTGTGAGGACACCGTCGTCAAGGCTGCGGGCGTTGAGGGGCACAAGTGGCTGGGCGGACCCTACATCGGCACCTGGCACGATATTCGGGGAGAGAAGTCACTGCAACCAAAGCGGATGGAACCGCTCGAACGCGGCGACTACGACATGCTGCTGCTCGCGACGCCGCACTGTTACCCGGAAAAGGAATCCTGGTCGGGCCACGTCGGCCTGGATTCGACTCCCGCCCTTCTCTGCGACAAGGGCGTCATGAACAATCCGAAGTTCCGCCTCGTCTGGCAATCGTGGTACTGGCCCCGCACCGAACGCAAGGGCGACAGAAAAGTGCTCTCGTGGAAACCGCGTAAAGCCCCGCCGGCCGGCCTCCTCGCCCTCGAGAAGCTAACCGACCAAATCAACGCCAAGCACGGCCGGAAGGTGATGGTGATTTCCCCGGTCGAAGAGGCGGTGTGTAAAGTCATCGAAATGGTGGACGCGGGCAAATTCCCGGGAATCACCGACCCGACGGAGCTGTGGGTTGACGGCGACATGTGGAAGCCCGGCTCGCACCTGCGAACGCTGTTCGCCTACACCAACGTTGCCACAATGTACGGCGTCTCGCCCGTCGGATTGAATCCCGATTTCTCGCCCCTCAAATGGGGCGGCGGCAAGTCCGCCCCGACGGACCCGAAATCGTTCGCGGACCTGGCACCGATCACCGAGGAGCAGCGGAAGGTCCTCCAGCAGATCGCCTGGGACACCGCCACGAACTACTCCTACTCGGGCGTGAAGAAGCCCTGACCGGCAAACGCGGGGCCGTGGCGAATGGAAGGTCAAATGAAAAAAGTACTTGCGAAACAGAGTGCGTTGGCCGTGGCGATTGTGTGGGCCGCGTCACACGCGGTCGCCGAACCGCCGAAGCCGAAGGACGGCCCTTTGGGGATGAAGTTCGTGCCGCTGCCGAAGGGGACGACCTACCTCGGCTGGAACGGAAGGCCCGGTTCGGCAAAGAAGACCGAGATCCGGGAGGGCTTCGAGATCGCCGTTCACGCCGTCACCCAAGGGCAGTGGGTGACGTTGATGGACAAGAACCCGAGCCTCTTCTGCCGACTGCGGAAAAAGAACGAGTTGAAGGACATCCCGGATGAGGATCTCAATCAATTCCCGGTCGAGCACGTGTCGTGGAAGGACGCACAGGAGTTCATCAAGAAGCTGAACGAGGCGGAGGTGGGGAAGGGCTACGTCTACCGCTTGCCGACGGAGGAGGAGTGGGAGTACGCCTGTCGCGGCGGCGCGACGACGGTAGAGGAGTGCTCCTATCACTTCTACTTCGAGAAGCCGACGCAAGATCTCTCTTCGCGGCAGGCAAATTTTGATGGGAGCTATCCGTGCGGTAAGGGAGAGAAAGGACCGTACTTGTTACGGACGACCAAGGTGGGCTCCTACCCGCCGAACAAGCTGGGCCTCTACGACATGCACGGCAACGTCGTGCAATGGACCGACAGCCTCTGGGAAGAAAAGGGCACGGCGCGGGTTTGCCGGGGCGGCTCCTGGGACTTCGAGGGGGACCTCTGCCAAGCAAATGTCCGCCGCGGGAACACGCCGGACTACAAGGGCCGCAACATCGGCCTCCGGCTGGTCCGGGTTCCCGTTCGGTAGAGGTGCAAAGGATCAATGACGAACAAGAGGCGTGGTCTTGAACCACGACGGGAGGGGCCGCCGGGAAGACTGTTCTCACCCGGCGCTGGCGTTCGCGCCCTGTGAAATCGACCAGCAGTACAACCAGCCGCCATTGGACGGAATGAAAGGAAAACATGATGAACAAGTTACTCGCCAGTTTGGCTCTTGGGCTGGTCGCGGGGCTGGCCGCAGAATCACCGGCTCAGCCGCTGGACAAGGCGGGAGAGGCCGCAGCGAAGAAACTGTTCGATGCCCAGACGATCGGAGTCGAACTGAAGTTGCAGGGCGAATACGTCGGCAAGGACGGAGACAAGCAGGTCGGCATTCAGGTGGTCGCGCGGGGCGACAAGTCGTTCCACGCGCTGGTCCTGGAAGGCGGCCTGCCGGGCGACGGCTGGGACGGCGGCCGGTACGGCCTGCTGGAGAGCGGCCCCCTGTCGGATGGGAAGGTGGAGTTCCGTTCCCCGAGCGACGACGGGACCGGCGCGGTGCTCGACGAGAACGGCCTGGCACTCCAGCGCGGCTTGCAGAAGAAGATCCTGTTGAAGCGAGTCGAACGCAAGAGCCCGACTTTGGGGAAGCAACCTCCCGCGGGTGCGATCGTTCTCTTCGGGGGCGCGAAACCGAACGTGGATGCGTTCGAGGAACGCAAGGACATCGAGGGGATGACCGCGCCTCTGATGTTCGAAGGGAGCTTGATGGCGGGGGCGGTCACGAAGCGGAAGTTCCGGGACTACACCTTGCACGTGGAGTTCATGACCGGCTGGGAGCCGCAGAACATCCCGTGGCGCCGGGCGGATGCGGGCATCTACATGCTCGCCCGCTACGAGGTGGCGATCGGGGACAGCTTCGGGTTCGATTTCGACCTGTCGGGTGCGACCAGCCCGCAACGGCCCAAGTTACTCGACGAGAAGGGCAAGGCGCCGAAGTTCCCGGCCGCGAAGGGCAACGGTGCGCCGCGCGTTTGCGGCAGTGTGTTCACCTACCCGAGCAAGGTGCCGAACTCGTGCCTCCCGCCGCTGGTCTGGCAGACCCTCGACATCGACTTCAAGGCGCCGCGCTTCGATGACAAGGGGAAGAAGACGGCGAAGGCGGTGATCTCGGTGAAGCTGAACGGGCACCAGACCGTGCACAAGTTGGAGGTCAACGGCCCGACGCCGCACGGCTTCAAGGGTCCGGAGACCGCGGACGGTCCCATCTGGTTCGAGGCCTTCGGGCGCCGCGTGCTGTACCGCAACATCTGGCTCGTGGAACAGCCCTGAAATCCAGTCGCATCCTCGGCTCGCTGACGGTGCTCGCGCCGACCCGCCGAGCGGTTCGCACCTGACCGCCCGCTCGGACGCACGGAGATGACATCCCATGCCCGAATCGAACTCCCTCCAGGCCGTAAGCGACCGCGTCCGCTGCTCGCGCCGCGACTGGCTACAGTTGACCGCGGCCGGCTTCGGGTCGTACATCTTCGCCGGCGGCCGGCGGGGCAGCCCGCTTTGCGCCAAGCCGGCCGCCGGGCGCGGGCCGCGCGCCAAGAGCAGCATCCTGCTGTTCATGACCGGCGGTCCCGCACAGCACGAGACCTTCGACCCGAAGCCCGACGCGCCCGCAAACGTGCGTGGCGAGTTCGGGGCCATCGATACGTCGGTGCCGAGCGTCCGGATCTCGGAACTAATGCCCCACATGTCCAAGCAGGCCCACCGGTACGCGATCCTGCGGAGCACGTACCACAAGGAGAACGGGCACGGGCCGGCGACTCACTGGAGCCTGACCGGGAAGGTCGCGGTGCCGCGGCCGCGCACCGGGAGCGAGCCGTCGCCGGCGCGCATCGACCCGCCCTGCGTCGGCGGCGTGGTGCGGCAGCTGAAGGGTGACCGTAACGGCCTGCCCGGGGCCGTCCAGTTGCCGGCGCGCATCGGCGATCAGAACACATTCCTCTGGGCCGGCCAGCATGCCGGGTACCTGGGCGAGCGCTACGACCCGCTGATGCTCACCGACGAGACCTGGCTCCCCGGCGACCTCCCGCCGGCTTTCAGGCCGAACCCCCAGGTCGGCGAGGAGCGGCTGCGGACTCGCTCGCACCTGCTTCAGGGTCTGGAGGGCGCCCAGAAGGGGGTCACCGGGCAGCCGGTCGATTCCTTCAAGATCAACCGGGAGCGGGCCCTGAGCGTGCTCGACTCGACCACGGCTTGGGAGGCGTTCCTGCTCAAGAACGAGAAGCCGGAGACGGTCGCCCGCTACGGCGACACCCGGTTCGGGCGGAGCTGCCTGATCGCCCGTCGGCTGGTGGAGGCCGGCGTGGGCCACGTCACCGTGACGTGGTACCCCGACCCGCCGACGAAGTTCAACTCGGAGGCCAACTTCGACACGCACGGCAAGCACTTCACGAAGATGAAGAACCTGCTCATGCCGCCAGTGGACCGGGCGTTCGCGGCGCTGCTCGAGGACCTGGCCGAGCGCGGCCTGCTCGACGAGACGCTGGTCGCGTGGACCGGCGAGTTCGGCCGCACACCGAAGGTCAACGGCGGGGCCGGGCGGGACCACTGGGGGAACGTGTTCAGTACTGTCCTCGCCGGCGGCGGGGTCCGCGGCGGCCAGGTGCTGGGCTCGTCCGACAGTCAGGGTGCGGAGCCGAAGAACGACCCGGTCCACGTGTCCCGGTTCGTCGCCACGATGCTCTACGCCCACGGCTGGGACGAGGGGACGCCGGTCTACTCGGCCGACCGCCGGCCGCAGTTCTTCATGCCGGGCAAGCCACTCGAAGAGTTGTTCTGAGCGCACGCGACGAACGGCCGCTGGTAACCCTTCCCCACTCCTGGGCGCAAGAGATGAACATTCCCGACAGCGCACCGAAGATGGTCCCGCCGGATCAACTCGACCGCCGCACGGCGCTCAAGGGCGTCACGCTCGGGGCCGGGGCCGTCGTGCTCCAGCCGTTCTTGAAAGCCCTGGCGGCCGAGGCACGCGGCGAGGCGCCTCCGCCGCGGCTCGTCTTCGTCGTCGAGGCCAACGGACTGTGGGAGTCGCACGTCCGACCAAAGGACCTGGGCGCGGATGGCAAACACGGATGGAACAGCGCGGCGGACAAGCTGTTCGATTCGCCACTCGCGGACCACAAACTGCCCGAAGCGATCGCGCCGCTGGAGGGGCTCAAGGATCGGATGTCGGTCGTGTTGGGGTTGTCGAGCAAGCACGTCAACCCGAACCACGGCGGCGGGTACGGGGTGTTCAACTGTTGTGCTCAGGGTGGCGGGCGCTTCGCGGCGCACGCGCAGACGATCGACTACGCGTTTGCTGCGAAGGTGCCGGCAGTGCTTCCGGTCGTCGGGTTGGGGGTGCCGGCCGGCGCCGACCGGGTCTTCACCAACTGGCTGTCGGTGAGTTCGCCGGGAAGGCCGCTGCCGTACATCTGCCAGCCGGAGGTCGCGTTCCAGGCGCTCTTCGGCAGCGCGGCGGAGGGGAACGCGGGGAAGGCGTTCCAGGCCCGTAACAAGTTGCTGGACTGGTGCCGCTCCGACATCAAGCGGGTGCAGGAGGAGTTGCCCGCCATGGACCGCGAAAAACTCGACGTGTACCTCGACACGTTCGAGCAGATGCGTTCCCGGCAGCAGAAGCTCAGCGACATCAAGGACCGCCTGCAGGCCAACCTGCCCGCCCTCGACAAGTTCGACTGCAAGCGGACGACGGGCCGCTTCGAGGCCCAGTGCTCCGTGGCGGTGGCGGCGCTCGCGGCGCGGCTGACGAACGTGGCCGTGATCGACACCGCCTGCGGATATCAGGGCTACCACACCTGGACGGACCTCGGCGTGACGGTCGACGGCCACGCGATCGGCCACACGCACCCCGACGACCCCAAGCGTAACCAGTCTGCCGTGCCCATCCGCCGCTTCTACGCCGAGCGGATCGCCGACCTCGCCCGGCGGATGGCCGCGGTGAAGGAAGGCAACGGCACGATGCTCGACAACTCGCTGATCGTCTACCTCAGCGACTCCGCCGAGGAGCACCACGGGCAGGGTCAGCAGTGGCCGATGATCCTGGTCGGCAACCTGGGCGGGCGGTTGAAAACGGCCGGGCGGTTCCTCCAGTACCCCGGGTACAACAAGGCCGGCCACCGAACGATGTCCAACTTCTTCCTGGCGCTGCTGCACGCGGTGGGGGACAAGCGCGAGAAGTTCGGCGAACCCGACCGCGAACTCCGGGACATCGACACGGCCGGCCCGCTGGCGGAGATTCTGGCGTAACCACCTTCGATGTGTTGGACTCGCACCGGCGGGGGCCTTCACCGCCGATTTCAGGGCGCAGGGTGGTCGTCGTTGCAAGTGGCATCGTGAGGCTTCCATGCGATACGCGATCTGGAGCTTGGTGTGTGTCGGCCTGCTCGCCCCGGCGTTTGGCCGGGCTGCGGAGCCGGACCGCATCAAGGGACTGGGCGTCGAAGAGGCCCGGCGGCTGTCGCAGGACAGGAGCGGCCGGCTGCTCCTCGACGGCCTGACCACGCTACCGCCCGAGGCGGCCAGGGAACTGGCGAAGTACGACGGCTGGCTGTCGCTCAACGGGCTCACGTCACTCGCGAACGAATCCGCGGAGGCGCTCGGCCAGCACAAGGGGCCGTTGCACCTCAACGGGTTGACGAAACTCACGGACGAGTCGGCCGCGGCACTCGCTCGGCACTACGGCGAGCTGTCCCTGAACGGGTTGACGTCGCTCTCCGAGGAGGCCGCCACGGCACTCTTCAGGCAATCGGGCGGCCGCCTTTACCTCAACGGCGTCGCCACGCTTTCGCCCGAGGCGGCCCGGGCGCTGTCGCAACGCAAAGGGGGCGCGCAGGCGGGCCCGGTTCAGCTCCACGGCTTGACGTCGCTTTCGCCCGAGGCGGCGGCAGCACTCGCGGGGTTGCACGGTCATCAGTGGGACGGTCGACTCCCCAACATCAAAACCCTCCCCGACGACGTGGCCCAGGCGTTCGCCAAGCGGGAGGGCGGTCTTGCCCTGGAAGGGCTGACCGCCCTCTCGGACGAGGCGGCCAGGGTTCTGGGGCCGAGGCTCAGCGGTCAGCTCCCCGCCCTGAAGACCCTTTCGCCGGAACTGGCCAAGGGGTTGGCGAAGACCCGCGGTCCCATCGTCCTCGACGGGTTGACGACCCTTTCCGACGAGGCGGCAATGGGCCTGTCGAACGACCAGCACCGGGGGGATGTCCACCTCAACGGCCTCACGACGCTTTCACCTGTCGCGGCCAAGGCCATCTGCAAGCGCGAGGGGGACCTCTACCTCAACGGCCTGACTGCGATCTCGGAAGAATCGCTCAAGGCGCTCGCCGAACACAAGGCACCGGGGTTCGCCCGGCCGGTCGTCTACCTCAAGAGCGTGACGACGCTGTCCGACGAAGGCGTGGCGATCCTGGCCGCGTGGCCGAAGTGGTGCGGCGAGCTGCCGGCCCTGACGACGCTCTCCGAGAAGGCCGCGTTGGCGCTCGCCTCGTCGCAGAACTGGGACGGGAAGCTGCCCGCCGTCAAGGCACTGTCCCCCGAGGCGGCAAGGGCGCTGGCCCGGCGCCGGGGCAATCTGACCCTCGATGCCTTGACGACGCTCTCCGACGAGGCGGCCGCGGAACTGGCCGGCCACAAGGAAGGGACACTCTCCCTCAACGGGGTGGCCAACCTCGCGCCCAAGGCCGCCGCAGCCCTGGCCGGGCACCGGGCGCGGCTGTCCCTCAACGGGTTGACGACCGTCCCCGACGACGTTGCTAAAGTCCTGTCGGGTCACCAGGGCGACTGGCT
>SXGR01007400.1_pt1 | contig 12402 bp, 16 predicted proteins | sample 3174711 | NCBI WGS metagenome assembly SXGR01 (sample SAMN11356860, study PRJNA531348) | freshwater metagenome | isolation source: freshwater sample F1-60 | place: China: Fuxian Lake, Yuxi | collected 2017-12-25
GAAGTGACCGAGGTCATCGCGCTGAGCGACCACACTGAGCGTGAAGGGCTCGATATCGCGGCCGCCATCGAGTCCCGATCGCAGCATCCGCTGGCCGCTGCAATCGTGCGCTATGCCGAGTCAAATGGCGTGCGACCGCCACCGGCTGACGACCTGCAAGCGATTCCCGGCCAGGGAGCGACCGCGATGTTGTCGGGCCAACGCTACTGGATCGGTTCGCACCGCGCGTTTCAACTTCGAGGCCAAGCGACTCTGGAACTTGATGAGCGTCTGGAACAACTCGGCTCGCGCTGCCACAGCGTTGTCGTCATCGCCAATGACGAACACGTTTGCGGCCTGATCGCTCTGGGGGACAAGGTGCGAGCCAACGCGAAGGACTCTCTGGCCGCGCTACATCGAGCCGGAATCCGTCACCTCGTGATGCTGACGGGCGACAACTCTTCCACAGCGCATGCTGTTGGCCAGGCGGTCGGAGTCGATGCCATTCGTTCCGAGTTGCTGCCGGAAGCCAAAGTCGCCGCCATCGAAGAACTGTTGGCCGAGCATCACCACGTCGGCATGATCGGCGACGGCGTGAACGACGCACCGGCGATGGTCCGCGCGAGTCTCGGTATCGCGATGAGAACCGTCGGAACTGGCACAGCCCTCGAAACCGCCGACATCGTTTTGATGAGCGACGACCTCTCGCGCGTCGCGTGGCTGATCGGCCACGCGCACCGCACGCTGCGAGTCATCCGGCAGAACATCGTCGCGTCGCTAGGGGTCAAAGCCGCGTTCGTGCTGCTGACAATTCTCGGCCACGCCACTCTCTGGACCGCCATCGCGGCCGACATGGGAGTCTCCCTTGCCGTGACGTTCAACGCCTTGCGATTGCTCCACTCAAACGCCGAGCGTTCGTGATTTAGGACGAAAGACGCACGCATCCCGTGACACGGCTGACGGAGTGCCGTAGCAGAATTCGTAAGAATTCTGACGCAACACTGGTTGGCCCACGGAATTCTCACGAATTCCTCTACGGATCCGTGCGCAAGTCGGGTTAGGCCGCCGCTCGCAGACGCGGAATGAATTCGATCACCCGCTGGACTTCGTGATGGAGTTGCTGAATCAGATCGCGTGTCCGTTCGCACCCGGATGCACGAATTCAATAAACGGCCGAGAGAACAACTCTGCCTCGCTCCAAGCCAGCGCCGAAGTGAAGGCGGGATTGATGCGTTTGAAATAACCATCCGTGCTCGCGATGCACAGCCAGTCCAATGAGAGCTCGAAGAGCCGGTCGCTCTCATACAGAGCCCGCACATGTTCAGTCAGATCCTGCGCAGTGCCGACATAACCAATGACCCGTCCCTCGGTGTCCCCCAAGGCCACGACCGAAAGTTGCACGGGAAATGTTCTGCCGTCTTTGCGGACGAGCGTCCATTCGATCGGCTGCCCATCGCTTTCGAGGCAGCTCATCCGAAAGAAATCGTGCCCCGGTTGAATAGTGCGTCCGAGTTTGCGAGACAGTTCTTCGGCACGGGCCGCCACTTCCGCTGGGAGATGCCAGATCGCGGGCGTCTGCTTCTCGACCACCTCATCCGCGCGCCAGCCGAGCAAACGCTCGGCAGCGGAATTGAAGGTCCGAACAATTCCGTCCGCATCGGTGGCGACGATCATCGTCCCAACCGCGTCAAGAATCGTGTTGAGTTCAATGAATTCACGAGACGGGACTACGTTTTCAGTTGGAGGTTCAGGCATCGAAACCCATTTCAGGTTGCAGTGACAGAGCGCTCGTGCTCGGACGAGGCTCTAAGGATCAAAAATGCCAATGCTCCGAAAGCGTATAGCTCGCAAATCTCACTGTGCAGAAAACATCGATGTCAGCTTGCAGTCCCGCTTGCTGATGGTGGAAATCTCTCCGTCGTGTTTAACTCGAATTCTTCATGGCTCCACATGAACCAGACGCGCAAGAGAGAGCGGGATCACCCTTCAGCCTCGCTTGCGCGTCGGGTTCGTTTGTAGCAGGCGGCCTCCTCAATGCGTTGGGCAGATGCCGCTTGCTACTAAGGAAACACTCGACAAGCCCGTCGAGATCTTCGCGCTTGAGCGGATTGGTCTTCTGCGTGGAGTACCGGTTTGTCCGCAGGAAGCCTTACGTTTCCGCAGCTTTCCATGGGATGCTGTTGACGGCACATTCAGAGAGTACCCCCGACAGGAGTCGAACCTGTGACATCAGCTTTAGGAAAGCTGCGCTCTATCCATCTGAGCTACGGGGGCGAAGGAGCGTCCGGGCCGCTAACGGCTCATTTTATCCATTTTTTCTCGGACAGGCCACACCGCCGTTCGATAACTCCGCACTCACTCGACACTTCTGCCTGACTTCGTCTTCGTGCAGGCGATCCGTAAGAAGGTGCCGTGGCTGGCGGCGCTGCCCTTCGCCATCAACCTTGTTGCCAACCTGATCTTCACCCCGATTCAATTCGGGATGCGGAACCTGCCGTTGGCCTCGGTGGATATTCTGATCGTGTGGGGCACGATCATCTGGGCGGCAGTGGCGATCTGGAAGCACTACCGCTGGGTCGCCGTGGCTCAGGTGCCGTACTTCATCTGGGTGTCGATTGCGACGGTACTGCAACTGAGCATCACAGCGACGAATTGGGGACGGTAGTGGCGAGGACAGCTACTTCGATTTTGGCTTCCATTTCGGGAGGCGGCTCACCGGAAAGTCTCGTGAATTATTCAGACCTGCTTAGCCGGTTAGCGGCGCTCTTTGAGTTCTGTCAAAGTCACAACCCGACTGGCTAAGTCATCAAGGCGAATCACTTTGGGCAACTCGCTGGGAACCGACTCGTCTCTTTCAAGATACGCCAGATAGTCCTGATAATGCCTTATCTGGCTTTCCAGCCGCTCTTTGAGTTCCTTCACTGCATTCTTCAACTTTTTATTCACTAGGCTTTCAAGTTCGTCTTTCGCCATCGTTCGCTCTCCACTTGCTGGTGTTGTTCTTGGCCCGACCAATTCGAGCCGTCACTTACAATACTCGTGGTTCCCGTCTGCTTTCACTTTTCGCCCTGTCTTGCAGCACTTTGCACGTCTTCGGCCATCAACTCCAACTTGCCCCGATACCCCGCCAATGCCTTCGCCGCCGCATCCGACATGAAGCGCAGCGATTCAAGAGAAAGCGACTTACCCTCGTATTTGCTCAATGCCTCAGCTACTTCGACGGGAAGATGAATCACGCCATCGAGAATTAAATCGCCACGGTGAGGGACCAAAGCAGCAGCCGTTGCGACCGAGAGGGTTTGAATGCCATTCAGAGTCAGCAGGCCGGGAAAGCGGCTCAACTCGGCGGCGACTTCGGGCGTGAGGTCCGCCAGCCCATTCAGCGAGAGGACCGATCCTCGATATTCGGCAAGGGCGGCAGCGACTTCCGGTGAGATTTCTTCCAGACCGCAGAGGCTGAGGAAGCCACCTTTGAATCGGGCAAGTCTTCGTGCTGATTCTGGTGAAAGAAACTTCAGCGAGTCGAGATAGAGTGGATCAAGACCACTCTCGGCAACAACGGAAGCAGCCTCGTCCGTGATCCCGTCGAAGGTCCAGAGATCGAACCCGACGAATGAAAGAATTTTGTTGACGGGGTTCTCATCGAAAAACGCCAGAAGTTCGATTGCGATAGGGGCGTCAAGAATGGGATATTGCATAGGAGTCCTCTCCTACGATACCCGAAGTTGTCTTTTACTTTCACTTTGGCCGAAGGAAAGCAGAGAGGAAAATGCGCCGCCTTCATCGGCAGGTTGGGCTTCTGGTCGGGCACTGGTAAAATCAGCAAGAGTTGCGTCGTCACGGTGGGGACGGACGCAGACCTCAACGAGATTGCCCAAACGAAGGAAGAGTTGCAGCCGATGACATGAATAGAATGGTACGTCAGCCTTGCGAAACCGACGTGGACGCCCGCCTCGGCGACCATCGGGCTGATTTGGACGATCCTCTATCCAGTGATCGTCATCAGCTTCGGGTTCGTGTTCGTGATGGCATTTCGAGGTAAGGTCGGCTGGGTGATCGCCTTGCCCTTCGCCATCAACCTTGTGGCGAACCTCTTGTTCATGCCGTTCTTTTCAGGACTAAGAAACGTGCCACTGGCAGCGGTGAACATCCTGATTGTCTGGGGCACAATCATCTGGACGATGATCGCCGTCTGGAAGCACTATCGCTGGGTAGCCGTGGCCCAAGTGCCGTATTTTGTTTGGGTGTCACTGGCGACCGTCCTGCAACTGAGCATCACGGCGATGAATTGGGGGAGGCCATGATTCGACTTGGCCTCTGCTGTCTGTATCGGGACCAGCCCATCAAAGTCGTCACCACGACGGCCACCGCCATTGCCAAGATGAAGCGGCCCGACGCTTTGGCAAAGCTGAGCCGCCTCTGCATGGCGAATGCCGACGCTCTGCTTGCTGCCCTTCAGTTCTGCGCCAACCACGGCATCGGCTGCTTCCGGGTGAACAGCCAGATTCTCCCGATCAAAACGCATCCAACCTGCGGATATACCGTGGGCGATTTGCCCGATGGCGGTGAGATTATTCGCCACTTCAAAGAGTGCGGCAAGTTCGCCAAGAAGCACAAACTGCGAACCTGCTTCCATCCCGATCAGTTCGTGGTGCTGAACTCCCCCCGACTCGACGTGGTGGAGAAGTCCGTGCAGGAGCTTGAATACCAAGCGGAAGTGGCCGAGTGGATCGGGGCTGATGTCATCAACATTCACGGGGGCGGTGCCTACGGCGACAAACCGAAGGCTCTCGCTGATTTCGCCCGCAACCTTGACCGGCTTTCAAAAAGTGTCCGAAGCCGATTGACCGTCGAGAATGACGACAAGATTTTCACGCCAGCCGATCTGCTTCCCATCTGCAAAGCGACCGGCATCCCATTGGTGTACGACGTGCATCATCACCGCTGTAATCCCGATGGCCTGAACGCCGAACAAGCCACGAAGAAGGCTCTGGCGACTTGGAACCGGGAGCCGATGTTCCATCTTTCCAGCCCGATTGAAGGCTGGGACGGCCCGAAGCCTGAACGACATCACGACTACATCGCCGTGAAAGACTTCCCTGATTGCTGGCGGCGTAAAAAGATCACTGTCGAAGTCGAAGCCAAAGCCAAGGAAGTGGCGGTGGGGAAGTTGCGGCAAGAATTAGCCGCAGGTCGATCAATGGCCCCACTAAACAGAAACGTGCCCTAAAGATACTCCGTGGCGGCGGACGGCTTCGTAGATTCCGTCCCACAATTTCTGTCGGGCCATCAGGCAACTCACGGCTGTCTCTTCAGCAACTTTCCACAAGGACTCGTCCGAGCCACAAAGCGACTGTACGAGCCGAGTCGCCATCGGGCCATGCTCGTCACCATCCAAGCCAATGTGGCGTTCAAGATAATGCTTAAAGTCATCCAGTTGCCCACCAGCCTGCGTATTCAACTCATCCACGATGCGTTGAAACACGTCTGGCAGCAAATCTTCCCGACCATAGGTGAAGGCTGAAGCAACTGCACACAGGTTGCCAGTCTCGATAATCTCGAAGGTTTGCTCAACAAACCGACGAGCAGCTTCGGGGACTGCTGGTGATGCAAGGGCTGTCAGCACTGGAACGCCCCGGCGAAGATCACTGAGGAATCCATCAATGCCAGCGGTGTTGGCCCCGCATTGTTTCATCGAGCGATGATAAAGCTCGAAATGGCTGGCGAACCCGCCTCGGCCATCATCGTCGGATTCCTCGGCAATCACGATCTCGTTGATGAAGCGGCACGCCTGCGGATCAGCGGGGACCACCCACGGCACTTCGACGCAGCAGAGTCGTCGTTGCAGCACCTTGAGCAACGACATGAAATCCCACACAGCGAAGACGTGGTGTTCCATGAAAAGTCGCAACACATCAAGGCGATCCATTTCGCCGTAGATGCGGTGGTTGAGCAGAGCCTCCCTCAACGGGTTCAGTTGTTCTTCAATTCTGGGTCTGTGGAGCAAGTCGATTCTCTTTCCTGAAACTCAAATCGCCAACCTGCAAGGGCCGTGGGTGCGTGAACACAGATCATCAATTCCGTAACCGCAGGAAGCGTGATTCCTTAACATCGAAAAAAGGCCGACTTCGTGAATCAGGGCTTCGGCGGAGGGGTTTCCCTTGCCAGTCGGATGGCTTCCTTCACGCCCAGCGGTCGGATCGAGAAGACATCCAGAGCTTTTTTGTCACGGACCACAGTTGGATTCTTCAATCCTTCGATGAGATGTCGCCCGACCTCGAAACTGGCAGGCGTCACGAGAGCCAGCCAGAGTCCCGAAAGGTACGGCGTCAGCACCGGGACGAAAATCAGCCACCGCCGTAGCCCTTGCTGACGTGCATATTCTCGAATCAAGTCACCGTAGGTTACGACATCGGGACTGCCAATCTCGAAGATTCGGCTTTCACCTTTGTGTAGGTCTTTCGCAGCGAGCAGATAATCCAAAACGTCTTGGATGGCGATGGGCTGGGTGGGCGTGGTGAGCCAGCGAGGACAGATCATAACCGGCAAGCGATCCGTCAACGATTTCATCAACTGGTAGGACAGACTGCCCGCCCCGACGACCATCCCCGCACGAAACTCGATGGTTTCGACCCCCGACTCCCGCAGGATTTCACCAACCTCATGGCGACTTCGCAGATGTGGTGACAATTCTGGATCGGCATCGTCACCAAGACCGCCAAGGTAGATGATCCGCTGCACACCCGCTCGTTTTGCCGCATCAGCGAAGTTCTTCGCCGCCTGCCGATCTTCCTTCTCAAAGTCGTGCGATCCCGACATGAGATGCACGAGGTAATAGGCGGTGTGGACGCCTTTCAACGCCTCATTCAGCGAGGGAGCATCCAAAACATCGCCCCGAACGATCTCCGTGGATTCTTTGACCAGAGGCCGCAGTTTGTCCGGGTTGCGGGCCAAACACCGCAAAATGACGGGCTGCTGTTCGAGCAACGGGATCAACCGACCGCCAACGTAACCGGAGGCTCCCGTCAGCAGAACTGTCGGTGCAGTAGGCACTTCGGAGCTTTCTGGCTCTGATGGCGGCATGTTGCTCGCTCGAACTCCCTGTTACGAAACGGTTTGCCCTGCGGGTAGTATCACAAAAGGTTATTCTACCGTTTCTCGAACCGAGCGACATGGTCAGTGGCAAATAGGATCATGGATGGGGATGCTGTCTTTACGAAAACCGCCTGTCGAATCACTTCGCCGCTTCGTGGCGGGGCAGGCGGCTCACGATTTCAGCTATCCGGCTGTGGGAGCGACCGCCACGACGCCTCCCGCTGGCTTCGTCGTGGATCGGACTAGCATAGAGTTGGGGGCGGGAGAACCGGTATTCCTTTCGGCCAAAGCTGCACTGAAACGCTGGGAGCAGTTCCGGCTGGGCTGGGTGGAAGCGTGGTCGCCGGAAACGCCACTGGAACCGGGCCAAGTCGTGGCGATCATGGGCAGGGCAGTGGGATTCTGGTGGCTCAATTCTTGCCGCATCATCTACAAAGTGGACGAGTCGGGACCGATCACCAAATTCGGCTTCGCCTACGGGACTCTGCCCAGACACGTTGAGAGCGGCGAGGAAAGATTCTTGATCGAATGGGACCGTGACACCGACAAGGTGTGCTACGACATTCTCGCTTTCTCCCGACCCAACCACTTCTTGACCCGGCTGGGCTACCCACTTATTCGCCGCAGCCAGAAACGATTTGGTCGGGACTCGGCGGCGGCGATGTTCCGAGCCGTCAATTCGGCGTCATCCCTTCCTGAAATTTGCCAAAGTACGGGGTGAGGGCCAGTCTGGAATCACGAGGGTCAGGTCATGGATACCTTTGAGAATGCAACGCCGCCGCAAGAACAACCAGAAATGGTTCAAGCTCAATGCTGGGAGTGTGGCGAGACGAAGCTGTGTTTCGAGCATCTCGTCTGCTGCACGGGCACCCGCTTCCACACTTGCCCGGAGTGTCGGAAGAAGATTGAAGGCAAGGCAGCATGAACGATCACGAACTCTATATGCGGCGGGCCATCTCACTGGCGGCGAATATTCCCGATTTACCCTTTGGGGCTTTGATCGTGGATGAGGACAGCGGCACAATTCTCTCCGAGGGCTGGAACAAGACTTCGCTCAATCCGATGTGGCATGGTGAGATCGACGCCATCAACACGCTGGCCTCATCCGGCGTCGGTGTCGAAGGGAAGAGCCTCGCCTTGTACACGACCGCTGAGCCGTGTCCGATGTGCCAAGCAGCGGCGTTCTGGAGCGGAATTGAAACGGTGGTGTTCGGCACTTCCATTCGCTCGCTTCAACGGCTGGGCTGGCGGCAAATCGACATTCTGGCGGAAGAAGTCGTTCGTCGTAGTCCGGCGTGGAACTGCAAACTGATCGGCGGCGTGCTGGAGAAAGAATGTGACGCCCTGTTTGAATGGGCGATCTCTCAGCGTGTCTCATCGACGTGACGGGGCTTCAGTAACATTGTCAGGAGAGAATCAAATGAAACTTGCTTATTTTTCGGGCTGCTTAACCCTGTTAATGGTGGCAACGGCGATGGCTGAAGACACGCCGACAACCTTGTTCGACTTCACCGGGGCCGATGCTGCGAAGGAATGGCAGACGGTCAATGACGGTGTGATGGGTGGCGTCTCCGAAGGGGAGTTCAAAATCACCGACAAGAAGACGATGGAGTTCTTCGGCACTCTGTCGCTGAAGAACAACGGCGGCTTCGCTTCCGTGCGGACCAAGGCCAAGAAGCTCGGTCTGGAAAAAGGTGACACGCTGGTCGCCAAGGTGAAAGGCGATGGGCGGGAGTACCACATGAATCTTTCTGTGCCGACATTCCAGATCGCTTACAACTACCGAGCGGTTTTTCAGACCAAGAAAGACGAATGGATTGAGGTCAAATTGCCTTTGGACAAGTTTGAGGCAACGTCTTTCGGGCAAGTCGTCAAGAATGCTGGGCAAGTCAAGCCAACTTCCGTCAACGGTCTGGGCTTCATGCTGAGTGACAAGAAGGCCGGGCCGTTCAAAATGGAAGTCGAGTGGATCAAGGTGGAACGGGTGGGGAAGTGACGACTTCCACAAGACTAACTTGCTCAATTCGAGTCTTCCGATTCTTTCGTTTTCTCGAATCCAACACACTTGACCACCGGCTGGGGCGGGTATTTGGCGAAGCGATTGTCCCCCACAGACTTCTGGCACATGAGGAAGCGTGATCCCTTCCCAGAGACGACTTCCTTCATGTGTTGGCAGAATTCACAAAGGCTGGGGATCATTTCGACAGGCCATCACTTCCGAAGAGCGTTCACGATCAAGAAGCCTATGCCGACCAGACAGCCGACTCCGACCACCGAGTAGCCGATCCTGAACGCCATGAACTGCCCCGGATTGTTCGTCGGTTCAAATGTGGCCAAGAAGCCGAAGACGCAAAAGGCGGCGACGGCCAAGAGAAACAGTGAACCGATGATGGCGAATAGACGTTTCATCATCGAACCTCGGCATTTTTGTTCGTCAATGTAGCCGTCCGATAGCGGCGGTTGGCTTCGGCCCAATCGACGTGCTGCATGAACTTCTCGGTGTAGTCTGCCTTCTTGTTCTGGTAGGGCGATCATTCCCTCTTCGGCGGCAATTCGGCGGTACGGACAGATTCTCTCGCAACGGGTATCATAACCGTTCTGAGTCGAAACGACCGATAAAGTGGCGAACAAACAACGTGGCAAGCACTCTCGGCGGGAGTTGGATTGAGCATCATGCAAGCCGGTCACGGCAACGACATTCTGACCGGCCTCTCGGAAGCCGAAGCATCCCGACGCTTGAAGGAAGACGGTTACAACGAGCTTCCCTCGTCCAAGGGCCGTCACATTCTGGCCACCGCTTGGGATGTGGTGCGGGAGCCGATGTTCGTCATGCTGTTCGCCTGTGGCACGATTTACATGCTGCTGGGTGATGTTCAGGAAGCGTTGATGCTCCTTGGTTTCGTCTTTGTGGTTGCAGGAATCACCCTCGATCAAGAACGCAAGGCGGAACGGGCCTTGGAAGCCCTGCGTGATCTATCCAGCCCTCGTGCATTGGTGATTCGGGATGGAAAGCGGAACCGCATTCCCGGTCGAGAAGTTGTTCGAGACGACCTGATCGTACTGGCCGAAGGCGACCGAGTTCCCGCTGATGCCGTAGTTCTGTCGTGCAGCAATCTTTCAACCGACGAATCTCTGCTGACCGGGGAGTCGGTAGCCGTCCGCAAGAAAATTTGGGACGGGATTCAAGAGATGAGTCGTCCCGGTGGTGAAGACCTTCCCTTCATCTATTCCGGCACGCTGGTTGTGCAAGGTCACGGGATCGCACAAGTCCGGGCAACTGCCAGCAGTACGGAAATGGGGAAAATCGGCACGGCCCTTCAAACCGTGAAAGTGGAAGGAACTGTTCTTCAAGTAGAGATTGGGCGGCTGGTACGCCATGTGGCGATCCTCGGAGTTTCTTTGGGTGTTTTGGTTGCAATTCTGTACGGCCTGACCCGTGACAGTTGGCTCAATGCCTGTCTTGCCGGGATTACAGCAGCGATGGGTTTGCTGCCGGAAGAGTTCCCCGTCGTTCTGACCATCTACCTTGCCCTCGGTGCATGGCGTCTATCCAAGAAGCAAGTTCTCACCCGGCGTGTGCCTGCCATTGAAACCCTCGGTTCGGCCACCGTCCTTTGCGTGGACAAAACCGGGACGCTGACGATGAATCGAATGTCGATTCGCAAGCTGATCGTGGACCATACGACCTATGACCTAAGCAGCGAGTCACTGAATGCTCTGCCTGACGAATCTCACAAGCTCATCGAGTTCGGCATTCTGGCGAGCCAGCGTGACCCGTTCGACCCGATGGAAAAAGCGTTTCACGAACTCGGCAATCACGACCTTGCGAACACCGAGCATCTTCACGCTGACTGGACGTTGGAACGAGGCTATCCACTTTCGCCCAGCCTGCTGGCAATGTCGCACGTCTGGAAGTCGCCAACCGGAAAGGATTACGTTCTGGCGGCGAAGGGCGCACCGGAAGCCATCGCTGATTTGTGCCACTTGAACGACGACCGAACTCGGCAGATCGGGAATCACGTTGCCAGTATGGCTCAAGATGGACTGCGTGTTCTTGGCGTTGCCAGAGGCGTGTACCGACAACAGCCCTTGCCCGGTGAACAGCACGACTTCGACTTCGAGTTTCTGGGGTTGGTGGGATTGGCCGATCCGGTGCGTCCGACCGTTCCCGCTGCTGTGGCAGAATGTTACACGGCGGGAATGCGGGTCGTGATGATTACCGGCGATCACCGCAAGACAGCACACAGTATTGCCCAGCAGGTCGGCCTTAAACCACTGGACGAAATCATTACCGGCCCCGAACTCGACCAGATGGACGACGCTGAACTTCAGGAGCGGGTCAAGCGAGTCAATGTCTTTGCCCGGATGGTTCCAGAGCAAAAGCTGAGGTTGGTCAACGCTCTGAAAGCGAACGGCGAGGTTGTGGCCATGACGGGCGATGGAGTCAACGACGCTCCCGCCCTGAAAGCCGCCCATATCGGAATTGCGATGGGTGGTCGAGGAACGGACGTAGCCCGTGAGGCATCCTCCCTTGTACTGCTGGACGACGATTTTTCCTCAATTGTTCAAGCCGTTCGCATGGGGAGAAGGATTTTCGACCATCTTCAAAAGGCAATGACGTTCATCATAGCCGTGCATGTGCCGATTGCCGGAATGTCGTTGATCCCGGTGATGTTCGGCTTGCCGCTGGTCCTTCTTCCGGTGCATATTTTGTTTTTGCAGTTGGTGATCGACCCGGCCTGTACGCTGGTGTTTGAGGCCGAACCGGAAGAAGACGACGTGATGCGCCGCCCGCCCCGTAATCCCAAGGAGCCTCTCTTCGGGATGCGAACATTGGGAATCGGCTTGCTTGAAGGGTTCTGCGTGCTTGTGATTGTCGTGGCGGTATTTTTATTTGCCCTCTTTGGCTGGGACGATGAAAAGGATGCCAAGGCACTCTGTTTCACCACGCTCATCCTCGCTAACCTCGGATTGATCTTCGCCAATCTCTCATGGACCCGCACAGTCCTTTCAACGGTTCAATCACCGAACCCGGCACTTCGATGGGTCTTGGTCGGAACGCTGACCTTCCTCGGTTTGGTGCTGTATGTTCCCTTCTTGCGTGACTTGTTTCACTTCTCGTTTTTGCACACGCATGATCTTGCGATCTGCTTTGCAGGCGGGTTTCTCAGCATTCTGTGGTTCGAGATTGTGAAGTGGTTCAAGAGGACGATGACTCCGAGCATGTCCTCGTCATGAGGCACTCGGTTTCACTGCAACACCCATCAGAATAATGGCAGCGATCAGAGCCAGTCCCGCACCCCATACGAACGCCACCAGCGGCCCGAA
>SXGR01077327.1_pt1 | contig 12399 bp, 7 predicted proteins | sample 3174711 | NCBI WGS metagenome assembly SXGR01 (sample SAMN11356860, study PRJNA531348) | freshwater metagenome | isolation source: freshwater sample F1-60 | place: China: Fuxian Lake, Yuxi | collected 2017-12-25
ATTTCGCGGCGGTTGAGCAGGAGTTTGCGATTGCGGAAGGGATCAGTCACAAAATGCGTTGATGCGCTCAGCAGTGGTTGAATTTGCGCCGCTTGCAGCCAGGCTTCGTTATTTTTGAAAATCACGTAGCAGTCAGTGATATTGCCTTTGCCTGCGCGTAGGCTTTTGACTTCCCAGCCAGTGAGTGCGATACCCGCTTCAAAGCGGTCATGCAGTTCGTAATCGAACTTGGCTTTTTTGTTGAGGGCGATGGTGCTGCCTTGGTTTTTTTGCGTTTTTTTGGCCATGAACTCACTGCTACTCGGGGTATGTCGTCAAACGGGCGGGCATTATATCGGCAAAGTCCGCGCTCTGTCTTGATATCAACCGGCCTTGGGCTTATACGGCCGCTGCAATCTAGGTACAATTCGCAATCGATTGCTAATCTAACGCGCTATTTCTGGTGCGATCTGTGCTTAACCAACAATAACGATATCCTTATCAGGGTTAATAGAGGAACAGCGCGTGAAGCCACTTAAACAACACACGATTTGGGGAATGCGCGGCAGTTTTATTTTAGCTGCGACGGGTTCGGCGGTTGGTCTGGGCAATATCTGGAAGTTTCCCTACATCACTGGCGAGAACGGCGGCGGTGCATTTGTATTGATGTATTTGCTGTGCATTGCGCTAGTGGGCATTCCGATCATGATGGCGGAGATTTTGATGGGTCGCCGTGCGCGCGCCAATCCGATTATGGCGACTGCAGAACTCTGCGAGCAGGCCGGAGCCAGCAAGGGGTGGACTAGCATCGGCTGGATGGGCGTGCTGGCCGGCTTGTTGATTTTATCTTTCTATTCGGTGATTGCCGGTTGGACACTGGAATATGCACTGGCGGCTATTGATGGGAAATTTGCGGGTCTGACGGGCGAGACATCGCAAGCGCTGTTCGATAGTTTGCTCGCCGACAGCGGCCTGATGCTGCAGTGGCACTCGTTGTTTATTCTGATGACCGTGACGATTCTTGCGCTTGGCGTCACTCGTGGCCTTGAGTCAGCCGTGCGCTGGATGATGCCACTCCTGTTTGTGCTGTTGCTGATCTTGCTCGGTTACGCCATTAAAGAAGGTGAATTTGTTACCTCGCTGCGTTTTATGTTCAGTTTCAAATTTGAGGATTTGTCCTGGGAGGCGGCGCAAGTTGCCATGGGGCACTCCTTTTTTACCCTCAGCTTGGGGATGGGTGCGATTATGGCCTACGGGGCTTACATGCCCAGTAACCAGTCGGTGGGGCAGACGGTATTAATTGTCGCGATTCTGGATACGCTCGTCGCGCTCATTGCCGGCGTTGCCATCTTCGCGTTTGTGTTTGCGACTCCCGGCATTAGCCCCGGTGTCGGGCCGGGTTTGATGTTTGTGACCCTGCCGGTCGCCTTTGGCAATATGGGCGCTGGTTTAGTGATCGGCTCGGTATTTTTTGTGATGGTCATTCTGGCGGCATGGACGTCAACAATCTCCTTGTTGGAGCCGGGCGTTGCCTATCTGAATGAGCGCTTTGGGCTGCACCGTATTTTCGCCAGCCTGCTGTTAGGGGCGACTTCCTGGTTTATTGGTCTGGGTTCGGTGTATTCATTTAATGAATGGTCGGAACTGCAATTTTTGTGGGGCAAAAACTTTTTTGACAGCATGGATTTTGTGGCGACCAACATTATGCTGCCGCTCGGTGGGGTACTGATCGCGCTGTTTACCGGTTGGAAATTGCGTGATGGCATTATCCTGCACGATTTGAAATTTGAATCAGCTTGGGTATTTCGCCTGTGGCGCCCGGTGCTGAAATACCTATCGCCCATCGCGGTACTGGTGATTTTGTACAACGGTATTTTCCCCGTATTGCGCGCGGTGTTTGTCGAGTAATTTTTGTGGAGTAACGCCTTTGGCACATCGGGTAGAGAGATCGGCGCTGGTAAATTATTCGGCTGCGCAAATGTTTGATTTGATTAACGATATAGAAGCCTATCCACAATTTATGGATGGCTGTGCCGGAGCGAAAATTCTCGCCCGTGGCGACGATTGGTTGGAAGCGCGGCTAGAGCTGAGTAAAGCCGGTGTGAGCCAGGCGTTTGTCACGCGCAACCAATTGTTGCCACCGCACACGATGACGATGAATCTCGTTGATGGGCCGTTTAAATACTTGCGCGGCGTTTGGCGTTTTACCCCCTTGGGTGAGCAAGCTTGTAAAGTCACCTTCGAGTTGGAGTTTGAATTGCAAAACCGTTTGTTGGGTATGGCGGTGGGCAAGTTGTTTGAGGGTGTGAGCAATAAACAAGTGGATGCGCTCTGTGCACGCGCCAAGCAGGTGTATCAGTAATTCTTTTTCGTATTTTTTTACTTTGATGGAAAAAAAGCATGGCTGATTTTGATCTGATCCGTGTGGAAGTGGCCTACGCGCTGCCGCACAAACAAAAAATTATCGCGCTTCTGGTCGAGCCGGGAACTACCGCACTCAGCGCAGTGCAGCGCTCCAAGATTAGTGACCACTTTCCCGATTTGGATATCACCACCGCTAAGCTGGGTATTTTTGGTCAGTCGCTTGGCACCAAGGGCATGGATAGCGCCGACAAACACGTCCTGCATGCCGGAGACCGCGTAGAAATTTATCGCCCGCTGGCCTCGGACCCCAAAGATGCGCGGCGCAAACGCGCGGAAAAGGCCGATAGCGCCAAACCCGATCTCACTGCCAGCGAATCATCAGACGCTGCTGATTAGCCCTTCCTTCCTCTCTTTGTCTCGCCTGTTTCGGGTTTGTACGGCTGATCAACTGTGATCAGCCGTATGCCGGCCTGCTTCGCCAAAAAATTGCACTACACTGGGGTAATACTGCACCGCTAGTGGTCGCCGGCATTCGCTATAACAACAAGCCTGAGAGACTTCATGTTGCTGAAATACAAACGCTTCTATCGCTGGCTACCCTGGCTTGCTGCCTTGGGTCTGTCGGCGGTATTCATACTGTTTATGTTTGCGGATTTACGGGTGCATCAGCAGGTGTGGCAGGAGCGGTTGAACTGGAGCACCCAAACCCAAAAGAATCATCTGGATACCGCAGGGCGCGATCTCACCCAGCAGGCAATGCTGCTGGCACAGCTGATTGGCCGTGATCGCCATGTTGTTGATCACTTGCGCAGAGCACATGAGGTGTTGGTGACTGATGCGGGTACCGGCGGCGAACCCTTGCATTTGTTGCGGCAAAACTTACAGACGCAGTTGCAGAACTATTGGAATAGCATGGAGCCGCTGGGTGTGAAGCAATTGGGTATTTATCTGGCTCCCGGCGCGGTCAGTTTTTTGCGCATGCACCGCCCTGATCGTTACGGCGATAGCCTGAGTGGTCTGCGCCCGCTGATCACCAATGCCTTTAGCTCCGGTGTTCCCACCTGGGGGATTGATGTCGCTCGGCAAGGGAGTGGTTATCGTGCGGTGCTGCCAATTACCGCCAAAGAAGACGAAACCGGCGGGGTCATCGCGGTTATCGAGGTTGGCATGTCATCCCTTCCCCAAAAGAGCGCGGAGCAGGCGTCCGACATCCAAATGGCGGTTTTTCTGCGCAAGGCAGCCGTTGAACAAATACTCTGGGAGCAGACCCGACAGGAACTCAACCAGCGCAATCCTACCACCGTTGATGATTGGCGCCTTGAGGAGACAACTGATCCGCAGCTCCATGCTTGGTGGAGCCAGGGTATGGTGCCCATCAACCAGCAGGGGCACCTCTTGCACAGCGGCAGCACAACCTATGTCGCGTCTTGGTGGCCGCTACCAGAATTGGGTATGACGGGGCAGGAGTCAGGGCTGGCGATGCTGGTGTGGAGCGACATCACCGCGGCCTACAATGATTATTCGACTATCCGTCAGCGGGTGATCGCCAAATGGGTGATGGTGCTGGTGTGCGCACTGCTCTTGCTGCTGGCATTTGTCCATTTCAATCGCCGCTATTTACAGGCCTTGATTGAACAATACGGTCAGCAGTTGCGCGCTGAGCATGTGGTGAGCGAGCAGGCGCGCCAACGGCTGGCCTTGGCCTTACGCTCCAGCGACTCAGGTTTTTGGGAGTGGGATATCACCCACGACAAAGCGCGCTTCTCACCTGAGTGGCGGCAGTTGTGCGGGATTGGGCCTGAATCGCCCAACTCGCTTGATCTGGATGAGTGGATGAGCAGAGTCCACCCGGCTGACAAGCGCACGAGCTACAGCGACATTATTCGCCACATCAAAGGCGAAACGCCCATGTACGAAAATGAGTACCGGCTCAAAGTTCATGATGGCAGCTACAAGTGGATTCTCACTCGCGGTAAGGTCGTTGAGCGGACTCCGGATGGCAGAGCGGCGCTGATGCTGGGCGTTTACACCGACATCACCGAGCACAAAAACACCGAGCTGATCAGTATTCGCCAACAGGCGGCGCTGCGCTCACTTAATGAAATCGCTTCGCTCTCGGCGGTTGATCCAGACGAACAGTTGCGTCTGGCGCTCAGCCTTGGGGCGCGCTACCTGGGTTTAAGCAGTGGCGTCATTAGCCAGATAAAGGGCGCTGAATACCATGTTTATATGCAATTTTCCGCGCAGGACTCACTGGATACTCCGTCCGTCCGTCTCCTCGCTAAAACCTACTGCAGCCTCACAGTCGCGCAGCAAGATGTGGTGGCGGAGGATGATGTACCCTCAAGCAGCTATCGCCAGCATCCGGCTTATTTACAAAGTCGCATCGAAACCTATATAGGCGCGCCTCTTTGGGTGGGCGGGCAGATTTTTGGCACGCTCTGTTTCCACGCGCGCAAGACACGCCACCATCAGTACGATTCGCTGGATAAGGACTTTGTGCGTTTGCTCGCGCGTTGGATTAGTTCCGTGGTGGAGCGCTCACAGCATGGCGCGGAGAAAAAAGATATTTTGCAGCGCTTCCAAAAGCTCAGTGAGCGCTTGCCCGGTTTTTTCTATCAATTCCAGCTTCGGCCTGATGGCACTTCATTTTTTCCCTACGCGAGCCCCGGCATCAAGAATATTTACGGCGTAACCTCCGAGGAGGTGGCGGTATCGGCGAGCCACATGTTTAGCGCACTACATCCGGACGACGCCGGATGGGTGGGCGAGGGCGTCTCTTACTCAGCGGCCCATCTCACGCCTTGGGTGGCCACAGTGCGCGTCAATAATCCCCAGCGCGGCATGATATGGACGCACGTAGAGTCCATTCCCGAAAAATTGGAAGACGGCAGTGTGCTCTGGCATGGCTATGTTTCGGATATCACCCCACTCAAACAGACCGAGCTGCAATTAAAAGAGACCAACTCGCTGCGCAAAGCGATTCTCGATGCCGCCAGCGTGTCGATTATCTCAACCGATCAAAATGGGGTAATTAAAACGTTTAATCACGGTGCCGAAATCATGCTCGGGTACTCGGCTGAAGAAATGATCGATAAGCAGACGCCCGCCCTTATTCATTTGCCCGAGGAAATTGCAGCCCATGCCCAGCGCTTGAGCCGCGAATTGGGATACGAGGTGAATGTCGGTTTTGAAAGCTTTATCGCCAAGGCGCGTGAAGGCAGCGATGATGAAAATGAGTGGCATTATGTGCGCAAAGACGGCAGACAATTCCCCGTATTGCTGACCGTCTCGGCGCTGCGCGACCCCGAAGGCGAGATTACCGGTTACCTTGGCATTGCGCGGGATATCAGCGAAATAAAAGGCATCGATAAAATGAAAAATGAATTTATTTCCACCGTCAGCCACGAATTACGTACGCCCTTGACCGCCATCAGCGGCGCGCTCGGAATTGTTGTAAACGGTCTTGCGGGAGAATTGCCGGCGCAGTCTGTGCGGATGATCCAAATCGCGCACAACAATTCACAGCGTCTGATTCATCTGGTGAATGATTTACTGGATATGGAAAAGTTGGTCGCGGGCAAAATGCATTTTGATATTCAACAGCAAATGCTCCTGCCGATCATTCAGCACAGTATTGAATCCAATGCCGCGTTTGCCCAGCAGTATGGCGTGACCTATCAATTGATGCCCGGTGCCGATGTAAAAGTGGCGGTCGATCAACAGCGCTTGTTACAAGTGTTGGCGAATTATTTATCCAATGCCGCGAAATTTTCCCCGCTCAATGATGTGGTAAGCATTCGTGTGGATTTCCATTTTGGCAGTGTGCGTGTCAGCGTTACCGATAATGGCCCGGGAATACCCGAGAGTTTTCGTTCGCGCCTGTTTCAAAAATTTTCGCAGGCCGACTCATCGGATACTCGTCAAAAAGGCGGCACTGGTTTGGGGCTCGCTATCTGCAAAGAAATTATTGAGCGGATGGGCGGCAAGGTCGGTGTCGATTCAGTGCCCGGCGAAGGCGCCAGTTTTTATTTCGACTTGCCCTGTGAGGACACAACACGAAAAACACCCTCCACACGGAACGAGCCAACAAAAGTTAAACCCTATCTGCTGGTGATTGAAGATGATGTTGAAGTCGCAGAAGTATTGGTCGCCGCTCTGGCTACACAGAAATACGATGTGGACTGCGCAATGACCGGCCAGTCGGCACTGGAGCATTTACAGTTGCGCGACTACGATTTGATCACACTGGATTTGCAGTTGCCGGATATGAACGGCCTCGCCATCGTCGATCACATTCGCCAGCAGGAGTCCCATCGGCCCAAGGGCGCGAATAAAGTGCCCATCGTCATTGTCACGGGCGCGATCAATGAAGGTAAAAGCAGTCAGCCCGCGCTCGGTTCGGATAAGGGTATTTTTTGGCTGCAAAAACCCTTGATTGATGGGCAATTGGAAGAGCTGATTGCACAGGTGTTCGAGAAAAAGGTCAGCGCAGCAGAGGAATCACAATGAAAGCGCCCTTGCCCCCCAATGAAAATGAGCGGCTCGCGCATTTGCATCGCCTCGATATTCTGGATACGGTGCCGGAGCCGAGTTTTGATGCTATCGCACAGCTGGCGATGAACCTGTGCCAGGTACCTATTGCGGTTGTTTCGCTCGTCGATACCGATCGTCAGTGGTTTAAGAGTTGCCTCGGCTTGGATGCCTCTGAAACCCCGCGTGATGTGGCGTTTTGCGCCCATGCGATTTTGCAGCCAAACGAGGTATTGGTGGTTGAGGATGCCTTACTGGACGCGCGCTTTAGCGACAATGGCTTGGTATTGGGTGCACCCTTCATTCGTTTTTATGCGGGCGCGCCACTGGTAACCGAATCGGGCAATGCACTCGGAACTCTGTGTGTGATTGATTACGTGCCCCGGCAATTGAATCCAATACAAATAAGTTCACTCCAATTACTTGCAGGCCAGGTCATGCAGCTGCTCAAATTTCGCGAGAGCAACATGGCATTGGACTATGAACGGGAAAATTTGGATTTAGTGATTCGCGGAACCAATATCGGCACCTGGCAATGGAATATTCAAACTGGCGAAACTATTTTTAACGAGCGTTGGGCAGAGATTCTGGGTTATAGCCTTGCTGACCTAGCGCCGATTTCAATCAACACCTGGCTGGAATTAGCGCACCCCGAGGATTTGGAAAAATCCGGCGAGCTTATTGCGCAGCATTTTCGCGGAGAAATCGAGTATTACGATTGTAAGTGCCGTATGCGCCATAGAGACGGCTACTGGGTCTGGGTTCATGATCGCGGGCGAGTGTCGCGGCTGGACGATAATGGAAAACCTCTGTGGATGTCGGGCACACACGCGGATATTAGTGAGCTGCAGTCATCACAACAAAAGTTGCGTGACAGCGAAGACCGGCTGCAAAGCATGCTCAGCAATTTCCCCGGCGCTGCCTATCGTTGTGAGAACGACCCCTCTTGGACAATGTTGTACCTCAGCGCCGCCGTAAAACAGTTAACGGGTTACGGCGCCCATGAATTTATTCGCAACGACTCACCACGCAGCTTTACCGACTTAACTCATCCGGACGACGTGGCTTGGATCGCTGAAAAAGTGCGTGCGGCCATCGCGGCGAAAGACGCTTTTGAATTGTTGTTTCGCTTGCGCCATGCCGATGGCCGTTGGTTATGGGTGCAAGAATTGGGGCGCGGAATTTACGATGAGCATGGCGATTTAAAGTACATCGATGGATTTATTTGGGATGTAACCCAAGCGGAGTTGGCAAATAAAGCCGTGCAGTTAAACGAGCAAAAATTATCTACACTTTATAGTCAGGCATCGATTGGAATCGCATTAAATGCGCTGGATGACGGCCGCTTTTTGGAGTGCAATCCGGAGTTGTGTCGCCTAACGGGCTACACAGAAGCGGAATTAGTGGCGACCAATTTTTGGGCGCTAACTCCCCAACACTATCAGAGTCAGGAATATCAGCAACTGGAAAGCTTGCGGATGAGCGGCCGCTATGGCCCCTACGAAAAAGAATATCGGCATCGCGATGGCCACTTAATCCCGGTGTTGCTCAATGGTGTTCTGATTGAAGGCGCGGATGGTGAGCAGAAAATTTGGTCATTCATTCAGGATATTACCGAACGTAAACGTATCGAGCGGATGAAAAACGAATTTGTGTCGGCAGTGAGCCATGAGCTGCGCACACCGCTCACCTCCATTTCGGGTTCGCTCGGGTTAGTGGTCAGTGGCGTCTTAGGTGAAATGCCCGACAAGATCGCGAGTATGCTGGGCATTGCTCACAAAAATGCAAAACGGCTAACGGTATTAATTAACGATTTGCTCGATATGGAAAAAATCCTCGCGGGGAAAATGGAATTCGATATGCAGGAGCAATTGCTATTGCCGATTTTGGAAGCATCGCTTGAAAGCAATAAAGCCTATGCTGATACTTTTAACATTGATCTCGCACTGGATGTGGAGTCAGATCAACTACGTGCCTGCGTCGATGCGCAACGTTTGCAACAGGTGCTGACGAATTTTATTTCCAACGCCGTGAAATTTTCTCCCCGTGAAGGGCAAGTTGAAATTCGCCTGTCACAACAAAACGGTATTGCGTTGATCGCCGTCGTCGATCATGGGCCCGGAATCAGCAATGAATTTCGCTCGCGAATTTTTCAAAAATTTGCACAAGCTGATTCATCAGACTCACGTCAGCGTGGCGGCACAGGTTTGGGGTTGGCGATCAGCAAAGCCTTTGTCGAGCAGATGCACGGCACGATTGGGTTTGAATCAGAACCCGGTCAAGGTGCGACGTTTTTTGCGGAATTTCCCCTTGCCGATAAACCCGCGGTAGCCTAATGATCGCGGCTTGTCATTAACTCTCATCAGGTGACCAGCATGAGCCAAGTGTTAAACCGAATTCTTTACGTTGAGGACGATCCGGATATCCAAGCCATCGCCATCATGGTGCTTGAAACGATCAACGGATTCACTCTTGAAGCTTGCAGCTCCGGCAGCGAGGCGCTCGCCAAGGCTGTGCAATTCAAACCGGATTTGGTGTTATTAGATGTGATGATGCCGGGTATGGATGGCCCGGAAACATTGAAAGGCTTGCGCCAGTTTCCCGAATTGGCGACGACCCCAGTGGTATTTATGACGGCTAAGGTACAACCGCAGGAAGTGGCGGCTTATCTTGCGTTAGGTGCGGTTGGTGTTATTGCGAAGCCCTTTGACCCCATGACTCTGGCACAGGAGTTGAGCGATATCTGGTCCAGGCATGCGGTTGCTTAACTGATACCTGACCAGAGCATATCGAGATTTTTAAATCCCCAGTCGTCGGGCGATTCGCGCCCGATAATTTTTTCTTTGCCTACCAGCTGCGCCAAATCCAAGGTTTCCTGAAGAATCGGCATTTTATTTTTTGCTGAGTAAAACACTTTTACGCGCGGGCTTAGCAGCGAGCTTTCATTTTGTTCCACCACCACGGCGAGCCGCCCACTCTCCAATCGCACCAACGAACCGGTAGGGTAAATGCCCACTGTTTTGACGAAGGCCTGAAACACAATTTCATCAAAATGGCCTTTGCTCCACTCCGCCATTTTGCGGATCGAATCGGCCGGAGCCCAACCTTTTTTGTAGGGGCGATTTGAGGTGAGTGCATCATACACATCGCACACCGCGCCCATTCTGGCGAACATGCTGATGGTGTCACCTTTCAACCCGTGAGGATAACCGGTGCCGTCCATTTTTTCGTGATGATGCAGGCACACATCCAACACCATAGGGCTGACATCGTAACTATCAATAAGGATTCTAGCGCCCACTTCCGGGTGTGATTTCACAATCGCGAATTCGCTGTCGGTGAGTTTGCCCGGTTTGTTGAGCACCTTGAGAGGGATGCCAATTGTACCTATATCATGCAAAAGCCCTGCGAAACCGGCCTCGCGCACCATGTTCTCATCCAGATTCAATTGGCGTGCGAGGGCAATCATCAGCGCACACACGGCAATCGAGTGCATATAGGTGTATTCGTCGGCGGTTTTCAGCCGCGCGAGACTGATTAAGGCGTGGGGTTGGCGCAATACCGAATTGGAAATATCTTCAACCAGCGCGCGCGCCTGCTCTACTTGAATCGCCTTGCCCATACGGGCATCGCTAAACATTTCAATCACCGCTTCTTTGGCCTTTGCGCACAGTTTTGCGGCGGTTTGGATTTCTTCTTCCAGCGATACTTTTTCTCTGTTCTGGACTTTGTCGGCTTCCATCAACAGCGCATCGGTTTCACGGTCAACTTCCTCTGCCGTTTTTCCCGGAATGATATTGGCAATATCGGTGCCTTGGATTACATCGATCCATAGCTCTTTTATGCCGCTGGCTTGAATGGCCTGCAGATCTTTTTCATCGGTCAGTAAAAATTTTGTTTTCCCGAAAGGGTGCTCCATCCATGAACCGCAAAATTCACAAATGAACATACCTAACTGGATGTCTTTTACTGCGATTCGTTTAAGCATGTCATTCCACGGGCGGTGCGACGGCGAGTTAAAGGCAAGTGTGCACACGAGAGTATAGACAGGGATTATTTATCGGGCAGAGCCAAGAGGGATTAATTTTTCTGCAGGCTAGCTAAAAGTCTTCGCGTGTTATTCCATTTGATTGGCTAAACGCGAAAATCACACCTATTATCCATCTTAGGCTTTTCGATACCGCTGGCACGGTAAGTGCGCATGCGGCTTTCGCGAGCGACCATAAAATCCTTACCGCCTCCCTGATATCGGCTACCCATGGATAAAAATGCTGAAATTGCGCTAAAACTTCAGGCATTACGTGATGATTACGCAGCGCGCTTGCCTGCGGAGATTCAATCGTTGCGCGCGCTGGTAAGTGATCTGAGTGATCCGGAGTTGCAGCGCGCCTCGCTCGATCAACTCGGTCGGAAATTGCATAAATTGGCTGGTTCGGCGGGCAGTTTTGGTTTTCCCGAACTCGGCAAACAAGCAAAGAAACTGGAGCTACAAGCGCAGGCGTGGCTTGCGGCGAATCAGTTGGACATGGGGATGTTGCGCGTGTTTGCGGTTGCCATCAGCGCTCTTGATGGAGAGGTAACAGGCGACACTACCAAAAAAATCCCGCTGGTATCACAGAGCGCCCCGCTGAAGACCAACACACTGATTTATGTTTTGGAGGATGACTCGGATGTCGCCGACGAAGTCAGCATGACCCTGCGCCACTTTGGTCATCAAGTGGTGCACTTTGCTACTATCGCTGCCGCCGAGGTTGAGGTGTTGCGCCGCCCTCCGGATTTTATGATCTGTGACATTATGTTCACCGAAGAGGGGCGCGAAACGCCTGAAGCAGTGGCCATTCTGCAACAAAAATTACCCTCCCCTGTTCCGGTAATATTCGTCTCCACCCGCAGTGATTTTGCGGCTTACCACGCCGCTGTGCGCGCTGGCGCAGTAGGTTATTTCGTCAAGCCGCTCGACATCATTCGCTTGGTGGACTGCTTTGAATACTACCTTGACCGTCATCGCAGTGCGCCCTATCGAGTGTTAATCATTGACGACGATGTCGCTTTGGCGGAGCACTACAAACTGGTACTTAATTCGGCCGATATCCGCGCCGAAGTCAGCAATAATCCCAACGAAATTTTTGACGTGTTGCAGGATTTTCATCCCGAACTGATTTTGCTCGACATTAACATGCCCGGTTGCGATGGGATCGAGTTGGCGCAGGTTATTCGCCTCAATCAGGATTGGCTGCGCGTGCCCATCACCTATTTATCCTCTGAGCAAGATGTGGAGCGGCGCGCAGTCGCGATGGGGCGTGCGGGTGATGATTTTTTAAGTAAACCGCTCAACGACCGCGAACTTATCACCGCGGTATCGGTGCGTGCAGCGCGCAGCCGTCAGCTGAGTGATGCACTGGACCGCGACAGCCTAACCGGGCTTCTGAAGCATTCGCGTATCAAAGAGCAGGTCGATGCGGAATTGAGCCGCGCGATACGAGCCAATGAGGCATTAACAGTGGTGATGCTCGACCTCGATCA
>SXGR01646645.1_pt1 | contig 12398 bp, 13 predicted proteins | sample 3174711 | NCBI WGS metagenome assembly SXGR01 (sample SAMN11356860, study PRJNA531348) | freshwater metagenome | isolation source: freshwater sample F1-60 | place: China: Fuxian Lake, Yuxi | collected 2017-12-25
CATTGTTCCAAAATAATACTCTTTTTTTTATTCTTGTCAAGCACCGCTTTTGTACCTATGTAGCACACTTTCGGTAACTTTTGCCAAACTCCAGCAGTCCTATTGGGCGGGCAAAAAAGCGACGAGATCTCCAATATTGTGTAAGAGGCCAGAGGTAACTATGGCTGCGTTTGGTGCGGTTGACAAGTTCGTAAAAAACACCCACTCAGCATTGAATCGGAATAAAAACGGGACAGGGGTAAACTTAAAGAAATTGAGACCTTTGAGTTCTCTCAGTTTTCTTAGTTCTCCAAAGTAATCTAGATTATCAATTGCCCGACTTACCCACCCAACTCCACCAGGGTCTCGATAAAAACCTTTGTTGCTGTGACCACATCCCCCACGGCGATCCGTTCATCCCACATGGGCCAGCGGGGATGTTGGCCGGGGCCGTATTCCAGGGTGTAAATCCCAGCGGCTCGCAAGTGGCTCGCATCGGAGGCCAGGCCAAGGCGGTCTCCCGCGCCGATGGCTGGCGGCTGGCCTCGCTGCTCGGTGTGATGGCGGATGAGCGCCTTGGCTAAAGGATGTTCGACCAGCATGGCTGGTATCGCCGGAAAGTTGACACCGCCGGGAGTGGCCGGGACCACCAGTTCGGCCCGGATGCCGGGCAAGTCAGGTTCGAGACGCTGCCACAAGGCCGCCAAGTCCTCCCTTAGCGTATCATCATTTTGGGTCGGCACAATGCGAGCATCAAAGAAAATTTCGCAGTGATCCTGACCGGAAGCGAGGGTACGGGCGTTGAAGCGCGGAAAGTTGGGCAAATCGGCGCAGGGTTCAAAGGTCATCCAACCCTCCGGTGACAGCGGTTCATAGGGTGGTCCGAAGGCGTCCAAAACCCTACTCATTGCATAAATTGGATTGGCATGTGGATTGAAGTAAAGGGTGTCGCCCCACAGCCGCAGCCAACCTTGCACCGTCCCCACCGAAATAGTGACCAGGTTGAGATTGGTCGGCTCGGCCACCAGAGCCATGTCAAAATCCCCTTCCTGCTCCAACAAATGGCGGATGCCCAGCCCGCCGATAATTTCGCCCATCACTGCCGCAATAACCAGTTCACCCCGCAAAGGAAAGTTGCAGCGCCATAGTGTCTCCACCGAGCTGACCAACGCGGCCAGCCCGGCTTTCATATTCAAACTTCCCAGCCCGTACAGCCAACCATCGCTGATAAAAGCCTCGTAGGGTGGATGGCTCCAGCGGTCGGGGCGATACACCTCCATTACATCTAGGTGGCCGCACAGCAAAATCTTAGGACCAGGCTGCTTCCCCCGCCAGCGAGCAATGGTTTGGTGGCTGATCTGTCCACCGTTAGGCAACCCCACCGCTTGGACTTCAACCGGCAGGCCCATCCCCTGCCAATAGCGGCACAAAAATTGGGCCGCCTCTGTCTCCATACCGGTGAGTGATGGAATCTGCACCAGATTTTGGGCTAACCTTAAAAGATGTGACACATGAAGCCCAGCGCTGCCAAACATCAAGTGTTCCGAGATGCTTTCATTCATATAATTGTTCGATTGGTGATACTCTATTATACCAGCATGTCAAATAAACGAAGTGCTAAAGTCTTGTTTTTACTTTGACATTTGCCGGAAATATTTGAGTAAGATGAACCATTGGACAAAATGATAATTTTGTGGATTTTCCCAGAAGATTATTCGGATTATGACCCCGCTTTCATAACGTAATAGGAATATGGATTATTGGACAACCTAAAAATTTTTAGGGTGATTGACATTCAATACTTCATCCCCCCTCAACTCCATTATTTCTAGAGTAAGCGGAAAGAAAATTCACGATGCAAGTTTTCACACTATGTGTCCGGTTGTGTGGCATTGAGATTATTCCCAAAACCGTTTCTACCCGTAATCGGGGATGTCGCTTTGTGATGAGTGAACCCATCTCGGTCTATGTCCAGGAAACAGCCCCAGTATTGATTTTGGTGGATGCTGCCATTAATTGCACCCTCATCAATGACCCGCACTTGTGTCAGCAATATTTCAGGGGTCGGGGCTGGTCGCCAGCGCCTGTGGTCTACCCAGAGTACAGGTTGTTGACGCAGCTTGAGGGGTTGGGGTGCGCCCGCAGGATATTGAGCACGCCATCCTCACCCACACTCTCGCCAACTACACCGGCAACTTAAACATTTTCTGCACGCTCGAATATCGACACAACGCCTCGAATATGCATATGCCAAAGGGGGGCCCACCTCCTCAGTTTAGATTAAGACCGACTACAACTTCCCTGACATGCGCTGACCATTTTCGAGGGAGATTGGCAAGTGATGCTGGACTTGGACCCCATTTCCACCCGCAGTGACACGCCGAGACATCAGTCGTTGGTGGTTGACCTGCCCCCAAAAACGTTGTTAGTGCTCACCGCCAGTGCAGGTGATTTGGGGGAGAATTACGAAGAAGAAGTGCTGCCTGCCAGCGTTGATCCACCCCAGCCCGCTGAAACTTGCAATTACTGTCGGCGTATGTCCCCGGCACCCCAGCAGCGCTGCCCAAAATCAAGGACCAATCTGAAATTGCAGCAGGCAGGTCCGATCCTCAGAAACCTGACCAGCGCCAAAAATCAGAACCGTTTTTCGATGACCCGAGCCCAGTGTCCTTCGTCAAATAAGATCATAACGCCGGTTTAGAAGATAGCGGCGCTAATGAACAGGCATTCAACCGGCAAAATCGACTCAAAATTTCCTCGACCGTTGCTTTCACACTGTCACTTTGAGAGACATCGACGCGAATAAACAAAGCCTAAATGCCTAGGGAACTTGATCATCGACGGTTGCTAGCCCAGCTGTACGGTCGAAATCACCAACGACCACTTTGGCAGTGTCTTCCGCAAATAGCATGGATGTCTCCCGCCCGATTCCGGATGCACCGCCAGTAATTAACACTACTTTTTCTAGGAAACTGTTATTCATTGCTTCTTCCTATGTCATCTCCTGGCGTTTAGGATTCTTTCCGCATTGCCACCTAATACCAAAAAAAGCTCCTCAAGACAGGTTATTGCCTTTCTGTGTCGAGCTAATTGCATCTGCATTTCGTCAGGTGGCCAATGGCTGGCAAAAAGCACTTTTTGGGCCCCTGCACTCATTGCATCCTCGATAACTTCCAGGGTGGCATCAGATGTCTCCAAATAAAGATTCTGGGTACGACGGGCGACCATGCACGCCTCTCCGAATAACCACTTCCGACCCATTTGCCCAATCACGACCGCGGGAAGCTCCGGGAAAGATCGCGCCATTTCTTCCAACTGCAGTGGTGTGCTACTGATATCATCAGGAGCTAGGACAAAGATGGGCACCCGCGCCTCAGCGCAAATGGCAAAGATGGGATCCAGCAGGTTATGGTTGCTCATAAAATAACCATGCCGACCTGGCATCAGCTTTAAACCAGAAAGCCCCTCGTTAAGAAAGCGTTTAATGCTCTCAACAGCAGTGGGCTGTCTCGGATCTACTTCGACCAAACCATATAATCGGTCAGGGTGGTTGCGTACAGCGCTAACCAAGTATTCATTATCCATCAATATCGGTTGAGGGTAAGAATTGACATAGACGAGAGGAACTATTACAGCCTTGTCCACACCAGCCCGATCCATATCCCGGAGTAATGCCTGAGGAGATGACTCATGCTTATCGCTAGGTGATACACCCTGCGCATAACGCCAGATATGGGTATGAAAATCAATAATCACGGACGATTCCCTCGACCAATATCGCTTTTGGCGAATTCGTCGATCGTGGTTGCCATAACTTTAATCCCGCGGATGAACCAATCAATATCCAAACTCTCGCGTGGGGAGTGTTCGTTCATATCAGGTTGCCCAAGTGGCACTAGAAGGTAATTCTCATTTCCCACCAATTCTTTAAAGGTTGAAGGCACCGACCCACCTCCACCTCCGCCAATCGATGGGTAAAGTACCGGATCCATTCCCCAAACGCGCTTTAATGCCCGCGAAACCAAATTTAAAAATGGATCACCTGGTTGCGCCCAATAGTAAAAGGGATGCTTAGTAACTACCTGAATCTCAATGTCTTGAAAACCACAATTATCCAAGTGCTTACGAAGCTTGGCTACCAGATCATCAGGGTCAAGATTGGGCACCAGATTGATATCGATCTTGGCCGTTGCTACCGCGGGCACCACCGCCATCCACCCATCGCCTGTGTAACCAGAGATCATGCCGTGAATGTTGAATGTTGGGCGGTACTGCTGCGTCTCAAAATATTGGTAACCCGGGTCCCCCCAAAATTCTGTAGCGCCCAAACTACGAAGCTTTGCTTCCTTATCCAACTTAAGATTCGCGAGCAAGTACCGCTCTACTTCACCAAAAGGTTTCAAATCATCATAGAAGCCGGGTACCAAAACTTTTCCATCCGCACCGCGCATAGCGGTAATTGCATGGGCCAGTCTGACTCCTGGATTACGAAGTAACGCACCATAACTACCGGAGTGCGCTTCATAAGCTGCCCCGCGCGCCACTAGTTTAATCGCCAGTACACCGCGCGCCCCAAGAATCACAGCGGGGCCCCAAACATCCAGCGTGGAGGCATCTGCCCAAAATATCGCGTCAGCTTTCATTCGTTCTGTATGTGTTTTTAGCAACGAAATCACGGAAGGAGCGCCGATCTCATCATCGCCAATCAAAACCATGCGTACACGTACTGGGAGCTCGCCATTCATAGCATGCCAAGCCTCAATGGCTTTTAAGTAGCAAAACAATTGCCCTTTGCAATCCCCGGCGCCCCGACCCCAGATTCGGTTGTCTCGGATGACTGGCTCGAAAGGCGGATTTTTCCAATCCTCCAACCTCCCGGGAGGGACTACATCGTAGTGATCAGCAAGCATGAGGGTTCTGTGTGAATCCGATCCAGCTATCTCGCCATAGATACAGGAAGGCCCGCCAGGTACAGGCAGTAATTCAGCCTGAAAGCCGACTTCTGCCATCGCGGCAACCATCATCTTGGCGAAATCCTCAACTCCCTCACCGGTTGCGCTGACACTGGGTTGGGCTACCAGAGGCAATAATTCTTGGACAAACCGGTCACGGTTTTGATCTATGTATTCGAATACGCGTTCCATATTTTTGAAGTCTCCTCATAAAGTGAAAAATCCTATTGGACAATGTCCCTCGTATATCTAAGTTCCAAATTCAGGCTGCATTTCTACCGCCGACTGTTGACCACATACACAGGATCCAGATCAGGTATTCGCCAGGTTTTAAAGTACTCTTCCATGTAGGGGATTAGCTCAACCGGCAGCGAATCTTCAGTCCATTTTTCGGAGTTGTACGCCTTTTTCATAAGCTCGCCAAGCTTGTACTCGGATTGATCCAAATCGAAGCGGATATATCGTCCGTCCTGGTAAATCACCTCCCCAGCTACCATGACTAGGTCAACGTCGGAGGGTTTGCCACGGTAGATAAGGGCGGTTACTGGGCCAATCGATGGGTGCATATAAGGCACGAAAATCCGGTCCAGATTCACTAGGGTAATATCTGCCTCTTTGCCGGGCTCCAAAGTTCCAAGCTTATCTTGCATCAAGATTGCCTTGGCACCATTCGTGGTCGCCATTTTCAATACATCCCATTCATCCAATGCTTTTTCAGTAAAAGGCGGCTGGCGGCTTAACATCATCGCCAGGCGCATCTCCTGGAACATGTCTTCGTCATCATTAATTCCTTCAGAGTCCGGCGCCAAGGCAACGTTAACGCCTTTTTCGAGCATCAACGGGACAGGAGCAATACCGCTATACAGGCGCAAATTCGAGCTGGGACAATGGACTATCGTTGCTCCAGTCTCTGCAAAGAGCTCCATATCTTTTTCGTTCAACCAGACCCCATGGGCGCAGGAATAATCCGGGCCCAAAATACCCTGGTTATAAAAGTGCTCCCCTCCAGAATGACCAAACTCGCGCAAGCAATACATCTTTTGATACAAAGTCTCCAGCAGAGGACCATGCATACCAGAGCCCAACTGGCGCGCTTTTTCCTTCAATAGGAATAGTTGTTTATCACTATCCCACTGTGGACCGATCACGCCCATGACCAAGTTGATGCGGGTATCTCCCTTATACCGACGCACCAGTTCTTCGAAGTAAGTCAAAAATTCTTCATTACTAATCCCTTCGCCGCTAGCAGAGGCTTTGCGAGCTTTTTCGGCGATCTCAGGTGGGAGGGTGGCAATAAAATTCTCATCGTGGTCATAGACGAGGCGAAACTGGTCGGTGATTCCTAGGGCAAATCGAAAGCGAAGCCCTGCAGTGGTATACCCTCGGATGATCGCCTCGACTTCCCTTTTGAATTCCTCTAAATTGCCAGCGGCTCCATCGTGACGCATTGTAGAGGTAATTCCTGTGCGGATCTCTCGGGAGTTTGCCACCAAGGTGTCATAAAAGGCCTCTTCCTCCGTGCGAATCATCTTTGCAGGCCAGTAGTGGTCCCAGGTTTCCAGGTGCCCATCCATTGTTCCTCTCAAAAACGTGGTGGCGCCCTGTCCGTGGTTGTGCGCGTTAATGAAGCCAGGTATGGCAATATGGTGGTCCGATCCCAATACCTGCGCCTCCGGATATTTCGTCTTCAGGGTTACAAAATCGCCAACTTCCACGATAAATTTATCCTGGACATAGATGCCAGCCTGAATGAGCACACCCTGCTCGCGGAGCGCTGGGACGGTCACAACATACTTGGCTCTAATTAGATATGTACTCACTTCTTTTTACTCCCTCGATGATCTGCCAATATCACTCTTTTCAAACTCTTCACACCTAGACGCTGCGACTTTTTTCTCATTGATGAACCAATCGATATCGAGGCTTTCATGCGGCCAGTGCTCATTCATGTCGGGTTGACCATAGGGGACCATGAGCAAATATGGAGCGCCAATTATTTCCTTTATTAATGAATGAAGACCGCTTCCGCCGCCGAAAGAGGGGTACAGGGCCGGCTCTTGACCACACCCCCGCCTCAAGACGCGGATCATTACCTCCAATATGGGGTACCCTGGTCGGGACCAATCGAAGTATGCACCACGAGCCAACTCAGTCACCTCGACGTCCTGAAAGCCACTTGCACCCAAGTGCTTACGGGTGTTATGGATAAGATCACAAGCATCCAAGTTAGGCACAATAATGTAACCAGATATGAGGTCTTGTTTATTAAATGGAGGACTGTATTTATGGATTTCGAAATAATCATAATCGGGATCTCCCCAAAATTCATCAGCTCCCATGTTTGGAAGTTTGCCCTCGTTATCTACCTCGAAATCACTTAGTAGGAATTTTTTTGATTCACCCAAAGGTCTGAGGTGTCCATAAAATCCCGGAACCAAGATACGGCCGTCCTATCCAAGTAAGGCAGCAATGGCGTGAGCCAGGCGCACGCCTGGATTGGGTAGTAACCCGCCATTGCTGCCTGAATGAACTTAATAACCTGCGCCACGAAGCTTCAACTCTACCGCCAAAACTCCGCGATGCCCTAAGATCACAGCTGGTCCCCACACATCCAAGGAAGAGGAATCAGCCCGTAGTGTCGCATCAGCTTTCAAACGATCGGAATAATAATCCAGACTACAACCCATGGACGGGCATCAGATCTCATCATCCCCACTCAAAGCGGGCAGGACAGACGTTGGAAGTTGTCCCCTTACGGCCCGCCAGACTTCAATAGCCTTGATGTACGCAAACAATTGCCCTCTAAGGTCCCCAACCCCCCGCGCCCGAATGCGGTTGCCGCGAAGAACGGTCGCAAAGGAAAGATTTCCCCAATCCTCCAACCGCCCCGGATGGGTTACAACATAGTGGTCAAACAGCAAAAGGCTGCGATCTGTCGACGATCCGGAAATCTCTCCACAAATCAAGACATGTCCATCCGTGGGAAAGACCTCGGTTCGGATCCCTACATCTTCCATTGCCTTTGCCAACATCCCAACAAAGACTTCCATCCCCTAGCCGATGGCGCTGATGCTCGGCTGCCCAACCAGAGGCATCAATTCTTGAACGAATCGCTCTCGATTTACATCGATAAAACTAAATACATCTTCCATGATTTAGACTCACTAAAAACTTAATTTATGCTAGGGGAAACAGCCTCACCGTGACCGCCTAAGCCATGGATCGGTGAGGTCTCTCATTGCATCGCCTACCATGTTTACCATAAGTAATAAGATCAACAAAGCCATTCCGGGCATAATCACCGCATGAGGCGCCGCAAATAATACCTCTCTAGCCCGGCTCAGCATAACTCCCCACTCCGCAGTCGGCGGCTGAACCCCTAAACCCAGAAACCCGAGTCCGGCCACAGAGATGATCGCCTCTCCCAAAGCGTAGGTCGACTGAACATAGACGATAGGCATAATATTAGGCAAGACATGCTTAAGCATAATGCGGCTGTCGCGGGCACCGATCGCTTGTGCAGCAATAACAAATTGTTCTTCGCGTAGCTTAATGGTTTGTGCGCGGATCAGACGCGCGAAAAGGGGGATCAAGGTAACACCTACTGCGATCACAACATTACTCAGCCCAGTCCCCAAAATCGAGATTAGCACAATGGCGAGCAGCACGCTTGGGAATATCAGCGTCAAATCCATGATCCGCATAATGATGCTATCTGCGCTTTTGCCGTAATAACCTGCAATCATCCCCAAAGAGCCGCCAATCAGAAGCCCAACCACTACAGTGGCGAAGCCTATTCCTACCGTATATCGCGCCCCATATACCAGGCGCGTCAAAATATCGCGCCCTAATTCATCCCGGCCTAAAATTGCTTCTGCATTGGGAGCCTCGCGAACTCTAGAAAGATTCTGCGCGTTAGGATCACTCTTAATCAGAAACGGGCCGATGGAAGCAATTAGCAGGTATGCGATCAGTATAGATGCTTCGAGGATGAGGAAACGATTCTTGTAGATCCGGGATTTCAAATTAAATAGAAGCCCGGCAGTTTTTTCTGCATCCATGAAACTTATTTGGATATTAGTTGTCGGCTTCACTTTATCTTGAGTCACATTTGACACAGCCTGATCCTAATCATATCTAATGCGCGGATCAACAATCGTATAGATAATATCAATAAGAAAATTCATGATAATATAAGTTACACTGGTAAGGAGTAAAGCGGCCTGGATGATCGGATAATCCCGCTCGGCGAGAGACTTAACCAACGTGAAGCCAATACCGGAATAGGAAAAAACTGTTTCGGTTACGACAGCTCCAGCCAATATTAAACCAGTGCTCTGTCCTATGATCGTCAGGACTGGAATCATCGCATTTCTAAACGCATGGCCGTAAAGCACAGTCCTTTCCGTAAGCCCTTTAGCCCGAGCCGTAGTGATATAACCCATACTTAAAACATCCAACATAGCCGACCGTGTCATGCGTGCGATGATCGCAGCAGAGGACAGCCCTAGAGATATAGCTGGCAATATCATATGACTGAACGTTTCCGAACCTCCGGCAGGCAACCATTTCAAAAAGACAGAAAAAACCAAAATCAATAAGAGCCCAAACCAAAAGGGCGGGATAGAAAAACCAACAATCGCCACCGTCATCGTAGAGAAATCCGCAAATGATCCACGGCGGGTGGCCGCTAACACGCCCCCCACCAGGCCAAGCAGGGTGGCAATAGACATCGCCAAGAGGGTAAGTGTTACGGTATTGAGATACCGTCGTAAGATGAGCTCATTCACTGGTTTAAATGTCAGGATTGATCTCCCCAGATCGCCTCGGAGAAGCAAACCCAACCAGCGGATATATTGGACTGGCAGTGGCTGGTCAAGTCCATATTTATTGTATAGCTTGGCGAGGTCTTCCTCCGTCATTCCGGGTACACGCAACGCCAATATAGGGTCCCCTGGCGCAAAGTGGAGCAAAGAAAAAACGATGATGGTCGCGACAAACACGACTAAGCCCATCTGCAAAAAACGATGAACAAGGTACCTCGCCAAAATGTACCTTCGTTTACAAATAAATCTGTTGGTTTCTTGCCTAAGGGCTGCGGGTGAGGATGAATGAACCCTACATCCCCACCCGCACTATTTTAAGCAAAACAATCTCAACCATTGTGGATAGCGTAAGCCATCCACAACCTGTGGTGCACTAGGTCCAATAAACGGACCGCAGGGGCCAGTGATTATTCGGTGTGGCTACGAAACCATTCACACCTTTCTTCATCGCGAAAACCTGGCTCTGCTCCATAATGAAGACACGATAGCCTTTATCGGCGATCAAATCTTGCAGGTCGCCAAGGACATTCTTGTATTGTTCTGGATCCAGCGTAGCCCAAGCCTTGTTAACCAGTGCAACCATTTCGGGATCATCGGTGAAGGTGGCATTCCCACCCTTGGGTGGCCAGTCGCCAGTTACCTCAGCCCAAATTGCAAAAACCGGGTCTTGAGCGCCCCAGTCAGTCAAAGCGAAATCGCGCTTTTGAACGTTGGGATCCTCGGGTCCGACACTCCACATCCATTTGGCATAGGTAGGCCATTCAACCAGCCACAATTCGGTATCCACGCCAATCGCCTTCCACATGGCTTGGACCGCCTCAGCCACCGCCCGATCGCCATAGTAGCGACCTTCGGTATGCATGATCGTCAACACAGTACCGGGAGCATAACCTCCCTGCGCCAGCAACTCTTTAGCCTTTTCTGGATTGAAAGAATACGTAGGAACAGGATCGCGGTAGCCAAAGTTAGTTGTACTGATGTAATTCGTGGAAGGCCTGGTGAGACCCGCCATGATATTCTTACAAATCGCTTCGCGGTCGATGGCATAGTTGAGCGCCTGCAGAACCTCTTTGTTCAGCGCTGGCTTAGTCAGGTTCGGAATCAGGTTCATGCAACGAACGCTCGGGGAGGTTTCTACCTTAACCCCCTGAACAGCTGCCTTAAGCCTATTTACGTCTGCCACAGCAACATTGGAGATCAGGTCTACATCGCCGGATTCAAGCGCCAACACGCGGCTGCCATACTCCGCGATGGGTCGATAGACAACTTGATCAACCTTGGCATGCTCGCGCCAATAATTTGGATTCTTTTTGAGAGCAAGTTGCTCCCCTGGTCTCCACTCCTCAAACAGGAAAGGGCCTGTCCCGACCGGGTTGAGCTTCACTTCCTCGCCGTATTTCTTATAAGCCTCAATGCTGACAAAAGCGGAGGCTGCCCAAGAAATATTATCTAGGAAGCCAGCATCGGGTTTCGGTGAGATAAATTGAACGGTGCCCTTATCCACTACCTTGACCTCCTTGACATGAGGCCCCACACGGAAATTGGCAAATTCCAAAGCACGATCGATGTTGTACTTGACGACATCCGCATCAAAGGTGCTGCCGTCGCTAAACTTGATATCCGGTCGCAACTTAAATGTCCAAGTGACCTCATCCGGCCCGACGCTCCATTCGGTCGCTAAGGCCGGGACATACTCGCCAGGCTTGCCGGTCCAGTCAATCAAACCGTCATAAAGATTACGGAGCATTGCTTCATCTATACCAGTGATCTCACCAGAGTTCGGGTCAAATGAAGAAACGTCGGAACCGGCGCCAAAAATTAACTTACCAGGTACAGCTGGTGCCTTAGTTGGTAGAACAGCTTCGGCTAGGGTAGTCGCGGGCGCCGCCTCCTGGGGGGCACAGGCTGCAAGTATCGATGTAGCCAGTGGCAACCCTGCCCCCGAAGCGAGCGCACTCTTGAGGAAATCACGCCGTGAGATGTGCCCCTTACGCAGGTCTTCGCTCAGGTTCTTAATAAATTTTTTCATTGCTTACTCCTTTTTACAAAATAAGAAACAGACTATTAATGTTTGGTACCTGGTTCAACGCAACAAATAAACATAGCAGGTGGATAATATCAAGTAATAAGCGCTCTCCTTTTTTTGACTCACTTACAGATAGGAAATTTACGGACATATTTTTTTGGCTATGGTAGCAGAAAGCACCACTATTGTCAAGTACTAATTTGCTAACCTCCACCCCGCCATTACTTAATGGTCAATGATCGCTGCTGTATACATTTGTATGGTGCCTGTATGATGTTCCGAGAGGTACGCTCAGCCCAACAAGCAGAAATTACACAACTTCTGCAAGCCAAATTTGGCAGCCCTAACATTCAGTGCGATCCGCCAGCAGCCACACCACGCCTACTCACGCTGCGCCGCGTGTGCCATTACTGAAGCGCAGGATTACCAACCCAATGTCTGATCAAACTCCAGCTCCGGGACCGGCTCTGCATGCGCACCCGCATCAGCCACCAACCTATCGTGCCCGGCTGCTTTAACGGCCTGCACCAAGCCCTGTTACGCGTACCCGCGTTCCGGAGGAGGCGGGCTCATCAATTTCACATGGCATAGGCTGCCCCTGCCCGCAGCCTACTC
>SXGR01107167.1_pt1 | contig 12394 bp, 10 predicted proteins | sample 3174711 | NCBI WGS metagenome assembly SXGR01 (sample SAMN11356860, study PRJNA531348) | freshwater metagenome | isolation source: freshwater sample F1-60 | place: China: Fuxian Lake, Yuxi | collected 2017-12-25
GGACTAAATCAGAAACTCCCTCTGGTGCGATCTGTGTTAGAACATCAACAGGGTTCAGGTACCCATTAGTTTTTCACACTTTCGATACAGCAACAGTTGAAGCAAGATTTGTAGATTTCAAAAAAGAAGCTTATGTTGATGACCTGGTAAGTATTTTTGAGAATATCGATGGTGTTAATACCGCTGTTATACGAACCAATGGCTATAGTGCTAAGCCAAAAATTGCTGTGTCAAGGTTTGATGATCCAAGTATTACATCATCGTTGTTGGCTTTCTGTGAGCGAGTGTCAAAGAGCTGATTTTGGCGTATTAAGCCAAGTCCAGAGTTCGTTTTTAATCTTGTTCTTGGTCAGGGCTCTTTCTAACTCCTCACCTCGCCCAGAATCAGTAATTTGTTGGATATTTGCCAAAATTGAATTCTTGGAATTTAAGCCAAACATGGCGGTAATAAATGCGAACTCCTCTGGTTCCACGGTGTGATTGAATTCGTAATCTCCTTCATTTTCATTTCTAGCATAAAGCTCGAATTCGAAAAATAGTTTACCTTCTGATGTCAAGGATGCGTAGAGGATCGCTTTACCATTATTACCGATGATCGAAATCTGCCCCAATCATTTCCCCTTTCATATCTCTAAAAATAGATACCCTAATTCTTAAATACGTAATCAACGCCTGCTTCTTCTGCAGAAATCCGAATGACCCAGTTAGGACGTGACTTTCGTTTCACAATATCTGCGAAACTGTCTTTTGCCTCACCCTTAGATTTCGCCCAATCTGACTCAGGTTTCTTCCACTTCCAATCCACCTTGCTCTTTGCAATTATCTTAAGCACGTTGGGAATGCTAATTTTGATCACATGCCTATCGGCAGTCGATGCTTTGGCGAGAGGAATTACTTTGCACTCTTCGCACCACCACTTAAAGCATTCAAGCTTTCCCTTATCTAGTTTTTCCTGCAGTAAATTTTGAGCACGTTTAAAATCATCGATATCACTGAGAGTTCCAAAAATCGAGCTTCCAGATAAATATACTCGGTACCTGATTGGCCTTCGAGTTTTATCTCCTTGACCCTCTGGAGCGAGAGACTCAATGACTTTTTCAATAAACTTCGACTGTTCCTCTTGAGTAGAATCAAAAAAACCTTCTGGCATTTTAAAATACTTTTTCTTACCCACTGCAACTTCTTCTATAGAATCATCTTTTGGCGTGACAGGCAAACCAAAAGCTTGTGGAAAGAGAGACTGTGCGTGCGCTTCGCTTATTTCATCCAAGTCTGGTTCAGCAATTGATAAATATCCAACAATTCGAGTATCCTGATCGTGCTGCCATCCTTTTGAGGTCCAATACTCCTCCAAGATTTTCTTCTCTTGTACTTCAAATCGATACAAGCTGTAAGCGGATCCATCACTTTGTAATTTGGTGAAGTACCTCATCTTGAGCCCTCATTTAACTTCCCGCTTTTTATACTGGCTGCATTAAGTTCTATACTCATAACTTATATCGCCAGACTGACATTTATAGTCGCTAATTCGGAAGATCTAAATGATAAATTGGCTTTAGTGGCATTAAGGCACGGCTGGCTTGGGGCAATTTTTCGTAGTATTCCACCCAAAGAGAAAACAAGCCTTTTGCGTCTAATAAGGTTAATCGCTTAGTCTCAGATTCTCTCGCAGCTCTCTCAGCATCAGACGAAAACCCGCCAGTACAGATGTAAAGTCCAATGTCATCATCAGATAAAACACCGAGAAAAGAACGCAAAGACTCCGCTCCAGCCTTGTCTGCTCGTCGCTTGACTTGAACCTTAATACGTCTACCAGTTGCACCTAGTGGATCTTGGAATGCAATGATGTCCATTCCACCATCTTTTCCGGGCGGCGCGATCCAAGATACGTGATAATCCATTCCTTCTAAGAGTGCACCAATAAGTTTCTGAAATTGGTACGGATCCATACTTGCAAGATACTGAGAGATAATCTCCAGTGCATTGTCTTCAGCCTCTTCAACAGAAACAACCATCTCAATTTCACGATTTTGCGTAGGATCTGCTTCATCTTCTGGTTGGTTACTTCGCCATTCGTTATATAGAAGGCCAGATTGTTTTTGTATCTCAGCAGAAGTCTTGTGAGATACAAGAGCTTCCCTACCTTCCTTAGTAATCGACCAAATCCCTTTGTCCTTAATCAACCAACCTGCCTTAACTAATGCGATCGTTGAAAATCGAATAATGTAGGGACGCCTTCGTTGGCCTGAACTCTCGTAAGTGCCATTTTCAAATTCATTTGGGGGCATGATTCTGTCTAATTCTGCAAACAAATCTTTCCAGTGGAGCCCCTCTGAATGATCTCGAAGAACTGTCAAGACATTCCTTTTGTACTCGCCCCAACGTTCTTTCCCAATCTGAGCCATAAACTAAGTCTCTCTCATTGAGAACCTCCTGGCAATATGCCTAGCAACAATTACCGGTACAAAGTTGGCACCAACTAATGCGCTCGCGACTTCATCCGTTGGTAAAATACAAGAGAAATCACCATAGCTCGAAACAAACAATTGATATAGGGTGCATACATGACCGAATACCCGCTACCAAAAGCATCAAAACAACATCGACTGGGTCAGTACTTTTTAGAAGCTGGGTTATTTGTTGTAACCCTAGGAATTGGTTATATCGTCTGGACTCTTGATGTGTTAAGAAAAGGGCAAACACCTGGCAAGCAAATTTTGAAACTCAGAGTTTATGATGCTACAACGGGTAAGCCCGCAAAGTGGGGACACATGTTCATTCGAGAGCTTGGACTTTGGCTAGCCCTCGCTGTACCTATATATTTTCCCCTTATTTTGAATTACACCGGGTCGTTGGTTACTCCATACGACATTATTTATTATGTTGTTATCTTAATTGATGCTATCTGGATTTTTAAAGGAGATGCAAATCGTAGATTGGTTGACGTTATCTGTAAAACCGATGTTTTAAATGAAGCTTCTCAAAAACTAATTGAATGATTGAAAAAATTAATTTTTTTAAATATATTACATAGCCCCAACAAATTCCATTAATGATTGGGGCGACTCGGGCGTATATTTAGAGTGAAAATACCCAATATTCAATGCAAGATAAGCAATTTCCATTTGCTTGTCAGTATTGGGAGCGAACTCAAGGTCAATTTCTAATTTATGCTTATTTAAATTTTGAATTATTTGCTTTGGAGATGCAAGACAATTCAAAATTGTAGGATGATATGAACCCTGAACGCTCAAGCCAGACTGATTTTCAATTAGTGCAAGAAACATTCCAAACTGAAAAAGACTCATTATGGTACGTCTCTGTTCGGTCGTAAATTTAAATCCTAATTTTTTTTCAAATTCTCCAAGAAAAGGCAAAAATTCTAAATACGTTTCGACCTGACTATCTATAGTTTTTTTGGCAATATTTGCCAAATAAGCCATGGGGTTATCTTGGATATTGGGTGGTTCGGTGTCTGCAATTTTACGGTGAGCAGTATTTTGCTTGTAGTCATAACTAGCATCCTCATATCGAATATGGCGCACATGTTTACTGATTTCACTCAAAAGTTCGTCTGACTTTCCATTCAATGCTTCCTGTTGAATCAACTTAAAATCCACTAGCGCACCGAGGTGAGGTAGTGAAATCTCTCCAGGTAACATATGTTTTCTATAGCTTGATTTTTTAAGTCTTGGTAGCAGGCCAAGACCGTATGAGTAATCTAAGTGTTTTTCTCCAAAGAAGCCCATAAACTAAGGATAATCTACTAAACACAAATGATGTCCTTAACGAAAACACCTGATTTGAGTTCGTCCTTAGAGTTGATTGAATCTAGCAATATCCCCTCTTCACCCTTAAACTGACCATATGGCTTCTATTATTAGACGCACTATTGCAGGTGGTGTTGTAGGCGGTGCAGCAATTTGGGGTGTAGCTGGAATTGATGACACCTCGAGAAATGAATCTGGTGAAATAGTTGAATCTGGTGATTTAGGAGTATTTGTTACTCAGGTTGGTGATTGTCTTAATGCTGAAGACCCAAATTCCACTGAATGGTCTGTAACTAATGGAGTTCCTTGCTCGGAGCCCCACCATTGGCAAGTAATTTTCAAGGGTACGGTGACCACGAACGAATACGACGAAGCGATCGTAGCTAATGAAGCCTCATTAGTTTGTAAATATGCGGTGGAGGGATTAGCTGCGCAATTAAGTGATGAAAAATCTCTCGTGTATGAAAACGCAACCTCAATCGATTTACAACCAACTAAAGAATCTTTTGAGCAAGGTGACCGTGCATTAGATTGCCTGGTTGGAAGCCAAACTGAACTTTACACCACAAGCTTACTCGATTAGTTTTAGGATTTAATGCGCAGAGGTCCAAAAAATTGTATTTCACTATTAGTGGGTCTTTTAATACTGGTAAACCAAATTGTTATTTCCGCGTTTGCCGTAACTTTTCCAGATATCGATGGTGTTAAGAAAGGCAGAGCACCATACTTGGTTGCCCTATGGACCACTGATGATGATACCCACGTGAGAAAAGAGCTTTTTTGTACTGGCGTTCTTATTGACCCGTTTCACTTTTTAACTGCGGCCCACTGCCTAGAAGGTGATGAATCTTTTGTCGCAGTTGGCGGCATTACAGATGCTTCAGAGCGTGGGCAAACTTTAATAATTACGGATTATCAAATTCATCCAAGATACGATGCTAAATCTCTTCAAAATGACATTGCGATTGCGCGACTTTATTATGGAGTAGACAACTCAGCCGAATGGGGTGAATTTATCGGCAAGTATCCTACGATTCCACAAAATGATAAAAAATTTAGAAAAGATATGCGGTTATTTGGGTGGGGAGATAAGCAAAATGGACGTTCATCTTCAGTTGTTACCTCAGCACCGCAAAATGAATATAAGAAAGAAGCTCGAGATGCCTTTGATTTCTTAAATGAAGCAACGATGATGGGGGCGGGTTTCAAGTATAAAACCGAAAATCTATACGCCGGTGCATGCTACGGCGATTCAGGTGGACCTCTAATTGCAAATGAGTCCACAAAACCAACTTTGATAGGACTAGTAAGTTACGGAAGCGCTAAAGGTTGTGATGTAAAAAAACCTACTGTTTATACCCGTGTTGCTTACTATAAAAAGTGGATTGAGAGTACTAAAAGGCTACTGGCAAGTAGTTGGGCCAAAAGAGGCATTGAACCTGGTTCAATGCCTTCTAGCTTTTCTCTTCCAGTATTTTCACCGCGATTCCTAGAATCGGAAGCGGATAAATACGGTTATTTTTCATATGTTGAATTATCTAAAGACCCTGATACGGGGCGCGCTGATATGGACGGAATTATGCTACAGAATTATAAAGATAGGACTGTTGGCATTAATCTCTACTTTTCTCAAATAGTGGATGGGTGTGTTCTCAGACAAAAAGGCAGTATCCAGCTGCAGATTGCAACAAATTCATTTCAGGATGTTGACTTTGAGGTTTTTGTAAATCCAGGAAGTGGCTGCTTTAAGAATGGCTCCGACATTACGGTATTCCAAGTGAAAACTCCTCCAAATAATTTTAGTGGAAGCTGTGCAGTCAGAGTCTCACCATTTAAAGGTGGAGATGGACCTTATTTAAGTAGCTCTGATATTGATGCCATTAGTCTTCAATGGGACTCTCGCTGTTTAGGAAAAGTTTCACAAATCTGGACACGAGCTTTTGTATTTATCAATGACAATAAAGGTGAATCCGATATAGAGCCAGGTAGTGACATGTGGGTGGGGCCACTGAATCCAAGAGGGTAGCAACGAAGTAGCAACGCAAGTTTGGCAGGAATACAACAGGCAGAGCTCATGTTAACCTGACAAGCAATGTGTTTAGTCGAAGAGTTCGGCTGATTGGGAAAGTGCACTGCTAGAGACCGAAAGGTGAAGCAGTGAGCAATGCATCAATAAGCGGAAACAACTCTGTCCATAAATCAGTAGTTTACAATTTGTTGATATTCCTTGTTGCTACTTTATTACAAATGACAGGCTACAAACGAATCCTGCATTCCATACCCTTAAGGTCCTGTATTAAAACTACCTTCAGTTACTACAAGTGTTTGACCTGTAGAGGAGGTCGCAGTCCAAGTAAGGGTAAATAATTTATTTCGTGGGGCGTTAGTCGGTACTGCAATAGAGACTCTGAAAAGCTTTTGTCCTGACAACATTCCATCAGCTACCGCCGCTACCACGTTTTGTCCTGGGTTCAGTGAAAATGGCGCAACAATACTTGCCTCCCCGGGAGAAGTGGCTACAACTGAAACACTCGCTGCATTTTGAAAACCTAGTTCCCACCAGTGCTGGCTCCCAGGAGACAATATTCCCCAATAAGCGTCAGTGCCTTTGTATTTTGTCGGGACGACATTTTGAGGTGCGATTACAGAAGGCAAAAACACTCTTGAGTATCCATAATTCTCCAGGCTATCTGTAGCGTAAAGTTGAATATTTTTATTAGTAGAAAACCCAGTCACTGTGTAAGGGAAAGTTCTAATATTGGTTCTCTGCACTCCACCATCCCAAATTAGGACCCAATTCCAACCTCTTGCATCAGGAACATTCACAGTAAGTGTTGTGCCACTCAAAGATGCTGTTATGTCTTGTGTTTGAATTTCATTAGAGAGATTCCAAGGTCCAACTGATGTGACTGAAGCACTAGCTGAGCTATATCCGCTCCTTGATGTTGTCACGTTTAATGTTGCCGATTGTCTAGCACCAACACTTGCAACGGAGACAAGCCCAGAGGAGTTAATTGAGGCAGAGCCAACAGTTGAGGTAACAGTCCAAGTGTATGCCGGGTCATAATTTGTAATTTGATATTTAAAACCGGGGGCGTAGTAGTCAGGAGTTCTGCTGCCAAAAACTGGAGTTAAACCAGCACGTAGTGCTGGAGCAAGGGTCGTAACTGTCAGTGGTGATGAAACTTTTGTTTGTCCTGCAGAATCAGTCGCGACAAGTACCACATTATAGGTAGTTGAACCTGATAACCCAGTGATATATGTTTGATTTGAACCCGTTGGCATTGAACTAATAAGCGCTCCAGATGTGGTTAGTGTTCGGACAGTCCAGGTGAAATTACTTGGAGCAGCTCCTAAATTTCCAAAATTGAATCCGTTCAAAACTATTTGATCTACATAATTAATCCCGATAGTTGTAGGTATCGGCAGTGAGGACAAAGTACTTACAGAGGCACCAGGTTTTGTAAATCCAACCCCGACATTTACAAGTGAGCTGGTATTTCCCATTAAATCTGCAGCAGCAACTTTCACAGTGTAATTTCCTGGATTGTAGGCACTATTTTGTAAATCAAAAAAAACCCTCCAGGTACCGTTAGTTGAGATGCCTGAAACTCTTGAGCAGTTTGTATTAGATGCTACGTCAATATTATTTGAGTTGTAAAGGACTGCTCGACAACTTGAAACACCTGAAACATCGACTAAATTAAAATTAACTGTTGCAAAGCCGGTCAATGTGCCATATGAGATCGTACCTGAACCAACCACCGGAGCCTGCGTATCTGGATCTGCAGTTGGCATTGTGAAGTAAATGATCGTTGATTTAACTTCATATCCATCTGAGAGTCGCCTTAAGACAACATAACCAGTATGAGTTTTGCCTGAGTTGGCATCTACCTCAATACTTTTTGCAGAACCATCGATACCTACCGCAGTCAGACTTGTCTGCCAGTAAATATAAAGTTGGGCAATCATTGTATTTGCATTAAATCCTGGGATACCCGGCAAAGTAACCCTGACTTTTGTTGAGGAGATAGGTGTAAATGTTGGAGCCGCAGGAGTAGGAATACTCGCCTGATTGGTAACTGTAAAATTGCCTAAATAAAACCAAGCAGATAAATTTCCGGCAGCATCACGTGCTTGCGCCTCAATGCGGTAAGTGTCACCTGCAACAGGACCACTTGACGCTGTTGCAATATTTGCACGGTAGGCACCATCAGTTGTGCTACCGCTTTGAAATACACCATTCGTAGTCGATACGACTGCATTCGAAGGATTAATTAACCGCACTGAGGTGCTATAAACACCAATATTATCTCGAGCAACAAATCTCACTGCAATATCTGTTCCAGGATTTGCACTTGTTGGAATTATCTTTTCATAACCAGTGTATTGATATGAAGAATCTATAATGGTGGGAGCTGTAGTGTCATTAGAACTTAGGCCAATTGTAGTAAATCTTAAGTTATCTGATGATCGACTAGTTCCAGCGCCGGTTCTAGGTGAGAGCGTGATATCTGCAAGGTATGTGGTATTTGCTGATAAACCTGCGCACTCATATGCCTGACCAGGAACAACCTCAATGCTGCGACAGCTTGGAGTATTCATAAGGTTTAAAACAGCTTTCATTGTGGTTGCGTTATAGCTCGTGATAAATGGAATACGAATGCGTACTGCAATTGAGGTTGTAGATGGAGTTTGCAAATCAACGGTTGGTGGATTAGAAAACGGCACCTGGATCACTGTCGCAGGGATGAGGAGGCTAGCTGCAGAGGCGGTTGAGCCAATGCTATTTGTTACCAGCACAACACATGTTAGATAAGAGTTGCCTAGTTGTGTGATATCACTACTACTTAATGTGTAATAACTATTTGTTGAGAGAACTTGGCCCTCAATGGCGTTTGAACCAGCTACAGAGGTTTTACCCCACTGATATGTGGTGGTAGTACTCCATGGGGTACTGGAATTGAGATTGCAATAAGCAGTTTTTCCAGCCTCGGCAGCTCCTGAGATACTGATACTTACATTCACAGCACTTGGCAGATTCTCAAAGCTGTTATAGCTAGAAGCAATTTTTGTTGCCTCACCGCCAGAGTTAATTACTGTCACTTTACAAGCAAGTGGCTTTCCAGCTGCTTGTATCGCAATCTCTTTCGTAATTGAAATCTTTGTGCCAGATACTCCTTGAATCTGTGAGAAATAACCAGAGTTAGATGTGTAACCCCAATCTATTCTTGCTACCTCAACATCACCATTGGCGGAGTAGGAGCAGCTTGCGGTATTGCCAACATAGAGTGAATAGGCACTTACCGATACATAAATAAGTGCTGGTGGTGCTGGTGTGGTTATAAATTTACTGCTGGTGAAGTGAGCCTCAAACCCATCTCTAACACCTGTCACCTGACAGATTAGATAGCGACCATTTTCATCTTTTAAAATGGATGAGTCAAAGGTAATTGAAGAGCCAGATCCAATCTGCCTGCCATTAACCGGTACAGATGGTGATGAAGTGGCTGCTGTAAACCAAGTAACCCGCTCACTATCAACTGGTGTTCGCCAATTCCATCCTTCACATCTAGCTGTCATTCCCGTTTTAAGGGTATAACCAGATCCAATCCCTGAAATTATTGGCGTAGAGGCCAAAGTGGCACTACCAGTTATTGATGTTCTTAACACTCTTCGCACGCTGGCACCTGTCGAGGAGACTATTACTTCACATCGAAACTCTGAGCCCCCGTCGGTGGGCAAAACAGTCACTTCATTTTTGGTTGATCCAACTAATCTGGCAGGTGATGTCCAGGCAGTTTGGATTGCAACCGCATTTTTCCAAACTCCAGGTGAGCATTTAATAACATTTCCTGGCCTGGCTAGACCAGTTAGATCTGGTTCAGTTGTGGCGATGGGTGCAGTCCGATTAACCACCACCGATTGTGCCTCAACCTCTTTAATACCTTTACGGATATCTTTTTCATAATAACTAACTCGAGTAAAAATACTTGGCTTATTAGGCGAGCAATTTCTTGCCCCCCAACTAGTTACACCAACAATCACATTTATGCCATTTATATTGGAAAGCAAGGGTCCACCGGAATCACCATTACAAGCACCAGACCAAACATTCTCAGAAGGTATTTTTCTACCAGCTGCCAACATTGTGGCTGGATTAAAAGATTTCCCAAAAGTTTTAACAGCTAGCCCATCTTGTAATGAGAGATTTGATGTCCTAAGTAGATCAGCTAGATTCTCATCTTGATCTAAGCCCCATCCAAAAATTGTTAATCTACTAAATTTATTAACAGATTTTGCAGTGACTAAGCTGGCCAAAGTTGGGAAGGCAATATCTTCAAATCTCTCCTCAAGTTTGAGCAACCCAATATCATTTGCATAGGTCTTAGAGCTATATCTTGGGCTGGTCCATACGCCACTGACTGCAGTAAAATTAGTATTGTCGTTTAAGGCATCAGCTCCTACTTTGACAAAGTAAGGAGTGGTAAGAGTTACGCAGTGAGCTGCGGTCAATACAACTTGTGGACCAATCAAGGTTCCAGTACAGATAAACTCAGCATCTTTATAATCATTACTTTTTTCCGATGTCCAGATCGAAACCACATATGGAGCATTACCTTTTGGATCAACCACCAGCGAGCCATTAGTCACCGCTTGTGAAACTGGCGTTAACACTGAGATTGCAATAACCAAGCCAAGTGCAAATGAGAGTCCTCTATACAGATAAGAGTTACTAATCATCATGGGCAGCATGCTCCTCTAAAGCATTTATAGATATCAATAGATTAGACGATGAACTGCTTTTTTGGTTCCCAATTCACCCGTTTTCTTTTCAGGGGGAAGAAATCACCCCTTACATGAGTCAAAAATATCGATGGAACCATTGACAGCTTTGATCCGTCTTATAGGCATCTGGGCCAGAACTGGCTCGGCAAGAAAATTAGAAGGAGTTAATTGTGAAGAAATTATTAGCAGTAGCTTTAACCGTTGCTTTGGGGAGTTTTGTATTAACCCCGGTAGCTAACGCCCTAGGCACACCAAAACCACAACCTGTCATCACCTGGTCTTGGGAGGATGGCGCAGATAAGGGCCATCGTGATTTTTCTGAAGATGATTACGACATTGCTTCAGATATGCCGAGTTTGCAGGTAACAGTGACTCCAGCAGGCACTGGTCGTAGAGTTATCCTAGAAACCTATGACGTTTACTTACAAACCTGGTCAGAGGAGTTGGCAACAAGAACCTCTGCTGCAGGTGTGGCTAAGTTCCAAGTTAGTCCTTACTGCACAGATGAGTTTGGCTCTGCTCCAGCATGGTGTGATCACGACAAGACTTATCGCATTAGAGTCTTAAAATCTGGCACACAGAAGACTGTCTCATCCAAGCCATTTGTAGTTTCATTTATCTCCTCAGAAGAGGGAACCTTCTAAATCCAGCTTGGATAAGCAACAATAAGTAATAGGTAGCGCCCCCGTAAGCCCTTCCGCGGGGGCTCTTTTATTTACCTTGCCACTACCCTTAACCCATACCAGTTGGGGGTTTGTCTTTTGAGTTATGAGGGTTTAACTGAGGAAGAGCTGATGAAGCGCTACCAAGGCGGGGATTTAGATGCCCTTGGCGCCATGGCCATACTATTACTTCCCAAATTAGCAGCAATTGCTCGAGGTAGATTCTCTGATAAAAACTTAGCAGATGAAGCGTTGCAAGAGTTTTGGATCAAAATAATCAATAAGGCAGATTCATTTAAGCATGATTCCAAGGTGCTGACCTGGGCGTATCAGATTATTCATAATACCTACCTAGATTTGATAAGGCGGGAGAGTAAACGAAGTTATTTATATGATGATATCTCCAACTTGGATGAGAGTGCAGCTAAAAAAAGTAGCTTTGCTGAACAAAGCACCAATGAGATCACAATTAAATCTGCCCTCCTTAAAATCCCTAAAGATCAGGCGGAGGCGGTTGCCTTAGTGTGGTTGGACGGTTACTCAATTGAGGATTCTGCGAAAATTCTAGGCATCCCAGCTAATACTGTTAAAAGTCGCATCAGCCGAGGCAAAGCCGCGCTCGCTTTGCAGCTATCGGAGCTAGATCCAAGGATGGGGAACCAAAAACATGCTGAAGGCGTCTAAATACATGGGGGTCACTAATGTCTGACAAGGATGATTTTGTAGAGGATCTATTTCGCGACCTGCCAAAGAGTAAGCCAATGAGTGAGCTTGAGTTAAAGCGCCATGAAAAGATGATCTTGGCCAAAATTGAAGAGATGAAAATTGCTCAGGACAAAAAGCAAAACTCACTCTATGTAAGATTTCAAACTCAGTTCCAACTAGCTGCTGGCTTTTTAGTTTTGATGGGCGGTCTTGCCTTTGTATTAAATCAGCCAGATTCCAATTCAAAGAGTGATCTTGAGATTGCAATTGCCAAACCAACTCCAACACCTCAGACTGAAACACCAAAACCCACTCAGAGCAAGCCAAATAATAATACTTTTACGAAACCACTTGATTTAAATGATGGCAGTACTCAATTTGAGATTGACCAGTCACCAAGTAAGGAGTATTTGAACAACACTGGACTTGATTATCTAAATCAGATCGAGCAGATCCGATCTAAAATCA
>SXGR01553412.1_pt1 | contig 12394 bp, 8 predicted proteins | sample 3174711 | NCBI WGS metagenome assembly SXGR01 (sample SAMN11356860, study PRJNA531348) | freshwater metagenome | isolation source: freshwater sample F1-60 | place: China: Fuxian Lake, Yuxi | collected 2017-12-25
ACTTGATAAGCCGCCGCAGTCTAGATCCGGTGTTAACCCTTCTGATTTACTTGAACTAGCAGGTGCTATTTCTGAGTTACCAGGAATTAGTTTGCAGGGCTTAATGGCAGTTGCCCCAGTTGATACATCTGCTGAGGACGCCTTTGCTGAATTAGCGGCTATCCGCAGTGATTTCTCAAGCACTTTCCCAGCTGCTAAATCCTTATCAATTGGGATGAGTGGTGACTATCAAATAGCCATTAAATATGGTGCGACACATATCAGAATTGGCAGTTCAATACTCGGTATTAGATCTCCGATCGCATAGCCTTTGGTCTATGGCTAGTGCATTTAAGCGGGTTGCAGGTTACCTCGGTCTGATGGATGAGGAAGAGCTTGACCATGGCAATAATCAACTAACTGAGCGAGCACCTAGATTAGTTCGTGCTAATTCAAAATCTGCTGCAAAGTCAAATGTTGAATTACTTCCAGCATCTGCACAAAGTAAAGTTATGGATCATATTATTTCGTTAACTCCTAGAACTTATAGTGAAGCCCGGTTAATTGGTGAGCACTACCGCGAGGGTAAGCCAGTAATTATGAATTTAAGTGACATGGAAGAGACAGAGCGAAAGCGTTTAGTTGACTTTGCTTCTGGTCTAGTTTTTGGCCACCATGGAAGTATTGAACGAGTAACTCCAAAAGTATTTTTATTAACACCGCCAAATGTTTCAGTTAGTGTTGAAGATAAAAATTCAGCAGCACAAGCAAGTTTTTTTAATCAAAGCTAAAAACTTTTAAACCATGGGTGCAATTTTTGGTTTAATTTACTGGGCTCTTAATCTATTTTTAATTGCATTAATTGGCCGTTTAATTTTAGATTATGTTCGAATCTTCTCGCCAAATTGGCGTCCGAAAGGAGTTGTACTAGCTCTAGCCGAATTGGTTTATACAATTACCGATAAGCCATTAGCTTTTGTTAGGCAGTTTGTACCACCACTCCGGTTAGGTGCAGTCTCACTTGATCTATCTTTTATTGTTGTGTTTTTTGTCGTGCAATTACTTATGCGTTTAGTTTCTGTTCTTTAATTAGTTTTTAATTAGTTTTAACCACAAGCCAAGTTCATTTTCATCAGATTTTTCTGTGCTAACTTGCTGCATTTTTGTGGCCAATACTTCAGCGCTAATTTCTGCCGTTGCTGATGAGATCACCTGCGCTAATTCAGTTGGGCCATTCCAACTAACTGTTATCCGGTCACTGACATCTAAACCAATATTTTTACGCTCCTCTTGAATTGCTCTAATTACCTCACGTACTAACCCAGCCCTAATTAACTCTGGAGTTAGCTCAAGATCAAGTGCCAAACTCTCACCTGCATGTGAGGCAACTGACCAACCAGTTCGAGGGGTTTCAGTAATTATCAAATCCTCAATATCGATCTCAATGCCTTTAGACTTACCATTGATTTCAACATTTAATTTAAAGGTTTTATTTTTCCGCAGATCTTTAACCATGGCAGTTGCATCAGCTACCGAGATTTGTTTTGCAATCTCTTGAACATTTGCGCCAAATTTTGTGCCAAGGGTGCGAAAGTTTGCCTTTACTGAGATATCTACGAGATCTGATCCAGCCGCATGAATACCATCTAGCGCCAAAATATTTAGCTCATCAGCGATATGAGATTTAATCTCTTCAGATATCTGATCCCAGCCAGGAGCAGAGATTAAGGCGCGAGATAGTGGTTGGCGAATTTTAATTGCAGACTCTGCCCGAGCAGCTCTTCCTAATTCAACTAGTCTTCGCGAAAGTGCAACAGAAGTTGATAATTTTTCATCAATCATCACTTTATCAAATTGTGGAAAATCTGCCAGGTGAACAGATTCAACCTGATCTGCTTCGGATGATTTAACAAGTTTTTGCCAAACATGTTCAGAGATAAATGGCACCATAGGAGCAAGAAGAAGGGTTAAGTTCTTAAGGCAGAAGTAAAGAGTATTAAGTGCTACTGGATCGCCATCCCAGAAGCGACGACGAGATCTGCGCACATACCAATTTGAGAGATCATCAATAAATGCAGCAAGTAAAGCTCCGGCACCCTGCGAATCAAAACTTTCCAGGGCATCATCTACACCTTTAATTAGTTTATTAAGTTCAGAGAGAATCCAGTGATCCATAAGTGTTAAATCTTTAGGCAGGGATGAAACTTTAAAATCTGCTGCATTTGCATAGAGGGTAAAGAAAGAAATGGTATTCCAGTAGGTAAGCAGAGTTTTTCTAACCACATCTGATATCGCATCATGTCCGACTCTGCGAGCACTCCATGGTGAGCCAGCTGCGAGCATGTACCAGCGCACGGCATCTGCGCCATGTTGGTTCATCAACGGTATTGGCTCTAATACATTTCCTAAATGCTTGCTCATTTTCCTGCCATCTTTATCTAAAATATGGCCAAGGCAAAGCACAGTTTTATATGATGATTTATCAAATACTAAAGTTCCAATTGTCATTAAGGTATAGAACCAACCACGAGTTTGATCAATTGCTTCACAAATAAAATCTGCAGGATATGCAGCTTTAAATTCTTTTTCAGAATTCACCTGATGTGGGTAACCCCACTGCGCAAATGGCATTGCACCTGAGTCATACCAACAATCAATTACCTCAGGCGTACGCTCCATAATCGATGAGCAATCTTTACATTTAAACTTAATATCATCGACAAATGGACGGTGTGGATCTAATTTACTTAACTCTTTACCAGCTAGTTCTCCTAATTCAGATAGTGAACTTACACAGATTTCATGCTTGTTCTCACATCGCCATATCGGAAGCGGCGTTCCCCAATAACGATTACGAGAAACGGCCCAGTCAATATTATTATTTAGCCAATCCCCAAAGCGACCAGTTTTAATTGTCTCTGGGTGCCAATCGGTTTTCGAATTCTCGCGCAGCAGATCTTTCTTAATCGAGGTTGTCTTGATATACCAGGATGGTTGTGCGTAATAGATTAAAGCTGTGTGACATCTCCAGCAATGTGGATAGGAATGCTCAAATTGAGAGCTCTTAAACATTAGATTACGGGATTTTAAATCTTTAATTAACGCTTTATCTGCTTCTTTAAAAAATACACCACCGACTAATGTGACCTCTTTTTTAAAGTGACCATCGGGTTCAATTGGATTTACCACCGGAAGGTTATATTTTCGACAAACCTCTAAGTCATCAGCTCCAAAGGCAGGGGATTGATGAACTAATCCAGTTCCATCTTCAACTGTTACATAATCAGCTAAAACTACATAGTGAGCATTTTCAATCTCAATGAAATCAAATGGCCTAGCGTATTTAGTGTGCTCTAGTTCGCTTCCTTTAAATGTAGCTAATACCTTTCGGTCCTCTCCTAGAACTGGTGCTAAATCAGCAGCAACTACCAACCGTTCAGTTAAATCCTCATTTGTAATTTCAATTACCTGGTACTCCACCTTAGGATTTACCGCGACAGCGGTATTGGCAACTAATGTCCATGGGGTAGTAGTCCAAATGAGCAGGCTTGCATCTAACTCTGCTAACTTTCCAGAGGTTGCTTTAAATCTAACAAAAACAGATGGATCCTTAATAGTTTCATAGCCTTGTGCTAATTCATGATCAGATAAGCCGGTTCCACATCTTGGGCAATATGGCGCAACTCTATGGTCTTGAACTAGTAATCCTTTTTTCCAAATTTGGGCTAGTGACCACCAAACACTTTCAATATAAGCAGGTGACATAGTCCAATAGGCTTCATCAAAATCCACCCAAAAACCCATGCGCTTTGTCATATTAGTGAACTCACCAACATGGCGTTGCACTGATTCACGACACTTTTCATTAAATTCTGCTACACCAAATTTTTCGATGTCTGCTTTACCGGTAAAACCCAATTCTTTCTCTACTGCAATTTCAACTGGTAGTCCATGACAATCCCAACCCGCTTTACGAATTACTTGCTTACCTTTCATTGTTTGAAAGCGTGGAAATAAATCCTTAAAAACTCTAGCTTCAATATGGTGGGTGCCAGGCATTCCATTTGCAGTAGGAGGGCCTTCATAAAAACTCCAACGCGGTGCACCGTTTCGATTTGCAACTGACTTTTCAAAAATTTGATTTTGTGACCAAAAATCCAAAATACTAGCTTCCATTGATGGAAGATCAATTTGCGCAGGTAAGGCATTAATTGTGCGCTTCGAGTTCGTATCCACCCTACATTCTAACGCGGGATTGATACCTTTTTCTGAACTCTCATTACGCGCAGGGGTGGCGGTTGGTAATTAGTTGCGACAAGCCATAACCTTTGCCCCTCCAGGAGGTATCGTGGCTATTCGCAAGTTATTTAAGAAATCAGCAAAAAAAAGTAAGAAGCCTTCCACAAAAAAGCCGGCTAAGTCAGCTGTTAAAAAGCCAACGAAAAAAGCACCTGCTAAGAAGGTGGCAAAGCGATCACCAAATATTGTAAAGCCTAAACTTGCTAAGAAATCAGCATTTAAAAAAGCACCTGGTAAGCCATTTCCAGCTAAGTTACAAACTTCAACTTCAGGTTCCTCAACAACTATTTCTGTAACATCAACAATCCCAAATGCAAATGCAACTCCAATTGTGGAAGAGCGCAGATTAGTTATGTTGCCACCACCAAAGCCAGTGTTAAAGTCAAAGAAAGCAGCAGCACTAAAACCAATTAAAAGTGCGCCAGCTCCACTTGTGGCTACAGCGAGTGAGATGGCATGGAACGCCACTGAGTTAAAAAGCATCAAGGCTGAACTTTCAAAGGATTTAATTAGGCTGCGGAAAGAGTTGGAAACAGCAGAGGCTGAGATGGAAGATTTAGTTGAGGCAGCAGGAGTTGGCGCAGGAGATGACCAAGCAGATGCTGGTGCAAAAACATTTGAGCGTGAGCATGAGATGTCATTGGTATATAACGCTCGAGACATGGTGCAGCAAACTGAGCGAGCCCTTGAGCGAATTAATAATAAAACTTATGGCAAGTGTGAAGAGTGTGGAAATTTTGTAGGCAAAGCAAGGCTACAAGTTTTTCCAAGAGCAACACTTTGCATGGTGTGTAAACAAAAAGAGGAACGACGCTGAACTATCTTCAGCGCAAATGGTTAGCGGCTACCGCTTTAATAGTTTTTGCCATAGATTATTTAACAAAAGTCGCAGCTCTTAACTATTTATCAGATGAGCCAAAACAAATAATTGGTTCACTGCTGCAACTTCGACTCGTCTTTAACTCAGGGGCGGCATTTAATCTTGCTTCAAGTGGAACAATATTCCTATCAAGTTTTGCAATTATTATGGCGGGTGTGATTTTTTATTATGGAAGAAGCGTTAGGTCTAATCCCTGGGCGATCGCCCTTGGCTTAGCGTTGGGCGGAATATTTGGTAATTTATCTGATCGAATTTTTCGCACACCAGGTGGGTTACAGGGTGAGGTTATAGATTGGATTCAGATCCCTAATTGGCCGGTCTTTAATATTGCAGATATGTCAGTGGTTAGTGCTGCAATACTGATTACATTTCTAAGTTGGAAAAATGTGCCATTTATTAAAGGCAAGGGGGATCTATGAGTTCACGCGAGGTTAGAAACTTATCAATCCCAGAGGGATTAAATCAGGAACGAGTAGATGCTGCATTATCTAGATTACTTGGGCTATCTCGTAATGTAATTGTTGGATTAATCGAATCAGGTGAAATATCTAAACACGGTAAACCAATTGGTAAATCTGATCGAGTGATTACTGGAGATCAGATTGAAGTTTTAATGCCAGCTGCAAAAGGCGAAGCAAAGTTAGTTGCAACTCCGATTGATGGTTTAAAGGTTGTCTATGATGATGAGTTTTTAATTGTGATTGATAAACCAGTTGGGATCGCCGCCCATCCAAGTCCTGGTTGGCAGGGTGCGACAGTTGTTGGCGCAATATTTGCGGCCGGTTATCAACTTGCAACATCGGGTGCGGCAGAGCGCCAAGGAGTTGTTCACAGACTAGATGTCGGAACATCTGGGTTAATGGTGGTTGCAAAAAATGAGATTGCTTATTCTCATTTAAAAGATCAGTTTCGTGAGCGCACCGTTTCAAAGGTTTATCACGCATTAGTACAGGGTCATATGGATCCAACCGTTGGCACGATCGACGCGCCGATTGATCGTCACCCAAAAGAAGATTATCGATTCGCTGTTGTTGCAAATGGAAAACCAAGTATTACGCATTACAAAACGTTAGAAGTATTCCCAGCTGTTACTCTCCTTGAAATTGAACTAGAGACTGGTAGAACTCATCAGATCAGAGTCCATTTTGCTGCGCTGCACCATCCCTTAGTTGGTGACCTGACCTATGGATCAGATCCAGTACTTGCACAAAAACTTACAATCACTCGGCCTTGGCTACATGCCAAGCAACTTGCCTTTACCCATCCAGGCAGTGGTGAGCGCCTATCCTTTAATGCTGAGTATCCAGAGGATCTGACACGCTCACTAGCGCTTCTTTCAGATTTAGCCCGCTAGAAATTAAAGTCAGTAGTAATCTCACCATTCATGTCTGATTTAACTAGAAACCCGAAAAATTCGGAGAATTTTGTGCACCTACATGTGCACACCGAATACTCCATGTTAGATGGTGCTGCAAAAATTTCTGGATTAGTTGCTGAAGTAGCACGCCAAGAAATGCCAGCAATTGCGATGACAGATCATGGAAATGTCTTTGGTGCATTTGAGTTTCATAAGAGCGCTAAAGCTGCCGGAGTTAAACCAATAATCGGTATTGAAGCTTATGTAGCCCCAGAATCAAGATTTGATAAGCGAAGAGTTAAGTGGGCTGAAGGCGGACAGGATGATGTTTCTGGAGGAGGGGCATATACCCATATGACTTTGCTTGCTGAAAATAATCAGGGACTTTCTAATTTATTTAAGCTCTCATCATTAGCTTCTTTAGAGGGTTTTTATTACAAACCAAGAGTTGACCGAGAGTTACTCTCAAAGTATTCAAAGGGAATAATTGCTACAACAGGTTGCGCAGGAGGTGAGATTCAAACCAGATTACGTATGGGTGCCTATAAAGAAGCGATCAAAGCAGCAAGTGAATTCAGAGATATTTTTGGTCCAGAAAATTTCTATCTAGAGATAATGGATCACTCAATTGAGATTGAGCAAAGAGCGTTTGCTGATTTAATTAAATTAGGTAAAGAGTTAAACCTTCCGCAATTAGCAACTAATGATCTTCACTATACACACCATGAAGATGCAGCAGCACATGAGGTATTACTTTGTATTCAGTCTGGTTCGACAATGGCTGATCCAAAGAGATTTAAGTTTGAGAACTCGGAGTTTTACCTAAAGAGCCCAGCGCAAATGCGAGAAATATTCAAAGATTTTAAGCAGGCCTGTGATAACACATTACTAATAGCCGAGCGTTGTGAAACTACTATGCGTGAGGGTGAGAATTTACTGCCCCAATTTCCAGTGCCAACTGGGCAAAGTGAAGATAGTTGGTTAATTAAACTAGCTAATGACGGCTTAGCCACAAAGATGGGCAACAGCATTCCAACTGAATACCAGGACCGTCTTAACTTTGAATTAGAAGTAATGATTAAGATGAGATTTCCAGGTTACTTTTTAGTTGTGGCAGATCTTTGTGATCATGCACGTAAGGTAGGTATTAGGGTGGGCCCCGGCCGTGGATCAGCTGCCGGTTCATTAGTTTCATACTCTCTAGGTATCACTGGGCTAGATCCGATTAAGTTTGGATTGTTATTTGAGAGATTTTTAAATCCAGAGCGTATCTCCATGCCTGATATTGATCTGGACTTTGATGAGCGCAGACGATCAGAGATGATTCAATACGCAACTACTAAATATGGTGATGATCGAGTTGCTCAGATAATTACCTACGGCACAATTAAATCAAAGCAAGCAATTAAAGACTCCACCAGAGTGCTTGGATATCCATATGCACTAGGTGAGCGCTTAACTAAATCATTACCTCCTTCAGTCATGGGTAAAGATATTTCACTTTCTGGCATATTTAATATGGATAACGAGCGTTATGGTGAGGCATCTGAATTTAGAAATTTATATGAAAGTGATCCTGATTCAAAAAAGATAGTTGATACCGCCCTTGGAATTGAAGGATTAAAGCGACAGTGGGGAGTGCACGCAGCTGGAGTGATATTAAGTAAGGAGCCATTACTTGATGTAATTCCGATTCATCGCCGCGATGCAGATGGCGCCATCATTACTCAGTTTGATATGGGAGCGTGTGAAGCTACGGGTTTACTAAAGATGGACTTTTTAGGACTTAGGAATCTATCTGTCTTAGATGATTGCTTAATAAATATTGAAAAAAATCTTGGTAAAAAAGTTGTATTAGAAAGCTTGCCACTATCTGATAAAAAGACTTTCGAATTACTTTCTCGCGGTGACACTCTTGGCGTATTTCAATTAGATAGTGCGCCAATTAGATCTTTACTACGCTCAATGGCACCTGATAGTTTTGAAGATATTGCTGCTGTAATTGCTCTTTACCGTCCAGGCCCTATGGGTGAAGATTCACATAATAAATACGCAGATTATAAAAATGGTCGTAAGGCCCCAATTGGTATTCATCCTGAATTAGATATGCCATTAAACGAAATATTAAAAGATACCTATGGGCTAATTGTTTATCAGGAGCAAGTGTTAGCAATTGCACGAAAAGTTGCTGGTTTCACCCTGGGCCGCGCGGATCTACTACGCAAGGCAATGGGAAAGAAAGACAAAAAGATATTGGACAAAGAGAAAGTGCACTTTGAAGATGGTATGAAAGCAAACGGCTTCTCTGAAGATGCAGTGGAGAAGTTATGGCAAACATTGATCCCATTCTCTGATTATGCTTTCAATAGATCACATAGCGCAGGGTATGGGCTACTTTCATTTTGGACTGCTTATTTAAAAGCTAACTATCCATCAGAGTATATGGCTGCGTTACTTACTAGTGTTCGAGATGATAAAGATAAAAGTGCGCTTTATCTAAATGAGTGCAGGCGTATGGGTATAAAAGTATTGCCACCAGATGTTAATGAGTCGGATTCTGAATACACCCCTATTGGATCTGATATTAGATTTGGATTAACTGCTATTAGAAATATCGGTGAAAATGTAGTTGCCTCAATAATTAATAATCGAAAGGCCAAAAGTCGATATGACAGTTTTGGCGACTTCTTAACAAAAGTTGATGCAATTGTGTGTAATAAAAAGAGTATTGAATCACTTATTAAAGCTGGAGCATTTGACTCGTTAAATCATTCACGACGAGGTTTAATGATGGTTTTTCTAGAAGCGTTAGATGCAGTCTCTGAAACTAAACGAGCAGAATCCATCGGACAGTTTGATTTATTCGGTGCTGCAAATTCAACAAGCGTTAGTGGGGTTGTATTAGATATTCCAAACACTGAGTGGGAAAAAATGATGTTACTTGGTTATGAGCGAGAGATGCTTGGGCTTTATGTTTCTGATCATCCACTACTTGGCGTTGAACATATTTTGCGGTCAGTATCTGATTTTTCAATTAGCCAAATTTCTGAGGTTAGCCATGATCAAATAATTACAATTGGTGGGTTGATCACACAAATACAACGCAAAGTCTCAAAACAAGGCACACCATGGGCGATTGTGACTGTTGAAGATTTAGATGGCGCAATCGATGTTTTGTTCTTCTCTAATGCTTATGCAAATCATGGTGTTAATTTAGTTGAAGATCGAATTGTGGCAATTAGAGGCAGAGTTGATAAACGCGAGGAACAACCTAGAATTTCAGCATTAGATTTAACTCTGCCGGATTTAAAACAGATACCAACAGGCCCACTTGTTATTTCAATGGAAATGTCGCGCTGTACACCTCCAGTAATTGATCGAATGAATGAAATTTTGCGGTCACATCCAGGTGCTCGAGAAGTACATCTCAGGCTTGTAGATGGGGAGAAGAAGACCGTACTTAAACTAGATGAAGGTTTAAAAGTTACATCATCGCCAAGTTTAAGTGCAGATTTGAAAACTGTACTAGGCCCTGATTGCTTAGTTCTCTAGTTGTAAAAAACGGAATTTTACTTCGTATTAATTAAAAGTCACCCTCAGATATTGGTGCAATTGATGTTGAGTAGGCCATGGGCCTAGCAAATATCTGGCGCACCGCAACAGATACTTACGGCAGAATAGGTGAGTGGAAAAGGCGCTGCTCTCACTTGAGTCATTTCGAGAATACGCACGTGATTTTAATGTTATTCCAGTGGCTCGAAAAATATCATTAGCTGGTCAATCTCCGCTTTCTATTTATAATAAATTAGCTTCAAACAGAAGTGGAACATTCTTACTTGAATCAGCAGAGGCTGGAGTTTGGGCACGTTACTCATTTATTGGAATAAATAGCGAGGCTACCCTTACTGAATCAAACGGTTTAGCAATTTGGGAAGGAGTAATGCCATCTGGAGCGCCAACTGGAATTGATCCATTATCGGCGCTGCGAATTTCAACGGCTCACCTTCGTTCACCAAAACTTCCTGACTTACCACCACTTACTGGTGGTCTTGTTGGCTATCTTGGTTATGAAATTGTTAGAAGATTAGAAAAAATACCAAATCTTGCAAGCACAGATGTTGATATTCCAGAGATTGCCATGATGCTCACATCAGATTTAGCAGTCTATGATCATAAAGAAGGAGATATAACATTAATTGCCAATGTAATAAATTGGGACGGTAGCACAGAGCGCGTTGATGAGGTTTACGGTTTAGCTATTAAGAGGTTAGATAAAATGGAGTCAGATTTATTAATAAATACTGATAATGAATTTAAAGAAATTCCAGATAGAGTATCGCCACAATTTAAGCGCAATACAACCGATGAGGGATATGTAAATAAAGTTGAACTAATAAAGGAAGAAATTAAATCTGGTGAAGCATTCCAGGTTGTTCTATCACAGAGATTTACTATGTCATCTGATTCAGATCCCTTTGATTTATACCGAGTGTTGCGAGAACAAAATCCAAGCCCATATATGTATTTGTTTCGATTTGCTAATGGCCTATCAGTTGTTGGTTCAAGCCCTGAAGCATTAGTTAAAGTTACCGGTAATGAAGTAATGATTCATCCAATCGCCGGAACTAGGGCTAGAAATAAAGACCCAAAAATCGATGATGCCTTGGCAAAGGAATTGCTGGAAGATCCGAAAGAGCGCGCAGAGCATTTAATGTTAGTTGATTTAGGACGTAATGATTTAGGGCGAGTATGTAGTCCAGGATCTGTAGAAGTTACAGAGTTTATGCAGATTGAAAAGTATTCACATGTGATGCATATTGTTTCAACCGTTGTTGGCAAATTAGCAAAACAGTTTGCACCGATTGAGGCACTTTTTGCAGTATTTCCAGCCGGAACTTTATCGGGGGCGCCAAAGCCTAGGGCTATGGAGATTATTGAGGAAAATGAACCAACAAGAAGAGGTATATATGGTGGAACGATTGGTTATTTAGATTTCACAGGCAATATTGATACTTGTATTGCGATTCGAACTGCAGTAATTAAGGATGGTGTTGCCTATGTTCAAGCTGGTGCTGGAATTGTTGCCGATTCAGATCCGATTTCTGAAAATCAAGAGTGCATTAATAAGGCTGCAGCAGTGTTAGGTGCTATTGCCACAGCAAATGCGATGGTTGGTTAATGTGAAGAGCTCAATTATTACCAGTCTGCTTTTAGTTGCGATCTCAACCTATCTAATTACCAGACTAAGTAAACGCGCAAACACTAATAAGTATGAACGTAAAGAAAAAAATACTTGGAATTCTCTTTCAGAAGGGATCGATCCAACTGATGAGTGATTCAAATGTTCTTACGTCCATTATTGAAGGTGTTATTGAAGATGTTGAAAAACGGCAGGTTCCAATTTCCCAACTTAAAGAGCAGCTTGCAAATGCGCCAAAACTTAGAAATGCATTTGCAGCATTAAGTAAAGAAGGAATACGCTTAATCGCTGAGATTAAGAGATCATCTCCTAGTAAAGGTGATTTATCTGCCATAGAGAATCCTGTTTCACTAGCTCGTGATTATCAAAGTGGTGGAGCTGATCTAATAAGTGTCTTAACTGAGGAGCGAAGATTTAAAGGAAATATCGCAGATCTAATTGCAGTTAGGTCTGCGGTAGATCTACCAGTGCTTCGTAAAGATTTTATTGTTACAGAATTTCAAGTGTATGAGTCTAGGGTTTTAGGAGCTGACCTATTACTGTTAATAGTTGCGGGACTTTCAAAATCAGAGTTAATTGATTTTTATCAATTAGCAACGGAATTAGGGATGGATGTTTTAGTTGAAGTTCATGATTTAGCTGAGGCAGAAATTGCCGTAGGTATTGGATCAAAAATTAT
>SXGR01361143.1_pt1 | contig 12386 bp, 10 predicted proteins | sample 3174711 | NCBI WGS metagenome assembly SXGR01 (sample SAMN11356860, study PRJNA531348) | freshwater metagenome | isolation source: freshwater sample F1-60 | place: China: Fuxian Lake, Yuxi | collected 2017-12-25
ACTTTCGAGACGCCGATGCTGTTCTCGGCCGGGTTTCTGGTCACGTTCCTGTTCGGCGGCCTGACCGGCGTCCTGCTCGCGATGCCGCCGGTGGACTTCCAGGTCTCGGATTCCTACTTCGTCGTGGCGCACTTCCACTACGTGCTGTTCGGCGTGATCGTCTTCGCCACCTACGCCGGCGTGTACTTCTGGTTCCCGAAGATGACCGGCCGCATGATGGACGAGCGGTTGGGCAAGCTGCACTTCTGGCTGACCATGATCGGCTTCAACCTGACCTTCTTGGTCCAGCACTGGGTCGGCGATGAAGGGATGCCCCGCCGCTACGCCGACTACCTGCCCTCCGACGGCTTCACCGCGCTCAATGTCGTGTCCACGATCGGCGCGGCCATCCTGGGCGTTTCGATGCTGCCCTTCTTCTTCAACATCGTGAAGAGCTGGCGCTACGGCGAGGTGGTCACGGTGGACGACCCGTGGGGCCACGGGAACTCCCTGGAGTGGGCGACGTCCTGCCCGCCCCCGCGGCACAACTTCACCGAGCTGCCCAACATCCGGTCGGAGCGTCCGGCGTTCGAGCTGCACTACCCGCACATGGTCGAGCGGATGCGCCAGGAGGCGCATGTGGGCCGCACGCACACCAGCGAGAAGCGTGTGGTCGCCGCCATGGTCGGCTTCGACGCGACCAAGAAGGCGGAGTTCCAAAGCTCGCCGCGCAACCAGCGGGCCAAGGGCTCCACCGACCGGGACGGCAACAAGTAGGACGGCCGCGCACCCGCCGCTGACCCGATGACCGATTCCAGGGTGTCGGTGCTGATCACCGTCACCGGGATCGACCGGCCCGGAGTAACCTCCGCGTTGTTCGAGGTGCTCTCGCGCTATCCGGTCGAGTTGCTCAATGTCGAGCAGGTGGTGATCCGCGACCGGCTCACCCTGGGAGTGCTGGTTTCGGGTCGTCCGGATGTCGCCGACGGGGACACGCTGCGTCGCGACGTGATCGACGCGATCACCCGGCTGGGTCTCGAGGCGTCGATCGAACGCAGCGACGACGTTCCCGTCATCGCCGAACCCTCGACCCACACCATCGTCGTGCTCGGTCGGCCCATCACCGCGTCGGCCTTCGGTGCGGTGGCACGCGAGGTCGCGGACCTCGGTGTCAACATCGACTTCATCCGCGGGGTGTCCGACTATCCGGTGACCGGTCTGGAACTGCGGGTCTCGGCGCCGCCGGGATCCGGAGAGCGACTGCAGGCCAGCCTGGCCCGGGTCGGGGCCGGGCAGGGCATCGACGTCGCGGTGGAGGACTACAGCCTCGAGCGGCGCAACAAGCGCCTCATCGTCTTCGACGTCGACTCCACCCTGATCCAGGGCGAGGTGATCGAGATGCTCGCCGAGCGGGCCGGCGCCGGGGACGCGGTGGCCGCCGTGACCGAGGCCGCCATGCGCGGGGAGATCGACTTCACCGAGTCGCTGCACCAGCGGGTCGCCACCCTCGCCGGTCTGCCCGCCGCGGTGCTCGACGAGGTCGCCGATCAGGTGGAGCTCACCCCGGGCGCGCGGACCACCATCCGGACGTTGCGCCGCTTGGGATTTCACTGCGGTGTGGTGTCGGGCGGCTTCCGCCAGGTGATCGAACCGCTGGCGCACGAGTTGATGCTGGACTTCGTCGCCGCCAACGAGTTGGAGGTGGTCGACGGCCGGCTGACCGGACGGGTGGTGGGCCCGATCGTCGACCGGGCCGGAAAGGCCAAGGCGCTGCGTGACTTCGCCACCCAGGCCGGAGTGCCGATGGAACAGACGGTGGCGGTCGGGGACGGCGCCAACGACATCGACATGCTCAACGCCGCGGGGCTGGGGGTGGCGTTCAACGCCAAACCGGCGCTGCGCGAGGTCGCCGACGCGTCGCTGAGCCATCCCTATCTGGACACCGTGCTGTTCATCCTCGGCGTGACCCGGGCGGAGATCGAGGCGGCTGATGCGCTCGACGGCGTGGGTGGCCGGGTCGCGATCCCGCCGCAGCTGTCGCCGTAGCGATGCGGCACGATGAAGCGGTGACCGACGCCGACCCTGACGCCGAGGACGTCGATGCGGATCTGCTGATCGACTTCCGTCGGGTCACGCTGCGCCGCGGCGGCCGGGTCCTGGTCGGGCCGGTCGACTGGCAGGTCGAACTCGACGAGCGCTGGGTGGTGATCGGGCCGAACGGCGCCGGTAAGACCTCGCTGCTGCGGATGGCCGCGGCCATGGAACATCCGACCAGCGGATCGGCCACCGTGCTGGGGGAGCGGCTCGGCCGCGTCGATATGAACGAGCTCCGCCAGCGGGTCGGGCTGAGCAGTTCCGCACTGGCCCAGCGCGTTCCGGACGGTGAGGTGGTGCGCGACCTGGTGGTCTCGGCCGGCTACGCCGTCCTGGGCCGATGGCGGGAGAGCTACGACGCCCTCGACTACACACGCGCCGTCGATACCCTCGAGAGCGTGGGGGCCGAGCACCTCGCCGAACGCACCTACGGCACCCTCTCGGAGGGGGAGCGCAAACGGGTGCTGATCGCCCGGTCGCTGATGACCGACCCGGAGCTTCTGCTGCTCGACGAGCCCGCCGCCGGGCTTGACCTGGGCGGTCGGGAGGAACTGGTGGCCCGGCTGGCCGATCTGGCCGCCGACCCGGACTCCCCGGCCCTGGTGTTGGTCACTCACCATGTCGAGGAGATCCCGCCGGGGTTCAGCCACTGCCTGATCCTGGCGGAGGGTGCGGTGGTGGCGGCAGGCCTGCTCGCCGACGTGATGACCGCGGAGAACCTGTCGGCGGCATTCGGGCAGTCCATCGCGGTGGACACGATCGACGGGCGCTACTTCGCCCGGCGGGCCCGAACCCGTGCTGCCCACCGGAGGCGCCCGTGAACTCGACACCCGAGCCGGTCGCGGTGCGCCCGGCCGCCACCGTGATGCTCGTCCGCGACACCGTCGCTCCTGCCCCGCCGCCGGAGGCGGCGTCACCGTTGGCTCGGCGCGCCGGCATCGAGGTGTTCCTGATGCGCCGCCACGCCGCGATGGAGTTCGCCGCCGGAATGACGGTGTTTCCCGGCGGCGGGGTCGACGAGCGTGACCGGGACGGGGGTCTGGTGGGAAAGGGCGCCTGGTACGGGCCCGAACCCGAATGGTGGGCGCGGCGTTTCGGGATCGAGGCCGACCTCGCCGAGGCGCTGGTCTGCGCGGCGGCTCGCGAGACCTTCGAGGAGTCCGGGGTGCTCTTCGCCGGCCCGGCCGACGATCCGGACGGCATTGTCCGGGATGCCGCGGTCTATCACCGCGAACGTGCCGCGTTGGAGGACCGCAGCCTGTCCTTCGGTGATTTCCTCCGTGCCGAGAACCTGGTGATCCGGGCCGATCTGCTGCGGCCGTGGTCGAATTGGGTCACTCCCAAGGAGGAGCGGACCCGGCGCTACGACACCTATTTCTTCGTCGGGGCACTTCCGGAAGGACAGCGCGCCGACGGGCACAACACCGAATCCGACCGGGCCGGCTGGGCGCGGCCCGAGGCCGCGATCGAGGACTTCGCACAGGGCCGGGCATTGCTGCTGCCGCCGACCTGGAGCCAACTGGACTCGCTGGCCGGCCGGACGGTGGCCGAGGTGCTCGCTCTGGAACGGCAGATCGGTGCCGTCGAACCCACCATGACCGTGCTCGAGAACGGCAACTGGGAGATCGAGTTCTTCGACGGCGACCGTTACAACGAGGCGCGACGCAGCGCGATGCGCCGGCTGGCCCGGGACTGAGCCGTGCGCGAATTCGTCGCCGTGCACACGCATGAGGGTCAGCCCGGGATCGGCACCGTGGTGATCACCCGCGAGCCGACGAACGCGCTGACCCGGCAGGCCTATCGTGAGCTGGCCGACGCCGCCGCGGAAGTGGCGGGCCGTGGCGATATCGCCGCGGTGATCCTCTACGGAGGCCACGAGATCTTCTCCGCCGGCGATGACGTTCCGGAGTTGCGCACTCTCGACCGCGCCGTGGCCGAGGCCGCCGACCGGATCCGCCGCGCCGCCCTGGACGCCGTCGGCGCCATCCCCAAACCCACCGTCGCGGCGGTGACCGGCTACGCACTGGGCGCGGGGCTGAGCCTCGCGCTGGCGGCCGACTGGCGGGTATGCGGGGACAACGCCAAACTCGGCGCGACCGAGATCCTTGCCGGCCTGCTGCCCGGCGGCGGCGGATGCGCGCGGTTGGCTCGCGCCCTTGGCCGGTCGCGCGCCAAGGAACTGGTCTTCAGCGGCCGTTTCGTCGGTGCCGAGGAGGCGTTGGCGCTGGGATTGGTCGATGAACTGGTCGCACCCGATGATGTCTTCGAATCCGCCTTGAACTGGGCGGGCCGCTTCGTCGATGCTCCGCCGGCTGCCGTCGCCGCCGCCAAGGCGCTCATCGACACCGGAGCGGACCCCGAGGCGGAGGCCAAGCGATACGGCGAGGTTTTTGCCGACACCATCGGCGGTTAGGCTGCCCTGCATGACGAGCAAGCAACTCGCCGACGACCCGGCTCCCAACCCGCACGCCACCGCCGAGCAGGTCGAGGCGGCCCTCAAGGACTCCAAGCTCGCCCAAGTGCTCTACCACGACTGGGAAGCCGAGACCTACGACGACAAGTGGTCGATCTCCTACGACAAGCGCTGCGTGGACTATGCGCGCAACCTGTTCGACGCCACCGTCCCGGCCGCCGAATTGCGCGACCTGCCCTACGAGCGGGCGTTGGAACTCGGTTGCGGCAGCGGTTTCTTCCTGCTGAACCTGATCCAGGCCGGGGTGGCCCGCCGCGGGTCGGTCACCGACCTGTCCCCGGGAATGGTCAAGGTGGCCGTCCGCAATGGCGAGTCGCTCGGCCTCGAGATCGACGGTCGGGTGGCCGACGCCGAGGGCATCCCCTATGACGACGCCACCTTCGACCTCGTGGTCGGACATGCGGTGCTTCATCACATTCCTGACGTCGAGAAGTCCCTGCGCGAGGTGGTGCGGGTGCTCAAACCCGGCGGCCGGTTCGTCTTCGCCGGTGAGCCGACCACCGTCGGCAACGGCTACGCCCGCAATCTGTCCACCCTGACCTGGCGGGTGGCCACCAACGCCACCCGGTTGCCCGGCCTGCGGGGCTGGCGACGGCCGCAGGCCGAACTCGACGAGTCCTCCCGGGCCGCAGCCCTGGAGGCGGTGGTCGATCTGCACACCTTCGACCCCGCCGATCTCGAGCGGATGGCGCGCAGCGCGGGTGCGGTCGACGTGGAGACGCAGACAACCGAATTCACCGCCGCGATGCTGGGTTGGCCGCTGCGCACGATCGAGGCCATGGTGCCGCCGGGCAAACTCGGCTGGGCCTGGGCGAAATTCGCGTTCGGTGGCTGGATCGCCCTGAGCTGGGTCGACGACAACCTCTGGCGGGCCGTGGTGCCCAAGTCGTGGTACTACAACGTCATGATCACCGGGGTCAAACCCTCCTGAGCTTCACCCGCGCCGACGTCGCCTATCTGACCGGAGAGGCCGGTCTGGCCGCGCTCGTCGAGGTCGGGGCGCACCCGCTGACCGAGGCCACCCTGCTCGCCGACATCGCCGCCCTTCGCCGCCGCTTCGCCGACCGCACCACCGCACTGGTGCAGACCACCGTGCTGCGCCGCAAGGCGGTCGCCAAGTTCGGCGAGCGGGCCTCCGGCTGGTTGTTCACCGACGAGGCTCTGCAGCAGGCGACCACCGCCGAGGTAACGCGCTACCGTGCGCGTCGGCTGACCGGTCGGGTGGTGCATGACGCGACGTGTTCGATCGGCACCGAACTGGCCGCGCTGCGCGACACCGCCGACTACGTCGTCGGCAGCGATCTCGACGAGGTGCGGCTGGCCATGGCGCACCACAACGTTGCCGGGGTACCGCTGTGCCGGGCGGATGCGCTGCGCCCGATCGTCGGAGCCCAAGCTGTGGTCATCCTTGATCCGGCCCGTCGCAGCGGAGGCCGGCGTCGCTTCGACCCGCGCGCGTACACCCCGCCTCTGGACGAGCTGGGCACCGTCTACCGGGGCCGGGCCACCGTGGTGAAATGCGCGCCGGGGATCGATTTCGAGGCTGTGCGCGCGCTGGGCTTCGACGGCGAGATCGAGGTGATCTCCACCGGCGGCTCGGTGCGGGAGGCTTGCCTGTGGTCGGCGGAACTGGCGGGGCCCGGTGTGCGCCAGCGGGCGACGGTGCTCGATCTGGGTGAGGACATCACCGACGCCGACCCCGACGACTGCCGCACCGCCGCACCCGGGCGATGGATCATCGATCCGGACGGCGCCGTCGTCCGCGCCGGATTGGTGCGCCAGTACGCCGCGCGGCACGGGTTGTGGCAGCTGGACCCCGATATCGCCTACCTCACCGGGGATCAGTTGCCCGCGGGGATGCGCGGCTTCGAGATCATCGACCGGGTGGCGCTACGGGAAAAGGTGCTGCGCCAAACGCTTTCGGCGTTGGACTGCGGTCCGCTGGAGATCCTGGTGCGCGGTGTCGACGTGGACCCCGATGTTCTGCGGCGTCGGCTCCGCCTCTCGGGAAGCCAGTCGTTGGCAGTGGTGATCCTGAGGATGGGCGCTGGCACCGCCTCCCGATCGGCGGCTTTCATCTGCCGGGCGTCCCGGTAGGCTGCCGGGTATGCGAATCCCGAGCCTGGCCGCGGCACTTCTCACCGCCGCCGTCCTGGCCGCGCCGCCCGCAGCCGCCGCGCCCGCCTGCGCCGCACTCGGCGGCGTCGTGCAGGGCGGCGGGATCTGCAGTGTTCAGGCCAGTTCGCCGGCCTACACGATGGACATGACGTTTCCGCTCGGCTACCCCGACGAACAGGCGATCCTGGACTACCTGGGCCAGGCCCGCGATGGTTTCGTGCGGGTGGCTCAGACCCCGGAGGACAGCTACGGCCCCTACGAGATGAACGTCACCGCGGAGTCGTTCCAGTCGGCGCAGACCCGCAGTGTGGTGCTGACCCTCTTTCAGGACCTCGGCAGCGCCCATCCGACGACCTGGTACAAATCCTTCACCTACGACGTCGAGCGCAGCCGGCCGGTGACCTTCGAGACGCTCTTCGCCCCGGATGCCAAACCGCTGGCCCAGATCTTCCCGATCGTGCAGCGCCAACTGGAGGCGAGCACCGGCATGGTCGGCAGCGTCTCGCCGGGGGACGGTATGGATCCCACGCATTATCAGAACTTCGCTGTGACCGACGACGCGGTGATCTTCTTCTTCGGCCGCGCCGAGATGCTGCCGTCCTATGCGGGCGCGACCTCGGTCAGCGTGCCGCGCGACGCAATTCCGCCGCTGCAGCTCTGAGACCCTAGGCTGGGGCGAAGCTGTACACCTGGCCGGCGCTGGTAGCCACCACCACCCGGCGGTCGGTGCCGATCGAGACCCCCACCGGGTAGCCGTCGGCTTGTGGCAGCGGATAGCTTTTCAGTGTTCTGCCGCCGTCGGCGGGGTTGAAGACCAAGAGGGACAGCCGATCCGGCGCGTCGGCCACCACGGTGTAGGCGACCCGCGACCCGGCCTGGCTCGAACTCGACAGCGGGGTGACGTCGTCTCGGCGCCACACCATTTCGGCGCGGTCACCGGAGTCCTTGACCGCGACCAGCCGGGTGTCCGGGCCGCCGCCGACGACGATGACACCGCCCGGTGCCACCGAGGGCGGAGTCTGCGGTTGAAATCCCAGTGCCACAGACCATTTCGGTGTTCCGTCAGTCACGTTAAGCGCCCACAGCTGCCGGTCCCGGCCATTGACGTAAACGGTCGCGCCGTCCTCGGAGAGCACCGGGCTGGCCAGCACACCGGCGCTGATCGCCTCGGAGGTCCATTCCCGCGACAGCAGGGGCTCCCGGCCGGGCTGGTAGCGCAGCGCGGTCAGCACCGAGGACTTCGCGCCCGGCTGCCACACTCCGAGGACGATGATGCCGCCGGCCGCGGCGAACGCGGGTGCGGCGGCCACCGGACAACCCGGCAGGGACTGCTGGCAATCGGCGAGGCCGCGGGTCGCATCGGTCGGGTCGACGCCGTCGACGAGGTCGGTCGGGGTGCCGACCACCGTCCCGCGATGCGAGTCGAAGACCAGCACCTGCCCCAGATGGGTGACTACGAGGAGTAGGCCGGCATCCAGAAACCTTGTGGTGGTGGGCATTCCGATCACATTGGTGCGCCACCGCACCCACTGGGTGGGCGGGTAGGACAGCATCAGCCCCGGTTGGCCGATGTAGAGGTTGTCGAAGCCGTCGAACAGTGGGCTGGAGAACCCGCCGCCGAGAACCATCCGGGTACACCACCGCTGCCGGCCGCTGTTGTCGTTCTCCCACACCATCAACGAACAGCCACCGGCCGTCTGGCCGTTGACCGCCAGGTATCCGTCTGCCCCCAGTGCGGCCCCGGCGCCCAGTTCGCCCTTGACCGACCGACTCCAGTCCAGTCGCAGATCGGAGGCGCCTTCGGTCGGGGAGAAGCCGGAGTTTCGCGCATCGGCGTACTGGGCCGGCCAACCGGGCGCGGCCACCGATTTCACCCACTGGTCGGTGTTACCGCAGCCGGCTGACGGGAAGGTGACCAGCGCCGCGGAGGCCACGGCGAGAACCCGCCGCCGCGCCGTTGTCCGTCCCATCCAGGGGAGAGTAACGGTCGCGGCGCCCCGCCCCCCGCCGAGCAGACACAAACTCCTCAATATCGCGGCGTGTCGAGGGGAGTTTGTGTCTGCTCGGCGGGGGGCGGGGGCGGCGGGCGGCTAGGCTGGGGCGCCATGACGAGCATGTGGGGCGCACCGATCCACAAGCGCTGGCGCGGTTCCCGGCTGCGCGACCCTCGCCAGGCCAAGTTCCTCACGCCGGCGTCGCTGCGCTGGGTGATCGCCAACCGGGCCTACACGCCGTGGTACCTGGTGCGCTACTGGCGGCTGCTGAAGTTCAAGCTGGCCAACCCGCACGTCATCACCCGCGGCATGGTGTTCCTCGGCAAGAACGTCGAGATCCACGCCACCCCGGAATTGGCCCAGATGGAGATCGGCCGGTGGGTGCACATCGGCGACAAGAACACCATCAGGGCCCACGAGGGCTCGCTGCGCCTGGGTGACAAGGTGGTCTTCGGCCGTGACAACGTCATCAACTGCTACCTCGACATCGAGTTCGGCGAGTCCGCCCTGATGGCCGACTGGTGCTACGTGTGCGACTTCGACCACAAGATGGACAACATCGAACTTCCCATCAAGGACCAGGGGATCGTCAAGACCCCGGTGCGCATCGGCCCGGACACCTGGATCGCGACCAAGGTCACCATTCTGCGCGGCACCATCATCGGGCGTGGCTGCGTGCTCGGTGCCCACGCCGTGGTCAAGGGGGACATCCCGGACTACTCGATCGCGGTCGGTTCGCCGGCCAAAGTGGTCAAGAACCGCAAGCTGGCCTGGGAGACCTCGGCGGCGCAGCGGGCCGAGTTGGCCGCCCATCTGGCCGACATCGAGCGCAAGAAGGCTGCGAAGTAGTCGCCACGGCCCGTCACGTCGACACCAGGGCTGTGGCGGCGGCGTATTTCACGACCCCTGCGTCGATCTCGCGCAGGGGCCGGGGGCCTGAGTCAGCGGCCGGGCAGCGGGTTCGCCGGTATCGACCGGCGGGCTTGAGGCTGGCGCTCCGCGCGCTTAGCCCCCAGATAGACCGCCGCGGTTCTGGCTGCTACCCGGTGCCAGTCGAAATCGTCGGTGAGTCGTGCCTGAGCAGTGACCGCACGGGCCTGGGCGGCGGCCGGATCGTCGAGCGCCGCGATCACCGCGGCCGCCAGCGCGGGCACGTCACCGGCCGGGCAGCACAGCCCGGTCTGTCCGTCGATCACCGCTTCGCCCAGCCCGCCGACATCGGTCACCACCAGGGGTGCTCCCGCGGCGACCGCCTCCAGGGCGACGATGCCGAACGGTTCGTAACGGCTGGGAAGGACCGCGACGTCGACGCGGTGCAACAACGCCAGCAACTGGTCGTGGTCGGCGCGGCCGGTGAAGCGAACGCTCCGGAGCACCTTGTGCTGACGGGCCACCTCCAACAGCCAGTCCTGCTGGGTGCCGTCACCGGCGACGGTGAGCGTCGTTCCGGGATGGGCTCGGCGGATCCGGGACAGCGCCGCGATGGCGTCGTGCACACCCTTCTCGTATTCGAGCCGGCCGAAGTAGAGCAGTTCGGGTGGGCCGGCGTGGGCGCGGCGTAGCGCGAAAGGCCAACGGGTTGAATCGATTCCATTCGGGATGACAGTGATCTCGGCCAGGCCGGGGCCGAACAGCGCGTTGATCTCCTCGGCCATCGACGCCGAACAGGCGATCAGTTCGTCGGACTCCCGTGCCAGCCAGGACTCCGCGGCGTGCACCTGCCGGCTGATCGGCCCGGAGACCCAGCCCGAATGGCGGCCGGCCTCGGTGGCGTGGATCGTCGACACCATAGGGACGTCGAAGAACTCGGCAAGGGCGATGGCGGGATGGGCTACCAGCCAGTCATGGGCGTGCACCACGTCGGGCACCCAGCTGCCGCGCAGTCCCAACCCGGCCCGGATCATGGCGTGCCCCATCGCCAGCGTCCAGGCCATCATGTCGGTGCCGAAGTCGAACTCGTGCGGATCCTGCGCCGCGGCGATGACACGGACCCCCTCGCGGATCTCGTCGGTGGTGGGGGCGCTGGCCGGATCGGTACCGGCCTGCTGCCGGGACAGCACCACCACCTCGTGGCCGTCGGCGGCCAGTGCGGTGGCCAGGTGGTGCACGTGTCGCCCGAGCCCACCGATGACCACCGGCGGGTACTCCCAGGACACCAGCAGGATTTTCATCCGCGTCCCGTCGACGACCGTGCGCACAGTGCGCGGCCGGGCGGCGTGTCGGCGGGCCGACACGCACTGTCGCCGGGGTAGGGCGCTTTCACGTGGGTAGCCGCCGGGCGTCGAGCGCTCCGAACAACCCGTCGGCGCGGTTCCAGCCGGCGGCCAGTCGCTCGGCGGCGTCGCGGCGTCCGGCGGCCAGCGCATCGGCGATCTCGCGGGTGGCGTGTGCGTGCAGGTGGGCGCGGTAGCGCGCGTAGTCGGCGGCCGAGTCCTTGCTGACCATGAACGGCCAGTCGCTGGAGACCGTCAGCAGGGTCTCGCGCAGGATCTGGTCGGCCACCGGGTCGCGCGCCGGAGCGCCGTCATTCTGCGACAGCGCCTTGTCGATGCAGCTCAGCGCGGTATCGACCACCTCGGCGTTCAGCGCCACCAGGTCGGCGACCTTCTCCCCGGCCCACACCTGCCAGTCCTTGCCCGATCCCCACGAACTCGGCGGCAACTCCACCGGTGTGCCGAGGTATCCGTCGGCCAGAGCGTCCTGCAGGGTCCCGACCCGGACGCCGGCTTCGGGCAGTGCGCGCAGCAGCCGTTCCAACCAGACCGGCCCCTCGTACCACCAGTGCCCGAACAATTCGGTGTCGAATGCGGCCACCACGTGGGCGGGCCGGCCGATGCGCTGCGACTCGCTGATCAGGCGCGCGCGCACTACGTCGACGAAGTCGGCGACGTGCGCGTCGATGGCACGGTCGGCGCGCTGCGGGTCATACGGCGCCTTTCCCTGCGCATCGACGCCCCGGCCGGTCACCCGGGCCGGCTTGAGCCCGGTGAGGTGGTCGTAGGTGTGGAAGTCGCGGTAGGCGGCGTGGCCGGGATAGCCCGACCGCGGCGACCAGACCCGGTAGCTCACCTGAAGATCGCGGCCGAACGCCACCACGCCGGTCTGCCCGACCGGCCGCCCCAGGGCGGTGTCGCCGTGCAGCGAGGGGCCGTCGACCATGAAGTGCCCAACGCCCGCGGCCGCGTAGTCATGCTCCATGCCGGGGGCGTAGGCGCATTCCGGGGCCCAGATCCCGGTAGGTGCACGGCCCAGCCGTTGCGCGGCGTCGGCCAGGCCCTCGCGCAGGGCGAACTCGCGCAACCGTGGTGCCAGCAACGGCTGGAACGGGTGGGCCAGGGGACCGCCGAGAAGTTCGACGGTCCCGGCGTCGACGAGTTCGCGCAGCAGCGGGCTGGCCCCGTGCCGCCAGAGCACGCTGAAATCCTCCAGCGCCCGGCTGGCCTCCTCGTACTCCCGGATACCGAAGCGGCGCAACGCCTCCGGCGTGGACGCGGTGCCCGCGGCGGCACCGGTGGGGGCATGTACGTTGGCCGCCTCCAGTGCCCGCAACTGCCAGTTGGCCAACCACCGGTGCATACCGTCCAGGCAGTACGGATCGTCGAGTTGGGCGTTGACCACCGGGGTCAGACCTAGGGTGATCAGGCCGCGCCGGCCCTCGGCGGCGAGGGTGCGCAACACCCGGATCAGGGGGAGATAGGACGCCGCCCAGGACTGGTAGAGCCACTCCT
>SXGR01423870.1_pt1 | contig 12384 bp, 5 predicted proteins | sample 3174711 | NCBI WGS metagenome assembly SXGR01 (sample SAMN11356860, study PRJNA531348) | freshwater metagenome | isolation source: freshwater sample F1-60 | place: China: Fuxian Lake, Yuxi | collected 2017-12-25
AGAACTTCCTGACGCTTCTGCAACTCACGCTCAGCCGCCGTGAGAGATTCCGAGCGTATGGGGGAGTCCGTTTTGGGGGCACGATCGAGATCGATGACGCCTGGGATCTTGGCTTTGACCACATCGCAATTGCCGCGGGCGCCGGCCGCCCAACGGTGGTCGACATGAGAAACACTCTGATCAGTAACGTACGTACGGCCTCGGATTTCTTGATGGGATTGCAGCTCACGGGGGCGATCAAGAAGTCCTCGCTGGCCAATCTTCAACTGCAGCTCCCGTGCATCGTGATTGGCTCGGGCCTCACAGCCGTCGACACGGCGACGGAAGCCATGGCGTATTACCCGGTTCACGTGGAGAAGCTTCTTCATCGGTACGAAATCCTGGTGACCGAGCAGGGAGAGGAGGCATTTTGGCAAGGCTTCGATTCCACGGAGAAGAAGACCCTCTTGCTGTTTCTTGATCACGGGCGCCAGGTTCGCAAGGAGCGCGAACGAGCGAGCCAAGCCCGAGAAAAGCCCAACTTCGTCCCTCTTGTAAAGGCATGGGGCGGCGTGAAGATCTGCTACCGCAAACGCATGGTGGACTCTCCCGCGTACAGACTGAACCACGAGGAGCTCATCAAGTGCTTCGAGGAGGGGGTCGAATTTGTCGAGAACCTGAGCCCGTTGGAGGCCGTTCCGGACGCCCAGGGGGCTGTCGAAGCCATGGTGTTCGAGCGCATGGTGAACGAGAAGGGCGAGTACAGAGGATCTGGCCAGCACATACGCTTGCCTGCGAAGTCCGTGTTCATGGCAGCGGGAACAACACCCAACATCATCTACGAGAAGGAGCACCCTGGCACATTCGTCGTCGACTCGAAGCGGCGTTGCTTTCGCCCCCACAGGGTGAGCTGGAAGAGTGGCTCGCCCCGGCTTGAGCCGTCCAGCGGGGCCCCGGGTGATCCGGGCTTCTTCACCTCCTACGAGAAGGGCGGGAAATTCATTACTTTCTTTGGCGATAACCACCCAGCCTACGCCGGAAGCGTCGTCAAGGCGATGGCCTCGGCGAAGGACGGTTTTCCGGAGATCGTACGGCTCTTTGATAGACACGCCGAGCACGATGGGCAGGCGGACTCGGGCGAGCTCAAGCGCCGCTGGCACGCACTCACGGCGAAGTTTGACGATCAGGTCCTGGCTCACGTGGAGCGAGTAATCCGCCTTACGCCCACGGTTGTTGAGGTGGTTCTGAGAGCCCCTCTCCAGGCCCAAAAGTTTCGCCCTGGACAGTTTTTCAGGCTTCAGAATTACGAACGGACCGCGCCACTGATCCTTGGAACCCGATTGCAGATGGAAGGCCTTGCGCTGACAGGCGCTTCGACTGACCGTGAAAAGGGCTGCTTGAGCTTCATCATCCTTGAGATGGGGGCAAGCTCGAGGCTCTGCGCGCGTCTCCAGCCCGGCGAGGAGGTCGTGGTGATGGGGCCGACGGGAGCTCCAACGGAGATACCGCGGGGCGAGCTGGTCATTCTGTGTGGTGGAGGTCTTGGGAACGCAGTCCTCTTCTCCGTCGCGGCGGCCCTCAAGGCGAGTGACTGCACCGTGATTTATTTTGCTGGCTACAAGAAGTCCGATGACCTGTTCCACCAGGCGGAAATCGAACGAGGCTGCGATCAGGTGATCTGGAGCGTGGACCGCGGAGAGCCCATTGGCCCTCGGAGGCTGCAGGATCGCACCTTCGTCGGCAACATTGTCGAGGCGATGGCGACCTACGCGAAGGGGCGTCTTGACGGCAAGCCGCTGTTCGACCTCCGCGAGGCGCGCCGGCTAATCTCGATCGGGTCGGATCGTATGATGGCGGCCGTTTCGAAAGCCTGTGAGGGGGCGCTCGCAGGGATCCTTCACCCTGAGCTAGTGGCGATTTCCAGCATCAACTCTCCCATGCAGTGCATGCTGAAGGAAATCTGCGGTCAGTGCCTGCAGCGCCATGTGAGCCCCGAGGCGGGAGATGCAGCCTCTTATGTGTTTACCTGTTTTAACCAGGATCAGCAGTCGGAGCTCGTCGACTGGAGCAACCTGAGCGATCGCCTCCGGATGAACAGTGTGGAGGAGAAGCTCACGAATCTCTGGCTGAGCCACGTTCTCTCCGCCGGGAAGGAGAAGCTCTTGATTTGCCCAGCGCTGGTGCAGTGACGCAGCTCAGAGCAAGGATCAAGAGCTTTGCTGTATGGCCACCCTGGTTCCCGGTATCATGGGCTCACATGTACCGGTGTCTCACTTTTGGGCTTGCCGTCTGGACGGCGCTCCTTGTGGGTTGCTTTGTCCCCACGACGGAGGCGTTTCCACAGAACTCAAGGATTTCTCCTGCACCTCCCGAGGGTGACTGGGAGATCACTCCGGCAAGCGAGCAGGCGCTCGAGCTGGGGCTCAGGTGGCTCGAGGGCAATCAGGGGCCCGAGGGGAACTGGGAGTCGAATGATCTCGGTCTCGTCAGCATGGGCGTGTTGGCCTTCCTTGCCGCTGTTCACTCGCCCGGCCGCGGCAGGTACGGCGGCCCGGTCAAGCGTGCGCTTGACTATGTGATCAAGAACGCGAAGCCGTCCGGGCTCCTCAACATCTCCGAGCCTGGGCGCGACATGTACAACCACGGCCTCGCCGCGTTTGTCCTGGGCCAGGTTTACGGCATGACGGATGACACACGGATCTCGCAGGCGCTCGACCGTGCGCTCAAGCTCATCGCGGGTACGCAATGCGAGGATGGGGGCTGGGATTACAGGGCGCTCCGGCAGCAAAACGGCCATGATCTTTCGCTTGCTGTCATGCAGGCGAAAGCGCTTCGCAGCGCCCTCGACAGCGGTCTCGAGGTGCCGCCCGAGGTCATTGATCTCGCGATTCGCAGCGTGCGGGCGTATTACTGCTCAAGGAGTGGACGGCGAAATTCTGACAGCTTTGAAGCACGAACCGAACCCGGCCAGTTCACTTACGATGGCACGCGCGGCTCGACGGCGATGGCGGCGTGCGGTGTTGTGTGTCTGCAAGAGTTTGGACAGTACGACGACTGGAGGATCCCCAAGAATATCGATGTTATCGCAATCGCGATCGCAGCTTTGAAGCCCAATCGGCGCTCGGGGACAGTGCCCTTTGATGCTTACACTCTCTACTATATCGGCCAGGCGATTTACCAGGTGGGTGGGCGCGCCTGGCGTGAAAACTATCCCAGGCTGCGAGACTTCCTGACCGAGACCCAGATTCACAATGCGCGCGACCCGAAGCTTCACGGCCTGTGGCGCGACGGTGAGCGTGTGGGAGGCAAGCCCGGCGACCTTTATGGCACCGCGGTGGCCTGCTTTATCCTCGCGATTCCCAACCGCTACCTGCCGATTCTGCAAGAAGGCCGGATCGACAGTCTGGATTCCAGAAGACTGCGGCAGAGGTGAGACCGCAATGTTGAGCTTTCTTTCGGCCTTCTTTGCGATCGCTGGCTCCATTGCGGCCCTCGCACCGATCATCCTTCATCTCTGGAGTCGGCGAAAATTCCGTGTCGTTCACTGGGCCGCAATGGACTTCCTCCGGCAGGCGGCAGCTCGAAGTCGTCGTGTGCTGCGGCTTCGCGATCTCTTGCTCCTTGTCTTGAGGACGGTGGCCTTGCTCCTCTTCGGCTTTGCGATGGCCCGGCCCTATCTTGCCCGGTCCGATTCGGCAGCGATCGGCGACGAGCCTGTTCATGCGGTCATCGTCATCGACAATAGCCTGAGCATGACGTACGAGCTGCTGACCGGTACTCTTTTGGACGAGGCGAAGGCGAAGGCGAAGGACTTGATAGGCCGGTTGCCCAACGGAAGCTGGATCTCGGTTCTCCCGCTGTGCGGCTCCGCGGCCAGCGTGAGCCGGGATGCTTACCGCACGCGAGAAGATGCCGTAGAGTGGCTCCTCGCGATCGAGGCCGTCGACCGCCAGGGCACTGCAGCTCAAGCGATCGCGCTCGCGTCCGAGGCCGTGGCCCGTGTGAGCGAGTTCACGGCCCATCGGGTCGTTTTCCTGAGTGACCAGCAGGCCGTCAACTGGCCACAGGGGTTTGAGGTGGACCCGCAGTCGCTACCCGACATCGAGATTGTCGATGTCTCCGCCCCTGATTCCGAAAATGCGTGGGTCGCATCGTTGACCCTCAAGGAGGGCGTCGCAGAGGGCGGGGCGCCCACCGCGCTCACGGCGTCTGTTCGCCTTGAAGGCAAGAGTCCACGCCTTCGCGTGCCCGTGACACTCACTGTCGGTGGGGTGAAAGTCGCAACCCAGATGGTGGACCTTCAGCCAGGCCAGCGAAGGGAGATCACCTTTGTTCACACTTTCGATGCGCCGTCAGAGACGACCCGCATCACGTTCGTTCCGGCTGTCGTCTCACTTCCGCCCGATCGTTTGCCAGGCGATGACCAGCGGTCGATTCTGGTGCCCATTGGGGCGGGCTTGCCCGTCGTATTCCTCGATTCCCTGGGCGGGGATGAGGAGCCCGCAAGGGGCCAGTATGGCGAAACGTATTGCCTCCGACAGCTCCTGGCGTCGACGAACATTGCGAGCGCGACCTCGAGAGAGCTCGCACGCGCCTCTCACCAGCGCTTCGGAGACTTGACCCGGGCCTCCATCGCCGGAGCCCGTGTCATTGTTGTGGCCGGGGTGAAGCGCCCAGGTTCCGCGGTCCAGCTTCTCCGGGAGCATGTTGAGCAAGGTGGCAGCCTTCTGATGACGGCTGGCGCCGAATTCGACCCCGCCTCGTGGACTTCTGACGCCTGGCTCGGCGGCCTCGGCATCTTGCCGGCCCCGCTCAAGCCGGAGTGCGTCGGCAGGCTGCCGGGTGCGGGGGCCGATGAATTGAAACCCCTTGGGATCGCGGTCGACACAATCTCGAGCGACTACTTTTTGCTGCCCGGAATTGCCCGTGAGGAAATCAACGACCTCTTCTCGGAGCCTCTGTTTTTCAGGGTTGCAGCGGCTGACGTCAGTGTCGGGGCCATGGAGGAGCTCGTCCGTAACGTTTCGCTTCGGGCCAGTGAGGAGACGTCGAAACAGGAGATACCACGGGTGTTGGCGAAGCTAGCGAACGGTTTGCCGATCCTGCTGGAGAGGCAAATTGGAAAAGGCTCTGTGGTCTTCTTCGCGAGCGGGGTGCACTCGGAGTGGAGCACGCTGACGCGTACGCCCGCGGTAATCCTTTTCGACCGGCTCCTCAGGTCCCTTCTGGCGCGGACACTGCCCAGGCGGGACGTGGAGCCTCGAGAGGCCATAGTGATTCCTGTGGAGCTTTCCGAGAGCCAGTCGAACTTCACCTTGACGCGGCCGATCCCGCTGGGGCGGACCACGGAATTTACAGAAGCCCCGGCGCCAGAGCCTCTCTTTGTCGAGGCTCTGGACGCCGAGAAGTACGGGCTCACGCTTCGACATGCGATCCAGCGCGGGCTCTACACTGTGCGGTGCGAGCGGGGAACGGGCAGCCTTGCTTCCACCAGCACGCCCATGGAATCGATCACGTTTGCTGTGAACGGCCCGGAGGGCGAGTCGGAGCTGCGCTCCGTGCGGGAGGACGACCTGCGCAACTCGCTTGCGGGAGCGCGATGGCGCTGGGTGCCGAGGTCGGAGCCCATTGCGGCCGCAGGCGCCGCCCCCACGAGCGGACAGGCGAGTTGGCGCTGGCTCATGGGCTCCGTGCTGGTGTTGCTTCTCCTCGAGCTTGTGGTCGGTGCCTCCACGCGGTGGGCAGCGACGAGCTCCTCCCGGGGTGCCAGCCTTGCGCCGAGAGGGACTGACGCGTGACCTGGACGGAGATCGTGGCCTGGGCACTTGGAATCGAGGATGTGGAGTCGATAGGCTCGGCGCGGCCTTCCTTTGCCGCTGCCTGGGCTCACGACGGGCCTGCGTGGGTCCTCTTTGGCTGCCTTGCGCTTTTTGGCATCTCACTGGTCGCCTACCTAGGACTCCGTCGGCCGATCCCGCAACGCTCACGAGTCGTGCTTTCGATCGGTCGTGCCGTCGTCCTGTGTTTGCTTTTCCTGGCGATCGCTGACCCCGTACTCACTGTAAGCCTTCTCCGGCAGCCCAGGCCGCTCCTCGGGCTCCTAATCGATGGCACGGAAAGTATGTCGATTGAGGATGAGGTCGCTGACGGACCCTTGTCGGTCGACGCTTCGAATCGCAAGGTGGCTCGCCTCGATCGGGTCAGGAAAGCCCTGGAAGGGCCGCAAGGCCTCATCGCCCTGCTCCGGGAGCGGTTCCGGCTCCGGGCGTTTCTATTTGATCGTCCCGACCTTGTGCGAGCGCTCGACTGGACGGGGGAGCCGGGGAGCGAATCTGCGCTTACTGCGAAGCTCAGCGCGAAGGGACAGGTGACGGCGATCGGGGCCGCGTTCGAGGACCTGCTTCGTCGACACTTTGCGGGTGGTTTCTCGGGTCTCCTTGTTTTCAGCGATTTTAACCAGAATGCCGGCACACCCGCCGTGCCTGCAGCGATAAAGCTTGGCGTGCCGGTCTACCCGGTCGGCTTCGGGCAGCCGGCTCCGGTCGACCTTGCGCTCGACATGCTGGCACCGCTCGTCATGAAGAAGGCTGAGCGCTCGATCGTGAGGGTCGTCGTGAGGCAGACTGGACTTGCCGGGCACAGCGCCGCCCTTCGACTCACGATGGAACGGGTCGGCAAGAAGGACGGCGAGGTCTTGAGCAGCGGGCTCGTGGCCGAGCGCTTGGTCGAGTTGAACGATCTTGCGACCTCTGTCGAGATTCCCTTTGTTCCCACGGAGACGGGTCGGTTCTTGTTTCGTGCGGTTGCCGAGCCCTTGAACGGCGAAACTATCACGGAGAATAACTCAGCCAGCCGTGAGGTGACGATTCGCGATGATTTTCTGAGAATCACGTTCATTGAGCACGAGCCCACGTGGGAGTGGCGCTTCGTCAAGGAGGTCTTCCATCGCGATCCACTCGTCGGAATGCGTGGGTTTCGCACCTTTCTCAGGTCTGCTGATCCGAAGGTGCGTCAAGCGAACGAGCTTTTCTTGCCCACGATCACGCCTCCCCGGGGGGAGTTCTTCGCGAACGATGTGATCTTTCTCGGCGACATGCCAGCATCGGCCCTGAGCACGCGCTTCTGCGAGCTTCTCAAGGAGTTTGTCAGCAAGTTCGGCGGGGGTCTCGTCGTGCTGTCGGGTCCCCGTTTTGGGCCAGGCCAGCTCGCAAGCACACCGCTCGCCGAGCTCCTCCCTGTTGTTCCAGAGCCGACGATACACCTCCGTGATTCTCGCGAGTTCAAGATGCGCCTGAGCGAGGAAGCCTTGCAAACTGACTTCATGCGCCTCGGATCAGACGACGCCGAGAGTGTAAAAGCCTGGGAAAACCTCGGGCCGCTTCCGTGGTACCAGCCGGTCGCCCGGTTGCACCCTCTCGCGACTTCTCTGGCACAGCACCCGAGCGACACCTGCGCTGACGGCAAGACTCCGCAGCCGTTGATCGCCATGCGTCGATACGGGGCAGGAGAGGTCGTTTACCTGGCGTTCAATGAGACCTGGAGGCTTCGGCGAAAGTACGGCGAGCACTATTATCGCCAATTTTGGGGGCAGATGATCCACCGCCTCGGGATGAGCCACACCCTCGGCGCGCAGAAGCGATTCGTTGCCCGGACCGACCGCCAGCAGTACCAGGTTGACGATCGAGTCGTCTTTACCGTGGAGGCCTACGACGCCAACTTCGAGCCCCTCAAAGCCTCCGATCTCCCGGATCAGCAGCTCGCGGCGGAGTTCGTCAAGCCACGAGGCGGCGCCAGTGAAGAGGAGACGACGCAGCAACTCCTCATTCCACAACTTCGCGAAGGGGTCTTCGAGGCACACTTGCCCGTGTTCGAGAGCGGGGAGTACCGCTTGCGAGTCAAGGATCCTGTGGCGGAAACAGTTGTCGAGGTGACGTTTCAGGTGTCGAGCGTCTCGATCGAGCGGCGCAACCCGCTCCGCAATACGGTACTTGAGGCGGAGATCGCCTCCGCGACGGGTGGGAAAGTGTACGAGGTGGCTGCCCTGGGAGCTTTTCCTGGCGAGGTGAAGCTGCCTGCCCGCAAGGATTTTGAGGTGCGTCTCCTTTCCCTGTGGAACAATTGGCTTCTCTTTGGCCTTGTGGTTGGGTTGCTCATCCTTGAATGGCTTCACAGGAGACTTGTTCACCTGCCATGACCCGTTCCAAGAGACTTTCGCGCTTGACTTCTCGTCTCGCTAGCTTGCGCGGACGGCGCCGAGCCGTGCGTCTTGGAGCTGCCATCTGCGGGTTTCTGACCGCAACGCTCTGGATCCTCGCGTTGGTCTTCGTGATTGACTGGAGCCTGACCACGAACCGGCCGCAGCGTCTCGTGTTGTTGGGTTTGTGTTCTGCTTCACTCGTCTGGGTCTTTCGCAAGGTTTCGAAGCCATTCCTTGGCGTCAGGGAGGATCTGGTCGACATGGCGCTCCTGGTGGAGCGGCGAGCGGGCATCTCGAGCGAGCTTGTGGCAGCGATCGAGTTCGATCAGCCCGGGGGCGATCGCTGGGGCTCGGCAGAATTGCGATCCGCAGTGATCGACCAGGCGGCCCGGCTCGAGCCGAGTCTCGACATTCTCCAGGGTTTCACTCGGAAGCCTCTCCTCTGGCGTGCGGCCCTGTTGGGTGTGACCTGCGCTGCTCTCTCGGCATGGGTCTTCCGATTTCCCGAGCACACGATCGCATTCTTGTCCCGCCTGGCGCTGGGTCTGGACCGCTATCCCACACGAACCGTGATCGAAGGAGTCTTCGTCAACGGCATCCAGATTTTCCCGGCGAGCTCCTCTCAAGCATTGAGAGTTCCCCTTGGCACTCCCCTTCGCTTGAGCCTGGTTGCTGCAGGGGAGCTTCCCTTCAAGGCGGAGGGTCGCCTCGAGGGATCGACCGGGGCGACGTTAGGCCTCGAGCTCCTGCCGTCCCCGGCGACGGGTGCTTTCGAGGGAATGCTCCCGCGCCTCAGCGAGAACGTGGCGATGAGCGTGGTCGCTGGAGACGCCTGGATTGAAAGTCTGGCCATCAAGGTCGTACCGCGCCCGGCGGTCACAATCGAGCTCAAGGTTACGCCTCCGGAGTACACCCGAAGCGCAGGTGACCTGTCGGAGCTGACTCTGGATGCGCAGTCGACTTCCGTCCCGGAGGGCGCGAGCGTGACGATTCGTGTCGTCTGCGCGAACAAGCGTCTCGTGAAGGCCAGCGCCAGCCTGGCTGACATGGAAGTCCCTCTTCACCTCGAGCTGGATGGCCGAGCAGCGGTGCTGCTGCCCGCCGGAACGTCCCTCCAGGAGATCTACGAGCCGGGCCGTTACTCAGTACAGGTCGAGGACGAAGACGGACTCGGTCTCGAGAGCCCGCTTGGTGGTGTTGTGCGCGTTGAGGAGGACCAGCGGCCTCGTATCGTGGCCAGCTTGCTCATGCGGGTGGCGCTGCCGATCGCGAAGCCATGGATAGCTTATGGCGCCGAGGACGACCACGGCGTCGCCCGGCTCGAGGCTGTGATTCAGATTGCGCGGATCAGTGGTGAGACGGAGGAGTCAAGGCGTACCGTGTTCGAAAGCGGCCCGCAAGCACCGCTCGAGCCTGTGGTTCGGGGCCGCTACGCCCTCGACCTTGCGCAGTTCGCTCTGGTGAAGGGAGATCAGGTCTCGGTTACCCTGGTTGCAACCGATTTTCGGGGCGCCCGAGAGCCGTTCAAGGCGTCGAGCAGTACCTTGATTTTGAGCATAACAGACGAACGAGGCATGCTCGAGGCGATGTCGGAGTTCGATGAGCGCACAGTCAAACAGCTCGATCTTATTATTGAGCGCCTACTTGGGATGGGAGGCCAGCCGTGATGTGCCATCGATCCGCGATTGCCCTGCTCCTGTGCGTTCCCCTGGGGTTGGGAGCACAGCCTGCGGACTCGTTTGGACTGAGATCCAGGCAGGGATCGTTGGAACAGGCTGGCCAGATGGTCAGAAGCCTTGTCCGCGACACTCTCGAGGCTCAGCTCTAACAGCTCGAGGCAAACGGTCTCACCCGGCTGCCGATCTATCGCGGGCTTCAGAGCCTGCGGGACGACTTGAGTGGCGCCATCGAGACCGAGATGGCGCGTGTGGCTGACCTTCTTGTTCGTGCGCAGGGGTTGGACACGGCGTCGCAGGAAGTATTGGTGGCGGAGGTCCGCCAGGTCATTCGTGAGGTCGTCCTTGATTTGAGCATTGAGCGGCACAAGCTCCTGTGGCGCCTCAAGACCGCGGAGCTGACCACCCAGGTGAATCGACTCATCCGCCTCGAGACTGCCGTTCTGAATCTCACGCTGTCTCTTTTCGCAATGCCCAGAGAGAAACAAGAGACGCACCTCTTTTCCGCAGTTCAGGATCAGCGAGACGTCAAGGCACTGTTCCTCCCCTTCGCACAGGCCCTGAGCGAGGTCTCGGATTGGGGTGGCCCGGAGGGTGCTGGGGCTTCTGAAGCGCTCCGCATCTTGAAAAAAGCCCAAGTGTCCGATGAGCTCGACCGGGCGAGCGCGAGCCTCGAGTCAGCCGACTTCACAAGCGCGGCCCTTGGCCAGCGGCAGGCGCTGAACGGCTTCCGGTTGCTCCTTCAGAAGCTCGAGAAGATCCAGGGGCTCATGAATGCCGAGCGAGAGGCGGCGAGGGATGCCGTCAAGGCGCTCATTCGACGAGAGGAGGCCCTGCGTGAACGAACTCGCTCCGTTGACTTGAACGAGGCGCAGAGTAAGAAACTTGTCGAGGAGCAACTCTCGCTTCACAAGGAGATCGTCAGGCTAAAGGACAGTCTCCCGAGTCTGCCGACGACTGACGAAATGCTACGGGCTGCGGCGGTGGCGGCGCTGGAGGCCTCGAGCAAGCTCTTCGAGGCTCGCAAGGACGAGGCCTTGCAAGAGGAGTCCACGGTAATTGGGAGCCTCGCCAGGATCCACGAGGAGCTAGAGAGCGTCTCTACGGAGCCCGAGGTAAACCTCACGGCAGAGGAGCTGGCGAGATCTGTTCAAGCCTTGAAGGCGGTCGAGCGCGACCTCGAGGCCGCGAAGGCAGCTCACCACAAGGCTGCCGAGATATCGCGCACCGATCCTGCGGCAGCGGTAGCCCCGGAGAATGCCGCGGCTACTCACGCGGCGCAGGCGTCGGAGCGTCGAGAGGCGCCGCCTGCGGTCACGGCGCGTTCGGCGGAGGCAAGCCAGGCGGCAAGAGATGCGGCGGCGGCTCTCGCACGTTCGCCGCAGGAAGGCGAGGATGTGCTGTTGAGCCTCAAGAATGCGGGCGAGGCGATCCGGCGTGCGCTTGCGGAGGCTCGCGCTGCTCGAAAGGACGCGGAACGTAGGCGGCTCGCGGTCGAGATCGGAGAGTTTGCGAGGGCGGCGGAGTCCCTCGAGCGGGCCGCAGGGGTCGCGCGCAACGCTTCGGAGATGGCCCCATCACACCCCGGTGAGGCCGAGCGCGTCGCTGAAGATATCCGTGAAATCGCGAGCAAGGTTTCGGCAGGACTCCGGTTGACGTCGCCGGAGGTTTCCCGTGAGCTTGATATCTCCAGGGAGAACGGTGCGCCGCAGGCAAGCGATCTCTCTCACTCTGCTTCCAATCTGCGGAGAAAGATTGTCGATGAGGCCGTTGAGCTCATGAGCCTGAGCGATGCGCAGCTCGCGGAGATCGAGAAGCCCCGGCAGGAGGTCGAGTCGATGCTCAGGAGTCCGGCGCGTCCCGCAACGGATCGCGTCGGCAGACCCCGTCCGGAAAGTGAGAAGACAGGGGAGGCCGCCATCGAGGCCAAGGGGGCTCAAGCCGGGGCCCTGGCGCCTCAGGTAGACGAGGTCGATCCAGGCGCTGCCACCGCGCTTCGATCTGCCGAGCGAGCTGTCGCTCGTCCCTCCGAGCCGAGGGACCCATCGCTGGAGCCCGCGTCCAGGCAGGGCGATTCCGTTCGCCAGTTGATCGAGCGTGCCCTCGCCAGCCTGAGCGCACGGGAGGAGCGAATTCGCAGGGATCGAGCAGTGGCCGAGGCCATCCGGGCGCTTGGAGAGGGTCAAGAGAGTGCCGCGCGGGCAATCGACTCCAATCGTGAGGCTCTCTCGGCGGCTCAGTTACCGACCGCGAAGGAAGCAATTGAAGGTGAAGCAGCAGCCGAGGCAGCACAAGGTCTTGCCCAGGCGATGGAAGAGTTTGCCAGGGCTCAGACGGAGATGGGTAAAGGAGTGGAAGAGATCTCGGGGCAAGCCGAGGTCGCTAGTGTGCCAATCCGGGATGCGCTCGAAATCGCTTCTCGCCTGCCGTCTCCCGTCCCGTCGAAGCCAGGCGCCCCGAGCCCCGAGCCCTCGCGGCAGGCGATGGGCTCTGGCTTTGTTCCCGGCTCGCCGAAGAGCACGGCCGCCAGCA
>SXGR01099551.1_pt1 | contig 12382 bp, 14 predicted proteins | sample 3174711 | NCBI WGS metagenome assembly SXGR01 (sample SAMN11356860, study PRJNA531348) | freshwater metagenome | isolation source: freshwater sample F1-60 | place: China: Fuxian Lake, Yuxi | collected 2017-12-25
CGCCATAGCGGCGCCCGGCGTAGCGGCGGTAGAGCTGGAACAATTGCCACAGCACCGGGCCACGGCCGCCGGCCGCCGCCTGAAACATGGGGTATCCACCAAAGAGCTCGTCCGAGCCTTCTCCCACCAGCACCACCTTGATGCCCTGCTCGCGGCACTTTTTATAGAGCAGGCGCGTGGACACCGTGCCCCAATCCGCAAAGAGGTCGTCAAAGTGCCAGACCACGTCTTCCAGACCGGTGATGATCTCGCGCTCGTCGATGAGGATCTCCTGGTGCTGCGAGCCGATGTGCTGGGCCACGGTGCGCGCGAAGCTGCGCTCGTCCACCGCCGAATGGGCAAAGCCCATGGTGATGGTGGCGACTTGCGCATGCCGTGCAGCAAGCGCCGCAACAATGCTCGAATCCAGCCCGCCCGAGAGCAGCAGCCCCACCGGCACATCAGCCACCAGGTGCTGCTGCACCACCTCGGAAAGCACGGTGTGCAGTTCGTCTGCGGTCTCATCAAGCGTGCGCACCCTACCTGACCCGGCAAGTTGCGGCCGGAAGAACGCGTAAGGGGCTCCGGCCTTGCCGGCGACCACCTGCATGGCATGCCCGGGTGGGAGCTTGAAAACGCCCATCAGTGACGTGTGCTGCTCATCAAACACGTAGCCAAACTCCATGTATTGCTCGATGGACCTTGGGTTCGCTTCGGCAGTGAAACCATCGAGCACCAGAAAGGCCTTGAGTTCGGAGGCGAACGCCAGCCCCCCGGCCATGCCACGGCTGGTGTAATAGAGCGGCTTCATGCCCATGGGATCGCGCGCCAGCAGAAGCATGCGCTCACGCGCATGCCAGGCCGCCAGCGCAAACATGCCATCAAAGAGCTCCAGCGCCTGCGGGCCCCATTGCGCCAGCGCGATGAGCACTACTTCGGAATCGCTGCGCGAGCGGAACACATGGCCCAGCGCTTCGAGCTCGCGCTTCAGCGCCTGGTAGTTATAGAGCTCGCCGTTGAAGATCAGGATTACGGAGCCATCCGGGGTTGACATCGGCTGGTGGCCGGCAGCGCTGAGGTCGATGATGCTCAGGCGCAAATGGGCCAGGGCAATGCCGGCGCCCTGGTCCACAAACCTGCCCTGATCATCGGGCCCCCTATGCGCAATCGCATTGGCCATGGCGTCGAGCTGTGCCGGGTCGCGATCCTGGCCTGCGATGTTGTACCAACCGGCGATTCCACACATGCTTTATTCGGCTTTCACGTTTAGTGCGCTTGCGGGCTGGGCCAATTGACCGAGAGGCGTTCGGTCTGGCCGAAGCTGCGCTTGTTCAGTTCTGCAATGCGGTCTTCAATGGCCGTGCTGGAAAGCCTTGCGTAGTGACGCAGGGTCGGGTTATCGGGGTCGGTCTTGCGTGGCTGCGCTGTATGCCACAGATGTACGATCGGCAGATAACCAAAGGACCATAGCTTCCGGGTGTGCGCCCGCTCCCAGAATTCATTGTCTTCGCCGCCCCAGCCGACAAAGGACTCGTCATAGCCGCCGATCGCGAAAAAAGCGTCCTTTGCCATCGCCACGCTGCCGCCCGCTTCAAGATTTTGCACTACCGCTTCTGAAGACGCGTCAGGCGGCAGCACTGCTGTTTCAAAAAACCGTTTGGTCTCGACTTCTTCAAGATAGAACACAAAGCGCTTGGCATTGATGACTTCGTAACCCTCTTTGAAGCGCCGCCACAGCTCGGCGGCATAACATTCCGGAACCAGCATGTCGTTGTCGTGAAATACCAGCAACGCACCCCGCGCGAGCCGTGCCCCGACATTCAGGGTCCAGGAGCGGCAATACGGCACGTCGGATTGGGGCAGGGGCGTATGCACATACCGCACCCAGGAAGGCAGGCTTGATTGAATTTCGGGAATAGCCGACTGTTCGACGACGATGCACTCGCAGGCCGCGCCTTTTTGCGCGGCAATCGAGCCTAATGTCGCCAGAAGATGGGGTAGCCGCACGAGACCGCGATGCCCGATGACAAAGCTGACCTGCACCTCGCCCCCGGTGTCAACCTGCGCTTCCGCGAGACGTATCGGCCAGTCATGCAGTGCGCGCTGGAGAAGGCGCCGGCCCATCGACGCAAATACCTTGGCGATATGCAGTTCCGAGGTCCATTTCCAGCGACATTGCGCGCCAGTGCCGTCGGGCGCCATGTCGAGCGTCTCGGAGCGATTGCGGATTCGAACCCAGTCCCGAGGCAGGCACCACGCAAAGCGCGGCAGATCATACCCGATGGCGCCGAGCTTCTGCTTCAAGCGAAATAGCATGCGTGCTCTTCCGGCGACTTCCAACCACATGACTTTCCCGCCTGCTTCATGCTGCGGCACTCCACATCGAATTTTTTGAAACTGATGATATGAAACTACAATTGATCATTTTAAAGTCAATTGAAAGATGGCGATCAGGCTATCTGATCGCTGAAATGTCATGCCAACTACAAAAAATGATGTTTAAAAGACTGCCTTCGAGGCGCGCTCTGGCGGCGCTCGCCAAACTGCGTGGTTATCGCCTTGAAAGACGCTGGCCGTTCCTGATCCGCGCCGAGCGGAAAGACCTCAATCTTTCATACGAAGACGTTCTCGAGTTTCAGTACGCGCGCAGCCGGCGTTTTCTGTTCGTCAGTGTCGGCGCCTATGACGGGGTTGCCAACGATCCATCAAACCGCTTTGTGCGCAGCCACGACTGCCACGGCATCCTTCTGGAGCCTCAGCCCGCCGTTTTCGCGCGGCTCAGCGCCAATTACGCTGAATTCCCGCAGTGCAAGCTGCTCAACGCGGCCGTTGACGAAGTCTCCGCTTCCCGCACGCTGCACTTTGTGCCGGCGGGAGTTCCCGGCCTGCCCGAGTGGACAGAGCAGATCGCCAGCTTTCAACTCGAACATGTCTTGAAGCATGAAACGCAGGCGCCGGGGCTGACTGCACACGTTCAATCACGGGATATCCGTACGATTTCCTTCAATGATTTACTGGACATGTTTGAAGTGCATGCGATTGACGTGCTGCAGATCGATGCCGAGGGGATGGATGCTCAGATGTTGGCATGGTTTCCGTTTGAGCGCCTGCGGCCTGCAGTTTTGCACTACGAGGTGACACATCTGTCGAGTCAGGAGCTCACTGCGGTGAGGAAGCGTCTTGAGGGATTCGGCTACCAGGTCCAGGAAGCGGATGCGCCGTCCGACGACATGGCCGTGCTGATTTGAGAAGGCCGGGTCCTGGCCCTCAGCCTTTCGACACGCGTCGCACGACTGAACGCAACCTGCGCGCAACGCGAGACATCGGCGTCATTCCCTCAGCGCCCGATCCCGAAGCAGGCGCAGACCTGACAGCAGTATCGTTGGGAGACACCCACGGCTTGTGCAGCCAGTCACGCTTGACCAGCTTCATGTGCAGATAGCATTTCTCTTCATAGAGAAAAACCTTCGGATACTCATGCTTTAGCACTTCATACAGATCCCAATCTTCGTATCGCGTATGGGCTGGGTCGTACTTGAATATGCGTGGCTCGTAGTTCGTCGTATTTCGGTCGAGAACATCGTAACCGTCAAAAGCGACGACATCATGCGCACCAAACAGCTCACGTACACCATCAAACGTGGGGATTGCGATCATGTCGCCGTCCCACTTGCAGACGTGGCTATAGCTCGTTTGCTCAAGGCACCAGTTGTAATACCTGGCCAGGCTGCGTTCAGGTGCTTTTTCAACCATATCCAAATATCCGTGCCCGGCCGGCGCGCAATCTGCGTGGTAATCCAGTACGCGAATCTTCGGGTGATCGCTCATCAGGTCTTGCAGGAACTCACGCGTCCGGTCTGTGCTGTTGTTGAGCACGACGACGATTTCATCGAAGACCCGATAGCATGACGTCAGGCTTGCGACGATGTATTCCTCTTCGTTCTTGCATCGAACGAAGGCGCTTAAGCCGTGCGGACGCATTTTAAGATCTCTCTGGCTGCCGTGATATGGATCATAAAGGGCACTATTTTATGGATTGAGCCTATCGAGCGCTCGACCCACGCAGTTGGAAATTTTCAAACAACCGAATGAATCGGGATGATCATTCTTGGGGCGATAGTCGTCGTGTTTCGAGCCGCAGCGTTGAAAACTATCAAAACGCTTTCGCAATGCATATATGTCCTCCCCCTTTTTCTTGCCAACCGGCGACAAATACTGTGGTGATACCTAATACCAATCCCTAGCGAATTCTTGGCATGCGCTTGTGCGTGTCCGAGACTAAACCGTCGCAATGCAAGGGTCCGCCAGCCCAATTGCATAGTCGTCTTCCTCGAATCATCGATCACGCGACTAAACGAGCTTTTAGAAACCTGAGTTTCTAACAAGTGATTCGATCACGTCCACTGGTGCAACCATATCTCTCTGCCCACGCTGTCCATCCCCCACTGATTCGCCGAATAACAGGTAGTATTTCAATTCGAGCGTATTGGCCAGTCGGTAGAAATCCGGACCTGGAAATTCATCGGGGATGATCTCGATAACGCTAGCATCATCAGGACAGTAGATCATGTTTGCCAAGCCGGAGCCATGCATACCAACGACACACTCCGCATGCGCGAAAATTTGAATCTGCGTCGCAAGGTTGAGCCCCTCCAATGAAACGGATTCGAAGCCGAATGGTAGCAACGCGTTAAGCAACGCGTCTTCGTTTAGCAGCCTCCGGAAGCCTGCTCCCCGACGTGAGATTAGAATTCGTCGACGCTCGACACTTGTCTCGGCAATAACCCGCTTTTTGATTTGGTCGGCTACTTTGCGGAGTAGCATGCGATGATGCGGGTCACCGTCGATCACTGCTAGCTTGGCTACCGATGTTGTACCCGCCCCGAGTTTCAGAATCTGTGTTGTGGCTGGCTCGACAAGCGAAAGATAGTCGGCGTCCCGCGCCTCAACTTCCTTCCAGCGTCCTCTTTCCGGCAGAGCAATTTTGTTTGTCCAGCCATTGTCGGCAAAAATCATTAACTTGGGAAGATGATAAGCAAGCCAATGGCCGTAGTTGCCGCTCCATATCTCAATTGGCAAAGCCGCTCGTTCCCAATGTTGCTGTGGCGTCGCCACCGAAGGCTGCGACGACTGGCACGAAATCCCCATACCGCGAAGCTTGACCCTTTTGTCGAGATCAGTTTTGATGTCAACATATACGCTGTCCCAGCCGTCCCTCACCATCTCAATACGGCAAGAATCAATCTCGACTAGACGGCACTCGGACAGTCGGAGTCCTGGTACATCCTGAAAACTGAAGCCAAAGCCCAACCGATCGGACGGCAACTTTGACTTGTCACTGATATTCAGAGGTAGATTAGTGGAAATTGCCTCTTCCGGCGCCATTGATATGCCGGGCAATTTACTTACGGAGAATTCACCATCGTGCCTGAAAATCCGCGATATGAGTGATTTCAATGTCACGAGCGTCCTCATTGAAAGTCAGTTACCGTACCATAAATGCCACTCGGGTTTCACGGGACGCACGTGCACTGCAATCGCACTGTATCAATCAGGAAATAGGTCTTTAGTAAGTCGAGTCGATAATTTGGATACTTTAGGGTGCGTGCGACCAGCGCATCCGGAATGTGATCCCAGCACCACTGCGCAGGATGAGGCTGTACGGCAAGGCGCAGTTCATCCGTTCCGACAACGGTTCGGCGTTCACCGCTAGTGCCGTTATGAAAGGGCTGCGTGATGCCAATATCGGCCCTGCATACATCGAGCCGGGCAGGCCAGCGCTCCTCACGACCCAAAACGGAAGCTGAAATTACGCGCATCATGCATGTCTCGAAAAGTTTCATGAATAATGCGAGCTAGGGCTTTGGGGTTTTTCGACCTTGGCCGGAGAGGCATACGATAGAACGACGGTCGGCGCCACAATGAAGAACCCGGAATAGGCGATCGCCATGACCAAAAGAGACAGCAAATCCGGCCCCAGCCGAAAAATGGCAAACACCAGCAGGCATGCCAGAACCGCGGCGTGCCCGACGAAGAATGCGAATGATTTAGGCAAACTGGCCGCCCGTTTCAACTTGTTGACGGTCGGCTCATCCACGAGAATCGTGAGGCCATAAGCCGAGAGAATGGATAGGCAGAAATATCCGATGCTCAATGCTGCAAACTGCATCGGGAAAAAAGTTGGCTGCAGGAACCAATAGAGTATGACCGTAGCCAGGATTGGATAGTGGATCAGGTACAGGGAAAACGAAATACGCCCGAGGAAGCGAAAGACGCTCCACTCGAGAACCCTAAGTGCCTCTAGCCACATCAGAATTCCTGCAACAAATGTTAGTGCGGCCAGGCCCAAAATGAATTCGAAAGGCGAGGAGAACGTCGACACAATCGCGACAATCGGGCCGAATATTGTGCCGTCGGGCGACTGAACTGGCAGGCCGCCGAGAATGAGTCCGGCAAGGGCCAATACGGGACCAAGCATTGACGGCCTGATTAACTGCTTCGACCAAGCCTGGAAAAGCAACGCGCCTCCCGCGAAACCGAGAAAGCCGGTGAGCGCATCCAGGGGAATAAGCGCGACAAAGATGCATGCGAGAGCAGACGAAATATAGTTGCGCGGAACGAGTAGGTATATGCAATAGATGCCCAACGATCCAAACAACTCGTTGCGCATTGTCCATAAAACCCGATTCGAGTACGAATCGCCAAAGCGATACGGATTGAATACTGCATCCCACATGGCCTGGAAAAGGGTTGGCGTGTGCGCATACGATCCTGTAAGCCATCGACTTTCCAGCAGCCGGGCAGCTTCCTGTGTTACATCGGGAAATATTTTCAGCAGGAAATAGACGGCAAGCGTGCTGCAAAGGGCCGGGACTGTAAGCCGGGCGTATCGGCGCCCAACGAGAAGCAATAAAGGGACTCGCGTCGATGCGGCCGAGCTTGCGATTACAAAGCCGGAAAGGACGAAGAAGACGAAGACCGAAAACGATCCGCTATATAAGACAAAAAGGGGAGAGCGGGATAACATGTCCTGCCATTGAGAGCCAGATGCATTTTGTGCGCCGTACACCGCGTGCGGGAAAAACGTCGCAGCGTAGTGGTGTACGACTACGCTCAAAGCCGCTAGCCCACGCAGTCCGTCTAGAGAATGGAATCGCATTGCCGGATGAGGGGAAGTAGCTGCCTTCGGTTCGTTCTTGCTACTTCCGCAAGGGGATAGTCTTTGTCGCAGCAAAGACAGCAGTAACGCGTCGCCCCCCTGCACAGTTCCGTACTGGCAGAATTGCAGCATACGGCGCCTGCCTTAGGTAGTGACGCCATTGCGTTGCGGGGTATGAAGGTGCCGGTTTCGACAGTGTGGAACATAACGGTCAATAAGGCGCTTAAATCGTACCCATGTCATTCGATGTCGTTGGCGGCGACGACTCATGCTCTGCAACCATGCCCAGCATACCTCATCATGAAAGCCTCGCAGCCGACCCAAGTTGTCCCGCACTGGCCTGCCGGATCGATTGTAGCCAGTAAGATAGTGAGTCTACGTGTAGATTTTTGACAAGGAGACTCGAATGAATAAGCGATTTACCGAAGAGCAGGTGATTGGGATCCTGCGGCAAGCCGATTCGGATAGGGTGGTGATCCGCGATCTCTGCCGCAAGCACAACATAACCGAGTAGACATTCTTCAGCTGGCGCAACAAATACGGCGGAATGAGCGTTGCCGATGCGAGGCTGCGACCGTCCTCTCCGCCAGCCAAGGTCGCCAATCGGCCCATAGTCAATCATGCATAATCCCCTAGGGATTTGCTCTCAAATTGGCTACAAAGTTATCGTGCGAGCCGCCGTACCTGTTGACAACAAAGAGGCAGGGCACCAGATCCTCCGAGGCACAACTTATGAATATATTATTAACAGGCGGCTCAGGTTACATTGGCAGTCACGTAGCGGTCTCGTTGGCGGAAAAGGGATATGGGGCGGTGCTGCTCGACAATTTGACTAACAGCACAGCAGATGTAGTCTCTAAAATTGAGGAAATTACGAAACAACGGTTGGCTCTTGTTGTCGCCGATGTTCGCGACACGGCAACCGTGCGTGCTGCGCTAAGGGCGCATGATGTCAGCGCGGTTATTCACTTGGCGGGTCTCAAGGCCGTTGGTGACTCGATCGAAAAGCCGATCGAGTATTACGCAAACAATGTTCAGGGCACCATCAGCCTGTTGCAGGCCATGCAGGCGGAGTCGGTGAAGATGCTTATTTTTAGCGGAAGTGCGACCGTCTATGGCCTGCCGCAGTATCTTCCACTTGATGAACACCATCCTACCGGCGCAACCAACCCCTATGGGCGCAGCAAACTGCAGGTCGAGGAAATCCTTCGTGACTTGGTCAGATCAGACAGCAATTGGCGTGTTGCTTCGCTTCGATATTTCAACCCAGTTGGCGCCCACGAAAGTATGCGAATTGGCGAATGGCCACGTAGTAGCCCTACCAATTTACTGCCAATTATTATGCAGGTCGCAACAGGGAGATTGTCCGAACTGCAGGTCTTTGGTAACGACTACGAGACCATCGACGGCACCGGAGTTCGAGATTACATTCACGTATCGGACTTGGCCGAGGGGCACGTGGCCACGCTCGATTATTTACACCAGAACTCAGGCTGGCATACCTTTAACCTTGGAACGGGTAAAGGCTACAGCGTCTTTGAGGTGCTTGGCGCCTTCGAAAGAGTATCCGGCAGGAAGATTCCATACAAAGTCAGTCAGCGCCGGCCAGGTGACGTGGCGGCGTGTTACGCCAACCCTGCGCAGGCGCTTGCCAAACTAAATTGGCAGGCTCAACGGGATCTTGTTGAAATGTGTTCGTCTGCCTGGGGTTTCGCGCAAAGCGATTGCGTCAAATAGAGACCACCTAGCTCCGGAAAGTCTTATCAGCCCACATCGCGCTTTGACGCTTACAGTAGGTTCCCTGTCAACTCCTAGGATCACCCCTATGAAAGATTTCAAAAATTACACTATCTGTCGAGAGCAGCTCGCCCGGCCCGAAGACCTCGATAAGATCGACCGATTAGTCGAGTCGAAGGGGGATACATCTTCCGCAGAATACCTCGAAGTCATAACGTTCCCATTAGGTCATGAAACCGTGTCTTTGCGAAGTGGGTCCACTGATGCAACGGTGTTTTATGAAACGTTCCTTGGGCTCTATCACATCCCACCTTACCTGCCTGATGAACCGAAAACTGTGCTTGACCTTGGTGCCAACATTGGTTTAACCGCCGCACATTATTGTGCGCTATTTCCAAATTGCAAGTTAATCGCTGCGGAGGCGGATCCTACTTCGGCTGCAATCGCAGTTTCGAACACTCTTCCATGGCGCGATCGGTGTACAGTTAAAAGTGTTGCAGTTTGGAAAGATGACGGCGGCGCAATGTTTGGCGTCCAAAAAGGTAAAGAGTATGCCGGACACATTGGTGGTCAAGGCGAGCAAATTGTAGTAAAGACAACCACCATAGATGCGCTGATTGACGAACTAGGAGTTGATTGCGTTGATTTTGTAAAAATGGACATCGAGGGCGCGGAAGAGGTACTAATCAAGTCCCACAACAGTTGGACTAAGCGTGTACGAGCAATCTTGGTTGAGCTACACGGCTATCCCAAGAAGAAATGTATAGAGAAGCTCAGGCGCCTTGGCTTTGCCGCCCAAAGTCACGAAAAGCATTGGGACAGTGTGTTCGCAACAAGAATTGAACAACCTTCATTTCGACTGAATCGATTATTTGGTTTCTGGAGGTAATTGTAGGATGCGTCGCGTGGCCAATATGGGGTCAGACGTGCTGTTTATCTGTTCCCGAGCTGGAAATTCAAGCGAACTTCCTTCTGTATTGAGAGTTCGTGCAAGTATCTGGGGGAAAATCGAGAACGAGCGCATCAATTCGGGCGCCTCGGCTCAATCACGCAGATTCCGTATTGTTCTCGCAGGCGCGCGGCCAACTGGTGTCTCGAAAGGAAATCATGTACGGCCCGGCTACAACCATCCCAAGTGTAATAATCGTCAAGAATCAGGTGCCGTCGGGGGCCAGAAGCTTGAACAATGACTCGAGTGAGATCATGGTGGAGTCATACCAGTCACCATCGAGCCTTAGAATGGCGATGGGTCTAGGAGGGGCAAATTCAGGCAAGGTATTTTCAAGCCAGCCTTTCACCAATTTGTAATGGGGCGCCCCGGATAAGCGTATCGCCCGTTCAGCGAATTCAATCGGCGCCCGGCAATTGTCATAGTAGGTTTCGCCTTCAGTATCGCCAGGTCTTCGCGTAGACCCCGTCGGGGCCCGTAGCAGGAGGGAGCCCTTCGAAACGGTCGAACAGGAAATATTCCCTGTCGGGACCAAGCACTTCCGCCATACCAGCCGACATGCCGCCACGCCACACGCCGCATTCGACAACACAGCCCTTCACATGGCGGCGCGAATCGACTATCACCATGTGTCACAAAAAATAGCTGCGAGGCGCCATGGTGAACTCGCGATACTTGCCGTACATCCACAAAGACCGGATTGCTCGCCCCAGCCTGACCAGAGTATTTCTCGTGCTCATGAACACGTGCCGGAAATTCATTGTGGGTTTTTTCTTCCTCTGTGCTGGTAATACGAGTACGGCGCGCCATTTCGGTTCGTCTTCGATTATATTAGACCCGCCTTGCGCCTATGACGGCGCTATGAATGCATGATCCATGCGGCCATTGCAGGCTAGACGCGACTTTCATGAGGCGGTTTCGATCAACCGAGCTATAGGAAAGTAGAAATGCAGCACGATCTATTTGTGGGTGTGACCACCTGGAACAGCGAGAGTTTTTTAGCGCATTGCCTGCGCTCGATTCGCCGCACCACAGACGGGCTGAACGTTCGCATCGGCGTGGTGGACAACCTGTCAACAGACAAATCTGTCGAAATTGCCAAAGAATACGGGACGGACGTGCATCTGGAGAATTGCAGCCAGGCCATTGCATTGAACCGGTTGCTTGACATGTCAACCGGTCGCTTTACTTTGCTGCTTCATTCTGACGTTATTTTGTTATCAAGCAATTGGTTCACCGCTTGCACGGCGCACCTCGAGGGCAACAGCGCCCTGGTTTCGCCCGAAGATATCGGCTGCGGGCCGATCACCCGGTATTACGGAAAGGGCATGCCGGAAAGCTGCTTCATGCTGTTTGACACTGCCAAGGCGAGGCGGGCGCGAACCCTTGGCTGGATCAGGCGACGGGGCATACCGTGGCCCAGGATGCACTTGAACCTGGACCATTATTTTGTCACCCACGATTTGCCCGAGGTGCTCGCCCGCAAGGGATACACCTGGCATCCGATGCGCGTCCATGCGTCGCCGAGCGAAGCCGCGCCAGTCTATGAACCGCCGTTTGTTCCGGAGTACTGGTCAAAAGAACTCTCGTATTTGCGTTACGGCATGGGCAATTTTTACAGCGTGGATGGCTGCTTGACGCATTACCACAACTGGTACGACCGGGTGCCAAAAAACGTGCCTCTGGATTCACGCGAAACGACGGAAGGTGAGGGAAAAGGCCTGCCGCTGGCGTATCTCAGCCTGTGCACTCGGAATTTTCTTCAGGATCTTGAAGCAGATCGCCTGATCATGCCTTCGCCCCACGAACCCCAGCGCGAACCGCGTGGGACACCAAAACATACCCCTGATCTGATGATGCCTTTTTCGGCATTGAATTGATTCAAAGGGAGTGCCGGGAAGATCATCGCGCACGCACATTACCGCTGAAGAAAGGCGGGACGCTACTAACTTCGAGTAGTTGCGACAATCATTTGTGTTGCGTGCACGGGATGGGAATGGCAATGCTCGTGAATATCCACAAATTGATTGACGTATCGGTAGAACTCCTTGAACGACCATTCTCTAATATGATGATCTGTACTCGGTGGCCCCAGTTGAAATGGAGAAAATGCCGAATACGCACGATCCCTGTCGGGTGTGGAAATGACCAGCCATTTTCGAGTTAGGGACGAAAGAAATCCCATCAACTCATCAGGATTCAGTACATGCTCGATCACATCGGAGCAAACCACGAGATCCGCAGAGGGGTGACTCCGATCGGAAAAAGGGGCGTGAACCCACTTCCTGGCCGGGTATGTTCGGCGCAGGAATTCCAAAGTTTCCGGAACATCGAATCCAACAGTTTCATACTGCCCAAGATAATGAACCAGCTTGTAGCCTGACCCACAGCCCACATCATAAACAGTGCTAAGCCTCTCATCCCTCGCAATGTCGCTAGCTCGTTCGTACACTTCTTTCTGATATTCGTCCTTATGCTCGCTGTCGTTGAAATAACAGTATTCAGTTCGATGAGTGTATGCCCCGCGAATGCAATACTTTTGCTCAGAACCTATCAGC
>SXGR01538445.1_pt1 | contig 12381 bp, 9 predicted proteins | sample 3174711 | NCBI WGS metagenome assembly SXGR01 (sample SAMN11356860, study PRJNA531348) | freshwater metagenome | isolation source: freshwater sample F1-60 | place: China: Fuxian Lake, Yuxi | collected 2017-12-25
CGGGAGCGACCCCGTCGCCGGCGCAAGAAAATCAGCCTAGCCGATATGTTGAAAGCTGCCAGCGGGGGCGGCGGCGACGTTATCTATGTCGATAACCCCTCCAAGTTGCCCGACCCAGGCTCGATAGAAGATATGCGCGAGCCAATTGTGGAAGCCAATATTCTGGTGCCACAAGAACATTTGGGTAATGTAATTACGCTGTGTATCGACAAGCGCGGTGTACAAAAAGATTTGCAATTCACCGGCTCGCAAGTGCGCGTGCGCTATGAGCTGCCGATGAACGAAGTGGTTACCGACTTCTTCGATCGTTTGAAATCGGTAAGTCGTGGTTATGCGTCTTTAGATTACAGTTTTGTGCGGTTTCAGTCGGCCAATTTGGTGCGATTGGATGTGCTTATCAACAGTGAGAAAGTAGATGCTTTAGCCATTATTGTGCATCGTGAAAAGGCCCAGAGAATGGGGCACTCGCTCACCGAAAAAATGAAAGAATTGATCCCTCGCCAAATGTACGATGTAGCAATTCAAGCTGCGATTGGTGGGCAGATTTGCGCCCGTTCTACTGTGAAAGCGCTTCGCAAAGATGTAACAGCAAAATGTTACGGTGGTGATGCATCGCGTAAAAAGAAATTGTTAGAGAAGCAAAAAGCCGGTAAAAAACGCATGAAGCAAGTGGGCAGCGTAGAGATTCCACAGGCAGCTTTCTTTGCGGTATTAAAAATAGATTCGTAAAAATACTTCGCGCTCTATTCGATCTTGGTCGGGTACAGCCGTTAAAGGTATCAAACGAGAAATAGACACTATTAAGGTCGGTAAAATACATGAGCAGCATTAATCTTCCGTTAATTCTCACGCTTGCAGTACTGATCACCGGCATTATATGGCTGGTTGACATCGTATTTTTTGCGAGCTCACGCAAAGCTAAGTTGGCAGCAGTTGAGCAGCAATTTCGCAATATCAATCTTGCCGATGAACATAAAAAAGATGCCTATGAAACGGCCAAGGCTGTAGCGGGCAAAGAGCCGGTTCCGGTTGAGTATGCCAAATCCTTTTTTCCTGTGCTGTTTATTGTGTTCTTTTTGCGTTCATTTTTGGTTGAGCCTTTTCAAATTCCTTCGGGCTCAATGGTTCCTACTCTGCAAATTGGCGATTTTATTTTGGTGAATAAGTTTGCCTATGGTTTACGGGTTCCGGTGCTTAACAAAACCTTTATACCTGTTGGTAAGCCGCAGCGTGGTGATGTGATGGTGTTCTTTCCACCGCATCAGCCTAAAACCTACTTTATTAAACGAGTAATAGGTTTACCGGGCGACACAGTTCGCTACGCCAATAATGTGCTTTACTTAAACGGCGTTGAGATTAAGCGCGAAACTGTTAAACGTGTCTTTCCTGAGTGGGGCTCATTTTGTATGAATCACCGCTTGCAGTTAACAGTTGCTAACGAAAATATAAATGGCCGTACGCACACTATGCAGACTTGCGATCAACCCAGCCAATTGAGTGCTGGTGATCAAACTTGGGTGGTAGAAGAAGGTCACTACTTTATGATGGGTGATAACCGCGATAACAGCGGCGACAGTCGCGCCTGGGGTACTGTCTCTGAAGATGCTATTGTGGGTAAAGCTTTTGCGGTCTGGATGCATTGGGAAGAATTTTTAAGCATTCCCAGTTTTAGTAATGTAGGTGTTGTTAAATAATAATCCTATTTGTTAACAGGTGCCAATATGAAAACTTTGCTAAGTGTTAAATCTACCCCTCGTATAAAAAGCCTGAAGCAGCAAGCTGGGCTTACCATGGTTAGTTGGATTTTTGTATTAGCGATTGTGGCATTCTGTGGCATGTTTGGTTTCGCCGTAGTGCCCATGTATGCTGAAAATATGTATGTTGAGAAGGCTTTGAAATCTTTAATTGAACCAGGCAGGAATCTTTCAGAGATGTCAGACTCTGAAATCAGAAAAAAACTCCTGAATTTTTATTTGGTTAATAATGTCCGTAGCGAAGGGCCTCAAGCAATCGTTATTGATCGTAAAACGAAATCATTGTTGATCACCATCGATTACGAAAATAGAACCAACTTGTTTTACAATATTGATGTGGTAACTAGCTTTCAAAACCATTTGGATGCAGAGCAGCCAAATTTATGTTGCAAACCTCTTGGCAAATAATGTGCACCCGTTAAGTATTAAATATCAGCAATTACAACAGCGTTTAGGTTATGAATTTAAAGCCCCTGCATTACTGCAGCTGGCGCTGACCCATCGCAGCCATGGCGCTCACAATAATGAGCGCCTTGAATTTTTAGGCGATTCGATTTTAAATTTCGTGATTGGCGAGGCCTTATTCAAGCGCTTTGGTGATACGCGAGAAGGGCAGCTCAGTCGTTTGCGTTCGCAGTTAGTAAAGGGGGAGACCTTGGCTGAAATTGCGCGCGAATTTGAATTAGGCGAGTGCCTGGTTCTGGGCGAAGGTGAAATGAAATCAGGTGGACATAAACGCGATTCCATTTTGGCGGATTCGGTAGAGGCTTTAATTGGAGCCATCTACACTGAAACCGATTTTGAAACCTGCAGGTTACATGTTTTGACCTGGTATGCATCGCGTTTGGCGTCACTCACGGTAGATACAACCGCAAAGGATTCAAAATCTCAACTGCAAGAACACCTACAGAGCCTGCGTAAGCCCTTACCTGAATATGAAGTGGTTGAGGCTGCTGGCGAATCCCACGCGCAAATTTTTACCATTGAATGTCGCGTGGTTTTATTGAAACAGCCCGTGCGCGCGCAAGCGAGTAATCGCCGTGAAGCTGAAAAGCTTGCGGCTACAGAAGTATTGCGTTTATTAAATATTTAATGATGTTGTAGGTTGGATAAGCTGCGAGTACAGCGGCAGCGCCAACCGACAATAGATTGATCTCCTGCTCAGTGGTGGAAGGCGCTCCACTTTTCCACCCTACAAATTTGTATTACTCATCTCTAGGTTTAACTATTTTAGGCTTAACTATGTCAGATTTTTCTGATCCCCAAATTACTCGTTGTGGTTATGTTGCTATCGTTGGTCGCCCCAATGTGGGTAAATCCACATTACTGAATCATATCCTCGGGCAAAAAATCAGTATCACCTCGCGCAAGCCGCAAACCACACGCAATAATGTGGTGGGCATTAAAACCGAAGGCGGCATACAAATTATGTTTGTGGATACGCCTGGTATGCACTTAGGGCAACAGAAGGCTATTAACCGCTATATGAACCGCGCTGCCAATACCGCCATGAAAGATGTGGATGTAGTTGTGTTTGTGGTGGATCGTTTTATTTGGACAGAAGAAGACGAAGCCGTTGCAGAAAAATTGCAGCACGCCTCTTGCCCAATTATTTTGGCGGTGAATAAAGTCGATCAAATTGACGATAAAGAATCACTCCTGCCGCATTTGGACGTATTGGCGAAAAAATTAAATGCTGCAGAGATCATTCCGCTCTCTGCTTTGCGCAATGTAAATTTGGATCGTTTGGAGCAGTTGATTATTGATCGTATGCCGGAAGGCATGCACATGTATCCTGAAGACCAAATTACTGATCGCAGTTCGCGGTTTATGGCGGCAGAAATTGTGCGCGAAAAAATCACTCGTCAATTGGGTGATGAGTTGCCTTATGAAATGGCAGTAGAGATTGAAGAATTTAAGCAGGAAGGTAATCTGCTGAATATTTCTGCGCTCATTTTGGTGGAGCGCGATGGTCAAAAACGTATTCTAATTGGCGATAAAGGCGAACGTATTAAATTGATTGGCACAGATGCCCGCAAGGATATGGAAAAACTATTCGACATGAAAATTATGTTGAAGCTTTGGGTGAAAGTGAAGTCTGGCTGGTCTGACGATGAACGCGCACTGCGTAGTTTGGGTTACAACGACTTATAATTATGCGCATCACTGCTGAGCATCAACCAGCCTACATACTGCATACGCGCCCTTATCGCGATACCAGTATGCTGGTTGATTTCCTTACGCCGGAATTTGGTCGTATTACGGCGGTGGCGCGTGGAGTTCGCTCGCGTAAAACACCAAAACGCAATCTCTTAAATCCCTTCACCCGTTTATTAATTTCCTTTCAAGGTAAAACTGATTTAAAACTGCTCACGCATTTTGAGGCAGAGGGGGCACATTTCGCGCTCACTGCTAAACACTTGTTTAGTGGATTTTACCTGAATGAATTATTGGAGCGCTTGCTGCCAGAGTTAGATGCTCACCCTGAAATTTATAATTTGTATGAACAAAGTTTACAGGCTTTAAGTGCGCAGCAAGATTTAGAGCCGGTGCTACGTTGCTTTGAGTTTCAGTTGCTACATGAGTTGGGTTACGGCATTGATTTTGAGGTGGATGCAAAATCCGGTGATGCGATTAGTGCTCAGGTAAATTATTGTCTTGACCCTTCGCAGGGTGTTTATTTTGCGCATGCCGATGTCCCCTTACATTTTCAATTCTGTGGTGCGCATATTAATGCCATAGCTCAGTGCGATTTTTCCTTGCCGGAAGTCAAACAAACGGCGAAGCGCATCTCACGCATATTGCTCAAACCTTTGCTCGGCTCTAAGCCACTCATGAGTAGAGGGCTGTTTAGTTAATACCAAACACTTCATTCAAGTCGCGATCCGCCCCCCACGCTAAAACATCATCAATTGCACTATTCAGCGAATCTATCGCTTTTTTCGCTTCGTCAACCTTGTGTGTTTGCATTAGTTTATCGAGTAGCCCAGTAATACTTTTCAAGCGTGGTACCCCGCAGTAACAGCTGCTGCCATAGAGACGATGAATTAATTCATTTAACATTTCATCGTTGCCATCGCTAATGGCTTGGTTGATTTGTGCCTGCTCGCAAGTCAGTCCATCCAGCATCATTTTTAGCATATCGCGGGCTAACAAGGGTTTGTTGTTGGCTAGCTTCAAACACAAATTGATATCGACGGAGGTATTGGTTTCTGCGTTGCTGTCTTTGAGCGGTAGCTTATCTTGTTGCACGACGGCTTCTTGTGCAACGACAACTTCTTTTTTGCCGCTGACAGATGTCCAGCGATTGATAATGTGAGCGAGCTGGCTCTCGCTGACGGGTTTGCTAATACAGTCATCCATGCCTGCAATTAACAGTTGGGCTTTTTGTTCGGTGAGCGAATGCGCCGTGAGTGCGATAATGGGGGTGCGCGATGAATCTGTTTCTAATTCACGAATGTGTTTGGTTGTTTGAAAGCCATCCATGCCGGGCATTTGGATATCCATAAAAATCACATCAAATTTTTGTGTTTTGCAGGCATCAATGGCTTGCAAGCCGTTGCTGGCCTGTACAACGAGTGTATTTAAGCCGCGCAATAACTCTGAGGCAAGTTGTAAATTGGCTGGGTTGTCGTCTACCAGTAATACTGAGGTGCTGGGTAGATTTTGCGCTTGATAATTGTTGTGCTCGTGGTGCGCATCGAGCAGGCCAACACCAAGTTTTTCGCAAATTAATTTTAGTAGTGTTTCATAGCCTATGGGTTTATTGATAAAACTGGTTTTCAAGTTGTTTCCATTATCGCGAAACATGCGTTGATGTGCAGGCGTGCAAGAGGCGATAACGTTGCAGCCAAATTCATCGGTTAATTGTTCGGTGATGTTATTTAACAGTGCAGATGGAATTTTTCGTTCATCTGCCGCTATATCCAAAATTAAAATATCAAACGGATCAGTTTTATGTGCCTTGCGAATACTGGGGAATATGTCGTGTATTTCAGTGATGGCATCCTGCCGCATATTCCATTCGTTCAAGAGTGATTGTAGTTGTTCTAATGATGTTGGTTTATTGCTGCAAACAAGTGCTCGGTGTTGTTCTAGGTTGGGCAAGGAGTATTCAACGAGTTGCTTCTTATCTATGCCTAAACGTGCGGTAAACCAAAAGGTTGAGCCTTTATCGAGTTCACTTTCTACGCCTATTTCCCCGTGCATGCGCTCAACGAGACCTTTGCAAATAGCCAAACCTAAACCTGTGCCACCTTGCTCGCGTGAACTGGAGGCATCGGTTTGCGAGAAGGGTTTAAATAAATCTTTTTGCTGGTCATGGGTTAAGCCTATGCCTTGGTCAGTAATACTGATTTTTAGCATGAGATGGGTTTCTTGCTGCGCAATGGCGCTGACCTGTACAAGAATATTGCCCTGTGCGCTAAATTTAATAGCGTTGCTGATGAGGTTAGATAACACTTGTTTGAAGCGTAAAGAGTCGCCCAGTAATTGCATTGGAATTTTGGGGTCGAACTTTGCGATTAGTTGTAGGTTTTTTTCATGCGCATCAGAAGCAAGTGTATGCAAGGTTTCATCAATCGTTTGTCGTAGAGGTAGAGGCGCATAGTCTAGGGTGAGTTTACCTGCTTCAATTTTAGAGAAATCCAAAATGCCATTAATAACAGTTAAGAGGTTTTGTGCAGAGTCACGAATGGTGTGTAAATATTCTGCTTGTTGTTCATCAATATTGGTTTTTAATGTCAGCCCTACAAAACCTAAAATGCCATTGAGTGGTGTGCGAATTTCATGGCTCGTATTGGCCAAAAATTCTGATTTAATTCGGCTTGCTTCAATCGCCTCTTTGCGTGCTATGTCTAATTCAATATTTTTAATTTCAATGGTTTCTAATGTTTCAATTAAATCTTGCGTGGATTGTTCAATATGATTTTGTAAGTCTTGCTGGGCGTGCTCCAAGGATTCCGCCATATTATTTGTGGCATTGGCAAGGTAGGCGAATTCGCGGCTTTTTTGTGGGTTAACGCGCGTTTGCAATTTGCCTTGCGCAAGATGATTAATCACTTCTTTAATATGATTAAGCGGGTCGGTAATGTTGCGAAATAAACGCGCGGCTAAAAATGCCGCCATCAAGAGGCACGCTAAGGTAATGGCAATGGTAATTAAAATGGTTTGATAGTGAATGACCATATAGGGGGACGAAAGCATTTCAACTTCCACCCAGCCGATGGAATTTAGGCCTTCTTTATTGATAATGGGGTGCGAAAACAAAACAGTGCGACGGGTTTCGCGTCGAACGGGTTCAAGGCTGTTAGGTGATAAACCTTGATCGATAGTGGGTAAAAATTCTGGGCCGCTGTGAAACGTTTCGCCGGTGTTGTCGATGCGTACATGCAGTGCGCGAATATAAGGATCTTCCAAAGAGCCATCGAGTAAGGCTTGCAGGAGAACTTTATCGTTTTGAACGATGGGTGTGTAAATCAATTGCGCTGTTTTACGAGTCATGGCACTGCCACGCATATCCACAAATTTAGACAGCTCGTATAAACAAAAGGAAGCTAGGGATATGGATAGCAGTATCGCAATTGCAATCGCAGGTACAAAAATTAATTGCCAGACATTATGTTTAAAGCTTTTGGATGCGCTCGGCATATCAATAAATCCTTAAAAAAATAGGGTGTGAATAGAGCGAATAAATAGTGCCGCCCAAGTCATTGGGCGGTAGAATAGCCGCCCTTTGTCAGCCTGTGCAATCGCCATTTTTTTGTTAGAGGTTATTATGGATTTTCCCACCATCGAAGCCTTTGTTGGCAATACACCACTGGTGCGCTTACAGCGCTTGCCAGGTGTGACCAGCAATACAATTCTGGTGAAATTGGAAGGTAATAACCCTGCTGGCTCTGTGAAAGATCGCCCTGCCATGTCCATGATTCAGCAAGCTGAAGCGCGCGGCGATATTAAACCTGGCGATACACTGATTGAGGCTACTAGCGGCAATACCGGAATCGCCTTGGCAATGGCGGCGGCAATTAAAGGTTACCGCATGATTCTGATTATGCCGGACAACAGCACTGCCGAGCGCAAAGCCGCTATGACCGCCTATGGTGCGGAACTGATTTTGGTGACCAAAGAACAGAGCATGGAAGGTGCCCGAGATCTCGCTACCAAAATGCAGGCTGAAGGCAAGGGTAAAGTATTGGATCAATTCGGCAATGGCGATAACCCGCTCGCCCACTATAAAACCACCGGCCCAGAAATTTGGCAGCAAACGGGCGGTTTGATTACCCATTTTGTAAGCTCCATGGGTACTACAGGTACCATCATGGGTACATCGCGTTATTTAAAAGAAAAAAATCCTGACATCAAAATAATAGGGCTTCAGCCAGATGAGGGCGCCAGTATTCCTGGTATTCGTCGTTGGCCAGAAGCCTATCTACCTAGGATTTACGACAAAAGTCGTGTAGATGACATTGTCGGAATGTCGCAAGAAGAAGCTGAACACACCATGCGTGAACTTGCTCGTAAAGAGGGGATTTTCTGCGGCGTGTCGTCTGGTGGGGCTGTCGCTGCGGCATTGCGTTTAAGTCAGCAGGTGGAGGGCGCAGTTATAGTGGCTATTATTTGTGATCGCGGCGATAGATATTTGTCGTCGGGATTGTTTAATGCAAGCTAAAAAATAGGTCAAACAATAATTAATAGGAGATTTTTATGTCGGTAAAACGTTTTTTTCTGGTCATTGCTGTTCTGGTTTTGCAGGCGTGTGGTGGGAGCGGTGGTGGGTCTTCTGTCTCGGTTGCTTCATCGGAATCGTCTGCTGTAGCGATAAGTTCTTCAAGTAGTTCACTTGCATCTAGTATTTCAAGTAGTTCAAGTAAAAGCTCGGTAGCGACTAGTCTGCCTGCTGATTTTCCCGTTGGCACAACTGATGCCTTACCTGTGTTAAATCTGAAAACGGATGGCAGTGCGCCAATTTTGTCGAAAGAAGATTACCTCAAAGGTAGTTTTACCTTGGCGGATGTTGGTGGTGCTGCTGTTGAAGGTACATTGGAGGTGCGTGGTCGCGGCAACTCAACCTGGGGGTGGGTCAAAAAGCCTTTTCGTCTAAAACTCACCAACTCAACGTCGCTACTGGGTATGCCCAAAGGCAAGAACTGGGTGCTTTTGGCCAACTATGCTGATAAAACACTGATGCGCAACGATATTGCGTTTATGTTTAGCCGCAACCTAGGAATGGAATATACCCCTCGCTCAAAGTATGTTGAGTTAACGCTAAACGGTGTTTACCAAGGTGTTTATCAATTGGTCGAGCATATCCGTGTTGATCCAAACCGTGTGAACATTCCTGAACTAAAAGTGGGTGATACAGCCGCCGACAAAATATCCGGTGGTTACTTATTGGAAGTGGATTTTCGTCACAGTAAGGCGTGGTGTTTGGGTAATACGTGGGAAAGCTTCTGCGTAAACAACGAAAACACCCTGCTAAAAACTGATTACTGTATTGAATCAAACCACGGTATGCAGCCCTTCTGTGTGGATACGCCAGAAACGCTGATTGATAATGCATGGGCCGCGCAGCGCGACTACATCACCAACTATATTAATGACACTGAGGCAGCTTTATTCGGTGCTAATTTTAAAGATGTAAATACAGGCTACAACGCCTATTTGGATGTGGGCTCTGTTATTGATTACTTTTTGGTGAACGAACTTCTACGGAATGTGGATGGCGCTGTATCCAGTTTTTACATGTACAAAAAGCGCAATGGCAAACTCTTCTTTGGCCCAATATGGGATTTTGATTTGGCAATGGGCAATGCGGGCTACGATGATGCCAATAATCCGGTGGGCTGGCATATTCGTCAAAAACCGTGGTTTGATCGCCTTTTTCAAGACCCTGCTTTTAAAGCCCAAGTAAAAGCGCGTTGGAACACCCTAAAAAGCGAAGGTAAGCTAGATTACATTGTGCAATATGCGCAAGCACGCGCCACGTGGCTGGATGCTCAGCAACAGAAAAACTACCAACTTTGGTCGATTAATGATTTTGCGGACTGGATTAAACATACGCCACTGGGCACGTACGATCTAGAAGTGCAAGCGCTTATTAATTGGCAGAAAGCCCGTATAGCCTGGTTGGATACTGAGCTTAACAAGTAGTGTTACGATACCCCCTCCCTCTCTTTCCCCCCTTTTCAAGAGGCCGGTTGGCACGACTGCATGGGTGCAGGAAAGCAGAGTAACGCAGGAGCAGTTGCCGAGGGGGTTTAATGTCCACAATCGAGATATTTAATGTCCAATCCTAAAGGCCCTAAAAAGCCGTCATCTCAAAAGCCTAGCAAATCAGGTGTATCAGGAAAGCTAGGCCAAAAACCTCGCTCATCCAAAGTCGCTGAAAAGCCTGTTGCTGGTGCGGTGCCTTTTGCCTTTGAGTTAGAGGCTACTCCGCGCTTAAACCGACCGCGCACCGAGAAAAAAGCGCAGCCGATGGACGATATGCGTTTGGGTGAGTTCACGATTGACCGCATGGGTCACGATGGCCGTGGAATTACCCAATGGAACGGCAAAACGCTATTTGTGGATGGCACACTGACCGGCGAGCGCATTAGCGCGCGTTTAGTGCGCGATCACGCCCGCTACGCAGAAGCCCGTTTTGATAAATTACTAGAAGCATCGCCTGAGCGCATTGAGCCAGTGTGCGCCCACTATGCCGACTGCGGCGGCTGTCAGTTGCAGCACTGGAGCACTGAAAACCAAGTCGCCTTTAAACAAGCGGCAGTCTTGCAGCAGTTGGAGTTGTGGGGCGGTGTTAAACCCAAACACGTGTTAGCGCCCATCACCTCAGCAGGCCATGGCTATCGCCGCTGTGCGCGCTTGGGTATTGATTATAGCGAGGGTGAAGTGACCCTCGGCTTCCGTAAGCGCAACAGTAAGCAGTTGGTGCAGGTGAATTTGTGTAGTGTGCTTGCGCCCGAGCTAAATCGTCTGCTGGCACCGCTTAAAATCTGGCTCACTGAATTGCGAGCTGCTGAAGCCGTAACTCATATTGAGTTGATTCACACTGAACAAAAAACTGCCGTGGTGTTGCGCCATGTGCAGCCTTTAAGTGAGGTGGATTTACAGAATCTCGCTGCACTATCGGCCAGCTTGAATATTAGCGCGTGGCTACAGGGCGGCGAGGCACATCAGTTACAGGATTTGAACGGGCAGAATCTTGACCCCCGTATGTCTTATCGCCTGTCTGATTACGAGTTGGAATTAGATTTTCACCCGCAGGATTTTATTCAAGTAAACCCAGATGTGAATGCCAAGATGGTGGCGCAGGCTTTGCAGTTGTTAGCGCTCAAAGGCAATGAACGGGTGTTGGATTTGTTTTGCGGCATAGGTAACTTCACCTTGCCGTTGGCGCGCAAATGCGCAGAGGTGATTGGTATTGAGGCCGTGGATTCTATGGTGCAGCGCGGGCGCGAAAATGCGACTAAGTTGGGCATTACTAATGCGCAGTTTACTGCCGCTAACTTGCTAACTATGACGGAGCATCGCCTCAACCAAACCTGCGGCAAGATCGATGCGGTTTTACTAGACCCACCGCGCGATGGTGCCAAAGAGATCATTGATAAGCTGCCGAAACTTTCCCCCAAACGAATTGTCTACGTCAGTTGCAATCCTGCAACCCTTGCCCGAGATGCAAAAGTCTTGGTCGCGGCGGGCTATCAGCTAGACTCCGTGGGGGTGTTGGATATGTTCCCCCACACCGCGCATGTTGAGTCTATGGCGTTGTTCGTACGTCGCTAACAATAAGAATGTGGAGCGAATAGATGGTTAAAGTTCGTCAAGATCACCCCATAGCGGCGGATGGTCAGGTAGATATTGAGGCGTGGATTGACCGCCTCAATAGTCACCACGCCCAAACCGAAACCACCCGTGCAGAATTAGTGCGCGCTGCCCAAGTGAGCTTGTCCTTGGTGGATATCCACACCGAAGACGACCACAATTGGGGTGAAGATTTCACTTGTTTCCGCATCGGCTTAGAAATGGCCGAAATTTTGGCCGATTTACAACTCGATCAAGATGCTCTCGTCGCCGCAATTCTCTACCGCGCTGTGCGCGAAAATAAAATCACCCTTGCCGATGTACAAACCCAATTTGGCGATACCGTCAGCAAGCTAGTGAAAGGTGTGCTGCGCATGGCGGCCATTAGCTACCAGCGCAATGAAAATGAAGATCGTGTACTTGGCAATCAAGTTGAAGTGCAGGCGGAAAAGATTCGCAAAATGCTCGTGGCGATGGTGGACGACGTACGTGTTGCCCTCATTAAACTCGCCGAGCGAACCTGCGCCATTCGTGCGGTTAAAACCACCAGCCCCCAGCGCCGCCGCCAAGTTGCGCGCGAAGTGTCCGATATTTATGCGCCGCTGGCTCATCGCCTCGGCATCGGCCACATTAAATGGGAATTGGAAGATCTTTCTTTCCGTTACTTAGAGCCCGTTGAATACAAACAAATCGCCACACTTTTGGATGAACGCCGTCTAGCGCGCCAAGAATACATCGACAAGATGCTGAGCCTGTTGCGTGGTGAATTACAGAGCGCCAAGATCGACGGCGAAGTCTCTGGCCGCGCGAAACATATTTACAG
>SXGR01135909.1_pt1 | contig 12379 bp, 9 predicted proteins | sample 3174711 | NCBI WGS metagenome assembly SXGR01 (sample SAMN11356860, study PRJNA531348) | freshwater metagenome | isolation source: freshwater sample F1-60 | place: China: Fuxian Lake, Yuxi | collected 2017-12-25
AAACTTGAGCTTCATGCGTGGAACTCGCGGGGTTAACGATGTCGTGCCACCACACATCTCGGCCTTCTACCCATGGAATGACTGCATTGGTGTGCCGAAAGACGAGGATTCGGCGAACGCCGTCGCTGTGCGCTACCGCCTCATCGACGACTCTCTTCAAAGGAACAGGCTTACCGCCTCTCTTTCCTTCGTCCTGGGTGATGATGACCTCGGCCCCGCTGTCGTGGATTCGGTCTCTCAGCGATTCTGCAGAGAAACCACCAAATACGACCGAGTGAACCGCCCCTATTCGCGCGCACGCGAGCATGGCGATCGCCGCTTCGGGCACCATCCCCATATAGATGATCACACGATCGCCCTTTCGAACGCCGAGATCGATGAGTGCGTTTGCCGCCCGACACACATGTTGATGCAGTTCACGGTAGGTGATTACGCGGTTTTGTCCGGGTTCATCGCCCTCCCAGAGAATTGCCGTCTTGTCGCCGCGCTCCGCCAAGTGGCGATCGATGCAGGATTCCGTGACGTTCAGCCGACCGTCCGCAAACCAGCGCAGTGGCTCTTCCACAACCGTCCGAAAATCCCCTTCCAAACCGAGGGTAGGCGGTGTACGCCAGGCGATGTTCGCCGAAGTCCAGCGCACCCAGAACCCGTCTGGATCAGCGGCGAGATTTGCCGCGAATTGCCGGTAGCTGGCCATGCTGTGGATGGGGTTTGGCGTACCTTCGGAAACGCGAGGTGGAACGGCATACAGCTCAGACAATGGAACTCCGCGGTCAGGGACCGGAACGCACTTGTCGGTGGACATCCGGAAAAAGATCGTTTACCCTAAAGAAGAACCGTGTAAAAGGGGCGCCTATGATATCGCCAATTCTCCTCGGAGGCGCAGAAGGATTCGAGCGGGCCGCGGCTCGGATTGAGGTGGCGGGCCGCCAGTTGGTTCGCGGCGTGACCACTCAGGATCCGGACTCCAATCCCGCGAAGGCCGAGCCGATTCGCCGGGTGGAAAGGGTGGAGCCAGAGCAGGCCATCGTAGAGATGCAGCAGGCGGCCAAGGAAGCTCAGGCCAATGTTCAGGTCATGAAGGTGGACAATGAGCGTTTCAATACCTTCATCGACATGATGATCAAGCAGGGCTACCCACTCCGTTAGTTGGCCGCGCAAGAAAAAGCCGCCTGTGGGCGGCTTTTTGTTTTTTGACTCTGGGATCGGGGCGTCTGACCGACGTTCTAGGTCGACATCCAAACGGTCTTCACTTCCATCAACTTCGCCAATTGATGAGGGGACGCAGGACGTTCGGTGGATTCGACCTCAAGAATACGCCGCATGACCTGAGCACCCTTTTCGTCGATCGCTTTTCGCAATTCGGCGGAGAGGGAGCCTTTCACCAGGTATAAAGCGTCCAAGTCGTCCTGCAGGTTTGCCGCAGCGAGCAGCTCTGCGAGATCTCCGGTTAGAATGTTCACAATGGCTGCCGGAACATCGCTGGTGGCGAGGGCCTCGGAAAGAGCAATGGCGAGGGGGGCATTTTCGCCGTCCACGAACAAAGTCACCGAGTTTCCGGTAGCCAACGCAGCCCCGATGGCTTCGATCATGCCGAGGAGGCCGTCTTTGGGGTGGGGAACGGCGACGACCAGGCCCACGGGGCCGAGCATCGAATAGTTGACGAATGCCTGCCCTACCGGATTCAAACTTGAGAGCAGCGCACTGATTTTATCGGTCCATCCAGCGAAATGTACCGCTCGGTCGACCGCTGCCAGCCTATCTTCGGTGGACGTCGGCAGAGAGTCGCCGCGATCTTCGAGGATTTCCGCCAGACGGTACAGGATCTGTCCGCGATTGTACGCGGTGCGTTTCCACCAGCCGGGTTGAGCGGCGCGCATCTTTTCGATGGTATCTCGCAGATCTTTGCGGCTTGCGCGGCTGACGTGCATCACTTCCCCCGAGCGCGAACGGATCGGGAGGGTTCGGCCAGATTCGGACCGCACAAACTCCCCGCCAACGTACATTTTCAGTGTTTTTTGAATGCCGAGGCGTGACATCACAGGCCTCCCAAATATGGCCAAAGACCGGCAATTCCGCCTTCGCGGCCATAACCGGAGTGGCGAACCCCGCCAAAAGCCGCCGCGGGATCGAACAGATTGTACCCATTCGCCCAGATCACTCCGGCGTTGAGTGCATGCGCAGTTTCGAACAGCTTGGAGTTTTTCTCCGACCAAACACCGGCCGCAAGGCCGTATTCAGAGTCGTTTGCTTTTTTGATCGCTTCTTCGGGCGTTCGGAAGGTGAGCACGGACAAAACCGGCCCGAAGATCTCCTCTCGAACGACAGTATCTGTCTGTTGTACGCCGGTTAGAAGAGTGGGTTTGATGAAGTAGCCGGTCGATGGCGGTTCATTGGCGCAACCCTGCCAAACCGTAGCTCCCTCCTCGGCTCCGATGGCCAAGTGTTTCTGGATACTCTCGAACTGTTGAGCGCTGTTGATGGCGCCGATGTCCGTGTTTTTGTCCAGAGGATCGCCGATCCTCAACGTCGATATGCGTCGCTGCAGTCGGGCGAGGAAGTCTTCGGCGATGGATTCTTCAAGAAGGAGGCGCGATCCCGCGCAACACACATGACCCTGGTTAAAAAAGATCCCGTTGATACAGCCTTCCACGGCTTGGTCCAGTGCCGCGTCGGCGTAGATGATGTGCGCTCCCTTTCCGCCGAGCTCCAACGTCAGCTTTTTTCCGGAACCGGCGATCGCACGCGCGATGCGACGGCCTACCTCGGTGCTGCCGGTAAAAGCGACCTTTTGAATTCCCGGATGGTCCACCAGAGCGGCACCCGTAGAGCCGGCACCGTTAACGATGTTGACCACGCCGGGTGGAAGGCCAATTTCTTGGAGCACTTCCGCCAACAGCATCGCAGTCAAAGGTGTGGTTTCGGCGGGTTTGAGCACCACCGTATTTCCGGTGGCCAGCGCAGGAGCGAGCTTCCAAGCGGCCATCAGCAGCGGAAAGTTCCACGGGATGACTTGGCCGCACACGCCGACCGGGGTTGGCGAACGACCAAGCCCGATGTGGTCCAATTTGTCGGCCCAACCGGCGTAATAGAAGAAATGTGCGGCGGCGAGAGGCACGTCGACATCGCGCGTTTCACGGATGGGCTTACCGTTGTCCAGGGTCTCGAGAACGGCGAATTCGCGGGCTCGTTCCTGCAGTCGGCGAGCGATTCGGTAGAGGTATTTCCCGCGTTCGAGGGCGGGCAGGCGAGCCCAGGGTTCAAACGCCGCGCGAGCCGCCTGAACGGCGCTGTCGACGTCCGCGGATGTACCGGTGGCGATATGACTTAGAACCTTCATTGTCGCGGGATTTATGGTTGCAAAGTCTGCCGAGTCGTCCCCGGCGATGAATTCACCAGCGATGAAATGACCGTATCTCGGCTTGATTTCGACCTTGAAGGTTTCAGGTGCCGGGGCGAGGGGAAGGGCGCCGGCCAATTTGAGTTCTGGAGTCATGTTTAGTCCACTGAAAAGCGTCGAGGGGATGGGTAGTTTCCTTCGTCCCGGCGGACGATTTGGCGAAGCAGGTCATTGACCAATGCACTGGCACCGAAGCGAAATAGGTCTGGGTTCATCCAGTCCGAACCTAATGTTTCGGCCAGTAAGACCAAGTAGTGGAGGGCGGGTTTGGACTGCCGGATGCCTCCGGCCGGTTTCATGCCGATTCGTTTGCCGGTGGCGAGATAATGCTCTCGGATCGCCTCAAACATCACCAGGGTGACTTCCATGGTGGCGGCGGGCTGGACCTTGCCCGTCGACGTCTTGATGAAATCCGCGCCGGCGGCAATCGCCAAACGGGACGCGGCAGCGATATTGTCGAGGGTGCCGAGTTCCCCGGTTTCGAGGATCACCTTCAGGTGCGCTGGACCACAAGCTTCCTTGGTCGCCACGATTTCTTCGAACACCTGCTGCCAACGTCCGCTTAAGAATGCACCGCGATCGATGACCATGTCGATCTCATCAGCTCCCATGGCCACGGTCTGGCGTACCTCCTCGAGTTTCAGGGGCAGCGGCGAGAGTCCCGATGGAAACGCGGTGGCGACCGCGGCGAGTTTGACGGTGGAGTTCCCAATGGCCTCCCGTGCAAAGGGCACCATGTTTGGGTATACGCACACGGCAGCACACGAGGGAATATCAGATCTTTCGGGAAAGGGATGCTTCGCCTTTTGGACAAGCGCCTTTACTTTATCGGGCGAATCCATGCCTTCCAAGGTCGTGAGGTCCACCATGGAGAGAGCGAGCCTTAGAAGCGTATCTTTGCTTTCGTTCTTGATGCTGCGGGTACGAACTCGGGCGCACCGCGCCGCGACGGTGACCGCATCAACCTTGGTGGAACGCCAACTTCGCGCTTCGGATTCGTACCACACTGGGGGACGGCCGGCGGTCATGGAACCTCTCATAATGGCGCCACGAAACTAGCACGGCGGGGAGAGTTTGAAACCGAAAATAAAAACCCCACCGCAGGGGTGGGGTTTTATTGAAGTGGGGCCGACCTAAGTCAACCCCAGAGCGATCACTCTGCGGCTGCTTCTTCGCAGTCGTAGACGTCGGCGCAAACTTCTGGGAAGTTCTCGGCGGCGCCTTCACAAGGAGCTTCTTTGAGGGCCTTGGAGCATTCCTTGGCGGCGTCCTTCACGAAGGTGCAGGTAGGCGCGTCTGGATCGGTGTCGTCACCGGCTTCGGTGCACTCGAACTCGAAGCCTTCTGGCCACTCGCATTCGGTCAACCAGTCGCAGCTCTGCTCGGCGAGCTTGTCTTCGGAAACGCCACAACCACCGAGGCCGAAAGCCAGAGCGGCAAACAGGATCTTCTTCATGATCTCCTCCAATGCCAGACGCGCGTCTGGACTGCCCGCAAGGTTAACACAGTATGTTGGAATCAGCACCTCCTGAACTGCCGTCTTAGGCACTTTTGGGGCGGGCTATAGAATTTTCCGCCTGAATTGCAGGTAATTGTGTGGCGGCAAGCGTCACTCGCTGGGTGACCCTCGGGCATTGGGCGTCTTTCTGCGGTTATGGGGGGTGGCGCGGCGGCGGCTCGCGTTGGTGGCCAGGCATCGTGCGAACAGCGAAAGCCGGTTACGAAGCGAGCAACGCGCACCACACGGCGCGCTACTCGACTGGAACGCGGAAGTTTGGAGTTGCAATGCGCGCAACCATTGTGGTCCTTGATAGTTTTGGTGTAGGTGCCATGCCTGACGCCGCAGATTGGGGCGACGAAGGTTCGGATACACTTGGGCATATTGCTGAATCTGTGGGCGGTTTACACGTTCCTAACCTTGCCGCCTTGGGCCTTGGCAATATTCACCCAGCTCCCGGATTGGCCCCTGTACAGGGACCTTTGGCCTCTTGGGGAAGGATGGCCATTGCATCGGATGGCAAGGACACGATCGCCGGGCACTGGGAAATGGCCGGTGTGCCGGTGCCAAAACGATTTGGAGTGTATCCGGAAGTCTTTCCTCCAGAGGTGGTGGTAGCGTTGGAACGCATCACCGGGAAAGCGATCCTCGGGAACATTGCGGCCTCCGGTACGACCATTTTGGACGATTTGGGCCCAGAACATCTGCGCACGGGTCAGGCGATTGTGTACACCTCGGCAGATTCTGTGCTTCAAATTGCTGCACACGAAGAAGTGGTGCCGCTGAAGCTGCTCTACAAATGGTGCGAACAAGCTTTTGAGGTGGTTTCGCCTCTGAATGTGGTTCGAGTGATCGCACGACCCTTTGTAGGAACGCCGGGAAAATTCGTACGCACGACAGGGCGCAAGGATTTTGCTCGGCAGCCGCCGGGAACGACCCTGATGGATAGGCTTTCGGAAAAGGGAATTCCAACAGTTGGAATTGGAAAAATCCCTTCCATTTTTGGTCACCGCAGTTTTTCGGAGGAGGTGGATGCGGGGCACAACCCCGACATCCTTGATCAGACGATTGCTGCGCTGGAACGCACAGAACATGGGCTGATCTTCTCCAACTTGGTGGATCTCGATGCGATGTACGGCCACCGCCGGGATCCGGCGGGGTATGCCCGCGCACTTCGCGAAATTGACGCTCGGATACCTGAGTTGACGAGCCGGATGCGCGACGACGACTGGCTGTGTTTTATCGCCGATCATGGGTGCGACCCCACTTTTCGGGGATCGGATCACACCCGGGAGTATGTTCCATTGTTGGTATACCGACCAAAAGGTCGCTGTGGCAACATTGGAACGCGACGCAGCTTGGCGGATTTGGGTCAGTCGCTTGCCGCCTGGTTTGGAGTTCCGGCCTTGGATGCAGGTGAGTCTTTTGCGGGAGAAGTCTGATGCCGGTCGAAGATTTGTTGGCGTCGATGCGATCGGGTCGTCCGCAGTCGGACGATGACATTTCGGCGTTTGTTCGGGGGGTTGTGGACGGATCCATCTCTCGGCCGCAGGCCGCCGCATGGCTCGCGTGGGCGTTTCAACGAACCCTCACGGACAGGGAAACCCTGGCTTTGACGAGGTCCATGACGCACTCGGGCGCGGTCCTGAATTGGGGGGAGGGGCCCACCCTGACGGACAAACATTCTACGGGCGGGGTGGGGGATAAAATTAGCCTGATTCTTGCACCACTGTGGGCGGAGCTTGGTCTTCGTGTGCCGATGATCTCGGGCCGGGGCCTCGGCCACACGGGTGGTACGCTTGACAAATTAGAGGCGATCCCCGGCTTTAGGACGGATTTGTCCGAAGATGAGCTTCGCGGCGTCCTCGGGGAGGTTGGCGCGTTCATCAGCGGTCAAACTACGGAATTGGCACCCGCGGATCGGGTGTTGTACGGTCTCCGCAATGAGACGCAGACGGTGGAGTCCATCCCGTTGATCGTGGGTTCGATCCTCTCGAAGAAGCTTGCCGAGGGCGTCGAACGGCTGGTGCTCGACGTCAAGACGGGTTCCGGCGCGTTCATGACCACCGTCGAGCAGTCACGAGCTTTGGCAAGTGCTTTGGTGGGTGTCGCCAAGGGCTACGGTGTAGAATGCTCGGCATGGATCACCGCTATGGACCGACCTTTAGGCCGTGCGGTGGGAAATGCGCTGGAGGTGGAGGAGGCTGCTTTGGTGCTTCAGGGCGGAGGACCGGCGGAAGTTCGCGATCTCACTGTTCAGTTGGCGGAGCACCCGCGAGCTGTGGAGGTGTTGGCGTCCGGACGCGCTTATGAACGTTGGATACGCATGGTGGAGGCGCAGGGCGGTTCGTGGTCAGCGTTTGAGCGCCGTGCGAAAGTTAATAAAATGGTCTTGGAAGCGCAAGCATCGGGCGTGGTGTCGTCATTGGACGCTCGAGCGGTGGGTCGGGCTGCCTTTGTGTTGGGGGCGGGCCGTCGCCGAGCAGAAGATCCGGTGGATCCCCTGGTTGGGCTGCAACTGCACGTGGGCGTCGGTGAGCAGGTCGTGCGGGGTCAGCCGTGGGTGACGATCCACCACCGGGAACAAGGCTTGGAATTTGCGCTTCAAGAGCTTCAGCGGTCGTTTGTCGTTGGCGGGACGGCCGATCCGCTTCCGTTGGTGGTGGAGCGGATCGGCTAGGGGGCCCTTTCAGTAGGCGTTTAAGTCAACAAACCGACGATCGCCGCAGACATTAGATTGGCAAGGGTGCCGGCTAACATGGCGCGGAAACCCAGCTTTGCCAAGTCGTCCTTTCGCTCTGGAGCGAGGGCGCCGATGCCGCCGATTTGAATGCCGATCGAGCTCAAGTTCGCGAACCCGCACAGCGCATAAGTGGCGATGGTCACCGAGCGAGGATCGAGGACATCCTTCATCTTTCCGAGTGCCTGAAAGGCGACCAGTTCGTTGATGATCGAACGCGTTCCGAGCAAGCCGCCAATTTCGGTCGCATCCTTCCAGGGTCTGCCGATCAACCATGCCACAGGCGCAAATACCCATCCGAGAACGGTTTCCATGTTGGCGGGGAACCACCACGCGTAGCTATGGATGCCACCCATGATGCCGTTGACAAGCGCAATCAGAGCGAGGAAAGCGATCAACATCGCTGCGACGTTGATCGCGAGGCTGAGGCCGTCACCGGTGCCGCGGGAAATGGCCGCCAACAGACTCTTGTCTTTGTGCTCGTCTGAAATCTTCAGTGTGGTGCCGCTGACGGGAGTTTCCGTTTCGGGAACGAGCATTTTCGCGATCAACAGGGTGCCTGGTGCGGTCATGATCACCGCGCCGAGAATGTGCTTCGCCTCGATCCCGTTGGCGATGTACGCAGCCATGATTCCGCCGGAGACATGCGCCATTCCGGCCGTCATGACGGTCATCAGCTCGGACTGCGTCAGTTTGGCCAAGTAGGGCCGAATGGTGAGAGGAGCTTCCGTTTGCCCCATAAAGATGGATGCAGCGACGTCCAGAGATTCCGCCGCGCTGACCCCCATCAGGCGCGTCATCACCCACGCAACGCCCATAATGATGTACTGCATGATGCCGAGGTAGTACAAAACGGCAAAGAACGCCGCCATGAAGATGATGGTCGGCAGGATGGCAAAGGCAAATACAAAACCAGATGGACCCCCGCCTTCTGCAAGCGAACCAAATACGAAGGATGCTCCGGCGTGTGAGTAGCCGAGCAGCTGATTGACCCGGTCCCCCGCCCATTGCATCGCTGCCTGCCCGAACGAGAACTTCAAGACAATCCATGCGAACACAAACTGCAGACCTAGTCCCCAGGCCACGATGGACGGTTTGATGGCCTTTCGGTCGGTAGACAGGGCGTAGCACGCCCCCAAAATCGCGAGGATACCAAGCACACCGGTCGGATTCATGTTTTGTTCCTGTCGCGGATGACGATGGCGGTTAAGGGCCGCGCCACGTAACTGTTCCCGCTCGCAGGATCACCACACCGGTCGTCCGTCATTGTGATCGCGAATCATGCGCGGAATAAAAAAGATATCGACGAACTGACCTATTCCGCAAAGCCCGAAAGTGAGCAACCACACGACGCCGCTGACCCGACGACCCGCATACAACCGATGCAGGCCAAAAAGGCCGAAAAAACCACCTAGCAAAAGAATGTAGCCAACGATGGGTTGTTTTTCTGATCGAACGAGTGCTGTAGACACGCGAACGCCCCCCAAGGTGCTGTACGTGCGGGAAGCGTATCTATTGCAATCCGTTCACGCCCGATCGATTCGTTTTCGACGCTCATCCAGCCACGTCATGACGGCCTTGGCGAGCCTTCGGGCGGTGCGTGGAACCGGGCTTCCAACGCTTAGAAGCGGCATCAACGTTGCGGCCATCATCGCGGTACGCATGGGTCCTCCGTCGTCTGCACACCAAAACGTTTGCAGATCCCGTGCCATGGCTGGCCGACGGCTGGTCGATGTTTTTTCGGATCCGCTGTGTAAGCGGGTTCGCACGATCGCTACTTTGAGTACGCAGGAGTTGCCATGATTCAGAATTTTGATGGACTTACGCCGGACATTCACCCGACGGCTTGGGTGCATGAGTCCGCTGTCGTGATTGGAGAGGTACAACTCGAGGAAGAAGTTAGTATTTGGCCGACGGCAGTGCTGCGTGGCGACATGGGCCCGATCCACGTTGGCGCCTTCAGTAACATTCAGGATGGCGCGGTATGCCATGATACAGGCGGACTTTCGGCGGCGCGGATCGGGAAGCGAGTGACCGTCGGACATCGAGCGATCTTGCATGGCTGCATTGTCGAGGATGATTGCCTGATCGGCATGGGATCCATCGTCATGGACAACGCGGTGATCGGTGCCGGCAGCATTGTTGGCGCTGGTGCGGTAGTTCTCGCGAATCGCGTTATTCCCCCGGGATCGATGGTTTTGGGCTCGCCCGGCAAGGTCGTTCGTCCGCTGACGGATGCGGAACGCGGGTGGATCCAGTATTCGTGGCAGGTGTACGTGGACCGCGCGCGTGTGTGGCGCCGCTAGGACGGTTGGATGCGGATCCGTAAACTCGAATTGCATGGATTCAAGTCCTTTCCGGACAAGACTGCCTTGCACTTTGGATCCGGGGTCGCCTGTGTGGTCGGCCCCAACGGGTGTGGAAAATCCAACATTGTTGACGCGATCAAGTGGTGTGTAGGCGAACAATCCGCCAAGAGCCTGCGCGGCGACGACATGTTGGACGTCATCTTCGCAGGCTCTGCGGAGCGTCATCCGGTAGGATATGCCGAGGTTGGCATTACCTTCTCGGCGGAAGGGGGTGAGCCGCTTCCCGGCGAGTACGCGCGGTTTTCGGAAGTGCAGATTGGTCGCCGCCTTCACCGAAACGGTACTTCGGAGTACTTTATCAATCAGGCGCGAGTCCGGCGCAAGGACGTCGTCGATTTGTTGCTGGACACGGGCGTTGGAAACAACCTTTATAGCTTTATTGAGCAAGGCCGTATCGGCGAAATCATCCACACGAGTCCGGAGAAACGTCGGAGCCTGATCGACGAAGCAGCAGGAATTACGCGGTATAAGGCGCGTCGCGATGAAGCGCAGCAGCAGCTGGAGGCGACGGGAGCCCAATTGGACCGCGCCGCGGACGTCGCCGACGAAATGGGGCGGCGGGTTAGAGTTTTGGAGAGTCAGGTCCTCAAGGTGGCGCGACATCGGCGCCTCAGAGCTCTGATCCGGCAGGACGAAATCGTTCTTTCGCTCGCAAAATTTGCGGATCTAGCGGCCTCGCGACGGACGGTGCACGATCGGCATCAGGCCGCCCGGTTGGAAGCGGGACAGACCGATCGAATGGCCTCTTTGCGAGAAGTCGAGTTGGAAAACCAGCGTTCGGAGTCGGATCTTGCCGAGCATTGGCTGGGGGTCACTCGAGAAGAGTTACTTTCGAGTGAAAACCAGGTTCGCGACCTGGAAAGCAATCGTACATTTTCCCAGCGAACCACCGACGAGGCCCGGCTTGAGCAGGAGCGGGTGGAAATCGCCCGCGCGGAAGCCGATCGTGAAGCGACCAAAGCGGCCGCGGATGCCCAGAGAATGCGTGAGGAGTTGCTGCAACTGTCCGTCGCAGCGGAGGAAATCGCAGAAGCGGTCGCCGCATCGAAGGATGCGTTGGCGGGTATCCTGGAGCGCCGAAAGAGCGAAAAGACGGCGGTTGAAAATCAAGAATTGGCGTCGTCGCAGCTGTCGGAGGCGCATGCCGAAGCGCGTGCTCGATTGTTTGAGCTTGAACGCCGGATGGCATCCATTCCCACGTTGCGAACGCGACTGAGGGAGCAGCTGTCGGAGGCCGAATCTGAGCAAGCCGCACTGCAGGCAGAAAAGGTTCGTTTTGACGGGGTTCGAGCAGAGCTTCAGGGAAAGTTGGTTCAGGTGGAAGAGGGCGTTCGAGAGTCGGATCGCGCTGTTCGCGAGTGCGATGAGGTCGTCCGTTCGGCCAAGTTGTCGCTTGAGGCGGTCGAAAAGGACTATGAAAGCTGCCTTCGTTCAGCCAGGGACGTGCAGGAGGCCGTCGCCCGGGAAATTTCGGAGTTGGAACGGGAGGTTCGCCAGAAGGAGGTGGAGCGCGAACGGGCGATGGCCGAGGCGGTTCGGTCGGTTCGCCAGCGATCCGAGTCGGTTTTGGAAGCGGAGCGCCGTCGTTTGAGGGACGAGGTTCAGCACGCCGAACGGCGGGGCAATGCTTGGCTTCAGGCGTTGGAGCAGGTGCATCGTGAATCGCTTCGGCAGGAGGAGGCGCGCGCCGCGGCGCAGGAAGCCGCGCAGGAAGCGGAATCAGCATCCCAGTTGAGTCGGTTGGAGTTTGAAAATTCTGAAGAACTGAAGAACCTAGAAGGCCGGCTCCGCGGTGAAATGGCGGAACGGCTGAATGTCCGTGCATTGGCGAGGACAGCGGCTCAGCGGGAGGTGGACGAGGCAGCTCTGGCTTGGGAAACCACCCACGAACGCCAACTCGCCGTACGTCGCGAAATTGAAGAGTGTCAAGGCCGTTTAAGGGGTTTGGAGGCCGAGGCTCTGGCGGAGTCGTCCCGGGAAATCGGCGCTGCGGCGGTTCGTGAAGTTCTCGGCAGTCCGCCGTCATTGGTGGACACGCTGGACGTGCCGGAGGCAGACGAACACTGGATTGGTAAAGTACTTGACGATCGGCTGCTCGCGCCTGTGGTGAACCGACGGGCAGATGTCGAGCTTGCAGCTTCAACAGCGCGAGCAAAAGGTCGAGCAACCATCGTCTGGTCGCCGGGCGACGCAGGCATTGTGGGCATGCTGAAAGGCTATGCGGTGGTGGAGTCGCTTGAACGTGCGATGGACCACTATTTGTCCGGCGCCGGCGCCGCGGTGGTGCGTGATACCGGCGAAAGAGTAGATTTGGATGGAGTGATTCGTCTGGGTGCTGCGGGTGCTGCCGCCGAAGCGGCTTTGCGTCGTCG
>SXGR01605532.1_pt1 | contig 12379 bp, 10 predicted proteins | sample 3174711 | NCBI WGS metagenome assembly SXGR01 (sample SAMN11356860, study PRJNA531348) | freshwater metagenome | isolation source: freshwater sample F1-60 | place: China: Fuxian Lake, Yuxi | collected 2017-12-25
CAGCGGCGGGATCTGCCGTATGATCATGAAGATCTGGTTGAGCAGCGCCTCGGCGCGCCGGCTCCAGCCCATCAATAGGCCCAGCGGTAAGCCCACCGACACTGCCACTGCAAACCCCATCAGCACCAGCTTGACGCTTTGCAACACATGCTGGTGGATGCGCGCGTCGGCATAGCCGCTCACGGCAATCTGCTTGACTGCCTTGCCGAACTCACTCGGGTTGGGGAAGCGTGCCGCCCCCACCCAGCCGGTGGCCGAGGTAAACAAGTACCAAAGCGCCGCCACCACCAGAATGGTGGCCAGGCTGATGGCCGACCTTGTGTTCATGGCGCGCTACCTGCCGCGAGTGCGTTCAGCTGCGCCAGCAGCGCATCTGAAACCGTGAGCCCTCCGGCTTTGGCCTTGGCCGTCAATTCATTGCGTCGGTAGCCGGGTACGCGCACATCCTCATCGGCCAGCATCGCGGTAAGCAAGGTCTCGACGCGCTCGTAGTAGGCGTCGTTGCCGGCCAGCGCATTTGGGTCGATCACGATGAAGGCCTGGCCGATGTTGGGGCGGTTGCCCTCGGCCACGAGGAACGAATCAGCCTCGAAGCCAAAGCGCGCGCCGGTGAGCGCCACGACCAGCAGCTCCACCATCAGCGCGAGCAGGGCGCCCTTGGTGCCGCCCGCCGGCAGCATCATGCCGTCAATCGCCGCCTTGGCGTCGGTGGTCGGCTTGCCGTGTTTGTCGAGCGCCCAGCCGAGCGGAATCGCCTCGCCCTTTTGCGCCGCGATCATGATCTTGCCGCGCGCCACTTCGGAGAGCGAGAGGTCGAGCGAGATCGGCGCACCGTGCTTGCGCGGGAACACCGCAGCAATCGGGTTGGTGCCGAACAGCGCGCGCGTGCCGCCGGGCATCGGCATCGCTGCCGGCGAGTTGCCCATGGCAATACCTGTAAACCCGCTCCTACCAACGGTTTCCAGATGGTAGGCCGCCACGCCAAAGTGATGGCTGTTGGTCACGCCGGCAAACGCCACGCCGTGTTCGCGGGCGCGCGCCATGGCTTCGGTAATCGCCAGATCGCACGCTGGAAACGCCAGGCCGCCGTCGGCATCGATCAGCACCGCGCCGCCCTTGGCGCGCGCCACCTTCGCTACCGCCTTGCCATCGGCGCGGCCGTTCGCCAGGAAGCCGGCGTACTGCGGCACGCGTGACAAGCCGTGCGATGCCAGCCCCTGTGCTTCTGCTGCCACCAGTGCGCGGGCGGTGCTGGCCGCCATGGCGGCATTGGCGCCGGCATGTGCCAGCGCGCGCTGTGCGAGCGCCTGCAGATCGGCAAGGGGCAGGGTGGGCATGGGTCTTAGTGCAAGCTCGCGGGGCAGGTTTGCATGGCGCGGCTATTCGGTGTGGTCCGGCTTGGCGGGCGCCACGAAAGGCAGCCGGGCGCGGCCCTTGACGGCCGTGGCGCCGGCACTGCCCGCGCCACGAACGTAGCGCTTAGATTCGTCGACATGCGGCTGGAACGCCCGGTTCGGGTAGCGCCCCGATCGTTCCGCTACTGCTGCAAGGAAGGGACGCCGCTTCTGGCTCGCCAGAATCTCGGTGTGGACGCGCTCGGGATCCCAATCCGTGAGAGCGAGCGACTTAAGTTCGGCCTCGACTTGTGCGGCATGCGCGGACCCGGCGAGATCGTGCAACTCAAGCGGATCGGCCTCAAGGTCGAACAGCATCGGCGCCAGACCGCGCGTGTAGACATACTTGTACTTGCCGCGCCGGACCATGCGCGATGCGGCCCGCACGCCTTCGGAGCTGTACTCGGAGATCACAACGCGATCGTCGCCCTTGTCAGCGCCCGTCATCAGCGGCACCAGCGAACGCCCGTGCAGCGGCTGGGCCAGCTCCATGGGCTCGACGAGGGCACCGTTCCCGGCCAGATCCAGCAAGGTGGGCAACAGATCAACCAGCGAGACATGCGCGCCCGAGCGCCGGGCGGCAATGCCGGGTGCGGCAATCATCAGCGGCACACGCGCCGACCATTCGAAAAACGTCTGCTTGAACCACATGCCGCCCTCGCCCAGCATCTCGCCGTGATCGACCGCGAACACCACGATCGTGTCCTTGGCCAGGCCGCAATCCGTCAGCACCTTGAGGATGCGTCCGATCTTGTCATCGATGTAGCTCACCATGCCGTAGTAGGCATGCCGGGCGTTGCGCACATGCTCTGGTGTTACGTCGTAGATGTTCTGTGCGTGGGCGACGTGCAGCCGCTGACTGTGAGGGTCGAGCGCCTCGTACGGAATCGGTGCCACCGTCGGCATGTCGATCTCGTCGTGACGATAGCGATCCCAGTGCTCGCGCCCGGTCACAAACGGCGGGTGCGGGTGGGTGAACGACATGGTGAGGAAAAACGGCTGATCGTCCGGCGAGCGGGCGAGGTCATACAGCTTCTGGGTACCGTGGTACTCGACCTCATCGTCGTAGTCGATCTGCAGGCTGCGCACGCGGGCACCGGCCTCGACCACCGGGCGCATGCTCACCCCGGTGGGGCGGTAGGCGGGGCCGCGCAGGAAATCGGGCGTCCAGGCGAAATCCGAGGGATAGATGTCGGTGGTGAGCCGCTCCTCGAAGCCATGCAGCTGGTCCGGGCCGATGAAATGCATCTTGCCGCACAGGATGGTCCGGTAACCCTGAGCTGTGAGATAGTGCGCAACGGTTGGAATCTCGGCCGGAAACTCGGCGGCGTTGTCGTAAGCACCAATCGAGTGGGGCAGCAGCCCGGAAAGCATCGAGGAGCGCGAAGGCGCGCAGATCGGAAAGTTGCAATAAGCACTCTCGAAGACGACAGAGCGCTCAGCCAGGCGCGACAGGTGCGGCGCTTTCACCACCGGATGGCCGTAGCAAGGCAGCGCCTGCGCGGCCAGCTGGTCGGCCATCAGGAACAGGATGTTGGGTCGCTTGCTCATGGGGTGGGTACGTCCAGGCCCAGGCGGATGAAGGCTTCCGGCGGCGCCTCGTTGGCTTTCATCAGATCTGCCATTTGTCGCAGCAGGCGCGCTTCGATCGCCGCGTCCCGGAACGGGCGCTGCTGCTCCGGGTCGGTCGCAAGGTCGTAGAGCACGGTCGTAGTGTCCTCGTAGCCACCGCCCTGGCCGAGGTGGCCGACCGGCTGCCCCTGGGCATTGCGGCGCGCGGGCACCTTGAGCAGCGGTACACCCTGCGTGAACCGGCCACCGTCCACCAGCGTCGCACGCCGCAAGTCCTCAACCGGGAACAGCGACTTCTGGTACATCGGCATCAACGTGTATTCGTACAGGTCCTGCCGCGACATGTCGTCCGGATAGCGGAAGTAGGTATGGCGCCCGTCGGTGATGTTCGTACCGGCCCCGAACATGCCATACAGGGCCGCCTCGCGCACCGGGCGGTCGTTCTCCATTATCGCCAGCAGTGACCGGCCTTCGACTGTCGCAGGTGGCGCCAGACCGAAGAGATCAAGCAGGGTCGGCATGATGTCCGTCGTCTGCGTGAGCGAGTTGCGCCGCTGGCCGCCCACGTGTGCCAGGTCCGGGTGATACATCAGCAGCGGGATGTGGGCAATCTCGTTGTAGAAGGGCATGCGGTTCTTGCCCCACCAGTCGTGCTCGGACAATAGGAAACCGTGGTCCGTGGTGAGGATGACCGCCGTGCCCTTCCACATGTCGTGCCGGTCAAGGTAGTCGAGCAGGCGTCCGAAGTAATCGTCGCACATGCTCATGAGGGCGGCATAGTTGGCGCGCAACTCCGCTACTTCAAGGGAACTCTCCTCGTTTCGCTTGTAGCGCGGCCAGTCGAGGATCGGGCCGGTGTAGCCGCTCGGGTAGTTCTTGCGAAAGCGCGCCGGTGCGTGAAACGGTTCGTGCGGATCGAAACACTCCAGGTGCAGCAGCCAGTTGTCGGCGCTGCGATTCTGGTCGAGGAATTCGAACGCCGATGCGTACGAGCGCGGGCAGCAGAATTCCTCCTCTGCCTTGATGAATTCCCGGTTGATCATCGACTGCAGGCGGCCGTCACCGGCGGAGGAAGGTTGCTGCAGCGGGTGGTACATCTGGCGAAAGCGCTCAAGCGGAGGCTGCACCATCGCCTTCCACTTGTCCCATTCCTGGCCGCGAATGAAATCCCAGGACGAATAGCGGTTGTGATAAGTGGCGCCGCCGTCTTCCCAGTAGTGATAGTGGTCGGACACAAGATGCGTGTAGACCCCGGCCGCACGCAGCAGCGCGGAGAACGACTGGTCGAACGGCTCGAGCGCCCCCCAGCTGCGATGCAGAAAATTCAGGCGTCCGGTATGCATGTCGCGCCTCGCCGGCATGCACGGCAGGCTGCCGACGAAATGCGAGTCGAAGGTGACAGCGCGCTCGGCAAAGCGCTGGAACTGCGGTGTGTCAATGTGCTGCCCGCCATAGCACTGCATGGCGCCGCGCACGAGCGAGTCATACAAGACGAAAATCACGCGCATGGTGTGTCTGGCGCCCTGCGATCAGTCGGCCTTGATGTTCGCGGCCTTGACGACGGCTTGCCAGCGCGCGAGATCCGCGCGCAAGAAAGTCTGGAAACTGGCCGGGTTGCTTTCCGTTTCCACTTCCATTGCCTGCCGCTCCAATGCTGCACGCACATCCGGATTTGCCATCACCTTGCCGATGGCGCCGGCAAGTCTGTCGGCAATATCTCGCGGTGTCGCAGCAGGCGCAAAAAAGCCCACCCACTGATTAGCTTTCACCTCCGGATAGCCCGCCTCGGCCATCGTCGGTATGCCGGGAAACAGCGCCGAACGCTTCTCTGCCGTGATCGCGAGGGCGGCAACCTTTCCCGCCCGGACCTGTGGCAGCGCGATGGTGGCGTTGGCAAAGTGAAAGCTGACATGCCCTGCGATCTGATCAGTCATTGCGGGCGGCGCTCCCTTGTACGGAACGTGGACCAACTCCAACCCGGCTTCGCTGCGAAACATCTCTGCGGCGAAATGCGCGGGTGAGCCGTTGCCGGCTGAAGCGTAGTTCAACTGGCCAGGCTTTGATTTGGCAAGGGCTACCAATTCCTTGACGGAGGAAAGCTTCAGGCCAGGGTGCGTCACCAGAACGGATGGTGCCCACGCCACGATGCGGATGGGCGCGAACGCCTTCGTCATATCGACGGAAGTCTTCTGCCCGAGCGCCACGTTGAGATTGATCGCAGTCTTGGTCAGCATGAGCGTGTAGCCTTCCGCATCGGCGCGCGCGACGGCGTCAGCCCCAACCATGCCGCCGGCCCCTGCGCGGTTCTCGACGACGACCGGTTGGCCCAGTTCGGCCTGCAACTTCTCGCCGACAATCCGGCCGGCGACGTCCACGACTCCGCCAGCCGGCCACGGTACGATTACCTTGATCGCTTTGGCTGGATAACTTTGGGCATTGGCGTGCAGCGCGACACAGCACGCCAGCGCGCTGCCGACGGCGGTAACGAAACGGATGAATGTGCGCATTGGAGTCTCCTGGAATTGGGCTTGCGGATTGCTGGCCGACAGGTGCCTAGTCGGGCTTGATGTTGGCCTCTTTCACTAGCTTGGTCCAGCGCGCACCTTCCTCGTTCAGGTGCCTGGCGAAATCCTCGGGCGTGCCGCCTTCGGCAAAGGCATAGGCCTTTTGCAGGCGTTCGATCACATCTGGCGACTTCAGTGCCTTGTTCATTTCCTCATTGAAGCGCCGCACGATTGCCGGCGGCGTGCCGACGGGTGCTACGAAGCCGAACCAGCCCGAGCCGCCCACCACATCGCCAAAGCCGCTCTCGGCCAGTGTTGGCACATTGGGCACATCCTCAAGGCGTTTGCTGGATGTCACCGCGATGGCCTTGAGCTTGCCCGACTTGACGTGCGGCACCAGCAATGCCGGCGCACCGAAGAGTACCTGTACCTGCCCGGCAATCAGGTCGGTGATCGCCGGCGGCTGGCCGCGATAGGGGATCGGCACGATGAACAGCTTGCGCGACATCTTCAGGAATTCCATCGGCAGGTGGTTGGTCGACCCGGCGCCGGCATGCGCGTAGTTGAGCTTGCCGGGATTCTTGCGCGCCATGTCGACCAGCTCTGCCATCGAGGACACCGGCAGCGATGGCGTGACCACGCCGATATTGGGGGCGGTGGTATACATGCCGACTGCCACGTAATCGCGCCGCAGGTCGTATTTGAATTGCGGGTTGATGATCGGGCCGACGGCGCCGGTGATGGTAGCCACCAGGAAGGTATAGCCATCCGGTGCCGCGGTTGCCACGGCCTCGGCGGCAACCAGCGTGCCTGCACCCGGCTTGGTCTCGACGATGATCGGTGTGCCCCAATTGGCGGCAATCTTGTCGGTGACTGCGCGCGCCAGGATATCCACGATGCCACCCGCCGGGAACGGCACCACCACGCGCACTGGCTTGGAAGGATAGGGCTGGGCGTGCACCGGAGCGGTAGCCAGCAGCAGGGCGGCGGCGCTGATTGTTCCCAACAGGGATGCGGCGCGTTTCAAGGTGGCGGCAATCATGGATGCTCCCGTGCGGCTGGCGTTGGCAATGACTTAGGGTTGCTGGCGGTTCAGGCCTTGCGCGGATGGTCGGGCGGCACCGAAGGTACAAACGGAAAGCGCGCCTTGGCCTTGGTGGCGGTGGTGCTGGTGGTGGCCATGCTGCGCACGTACTGCTTGGAGCCGTCCTTGCGCACCTGGTAGTCCCACGGCGTAAACGTGCCCTTGGTGAGCGTGGCATGCAAGAACAATCGGCGCCGCTGGCTGGCCAGCACGTCCTGTTTTACCTTGGCCGGTGCGAAGCGCGTCTCGATCTCGTCCACCATCTGCTTTGCCAGCCCTGCAAAGGCCGGGTCGGTGCACAGATTGGTCAATTCGTGCGGGTCAGCCTGCATGTCGAACAGCATGCCGGGGTCGCCCTCACAATACACATACTTGTATTTGCCCTTGCGCAAAATGAAGGCCGGCGCGTACACCCCTTCGCTGGTGAATTCGACCAGGGCTTCGTCTTTCCAGTTGCTGTCGGTGCCGTCAAGCCACCTGGCCAGGCTGTGGCCGTCGCAATGGTCCACCAATGCCGGCGGCTTGCCGCCGGAGGCAAGGTCGAGCAGGGTGGGCAGCAGGTCCAACAGGCCGCAATTGGGGCTGACGCGGTGGCCGGCCTTGGCGCCCGGTGCGCTGATTACGAGTGGCACGCGCACCGAGTTTTCGTAGGGGTTGAACTTGTACCACATGCCCCTTTCACCAATCATGTCGCCATGGTCGGCGGTGAACACGATCGCGGTGTCATCAAGCTGGCCGACCTTCTCCAGTGTATCGAGCAGCATGCCGACCTTGCTGTCGAAGTAGCTCACCATGCCGTAGTAGGCGTGGCGCGCCGAGCGGATGTGCGCATCGGTGACGATATGTTCATCCTGGCGGATCAGCTTGTAATAGCGCTGGCTCCACGGGTCGCGCTTGTCGTAGGGAATGAAGGGCACGGTGGGCATGTCGATGTCGGCATCGTCATACAAATCCCAGAATTCCCTAGAAATCGTGAACGGGTTGTGCGGGTGAGTGAAAGACGCCACCAGCAGGAAGGGCCGATCACCGCCCTCTGTGGCAGGACGGCGCGCCTGATCGTAGAGCCACTGCACCGACTGGTTGGCCACATCATCGTCGTAGTCCATCTGCAGCGAACGCACGCACAGGCCCGATTCGACCACGCCGCGCAGGCTCATCTGGCTGGGTGCGTAGGGATTGCCTTTTTGCGCCCAGTCTGCTGTCCAGCCAAAGTCGGAGGGGTAGATATCCGTGGTGACGCGCTCTTCGAAGCCGTGCAACTGGTCCGGCCCGACAAAATGCATCTTGCCCGAGAGACAGGTCAGGTAACCGAGCGAGCGCAGGTAATGCGCAAACGTCGGCACCGCCGCCGGAAACTCGGACGCATTGTCGAAAGCGCCGATGCGCGACGAATACTGGCCCGACATCATGGCGAAACGCGACGAGGCGCAAATCGGGTTGGGGCAATAAGCGTTCTCGAACACCGTGCCGCGTGCGGCAAGGCGATCCAGGTTGGGTGTTTTCACCAACTTGTGGCCGTACATCGCCAACGCGCTCGCGGCGAGCTGGTCGGCCATGATGTACAGAATGTTCGGGGGGCGTTTCATTTACGGCTCCTGCCGTGCAAGACGGCCATACGAATCTTTCTTGAATACGCTTCCCACCAGCGGTGGCTATTCGGCCAAGACCGGGCCAAGACCGTTGGTGGGAGCGGTTCTCCGGCTTTCTTGCTTTAGGCCGATTCGTACAGACGCGTGAGGACAAACTCGCGATGCCCGAGCGCCTCGGCAGCCGTCAAGCGGCCGTTGGCAGTACGCAGCATGCAATCGAGCAGCTTGTCGCCGGCGCCTTCGAGGGTCAGCTCGGATTGCAGCAGGGCTGAGGTGTCAACGTCGACGTGCTCGCTCATCAGGCGCACGGTGCGCGGGTTGGCGCAGATCTTGATCACCGGCAGAATCGGGTTGCCGATCACGTTGCCTTGCCCGGTGGGGAAGAAATGCACGGCAAAGCCGGAAGCGGCGCACAGGGTCACCATTTCGGCGGCAGCGGAGGAGGAATCCATGAACCACAGGCCCGGATGGGTCGGCATTTCGGCCTTGTCGATCACACCGTCAACCGTGCACTTCTTGCCGATCTTCTGGATGTTGCCCAGGGCTTTCTCTTCGATCGTGGTCAGGCCGCCGGCAATGTTGCCCTTGGTCGGCTGGCTGTCGGAGAGGTCGCTGGTCTTATGGCGGTTGATCAGGTCCTGGTAGCGGTTGAACATGAACATGAACTGGTCGCGCACCTTGTCGTTGGCGCAACGTGCCGCCACGATCGATTCGCCACCGGTGATCTCGGAGGTTTCGCCGAAGCACAGGTAGTTGCCAAGCGGGTGAAGCTTGTCAAACGCCGCGCCCACGGTGGGGTTGGCACCGCAGCCGGAGGTGGTATCCGATTCGCCGCACTTGGTGGAAACCCACAGCTCGTTGATCGCGCATTCCTCGCGCTGCTTCTCGCTCGCCCACTGCACGTATTCCTTGGCCATCTTGCTGGCCTTCTTGATGGTCTCGTGGTCGCCATAGCCTTCGATGCCGAAGCCGACGACCGGCTTGCCGGTGGTGGCAATCGCGTCAACGATTTTCTTGGTCCAGCCATCTTCAATGCCGATGACGACGACCGCAGCCACGTTGGGGTTGCAGCCGGTGCCGATCAGGGTGCGGAAGTGCAGTTCCAGGTCGGCACCGAACTGCAGGCGGCCGTAGGGGTGCGGAATCGCGATCGTGCCCTTGATGTTGTGCGCCACTGCTTCGCAGGCGGCGTTGGAGAGATCATCCACCGGCAGGACGATGACGTGGTTGCGTACACCGACGCGCTTGTTTTCGCGGCGGTAGCCCATGAAAGTCGTGTTTTTCGAGATCATATGTATTCCTAGAACGGGTGAGTAGGCCGGTTCTCAGGCTAGGCGCCGGAGAGCGAGCGACGAGACATACCTGATGGGGTAGGCGAGGATGCGAGCGAGCCGGCAACAACGCATGAGACCGGCACTCAAACCCGCTTACCAGCGTTTGGTTTTGATGTTGTGGACGTGGGCATGTTCACCCATCTTCATGTCTTTGACCACCTTGCCGATGTCCACGCCGTACTTGATCACGGTGTCACCCGTCTTCATGTCTTTCAGCGCGATCTTGTGGCCGATCGGAATGTCCTGCTGGGCGGTGACCTTGATATGACGGTTGTCGTCCATGATCCAGCCGTTGAGCTCCTGGCCGGATTTGATGCCTTCGACCACCACCACGGCGACCGTATCGGACGCGTCGTGCAATACAAAATGGTTCACGATGGGGATTCCTTGCGGGTTGAAAAGTAAATCGGGGTTGCGAAAAAACGCGGGCGCGAAAAGGACCGCAAAAACGGCGGGCGCATGACGTCCGGCTGGCAAGCTTACGTCCGCCTCCAGCCCAAGTCAACTAGATGAGTTGATTGAGTTGGCTGACGAGGTCTGCCGGACCCCTGGCCAGCCTTTTCGTTCTGGATTCTTGCCCTGTCCTGCCGGATTCGGTTGCCCGGCCTTGTTCAATGCGCCCCCCGCGATGCTCCGCTGTGACCGCCACGGCCCGCACCCGCACACTTTTCATCGCCGGCGGCCACCCTCGGGCCGGCTGCGACGCCTTTGGTAGTCACCCAGGAATGGATTTGCTTACCCCGAGGTGGGCTGCGGCGCATCGTGCTTTGCAACTGCCTTCCCCCGCCAGGAGGTGCACCAACCGAACGCCACTCATGAAGCGAGTTCGCTTAAGCGGCAGGGGACACCATTGCGCAGGCAGGTGAGCTTGAGGTACTCAAGCGTCCGTCAACTTGTCAGCTCAGCAGCTCGATCAGGGCGCTGGCGAATGCATCGTTCTCTTCCGGTAGTCCGATTGAGACCCGCAGGCAAGTCTCGAAGCCGGGGTCGTTCCACGCCTTCGTGATCAGGCCACGCGCGAGCAGCGCCTCATGAACCGGCTGGTTGGGGCGGCCCAGGTCAAGCCACAGAAAGTTCGCTGCCGACGGCGCAATGCGCAGCCCTGAAAGCCGCGCCGTGCGCAAGGAGAGGACGAGGCGTTCGCGTTCGCCAACCGTGGTTGCGGTCGCCCGCTCCATGTGGCTGGGGTCATTCCACGCGGCAAGGGCCGCCGACTGCGCCGCCTGATTGATGTTGAACGGCGTGCGCACCCTGTCGCCGATGCTCGCGATTGCCGCGTCCGAGGCAATGCCATAGCCGATGCGCAGACCGGCTAGGCCCCAGGCTTTGGAAAACGTGCGCAGCACGACCCAGGCGCCGGAGCGGCCACGTAGCGCGGCGAGTGCGTCCGGATATGCCGGGTCGTGCACGGCATACTCGAAATAGGCTTCGTCAATCACGAGTAGCGTGTGCGAAGGGGCCGCAGAGACGATGCGCTCGAACGCGTGTGCATCGTAGCGGCATCCCACTGGATTGCTTGGATTGCACAATATCAGCATCTTCGGCCCGCGCGCAGCCGCAGCGACCCAGGCATCGACGTCGTACTCGAGGTTCAGGTTCAGTCCGACCGTCTCGACTGCGGCTTCCATCATGCGCGGGTAGATCACGTGCAGGCCGAAGCTCGGCGTCTGGGTGACGACGCGGTCGCCCGGGTTCAGGAAGACGAGGCACAGGACCTCAAGCAGATTCTCCGAGCCGTTGCCGACGAGTACGCAGCAAGGCGCTACCCCGGCCCGGCTGGCGATGGCCGCCTTCAGCGCCGAGCTCGATGGATCTGGGTAGGTCCAGATTTCGTCGGCGAGGCCGGCAAGCGCCGCGTGCACTGCCGGGCTGGCCCCGTAGGGATTCTCGTTGCTACCCAGCCGTGCGATCCGCTCGACCTTGTATCGGGCACGCATCGCCGCGCTCGACAGGCCGGCGTTGTACACAGGCAGCGCGCGTACCGCTTCCCGCGCGAGTCGCTCCGCAGGGTTCACGTCATTTGCTCCATCGCTGCCTGCGCTGCTTTCACCTCGACGCGCACCTGCTCGGTCAGCTCGGCCTTCAGTTGGGCGAAGGCGGGCGTCGTCTTCACGGAATAGTGGCGCGGGTGCGGGAATTCGACCTTGCGGTCGAGCTTGATGCGCCCGGGGCGCGCACTCATGACGACCACTCGCGACCCCATGAACACGGCCTCATCAATATCATGGGTGACGAACAACACGGTCTTCTTCTGCTCTTCCCAGATGCCCAGCAAGAGTTCCTGCATCAGTTCGCGGGTTTGATGGTCGAGGGCGCCGAATGGCTCGTCCATCAAGAGCATGCGCGGGTTGTTCGCCAATGCGCGCGCGATCGCAACGCGTTGTTGCATGCCGCCGGAGAGTTGCTTGGGGAAGTGCTTCTCGAATCCCTTCAGGCCCACTTTGCCGATAAAGCCGTGCGCGATTTCGAGTTGCTGCGCGCGCGCCATGCCGCGTTCCACCAGCCCGAAGCAGACGTTGTCGAGCACTGTCAGCCAAGGAAACAGGGTGTAGCTCTGGAACACCATGCCGCGGTCAGATCCGGGGCCGTCAATGCGGGTGCCGTCCAGCAACACCTCGCCGGCGGTCTGGCGATCGAGTCCGGCCACAATCCGCAACAATGTGCTCTTGCCGCAACCACTGGGGCCCAGTATGGTAACGAAGTCGTTCTCGGCCACCTCTAGATCGGTGGCCTGCAATGCGAGGGTCATGCCGAAGCGGCGTTCTACGCCGCGTACTTCGAGAATCGATGTCATCGCAGCTTTACCGGCTTTCCACGTTACTTGCCCAATTGCGCCCACGGATACAACTTGTTGTTCATGGCCTTGAACAGCAAGTCGCTGATCAGCCCGATCAAGCCAATG
>SXGR01596634.1_pt1 | contig 12377 bp, 8 predicted proteins | sample 3174711 | NCBI WGS metagenome assembly SXGR01 (sample SAMN11356860, study PRJNA531348) | freshwater metagenome | isolation source: freshwater sample F1-60 | place: China: Fuxian Lake, Yuxi | collected 2017-12-25
AAAAGGACAAGAGGAACGATAACCCGTACGGGCTACCGTTCCTGCCCTTTAACTTACCTCTAAACTGTATTAACCACAGAGGTCACAGAGCGCACAGAGCGCACAGAGATAAAGAATTACCAACTCTGTGCGCTCTATGACCTCTGTGGTTAATAGCTGCCTTTTGTCTTATCCGCAGAAGTTAAAATCTCATCGGTCGGCACAGGCGGGAAGGCTCTTGTTTATCCCCTCTTTCGCCACATCCGGAATGTTTGACTCATAATCGACATTAATGATCATGCAGATAATCGGACATCGGACATCCTGCTATTAAAATTAAAACTGATTGCTCAGCGCTGCCGGAAAAACTCTTTTAAATCTGCCTTAGTTTTTTACCGATTCCTCTACTTCGCGTTACACAACGCCGCCATGCGCGCAAACTCGCGTGGCACGCCAATGTACGGATCTTCCTTTTCTTCAAATTCCAAGGTGACAAAGCCCTGATAATTTGTTTCGCGCAACATGGTAATAATCCGTTGATAATCCGTAGGTTGCGATTCGGTCGCGCCCGCTGGCTTCATCACGGCCTTAATTTGCACATTGATCGCATACGGCGCACATTTCGCCAAATCACCATACGGATCAGCGGTGTGAAAATTCCCACTGTCGAGATTAATACCAACCCATGGGCTATTTACTGCCTTCACGATGGCGATTAACGCATCGGCTTCGGCGACGATGCCGCCATGATTTTCGAGGCCAAGGAATATGCCATAGCGTCCAGCGTAATCGCAACATTCCTGTAATGATTCAATACACAAAACACGCGCCGCATCAGGACTCACTTCTTTAGGGGCTGCACCAGCGAATACACGAATATGTGGCGCGCCTAATTTCGCCGCGTGGTCAATCCACATTTTAACTTCCGCCAGTTGCGCATCGCGTTGATCGCCTTTTGGTAAGGTGAAATTATTTGCGATGGCAGTACCGGTAATAGCCACCCCACGTAAAAAAGCGTGCCGCCGAATACGTTGCAGCACATCGCCGGACAAATCTTTGGGCAAGAAATAACTGGTAAGTTCCGCACCAGCACAACCCAGGTCAGCGCAATAATCGATAAAGGTAAACAGATCCATCGTTCGTTCAGTTTTCGGCATTTTGACTGGGCGTTGCAAATCGCCGACAAAATATTCACGAAACGAATAAGCCGCCAAGCCCGGCAGCAGCCGTGCCGTACCCGCGCGCTTAATAGGTTCCGCCGAAGTACCCATAAAGGGCAAACTGACGAGCGGTAACGCGACGGTGGTTTGTAATAAAGCACGGCGAGTAAATGACATGCAAACTCCGGAGGATAAGTACGGCTTACCTAACTAGACAGCCTTTCTCAATTCCCAATTCAATCTTCTTTACGTCAGTGTTCTCCCAGTGCCATCAACGCTTTCTCGGTGACTGTTATCGGAGGTTGGAAATATAACAAGCATCACGCGTCGTGACACAAACTCGACGATACGACGAAGGAGAAAATGCAAACGCGGTAGGTTTCCCAGGAGTTTTTATCACACCCTGACGTTTTCCGTCACTATCAATTAATTGAATGCCCGCATTCGTCGCACACCACAGACGACTGCCACTATCGAATAATAATCCATCGAGTCCTTTTTCTGAAAACGTCGCAAACACGACGCGCTCACTCAACTGACCATCGTCACCTATTAACCAGCGATAAATGGTCGAACTCGACGAATCGCCAACATACAACCAATGACCATCCGGTGAAAACGCGATGCCGTTCGGCGCTCGCAAATCATCCACCATTTTACTCAAGGTACCGGTAACTGGCGACCAACGAAACACACATTGGCGATCTAATTCTTTAATATCTTGCGAACGTGGTTTGAATAAAAATTCTGGGTCGGTAAACCACACTGAACCATCGCCATGAACAATCGCATCATTGGGACGATTCAGCCGCTTCCCTTCAAAACGATCGGCAAGTATTTCCGTCATTTCACCGTGCGCATTCCAACGCACTAAACGACGATTGGTTTGCTCAACGACATAATATCCACCGTGACCATCAGGGCGAAACGAAGTCGCTTCTGGAGCATCATTACGCCACACTGTTAGCCCTGATTTTTCTGTCCAACGATACACCAAGTGATCATGATGTGCGGCATAAATCAACGTCAGTTCATTATTTTCTACAACCCACTGCGGGCCTTCGCAGCCAGCGTGGCCACTACTGATGTGCTGCCACTGAGCACCAGGCGAAAAAATTTCACTCACAACGGCTGCCGGTTCAGTCATAATTTCTGCCGCGACAGCTACGCAGCACCAGCACAATATAAACCAGCAGCGCACGACCATTTCAATTGATTTCATACGTTTAATATCATGCGATTAATTCACCAATAACCGAACCACCAATTTGGCTTAATTGTTTAAAGCGACCGCCATGGAAATAAGTCAGGCGATTATCATCAAGACCAAGTAAGTGTAATATCGTACAATGCACATCGCGTATGTGACGTACGGTTTCGACCGCATGATCATCAATTTCATCTGTCGCACCAACGACAGCCCCACGACGCACGCCGCCCCCAGCAAACAACATATTCATAGCTTTGGCATTGTGATCTCGACCAAGCGCATCGCCACCACTACGGTTACCGTTATCTGGGCTACGACCAAATTCACCGGTCCACACGACCAGGGTTTCATCAAGCATTCCTAAGCGCTTCAAATCAGCAATTAATGCGGCCATAGGTCGGTCCACCGCGCGAATACGTTCGCTATGTGCCCGTCCGATATAATCATGCGAATCCCATCCGGTACTATACAACTGAACGAAACGCACGCCTTTTTGTACAAGTTTTCGCGCCAACAAACAGCGACGACCAAAGTTAGCAGATACCGGATCGTTAAGTCCGTACAGCTCCTGAGTGGCTTTATCTTCACCGGATAAATCCATCACCCCAGGCACTTCGGTTTGCATGCGATACGCTAATTCATAGCTATCCATACGCGCCGCTAATTCGGAATGCTCCGGATGCTGCTGCGCATGACCACGATTTAAATTCGCGAGTAAATCTAAATTGGCGCGCTGATGCCCTGGAGTTACACCAATTGGTGGAGCAATATCAAGAATCGGCGAGCCATTTCCGCGCAACGGAGTGCCCTGAAAATACGGTGGTAAATAACCATTCCCCCAATTTGGCGAACCGCCTTGTGGATAGGACACTTCTGGCAGCACAATAAAACCTGGGAGATCTTGGTTCTTACTGCCAAGCCCATACGTCACCCAGGCTCCCACTGATGGCTCACCACCAAATTGGCTACCTGTGTTCATATGATAATTCGCCGTCGGGTGATTTATCGACTCCGCTTGGCATCCTTTATAAATACACAGTTCGTCGGCAACTTTTGCCAACTCCTGAAAATGCTCACACATATCAATACCGGACTGTCCGACTTTACGAAATGAGAACGGACTCTTAACATAATAGCGATCTCCCGAGGACATCGCGGAGGCAAATTTATCATTTCGCACGAAACGCTGCATATGCAGGGTTTCAAGCGCCGGCTTGGGATCAAAGGTATCTAAATGACTCGGTCCACCTTCCATATACAGCATGATGCAAGCTTTAGCTTTTGCCGGTAAATGTCCGGCCTTTGGCGCTAACGGAGCTTTAGACGCAGGTTCACCGGAAAACAATCGATCACCCATCAACGCGGTCAGGGCAACCGGGCCTAACGTAGCACCACAACGATAGAGTAATTCACGGCGAGAAAATGATGTCATAAAGCCCTCATTTTAATTTCAATGCGGTGTTAATAAATAACCCTTTAATATACATAAACATATTCATTACTGTTGAATAATACTAAACAAACATCGGCGAGGGCTCGCGTTTCTGCTGACACGTCCCAGGCTTTACGATCCGCCACATAAGAATCGCGATACACATCCAAATCTTCAACCCAGAAAAATAAGACGCCCGTTTTTTCATCCACCATTTGTCTGATGGTGTACGTTGGCATGACCTGTGGGGTCAGTTTATTCTGCGCATGATGTTCAGTTTGTTTAAGCAAGTGCTGCATCACACTATCACGTTCTGGTAAAGTCGGCTGACGACCAACGGTCAGACGAAAGGCGTCAGCAATTTGCGCTCTCACATTGCCATGCTGCTTTTGTAATCGTAAGGCCATAGCAATAGAACGATCCATACTAAATTGACTATTCAGCAATGAAAATGCCTGCGGGGTAATGGTTGAAGCATCGCGACGTTCACTACTTAAATCCAAGCTCGGTTGATTAAACACTTCCAATAATGGATCGCGCATCGTGCGGATGCGTTGCGTATAAATAGTACGACGATGACGCTGTTCTGGCTTGGCATCTGGTTGATAAGCCATGGCAATACCACCCATGATTTGTCGTGGCTGCATCGCTACTTCATAATTTATTTCAGGGCGCGCGGGTATTCCACCCATCATCAGGTTCAACTCTTGGGACGCATACAACATGTTGTCGCGTAATTCTTCCGCTGTCATGCGACGGGTTTCAAAACGCGCATAATAATTATTCTCCGGATCCTTTTCCGCATCTGCTTGAGGTAATGCTGCACTACTGCGCTTATAGGCTTCACTCGTCATAATGAAGCGATGCATCGCTTTAATCGACCATTTTTCATCCATGAAGCGCTGAGCTAAATAATCTAATAGGGCCGGATGCGTCGGTTTAGCTCCCATGGCACCAAAGTTGTTAGGATTTTTAGCTATTCCGTGACCAAAATGTGACAACCAAATACGATTGACCATCACGCGTGCTGCTAAGGGATTCTTCGGTGACACGATCCAATTCGCTAAGGCAAGACGACGACCATCACGCGCGGTGGTCAATTCAGAAACTTCAACGGCGTTGATTTGTCCCCGCATGGCTTCAATCACTGCTAAAGTTCCTGAAACCACCGCGTCAGTTGCCGCTTCTAAAGAACCTCCCTTAAGAATATGCACCTGATCAATATTCCCGTCTCGTTTTTGCGGCATCGACAGGTGCGCATCATAACTGTTCAACACTCTCGTCGGACCATTATACACGGAAAAAACACGCGGCTCATAAGCCTGAAGATCAAATTTCATATATTCTTCACGTTTTTTATTGACCCGACCTTGACCAACTTTTTCCGCGTCTTTATCCCACTCTTGCGTTGGCCATTCTGCCTGTGGCAGCGTGGAAAAACTGCGCACTTTGCCAGAATGAGTTAATAATTCTTTGAGTCGCGCCTGTCCAGCAACAAAGCCTTCGCGGTTTTCCTGTTCCAAAAATGCCGCGTCACGATCGGCAAATTGCACCGGAGCAAAGACTGATTGGATACGATAATAATCCCGCGTTGGAATCGGGTCAAACTTATGATCATGACATTGCGCACAACGTAATTCGTGGCCAAGAAAGGTAAGGCCTACACTATTGGTCACGTCATCGAGGAATAATTGTCGCGTGACCGAGGCCACACTCATCGATGTATGTTCCCATGGTCCTGTGCGAAGGAATCCCGTCGCCATTAACAGTTCGGGATTGTTCTCGTCGATTTCATCACCCGCTAACTGTTCACGAACAAATTGGTCATAGGGTTTATCCGCATTAAATGCACGCACGACATAATCACGATAACGCCAAGCATGCGGCCGTGGATAATCGTTGGCAAAACCAGATGAATCGGCGTAGCGCACGACATCCAGCCAATGGCTTGCCCATTTTTCGCCATAACGCGGTGAGGCGAGCAATCGATCAACCAGGCGCTCCCAGGCGTCCTCGCGAGCATCCATAGTGAACGCATCAATCTCTTCTGGGGTTGGTAATAATCCGGTGAGATCTAAACTCACCCGACGAATAAGCGTCAAGCGATCGGCTTTTCCAACGGGGGAAATGCCTTTTTCCGCTAAGGTGCGATTAATTAAATAATCGATGGGATGCAGTGGAGAGCCAGCCAACGACGCTGGAACTTCCACCGGTTGAATGGGCTTAAATGACCATAAATCGTCTTCTTTGTAGCCGCGACCTGCCCAGTCTGATGACTGTCCGCCAACGCTGGTTAATATGACTCGGCCAAGTGTTTTCGGTGCAGACGCAGCTAACTCAACACGCCGTTCCTCCTCAAGCCATGGCGCTCCCAAAGAAATCCAGCGTTTCAGCGCGGCAATTTGCTCGGGACTTAAGCGGTCATTTTCTTTTGGCGGCATTTCCAGATCGGGATCTTTCCATGTTACCGCGACAAACAGCAGGCTTTTATCTGGATCTCCGGGAATTAAGGCGCTGCCATTTTCTCCACCTTTGATCATTGCCTCACGCGTGTTCAGCCACAATTCCCCTTTAATTTTTTTCGGATCTTCTCCATGACAAGCCATACATTTGGCCTGTAACATGGGATAAACCGAACGGGCAAAAATAGCTTCGCCTTCATCGACTTTATTTTCTAAGGCCGAAGCCATGCCCATCATCGTCATCAACAATACCATTATATAATAGCGCATGCCTTTTCCTTTCAGCCCGCATCTGCGGCTAGGGTTTTCGGTAATTCGCCCAGTGCATGGCGATAGGCAGAAGGCGATAATCCGGTAACCAAGCGGAAACGAGTGGCGAAAAAAGCCTGGGTGGCAAAACCTGCCGCCTCAGCCACGGCTGCGATCGTGAGCGAATGATCCATCAGTAATCGCCGCGCTTCATCGATGCGCAAACGCGTAATAAAGGAAATGGGCGTGACGCCATAAACACGATTAAAAGTACGCTGAAATTGACTAGGAGATAATCCTGCCATCGCCGCCAATTCGGTAATCGGTAAATCTTGACGCAGATGCGTGCGCATATATGCAACGACCCGTGATAAACGGGCAACGGGAGTTTGCGAGTCCGCTTGCTGATTAGAATAACGACGACTTAAAAGCGTGACTAATACTTGAAACATGCCACGAATTACGGTTTTTTTTCCTTCTTCACCACCCTGTAATTCACTTTCCAAATGCCGCGCCAAAGCCACACAACGAATTAAGTCCGCTGTTTCTAAGTGAAGACGTTGCGGTGCACGCGTGCTTGATGGATGGCGCGTGTCTAAATCAAATAAACTATGAAAACCAGCCATTTGACGTAAATCTAAATCATCGTCTAAGACCTGGGCTTGATCAAATTGCACATTACACAATTGCAATTTTTTCGCGTCTTTAAATCCATGTCGCTGACCATCGGTAATAACGACTACATCACCTTTAATTAAATCATGCGTCCCTCGATCCGAGATATGTGTCGCGTTACCGTCCAACACGATTACTAATTCGGTGTATTGATGGCGATGCGATGGAAAATCGCCGTTGTGCTCAACAAATAAAACATTGAAACGAAAGCGTGCGTCGGGGACATCATCAGCGTACGTACCACGACATACCTGCACTTGGTCGCTTCCACTTTGAACGAACTGCGCAACCACACCAACGACACCGTTGGTCGCAATTTTTTTTCGCTGTCGTGCAGGTTTCGGCATTCGGAATCCTTGCTAACCGTTCTGTTGAGCTGGTCCGCTCGGTCAATCTCATGGTGCGGTATAAATGAAAATACCTACTACCTCTGTTGGCGTTGTCTATGACTTCATCAAGCTTCATAGAACAACATTATAGCGAAATATCGCCTGTAATACTTTGTAAACATAGCTTTTGCAGTGCTTTATGGCTAAGTGTTTTATCCATCAAATTCATATGCGGTAAAAGTGTAAATTATTTTGTTTGTTTTGACGGTTAAAAGCTAACTCTATCGTGCAGTTCGTTCCGATTTTACCCAACTAGGTAGTGGCTGCTGGTGCCCTTACGCTTATTGCTTACCGATATGAAAAACCTCGCGCTCTGCCTCGCCCTGTTCATTGCACAACCAGTACTGTTGGCAGCCGAATCGTTCGTCGTGTTTGCCGGTGGTGGTAATACGGTTGATGGCGGTCCGGCCACCAGCGTCAAACTCATCCAGCCTTTTAGTATCGTGGTCAATGCCGATGGCAGTGCGTGGACCGCAGAACAAGACGGCCATCGTATTCGTCGCATGGCTAGCGATGGAACCATTACCACCGTCGTGGGCACCGGGGTTAAGGGCACCGCCGGAGTAGGAGGGCCAGGCACCGCAGCAGAAGTTAATGGCCCACATCATTTATTAGTTTTACCTGATGGCCGATTAATTATTGCAGATACCTATAATAAGCGTGTCTTACAATATGATGGGAAAACTGGTGTGGTCGCTGCATTTGCAGGTACGGGGGAAACTGGCTTTTCTGGCGATGCAGGGCCTGCTGTCAGCGCAAAAACCAGTGATGCGTACTCGATTGCCTTATCCAAAGACAAAGAAACCGTCTATTTAGCAGACATTCAAAATCGTCGTATCCGCGCCATCGCCATAAAGACTGGCATTATTACCACAGTGGCTGGAAATGGCGCGAAAGGTGCGCCTAAAGATGGCGAACTCGCTGCTGCTGCTCCATTGATGGATCCGCGTTCGGTCGCCGTTGATGCTGACGGTCGACTTTATATTTTGGAACGTAATGGCCATTGTTTGAGGGTCGTTGAAAACAACGGAAAGATATTCACCGTGGTTGGTACCGGCGCAAAAGGTAATAGCGGAGATAACGGAGACGCTAAATTAGCAACACTCAATGGTCCAAAAGATTTATTTATTGATCACGATGGCACGGTATTAATTGCCGATTGTGAAAACCACGTCATCCGTCGCTATGATCCCAAATCCGGGCACATCACCCGTGTCGCTGGAACTGGAACCAAGGGCAATGGGAAACCTGGGAAACCACTAGAAACAGCACTCGATCGTCCACATGGCGTGCATATCGGACCTGATGGTTCTCTGTACATCTGTGATAGTAATAATGGGCGTATCCTGAAACTGGCGCGCTAAATCGCCACCGTGTTTCATTCGGCTATTGAAATGGCGCAATTCCAACGCGGAACGCCATTCCACTACGCGACCTCCAGCGATTTGCGAACTCCTATCCACGTTCGGTGATAACGAGTTCATGCTAGTCATTTCGTCCCGAGACGATCTGCTAGCGGCGAATCTTCCGTGGAGACTTTTATGCGATCAATCTGTTCTACCTTACTATTTTTAGCCCTGACCGTTCCGGCATGGTCTGCGGCAGCGAGCAGCGATACCTGGACGCAATATCGTGGCACGAATCGCGATGGTATTTCTACGGAAAAATTAACCTTGGGCAGCAAAGCGCCGGAAGAAGTTTGGAAGGCGTCAATCGGTATTGGCTACACCTCCATGGCCATTGCTGGCGGCATGTTGTACGTTTCGGGCAATAAAGATAACGAGGACACGCTTCATTGCTTAGATGCTAAAACAGGAAAATCGGTTTGGACATTCAGCTATCCACAAGAACTCTCACCAAATTTGTATGAAGGTGGTCCCAATGCCACCCCAACCGTGACTGACGGTAAAGTCTATATTCTAGCCAAAGACGGATTCGCGGCATGCTTGGATGCCAAAACGGGAAAAGCGGTTTGGAAAAAAAATGTGGCTAAAGAAGTCGGAGCAAAAAAACCTGGCTGGGGATTTTCGGGTTCTCCAACTATTTTAGGCCGCGCGCTATTCCTTAACGTAGGCAGCCACGGACTCGCGCTAGAAGCCGCCACTGGAACGGTGATCTGGAAAAGTGGCGGCGAGGCTGCTGGCTATGCCTCGGTTATTCCGCAAGGAACGGGAAAAAATATCCAGTTATTGGTCTTTGGCGCTGATGCCCTGCATGGCGTAGATGCGACGAACGGCAAAAAACTTTGGAGCCACCCGTGGAAGACTGATCATGGGGTCAACGCCGCAGATCCGATTGTGTTGAATAAACAAGTATTCTTATCCAGTGGATATAATTTCGGCAGCGGTCTCGTCGATTTTAGTGGCAGTCCGAAAGAGGTCTGGCGCAACAAAGAAATGAGGAATCATTTTAATGCCTGCGTCTTAATTGACGGTCACCTTTATGGCTTTGACGATGGCACCTTGAAATGCCTTGATTGGGCCACTGGATCCGTGAAATGGCAACAAGGTGGTCTCGGCAAAGGTTCGCTTGCCGCCTGCAACGGCGCTCTAGTCATCGTCAGTGATAAAGGTGAATTAGTTATCGCTGATGCAAAACCGGATAGTTACAACGAACGTTCTCGCACGCATGTCGTGCCCGACAAAAACGTTTGGACCAGTCCCGCTATTGCTGATGGCAAAATATTCGTGCGCAATCCGAAAGGCGATTTGGTCGCATTAGCGGTTAAATAAACGCTTACAGACCTAACGCGCTTATTCCGTCGGACGTACGCGTTCAACCACGTCCAAACCGTGACCGGTTAAAGCGGCAATATGACGATCGACGTTGGTCATTAACCGCATTTGCCGCACACCCAGGTCTCGCAATATTTGCGCGCCTGTACCATAATCTCGATTATCCATCGCCACTTCTGGATCGCGCACCACTTTATGTTGTTTGCCACCGTGACGCAATAATTGCGCGGGAACGCCATGACCATTGGTATCACGCATATGTAGGAAAACCCCTTCACCAGCGGCTGCTAATTGCTGCAGCGCACTCAGTGGCGGTAATCCACCTGGGACAGCGAAAATATCGCTGAGCAAATGTTCTTTTTGTACGCGCACCAACACGGGTTCGCTCACCGTCGCACCTGGTTTTAAACGATTACCGCAGACTAAGGCTAAATGATGTTCACCACTAATTTGGCTACGATAGGAATATGCGCGAAAATCTCCGGCTGAGGTTTTAATCTGCGCTTCTGCGACTAACTCAATTGTACGTTCACTGCTTTCTCGATAAGCGATGACGTCAGCGATTGAAGATAATAATAATCCATGGTGCTTACCAAATTCGATTAAATCTGGCAGTCGTGCCATTTCTCCATCTGGCTTCATAATTTCACAAATAACGGCCGCTGGTTTAAGGCCAGCAAGTCGCGCTAAATCTGCTGAAGCTTCGCTATGGCCAGCGCGCACTAAACATCCACCATCGCGCGCGCGAAGCGGGAAAACATGCCCAGGACTCACCACATCATCAGGACGTACGTTGTCTGCAATGGCGACCTGAATCGTTTTGGCGCGATCGGCGGCACTAATTCCGGTGGAAATACCTTCACGTGCTTCTATCGACACGGTAAACGCCGTTGATAAACGCGAACGATTATCGCGCGTCATCAGCGGCAATCCTAAACGGTCGAGCATTTGCCCTTCCATCGCTAAACAAATAAGGCCACAACCTTTGGTGGCCATAAAGGCAATTGATTTGGCGTCGGCAAACTGTGCCGCCATGACCAAATCACCTTCGTTTTCACGATCCTCATCGTCCACAAGAATAACCATTTCACCGCGCTTGAGGGCTGCAACGACATCGGGAATCGAGGAAAAAGTCATAAGGTATCCGTTAGAAGGGAGAGCCTTACCGTACGCATTTGATAATCCCGCACCAGAGCGTCATGCGGCCGTACCTCTACACGACCAGACCGACGCATATGCGTCGGTCTGGTGATACTAAAGCGCGAAATCTTACTTCTGTGGAATTTTAATTTCGTGCCTTAATCACGGGACATGGGGCGATTGCCTGACAGCAAAAGCGAACAGCCCAGACGAGTCGATCATAAACCTTTGGTTCCGACTCGACTTGGCTGTAAACATTTGCTTGAGCAACAATTATTTCTTTTTCGGATCAGGCTGCTTCTTTGGATCTGACTTTTTCGGATCAGCAGGTTTCGGCGGTTCTGTTTTCGCTGGTTCTTTTTTAGGATCTTCCTTCTTAGGTTCTACTTTCTTCGGCTCTTCTTTACGCAGATCAGGATCTGGGCCGAAAGTGGTTAAAAGCGCTTTAGCTAATTCAACATTGCTGTTGTTAGGCGGGCCGTCAGCTGCTGCACCGACCACCAAACGTGCGGCGCGTTCCGTGTCTTTGACGAATTGCGCCTTACGCTCGTCCTTCATCGCTTCGGCATTATTTTTAATAACCTGGGCTTCGTCCCATAACAACCGACCGGCATTATACCGCGCTTCACATTTTTGATCCGGAGAACCATAGGGCATCACATCTAGTTTAATCAATTCAACGAGGGCTGCTTGCTTATCATTTTCAATCAGCGTTAAACCCAGGCCAAGAGATATCTGCGCTTGGCGAGCGGGATCATTACGCAATCCACTAAGAATCTCACGATAAATTGATGCTGCTTCTTTGCTCTTTTTAAAGGACATACGATAGGATTCCGCACAATATAATTTGAAGTGAAACCAAACTTCCGGCTCATCGAATGAACGTACCGTCGCCTTTTTCATGAATTCATTAAATTTATTCGCATTATTTTCACCGACTGCAATA
>SXGR01500701.1_pt1 | contig 12375 bp, 5 predicted proteins | sample 3174711 | NCBI WGS metagenome assembly SXGR01 (sample SAMN11356860, study PRJNA531348) | freshwater metagenome | isolation source: freshwater sample F1-60 | place: China: Fuxian Lake, Yuxi | collected 2017-12-25
CAACCTTCAATTTTTATATTATCTCTCACAATCTCAGAAGACTGAATGCCAGTACCATTAACTGTTATTTCAGGTACACCATTTGCAGTTCTAAACCAAGCACTAATAGTATATTTTTGGTAAGGATTTGGAGTAAAATAATTAGTACCAGTACTCAATACATTCACATTCATACTAAAAACTTGATTGCCAATACCTTCAATTGATTTTTTACCAGTATGAGCAACTATAGTACTAAATGGCATATCATCTGCATTTGGTGATAAATTCAAATGCCCTCCTTTACGATACGGAGCCGGTAAAGAAGAATAATATATTGAGTTACCATAATCCTCAAAACCATCAAACGCCGTTTCATAATATCCAGAATTGGAAGCAATTGCCGTTTGAACTGAATTATTATATCCATATAAAGCAGCAGACTTAATTCCAATTGCATTCGCATTTTCCAACTCAAAACCATATGGACTATATTTTGTTACTTGATTTACCATAGTCCAATTTTGATTTGTGTTGTAAAAATTCTTTTCCCAATCAAATAATACAAATTCCTTAAACGTACCATCTTCCTGTATTTTAGTGGTATTTGGATTTGTACTATTTGCATTTTGTTTACGTTCTGTTTGATATGCAAATGATTTATCCATTCGCCAAATACCAGCTGTTCCAACCCTGTATTGATTAGTGTTAGTAAGCAATGCAATTGATCCTAATTTTGTATAAATAGCTGGACCGCTATTTGTTACATCCACGTCTGGATCACCTACATCCTGATAATCGTAAATCCAGCCTTTATCCTTAAACTTTGCTGACGAAGCATTTAATACACCATCTAAGCACTCTGTCAATCCACATTCATCTTTTATGTCACCAGTAGAAAGTATAGCATTAGTACTAGCATTGAGTGCATAAACTTTTTTACCTGCCTTTTTCAGATTAATTGTTTGCCAATTTATAGTAGACGATAAAGGAAAAGTTAAAATTACATCACAACCTTTTCTTTCTCCAACAGTTGGCTGACTAAAAGTAATAAATGAATTAGATGCATCACTCGTATAAGTAATAGTATAGTTGGCTCCAATATTAGTACCACAATCAATACTACTTAAAGAACTAGCATTTAGATGTTGGTTGAATTGGGTAAATAAATCAAATTTTCTGTCATTCACAGGATCCGTTAACGACACAATTGATCCATTTGAAATCGATTGTTGATTTCTTCTTCCTGACTTTATTACTAGGCCACTGCCAGTTGAACCAGCACTAAATTTAGATCCATCCGATTTCACTAAAACAGCAGAAGTACCGTCAATTATACTCTTAATCCAGGCTCTAGAATATGCCCCACTAATATTAATTAACACTTCGTCACCTTCAGATAATTTTTCCCCGGTTGTACTAGAAGTTAAATCCATATTTTGACTTGAATTAATTGAGAAATCAAAAGTAGCTCTATCATTTTTATAAGCATTTGCCATACCATTATATGACCAATGTGCAGCATAATCGTATTTATAGATTGGTTTATCAAAATTATTTGTGACCGTAGAAAGTAAAGGTTTCCCAGAATAGGCATCAAACATTAAATTTTTAGAAACAACAGTACTCCCTTCTTTAAATGATTTGGTTTCCATTAAAATAGCTGATTGATTTGCCACATGCATAGTCACAATCGATTTATCTACCTGTTCGGAATAATCAATAGTGGGCACCGCAACAAATACTGGCACTGGCACGGCAAGGATAATTGTAAAATATAAGTTTGTTTGTAGTCCCTGATTCATTTTTACACCATAAATCTCACGCATATCAATGTATTGTTCTGTTGTAGTACCCATCGTCGCTTCTCGATAATAGCCATCTCCAAAAAGTGCATTTACTTTTCCACCAACCTGATATTTATTCTCTTGTTTAACTACAGGCACCGTATTAGGATTATTAAAATCTGCATTTGCAGCATAAGTTGCGATAGATTTATTTAATCCATTCATATTATTAGTTACAACATTCATCCATTGAGAAAACGCATGATTTTCAAAACTAACAGAACCTATAAATGGTATAGGAATTTTTGGATTAAACTTTTCATGATCTAATGAACTACGGGTAATAGAATACGGCGCATCTAAAGTTGTATAGTATTCATGAACCGTAATACCTTCTCGTGTTTTTGTAATGCTTGGTGAGCCATTAGCAGGCGTTTCTGTTTGATTAATATTTTTCACAATAATGCGGCTGTAACCAACGCTAGCGCCTGGATAAAAACTTTCACCAACAGGTTCTTCTATATAAAGGTCTTCATTTTTAAAAATGAAAAATGGACTTGAATATTTAATAGGCTTTCTATATGGGATTTCTTCACCACCTATTAAAGGTTCATAGGAAGCTACTCCTGAACTACGACCATCAGCTAATCTATAGGTATATTCTTGACCATATTCAGATGGTACTTCTCTAGAAGCATCCGTTTCCTTCCAAGAATCTGTAATTCTGATTTTTTTAACTCGATACCCTCCACCATACTTGCATCCATCGGGAGTGTTTAATCTAATAAAAGATGGCTTTGAAGTATTAATACTTTTACCGTATCCAGAAGCTTCACAGAAACTATAATAGCCTGTTATAAGTTGGGCAGCTGATGAAACTGCACCAATTATAGAATTAGCTACCTGATTAACAAATTGCATACCGCCACCCGTGCCATTATTACTTGCAGGAAATAAGACATCTGGCCTTTGTAATTTTAAATATTGCCAAGCAGCTTTTCTAATTGGGTGAGTATATGGATAGCCTCCAACGTCATGAATACTAACTTGATCTAATTTAACATACCCGTAACCATTGGAGCTCAATCCAGCATCAGAACTTTGAATATCAGCGTAGCCACTTACATAATCCGTCTGTGTAACTCCTCCAATGCCATTTCCTTTTAAATCAATATATGCATTAAAATAAATTTGACTGATACCTGCAGTATATTTTTTCACTAAGGCGTCGGTATTTATTTTATCTGGCTCATTGATTTCAAAAAAAAGATACTGATTTTTATCTTTCATTATTGCCGTAGGATTATCATCTATATTTTCTCCAAATCCTTTTATTTTAACCATCTCCATAGCTGGAAGTCCATGCACATAGGCATAATCATCCGCTTCATAATCTACTTTGATTTTACCACCAGAAGGCAATGTAATCTCTTTTAAATTCCAAGCTGAAGCATGTTGATTTCTAAGCGCCAAATCATCTGTGTATGATCCATTTTCATTATAATCACTTTTTTGGTTAGTGTAAGGGAAAATAGTACTATTCACTCCAAAAACATCTGGTTTATAATTCCCCCACCTATCTTGTTGCAAAATACTATAATTTGGGTTTTCATCCATATTAGATGCATGATAATCAAAAATATAAGGAGATAAGGCTCCTTTTTCATTTCCTAAATATGTAAACCAAACTTTTTCTAAGGTTAATTTCCCATTTCCGGGAGCATTACTATTAATCGTGTTTTTACACAAATCATAATTATACTTAAAATGCACTTCTTTCAAAGCTTTTGATAAATCTGCTTTTGAAAATAAAGATATTTTATCTAGTTGCTTTACAAAATGAGCTTGATCCATACTTGAAGGTACTGGATTTCCTGTGTAAGCTGGTTGATTCTCCCCAGTTGCACCATTTGCATCTAGTCTAGCACTGTTATCTAAAGTAAAAAGAGCTATGTGAGATTTAGTTTCAATTGAATTCAAATACCAAATTTCTTTTGTTCCAAAGGTATAACCAGCCTTATCATCCACGTCTGAACTTATATATCCTTTCAGATAATTAGCGCCTGCAAAAGGAGTTCTCCATTTATAATCATTAGTGGTGCGTGTATAATTAAATTTAACCCAATATCCAAAATCATCATCAGATAAACCATTGTTTGTTAAATCTACATAATCTGGAGAAACTATAGCACTAAGCATATAGGAGTGAACATATGCTGGTATATCTGTATAGGTAAAAAAATGGTCGTCCAATTGATCATTATTTTGAGAATTGTCGATACTACCTACATAATTTATTATTTTATCATCAACCACATTTCTACCTGGTTTATTCTTATCAACAGAAAAATTAGCTTCTTTTTGACTTGTATTTTGGGCAGGTAATCCATAGATGTAACGATTTCCATCAGCATTTATAACTGATAATTCTCCAATTTGATTACCATTGCCTAAAGAAATAGATGAATGTGTCGTGCCTGAATTTGCAGGATTTGCATTTAAGGAATATACATGATTATCTACCCAATTGTCTTTATATTTTGGAATATTATCAATTTCGGAAAAAGTTTTATATGACATTAATTGGGATCGTGTTCTCTTAGTTGAATAATGATCTTGATTAATAATATTCGAATTATTTGTTCTAAAATCAACTATTTGATCAAATGCTTCTGCAACATTAGTCGGATCAAGTGATATATCTGAATGGTCTGGTAAGTTAACCATAGTTGTTATTGGAAATGGGTTATACGACATATTCACACCAAGTTCGTCGTCTTCGTTTGCAACAATTTCATTTGATAATTTAAAATATGTTTCACCTCCCTGATGTATGTGACTCGTTATATCAGAATATAATTCGGGTCTATGCCATGGTCCTGTGTAATTTTTTGAATAGTTTAACGCTAAATTAACACCTACATTCAAATTTGGATAACCTAAGCCAATTTCTACTCCTATGTTGCCACCAACATTTTCACCATATATTTCAGGCCCTACTAATAATCCTATATCACTTCTATAAGGTCTAAAAACACCGCCTACGCCTTGTCCGTTTACACGATAAACATCATATGTAGAAATTGATGCTGGCATACTGGGAATATCTTTTGTAGGGCTTACCTCACGTTCTCTATTATAATCCATTAGTTGGTAATCATCATTATGATTACCAAAATCCATAGAAGATGTTCGTTGATTTTGATATAAATACCCATAGCCTTTAAAATCTATTGATTTAAAACCATTAGCCCCAAAACGAGTTTGCTCATAGCTTGCGCTAACAGAAAAACGGTTATCAATACCAACTGTATTAACACCAAAACTAAATTGTGTGCTAATATTAAATCCCTCAGTTGGAAAATCACTTGGCGGGATAAAAGCAGAAGATGCAAAAGAAACACCCCCGGAAGCAACTCCATATGAATTTGGAGTTGCATCTGCAGCATCCATTTCTACGTAAATGTCTGTACCACCCATGAATCCCTCCATTTGATTTTGAGTTTTTGAAATACTACTTGTGAAATTCAAGTCTTTTAATCCATTTAAAGAGCCAATATTTGCATTTAATCCAAATGACTTAGTAGCATCATTTTTTGACTTAGACAAACTTAAACCAACATTTAAGTTTGTTTCGCCAGCCAACGAATTATAACTTAATGATGCTTGCGCTCCATAACCGCCTCCATTAGTACCTGACAAGGAAAATCCCCCTGTAAATCCAAAGCCTTTATAGTTATTCCATTGAGCCCCTAATTTTAAGGTTTGATTAAATTTAAACCCCCATATTTCTGGGATACTTGTAAAAGGAATTCCAAAGCCAAGCCCAACAGTTCTATTTGGACGCATATTAATTTTTTTATTAATCGTTTCACCTGAAAAATCATCTGGTAAACCGCGCATATTTCGTCCAATAACTCCTGGATTAATATTCCATCCTAAACCTACCCAAGAAGCCTCATCTTCCATACCAATACCTGCATGGTAAGCTAAATTAACTGGATACCCCCCATTTGGGCCAGGGACTGTTAATAAAGGGATATTGTAATTAAAATCTCCAGAAAATGGATCCACCATTTCTGTAGTTCCAATTGGCTCGAAACTTGACATTTCAGGCTGGCTTGGACCAGAAGTTAATGCATATGCCGCCGAAGGTGATACAATTTGAAAAACAATATTAAGCACTAAATAAAATGCTACAATGCGTTTAAATTTTTCTTTTTTCATAATCTTTACTTTACGATATTCTATAGTATGTTTAATTCCAATTAACAGCAGGTTCATCTTCGATGTCCTTATTTTCAATCTTTAATATTACTCTACCTGTTCCAAAAATATTATCATCAAAAACAATCAATTTGTCAGCTTTTTTATTAATACTTTTACCAAAAGCCAAAACAAAATTATTGTATGGAGAAAGTCCGTAGCTTCTTTCAAAATGAGCTAATAAACAAGGCAATGTATCTTTGTCTTCAATTAAAACAAGATCGTTTTGAATATTATTCATGAAATACTCTAATCGTTCATAATATTCATTTTGACTTTTAATATTTGCCCCCATTACTTCGTTGGAATTAGCCACTTTAATTCTTAATGTTGCGTACTGCATATTGCCAAGCTCCTTAATTCTAGTTGCTACTTCATTGTTTTTTATACCACCATTTACTAATTCCTTTGCCACAATATAACTTACAGGTTTATACAGAATTTGAAAATTTATATCTTTAAATTCTTTACCAACATTCAATCCATTGTCTTCATTTTCTACCCAGTTTATATAATCAACGTGAGATAATGTTGCTTTCTTGCAAGAAACCAAAAAACTAAATAATATCAGAATTACAAATAATCTACTTTGCACCACCTTTATACAATTCATTTACATATACACTTAATTCTTTTGTAACATCTTCGGCATCATCTCCATATAAAATAGAACTTTTGTTTTCAAAACCTAATATATATTTATAATTGTTTTTTTTACCAAATTGCATTATATACTGACTTAATTGTTTCCAGATTTGATTTTTATATTGCTCATTGGTTTGGGATGTGCTTTCAGTAAAATTTTGCTCTTTTAATGCATATTCTTGTCTTTTCGCTTGAAATAAATTAATTTTATCCATGTCATTTTTTGAGGTAATAGATTTTGACAATATTGTAAGCTCAAGTTTTAAACTATCTAATATTTGTTGTCGCACATTAGCCACATTTTCAAATTTAGATTCAAGTTCTTTTTTCATAGTAAATTCATCGTACACTGTTTCTATATTTACAAAAACTATTTTTTGCTTTTGATTAAATAACAGGACTGCGCATGTAATTGAAATGCAAAGGGCAAGGAAAGCTATTGGGGCAATTAATTTATTCATATATTATTTTTTAAAACGTAAATACCATTTTTCATTTTTCTCATTGATAATTTCCAAAATATAAAACTTATTATTTGGCATAGTTTGTCCAGGTACATAATAAGCACTATTTGCTAAATTTATTGAATACCTATTGTCTCCGTATATTACAGAAGGTGCAGAACTTGCCATTGAAACTGAACTATATACAATCGTATTAGCTTCATTATATATATTAAATTTCAATTTACTGTCAGTGTCTTTATATTCTTCATTGTACTTGAATAATAATTTTTGCTCATGAATCGTATAATATCCGCCATCTAATTTCTTTTCTGGAATAGCAAATTCTTGAACATAAGGGCAGCCAAACGATAATCTTGGATGTCTTATTTTTGATCCAGAAAATTGAAGTGATGCATCAGCAATTAAATCTTCCGCAGCGCTTAAACCAAAAGTTGCTCCTGCAATTGGAGCACCATTTATATATAACTTTAGTAAACCAGCAGATTGATCCTTTTCAAGTCTGAATACGGACGATTGCGCATAAAGACCAAAAAAATGTACTGTACTATTTGCTACATCAATTATTCTTTCATTATTTGTGAAAACATAAAATCTAAAATTCCAAAAATCAACCATTCCCATTCCATATTTTGTAGTATTTAAGTTTACATCAACATCAGTTTTACTAAAACCTATACCATAAGTTTCGAATAATAAGGGTAAAGGTCCTCCAGTTGTCCACTCAATCCATCCTTTATCTAAGGAATTTAAAACATTAACAGAAGAAGCCCCATCATGCCATTGAAAAAAGCTAGATGTGCCTCCAGTTTTTATTAGTGTATTATCTGGAGTCATTGTAGTTGTATTGGCGGCCATGTTTGTCCACTCAGGCATGTAAGCTATATCAAACGTTTTTGTAGCCACAGCTGAAGAAGGGAAAGGAAAATATCTCTCGAAATAATACTTCACAGTATATTTTCCTGCACATAAATCAGGAATTACTGCATGAGCTGGCAACACTGTTAAGTTTACGGTATTGATAATCGTTCCAAACTCATCTAATATTTCAAATTTGGATGGGTCAATGGGAGCATTCACCGAAGCCGTAATATCGGCTACACCTGCACAAGGATTATTACACCTAACATCTGTAACGTTAATAACAAAATTAGCTCTAGAGAGTCCTATAATAGGCATTGGCAATGTTCGCATAACCATGTTTGAAACACGAGCACTTGGAGAGCCTAATAATACTTTCACAAGAAGATTATTTTCTGGTTTTAATGATTCCATTTTTTTTCTAGAAACTTCTTTTCCATTTAGATAAAAAATAAAATCACCTGTTTTTGAATCTGTTGCAAACGCAAAAACGTCACCTGTGCTATATTTTGATTCAAAAATATATGAATCAACAAACCAAATTCGGAAAAATTCTTTTCCAACAAATTCAAAATAGGTTTTCTGTCTTAAATCTTCAAACCCATCTTTTATGTCTTTTTGTTTTTCAATTAAACCAACATACACTACATCTCTAATGTCTGGAATTGAAAATTCCAGATAGTTGTCGAAATCTTTTGTGAAATTATTTTCTGAAACGACATAATTTTTACCAAAAACAAATTCACCGTTCTGAGAAATATTTTCTCCTTTATCAAATAAATACAGCGTTTTTTCAATATTTCTTGTTGGAATATCTAGGCTTGCAGTTGAAGTATTTTTTAAATATAACCAATCTATTTTCGTGCCCACAACCCCAACTGTTTTTTTTGAATCGTTTAGTTGATCGAAAATTGTAATAGGGTAATTTCCTGGCAATAAATCGAGCCACTTGTTCTTTCTTCGCAAAGAATCTAAATTTGAAGAAATTAGAATAGAATCAAATGCAAAGTCAGTATAAGTTTTCAATCTACTAAATACCTCTTGATTGGATGGAACTTTAACATCATTCCATGCAAAATTGTAAGGAGCATAACCGCCTTTAAGAATTAATTCTACACTTCCTTTTGCGAGATCATTATCGTAATTTTTAACAATACCTGTAAGAGAAGGCTTAGAAAAAAATGTAGATTTTACATTCTCAAAATAATCATTCATTTTATTAAAGGCAACATCAACTACTAAATCCATATCCGGTTTTGTAGGCTCTTTAAAAATAACGATGTCATTTTTGTAATACAGTATAGTCTCTGCTTTTCTTTCTATTTTTAAAATATCCGAATTTTTTAACCTACCAAAATCACCTTGTAATTTCCCACTCGAAAAGATAAATAATCGTTTATGATCAATTAAAAATGCATAATCAATTGATAAATAATCATTGTCAGTATTTAAATACGTTAAACCAATGGCGCTAAATTTAGCATTACCACTTGGTTTAAATTGCATATAACCATCACTTCCTCCTGCTAAAACATTTTCTGAAGCGGCTCCTGAATTTCCCCACAAGGTTGCTACAGTTTTAGTTAATACTGTAGAATTAATTGAAACACCAGTTCCATCAGTCCAATCTACACAATTTAATACAGTAAATGTTTGGCTTATCGTTTTACTACTTGCATCTGTAAGCACTAATGAATATATACCAGACTTAATGCTATTTAGCGAAGCAGTCGTTGCTCCATTACTCCATAAATAAGTATAAGGCTGCAAGCCGCCACTAACCGAAATTGAAATGGAACCTAAATTTGTAGCTGATTGACAATGAACATCCGTTACACTGCTCGTCATGGTTAATGGTTTAACAAAAGAACTTTTTGCTAAAGTGATTGAAGATCCATTGGATTGAATAACGCCATTTACAACAAATGATTTTGATGGAATACCGTTATTTGTAATGGTAGTTAGTAATACATTGTTTTTATAAAATTTAATTTGATTATTTAAGCGTTCAATTCTAAAAATACTACCTGCCGTATATGAACCAAATTGTCCAAATAAATCGCCTTCTTTATAAATTTTAATTGAATTATTATTAAATAACTGAATAGAGTAATCCATATTAGCAAAATCTATTTCGCCATCCACCTCATTATTATTGCTTGTTGATTTAATAAAACCAAAACCAAGTCGAACTCCTGTTTCAGTTACTTTAAATTCTGCCCAACCATTTGTGTTTGCATCTAAAATATTTTCAGATTTAGCACTAGCTTTTTGCCCATTTTGAGATTTAGTAATAGAATTACCATTGATGGTAACCCGAACTGGGTTAGCCCAAATAATATCCGTTTGTTGAGCAAAACAAATATTTGCACATAGCAAAACTACATAGAATAAAAATTTCATAATTACCGTTAAGATTAATTAGTATTACTATAAGTGGCAGGAAGTGTTTGATAGCCCGTAGTACTTTCAAGCTTCGCCTCTCCGAAAAAGGAGTTTAAACCAGTAAAGTTACCGAGCCCAATATATAACACATTCAAAATACGTTCGAAACTAGTTCCATCTGCAAAAACTCCAGATTGAGAATATAAAAAGGTTTTATTAAACAAATCTGTTGCAGCACCTGAACTAGTTTTAATTTTCACATAAATCTTACTAATATTAAATGTGTCTTCTAAAACCACAATCATTTTTCCAAATTGTTTAGTATTAGCTTGAAATAAGGTATCTGCGTATAGGTTTGTAGTATCAGATTCAGCTTTTTGCATATACACTTCCATAGATGTTGGCGCAGGAATAGATTGTGCAGAAAGTTTATTAATACAAATGGATAATAAGAAGCAGGTAATTAAAATTAATTTGTTCATAAATATTATTTTTCGACGAATTACGCTAAATAATACTTATAGAACAATAGCAAAACGCTTAATCGACGAATAATGTTAATAATTTAATGATTAACAAACATTTCAAATGCAAAAAAACAAGGTAGTAAAAACTCCAATACTTGGTTAATTTCAAGTAGACTACTTGGCTTTTACCAAGTATCTATTACGACTTTATAACTGCATAATAATGAAAGAATCTTTTTGAAAATCAACACTTTAAAAAAACACATGCCTTTTTATAGTACTTCATAATTGGCGATTTTAATTAATTCCCCATAATAAATTCAAAGAAAATATTTTAGTTCTAAAGTTATTAAACAACAACCTAAAAATCACCAATTGTTAATTAAATTATTTTAATCCAAAGTAAAAAACACAAAATAAGCTTCGATTGAATTTGAGTTATAAAACTATTTATTAATCAGCAAATTTTCTTTTCCCTTTTTTAGCTTCACAAAATCTTTAGAAATTTCAACAACCGTAAAACCCTCAATCACTTCCTTTTGATTCGCAAAATAGGACTTGCCATTAATGCTTAACATAGCCGTTTGGGTGCCTTTATCGTTATTCTTCACTAATCCAACATACTTTATATCTAATGCTGGAGAATTAACAACTGATGGTGTTTTTGTAGCCTGCTTTACTATTGGTGTAGATGTTGTGTTTTTTATTGAGGAAGTAGTTTGTTTATGTTCTTTAGCAAAATTCCCTCCTTTTAAAAAGGGATCGGAGTAATTAAGAGATAAGACGATGCTATCATCCTTTTTTACTTCGTCTATTTTTTGAATAGATTTATTTGCTGTTTCAAGAGTAACATCGTCATCGCCTTGTAAAGCTCCATATATCCTATAACCCACATAACCCCATGCCATGAGATTAATAAGGATTAATAAGTATAACTTGGCTTTTTTACTCATTAATTCATTAACTTAAATCTAAACGCACTTGAAGCTGGAGACACATTCCCAACAGAATCCACCGACTTCACTTTCCACCAATAATATGGTGAAGCTATTAAAGTATTGGTTGGCGAACTTAATGTTGGTTTAATTGAAAACACATTGCCAATATTTCCAATTCTAAGTATAGGCAGTTGATGACTAATATTTGTAAAAACACTATCGGTAGAAATATAAATACTATCTAATAATATATCTGCCTTTACACTTCCGTAAGTCCATCTAAAAGAAGAAGAATCTTTAACCGTTAATGAATTTCCTGGCGCGCTAAGCGTTGACGCCGATGGAAGTTTGTGGTCAATTCTAAATGATCTTATTTCATCGTTGACTGTATTATTAAACGCATTGAAAGCTTTCACCTGCCATTTTATTTTCTCTTCGGCTCCTGCAGCAGTAGTAGCAGTATACGTATAATTTGTAACCGTCAAAGTTGGTACAGAAGTAATGGAGCCTGTTCCGTTAGTAATTGTTAAAGAATAATGTGTAGCGGCAGAAAGAGGGTTCCACGAAAGTGAAATAACATTAG
>SXGR01096198.1_pt1 | contig 12374 bp, 13 predicted proteins | sample 3174711 | NCBI WGS metagenome assembly SXGR01 (sample SAMN11356860, study PRJNA531348) | freshwater metagenome | isolation source: freshwater sample F1-60 | place: China: Fuxian Lake, Yuxi | collected 2017-12-25
TCAGCCAAATCCAGATTGCTGATGCGCGCATTTTTCTGCAGCTCTCGCAAAATGCGGATATCCAGTTTGTCCAATTTGAGCATCGGCTCTCCTCGAGTACCGGGTGTGATGGTGGTGGGGGATATCGTAATACTGCAACAAGCGATTAATCTGCTTTGTATCGCAATTATTAATTAATATAGCTAAAAATACAACCTTATATAGAGTATAAAGTTATAAAAATGCCTTAATATTGGATTATATGAGTAGATTCACTTCGCGCATTCCCGTATTCTAGGAAACCTGAAATGCAGCTAAACGGGAGATCCTCGATACAGCTGCAACGTGCGTGAATACCAGGAGCGCACATTCAAATTCTGGAAGTCAGGGTGCACAGCCACAAGCATGTTTCTACCCCAAGAATTCCAGAGAAATGAGGAGATCAGCCGTTTTGAATGCAATCGCTCAATCACTTTGGGAATACCCAGAATGAAATAACTGCAACTGAAGCGAAACACAGGTGACGCCATGTTTGACCATCGCAAATACAAAGCCTTCGGCACTATAGATATTAAAGACCGTACCTGGCCGGATCAGGTAATCAAAGCGGCTCCGATCTGGTGCAGTGTTGACCTGCGTGATGGCAATCAGGCGCTGATTGAACCAATGTCTGTGGCGCAAAAGAAAAAAATGTTTGCCTTGCTTGTGGAGGTTGGTTTCAAGGAAATCGAGGTCGGGTTTCCAGCTGCCTCTCAGCCGGATTTCGATTTCGTGCGAAGCTTGATAACAGAAAACCGGGTGCCAGAGGATGTCACTATACAGGTGCTTACGCAGGCGCGGCCTGAATTGATACAGCGGACATTCGCGTCCCTGAAAGGTGCCAGAAAAGCGATATTGCATGTCTATAATGCCACTTCAGTTGTGCAGAGAGAAAAAGTCTTCAAGACTGACAAGACCGGTATCATCAACATCGCCACCGCTGGAGCAGCAGAAGTCAAACGTTGTGCTGCACTGGCCCCTGAGACCGAGTGGATTTTCCAGTATTCACCCGAAAGCTTCACTGGAACCGAGGTGGATTTCGCAGTCGAAGTCTGCAATGCAGTTTCTGCGGTATGGAAACCTACTCCGGAAAAACCGGTTATATATAACTTGCCGTCTACGGTTGAGATGGCAACTCCAAATATTTACGCGGACCAGATTGAATGGTTTTGCCGACACATAAAACACCGTGATGCAATCATCATCAGCTTGCATACCCACAACGACCGCGGTTGTGCAGTTGCTGCCGCAGAACTCGCGGTTATGGCAGGCGCACAGCGAGTTGAGGGAACCCTGCTGGGAAATGGGGAGCGCACTGGCAACATGGACATCGTGGTAATGGCCATGAATATGTACAGCCAGGGAATCGATTCGGAGCTGGAATTGCATGATATGGACAAGATAGTTTCGGTGGTCCGCGAATGTACCCAAATTGACGTGCATCCCCGTCAGCCTTATGCGGGCGATCTGGTATTTACTGCGTTTTCTGGATCCCATCAGGACGCAATCAAGAAATGCCTCGACATTTATCAAGAAGGTGAGCAGTGGCAAATCGCCTATTTGCCCATCGATCCTCGTGATTTGGGCCGCACTTACCAAGATGTGATTCGGGTCAATAGTCAGTCGGGGAAGGGTGGTGTCGCCTATGTGCTCTCAAACAGGTTCGGCTTCGAGTTGCCACGCTGGATGCAAATAGAATTCAGTCGCGTGGTACAACACGCAGCAGAAAGCAGCGGCCAGGAGATTCATTCCGACAAGATTTGGGAGCTCTTCAATCAGCATTACCTGAACAACTCAAAGGCGCTCAGCATCGAAAATTTCTCGATTGAGAAAAAAGACGGGCGAGAAACATTCAATGCGAAGATCGATTTCTTTGGTGAAGAGCTGACTATAAGCGGTGAGGGCGATGGAGTTCTGGATGCTTTCGTCGAAGCGTTGAAATCTGCAATAAAGATTGATTTTGAGATACTCGAATATGGTGAGCATGCTCTTGGTCAAGGTGTGGATGCTGAGGCAGTAACCTATATCCAGCTTAAATGCGATGGTCGGCGTTACAGCGGGGTAGCGATCAGCAAGGATATCATCGCCTCTTCATTGAATGCGCTAATGGGTGCAGCGAGTCAACTACTACGCGAACAGCGTGCGGCAGCTTGATCGGAGAATGAATAAACCGAAATCAGAATGAGTTGCTCTCTGTGGTTTTGACGAGATCTGAATCGGCCACCCGGCGCGCTGCATTGGTCGTGCAATGAGGTCATTTAAGATTTCAGGATTTTCAGCATAACTGAGTACTGTATTATACATCTTGCCAACAGAAATCATTTCGACACTCAGACGCTCTTGTGACTAATTGACCATTAGCAGAACCCGGTCCCTCAATGAACAATCTGATCGTCACAGCAGCTCTCTCATCATTCTATCTCAGCCTCTTTATTCACAAGCGCTGGCAACGCTGTTCGATGTCCGGGAACCGGAAGAATTCGGCGTGAGCCATATCGAAAATGCCCTGAATCTGGGCACTGCAGAACAGATTGCCGCAGTGATAGTTGATACAGGGGCTCCCATTATCGTGTATTGTTCGGTCGGCTATCGCTCAGCTGGTGTCGCCGAGCGGTTGCAAGAAATGGGATTCACCAATGTGCTGAATTTGCAGCATTCGTTGTTTGAATGGGCGAATCATGGCTATCCCATGGTGAATGCAATGGGTCGCACAACTCGTGTCCATCCGTTCAATCGGCCATGGGGCGCGCTGGTTGAAGAATCACTTCACAGTTACTAACCGTAATAGCGACACCCAATCAGAGCTTGATTGCAATTGACCAGAAATATCCGGCGTTTTACCTGCTTCGCTTCAAACTTTTCCCCCGTATCTTGCGACTTAATCTGCAAAACCAGTATCCTCGTGAGTAGATTGTTTGTCAGGTCGTCCGATGCAGCTGTAACGGCCAAGCGTTTCGAGCGCCGCGTATGCAGCTCCTATAGCCTTGATTGCCACGGGACAGATACCTCATGAGTCTTATTGACGAAGACGAAGCGTTAATTGCTGCGGCACTTAATGGCTCTGCCCATGCCTGGGAGAAATTGGTCAAACGGTTTGAGAGTCGAGTCTACAATCTGGGTTTGCGCCTGACTGGCAATCCGACTGATGCCATCGATTTGATGCAGGAAGTATTTCTCGGTGTGTACAGAAACCTACACAGATTTCGGGGGGACGCAAAATTCAGTAGCTGGTTGTTTCGTATCGCACACAACAAGGCTGTGGACATGAATCGGCGCAAACGGCTGATGACCTCGCAGCCATGCACTTCGAATGAAGAGGATGTTGATATTTTCGATTCCTTTGCGGGTGAAGCCAGAGACGAACCAGAGAATAAATTGAATGAAGCCGAATTAAACAAGCGCATTACAAAATTGTTGACGTTATTGCCGTTGGATCAACGTCTGGTAGTAGAGTTCAAAGTGTTCCAGTCGCTGACATTTGATGAGATCGCGATTATGCAGGAGATTTCAGAGAACACTGCGAAGACGCGGTTTTACACTGCTCTAAAAAAACTGAAAGAAATAGCGGAGGAGTACCATGTCCTGTCCTAAGATGCAGCATCTGCTGCAAGAATATTTCGCAGACAGTCTATCAGCTGTTTCCAGGAACGAAATCGAAAAACATCTCGGAGAATGCGACTTTTGCGATGGCGAGTTGCAGGCATTGCTGCTGACACAATCAGAACTCAAACGATGGCAGGAACAGCGCGTTCCGCATTGGGATCGTGGGGTTGGCTTGTTTCGGCAGGAACATGGGGCTCCGGCAGTTTCTCGCCTCTGGTCAATATGGCAGTGGATACCTACAGCCGCTTCGTTCGCGATGCTCGCAGTGTTACTGCTGAATGTGTCTGTGGCAAGAAACAGCGAAGGCTTTGCTATCAGTTTTGGGGATGGTTCCGAGCCCGCTACAGATATTGAAGCGGCAATAATAGCGCTACAAGATCAGCAACGCGGTCAGATGCAAGACCTGGTTAGCCGGATGGAAGATCGTTTGGATAGCAATAATGTGCGTTTATTGCTGGCGGTGATGCAACAAACCCAACAGACAACTGCAGAGAATTTCGAACAACTCTATACTTATTTCGAGAAGCAGCGGCTTCTGGATTTAGAGGATATGCGCGTTGGATATGAAGAACTGGTCAATAGCGATTACGAGACTATCCGCTCGTTGCAGCAACTTGCCTCATTTGTCAGTTTTGAAGGTGCAGCTCGATGAAACAGTCAGGCCGATGCAGGGTCAGTAGCGACACTATAAGCGTAAAGCGAACTGCTCTTCTGGTCTCGGCTATTGCTTCTGCGGGCTTTGGTGCGGGCGTAGTTGCGCAGGAACCAGCTATTGCTGACTTGCAGAAAAATATAGAAATATTTTCGGGAGTATTAAGCGAAGCCCTTGATCTTGAGCAGGCCACAGGTCTCTTTGGCATGAGTCTTGGAGGAATAGACAGCACCTATCTTTATGGTCAAGGAGTGGTGTTGGAAGTACGCACTCCCTTGTCGAGTCGACGCAATACCCTAAGTCTCGCCGCACTGACTTCCACGCTGCAGGATATGCAGGCGGGCGGCAACCCGTTCGAGATACTTTCCCGATCGAGCAATACCGCTCCAACATCCACCCCCACCCGGTCTTCGGCTACCGCGAATGAAGCTGAGGAATTTTATCGCGCGATGATGGAACGCATATCGAATGTGGATTATTCATTTCGTATCAATTCTGCTATTCAACAAGCGACAGATTACGCTCGATCTTTACGCTCGCTCGAAAAGCTCGGCGAGATTGACTACGCAGCAGTTCTTGATGATCTCGATGCGATTCGAGTTGAGATGCAGGTTGAGTTTGAACGCCTGCGATTGGTGGAAGCAGAATTACGCCAAGCAGCTTCAGCTGCAGCTAATACCGCTGCGGAAAGTGAATTGCAGGCTGCGCTGGACAGCGTGCTGGGGCGCCTGGAACCGATTCGCGACCGCGCTGTGGCCAAAGCCGAGGAATTACGCGAACGCAGTCGAGTTGCGGAGCAAGAATACGCGGTGTCATGGTTGCAGGAAGTGGCTACATTCGAAGCGAATATGTATTCCGCTATGTGTGACTATGGCTCCACTTTGCATCTCTTGCCCAATGCTGAACATGTCACTGTGATCCTGACAGGATTGGGAGTAGATAGCGGCGATAGTCGTCGTAGCGACAAGCTTCATGTCTTTAAAAAGAGCGACTTGGTGTCCTGCCAGAATGGTGAGATTGATGCACACTCCTTGCAGGAACACTCGCGGCAATATAGCTACTAAATCAGCTAGCTCCGCTCTCAGCGTTCGCTGCTTAGAATGGGGCGCCCGTTATATTCACGTCTGCAGGCGTAAACGCTTTTGCTGAGTCTTGCATTTGATACATGCGGGTAATCAGCAGGAGTACGCCAGGCACATCGAGCAAATCAATATCATCCAGTACGAGCTTTCGACGAATTCGTTCGCGATTGGTATACAGATTGCCATTTGAGTTGAAATTCAGGAATGTAAACTCTTCATCCTCAATACCCCAGTCGCTCGAAATGACTTCCTGACCGACACCGCCGTCAAGCCGACGAAAAGGATAGAACCATCTGGCACCGGCATAACCTGCCTCATAGGTAATGACGTTGCTGTCCGGGTAATACCAGGTCGTATCAAATTCCCGAAAATAATTCGTAGCCAGATTTCCGTTCGGCCAAAATATTGTCTGGCCTCCATGCATCCAGTGGTGGGACATGATGCGACCGTTGGGGTAATAGATTATTGCGTCCTCGCCCGCACCAGCCATGAACAGACGTCCATTGGAAAAATACCAGGGGTCATAGTAGAGATCCGTAGAGATCCTTTTGCCATTGTTGTAACGGGTGTTGCCACGAGAGAATTCTGTCAGGATAACCGGTTGGCAAACTAGCTGATTCATTTCTGCGAGAACGACTTCCATGTTTTGCAGTTCGCTGATCCTGTCGTTATCGGCAGGCAGCAGGGCATTTAATGCCACCATTTTTGCCATGAATTCCAGAGTGGCACAGCCGCTGCTCACATTGCTAGAGCCTGTGCGAGCGCCTGCCTGGCTCCCCACCCCTAGAATCAAAATCAGGATTGCGATTCGAGAAAAATTCATGATTGACGCTCCTGCTTGCGTAAAATTTTCAAAATTAATTGGTTAGATGACTGACCAATGTGAGTAGTCTAGTGACACAAATGTGAACGGTGACTTAATAGCTTTTGGCTTGAAGGGGCTGATTGGGGATTTTGGCTTAGTCTTGAGGTTGATTATCCGATAAAATGCCCTGACTGCGGGATTTGCTGCGATATCCCAGATCGACTCGGATTGCGCCCTTCAAACCATGGTTTTTTCCAGCGTTGAGCAAGGGTATTAACTCGAATACAACCCATAAGCAGATAAAAAGCTACCTAATGCAGGAGACGAAGATGGACTGTCCCAAATGTAATGCAAAAATGCAGGAGCTTAAGATCGAGACCTTGTATGGGCAGGTGATTATTGACAAGTGCAATAGCTGCAAAGGCCTCTGGTTCGATAACGGCGAGGCTGAGCAATTAAAAGGTGACTGGATGGCGGATTTTGCCGACAGTGGCGATCCTCAGGTTGGCAAGACTTATAACACTGTACGAGATGTGCAATGCCCGCGCTGTGGTAAACCCATGAAGAAATCAAACGATTCCAAGCAGAAACACCTGCAGTACGAAGCATGCGGGGAACATGGCATATTTATGGATGCTGGTGAGTTTACTGACTATAAACACGAGACGCTGTTGGATATTTTTCGGGACATGGTCGCTGGGTTAAAGCGGCGGCACGCCAAGTAAGTTGGGGTAGAACTTTGCCAGGTTCAGAGCGACGGATCTACCCAGCCTAACGCGCCAGTTTCGCAATCAGAAATGCCATTTGGGATGTGACCAGATGGCATTTTTTTTGGCCGTTGCATCAAGTTGTGGAAATCTTCCGAGGGTTGTCCAGCTCGCACTGGCGTCGTGAAAATCAGAACCGACGGAGCAGTACAGTTTTTTTGAGATAGCGAGTTCAGTCAGTAGTTTTTTTACTTCCGGCTGGATATTGCTATAGCTTGTCTCCAGCGCCTCTCCTCCAGAGACTACAAAAGCATCGATAAGCGTTTCAAGCTTGCGCGCGGTAAAAGGATAACGACCCGGGTGAGCCAGTACCGCGATGCCACCAGCGGCCACTATCGCCTGCACAGCCGCATCCATGGTGCACCAGCTTGGCTCCGCATAGATGTACCCTTTGCGCCCTAAATAGGATTTGAATGCTTTTTGTCGTGTCTTGCATATGTTCTGTAGAACAAGAAAATCCGCCGCATGACTCCTCGTATAAGCAATGCAAGGTAAGTCTTCCAGATATTGCCATAGACCGCCTGTGCCGCGAGCCTGCAGATGGCTGTCCATTTCTTGCATTCGCAATCGCCGGTGTTGCAATTGGGAGGAGAGTAAATGACACAATTCTGGATTAGTAACATCAATACAGAGCCCGACTATGTGAATTTCCCGACCTTCCCATGAGCAGGATATTTCTACGCCAGCGATTAATTTGATGTCATTTATTCCATCTCGATGCAATTCGAATGCCAGGCAGCAGTCATGGTCAGTTATGGCCAGGTGGCTGATCTGGTTTTCACGGGCAAGTTGTAAAAGGAATTCAGGGCTGTGTTTACCGTCTGAATAGTAACTGTGGCAATGCAGGTCCAGATTCATTTACAGCAATACCGGCGCAGTGGTTGGAGCGTGCAAGTCATGAGTGTGTTCAGCGAATAGTCCAGTAGCGTAATAAAGAAGTGGGCCGGAGGGTCTTGGGTATGGTCGCGTGTAATTGTGGCTAGTGTCGATAATTTGCGTACTTTTTTGTAAAAGACCTTCAATAGTAGCACCCCGACTCGAGTACAAAAGTTAAAATGACAGTCAAAAAGCTTTTTTCTGCGACCCCGTGTAAGAACTGCGCAGAGCCTTATAACATATCAGCGATAATACATGACAATTTCAGCGTCTTAGCTTGTTGCAAGGATGAGGTTGCAAGCGTAGCTGCAGGTGTTGACTGCGCACACCACTCACCACCTCGCAATCGGGGCCCTTTTGGTAAAATCCATGGGACACCAGTTGGACCGGGACTTCGACAAGGCTGCATCAACTATCCATTAGGAGAGATTGGGACAAGTGGCCTAAGTCCTGATTGCTGGCATTCTCAGTAACTACCTATACTTGACTAAATTACTTAGGTATTTGATAATCACGCCTGTTTTCAAGAGATTGAACGGGCTTCTCGATGCGCCTCACCACCAAAGGTCGATATGCTGTAACCGCTATGCTGGATCTTGCCCTGCACAAGAATCAGGGTCCGGTCAGCCTCGCTGATATTTCTAATCGGCAAGCAATTTCCCTTTCCTATCTGGAGCAGCTCTTCGCGAAATTGCGCAAAAGTGCATTGGTGAGCAGCGTACGCGGTCCTGGTGGGGGTTACGAACTGGAACGTCAGGCTGACGCAATATTCATCGCTGAGATCATCGATGCAGTAAATGAATCAGTCGATACCACCAAATGTCAGGGTGCTGGTGACTGCCAGGGTGGTGAAATCTGTTTGACTCATTATCTGTGGGAAGACCTCAGCGAACAGATTCATAATTTTCTGGCTGGCATCAGTCTTGAAGATCTGGTGGCGCGCAGTGATGTCAAGTGCATCGCCAATAACCAGGACAGGAAACAAATTATTGTGAGTGAGACTCTGGGTGACAACAAGTTAGTTACCACCAGTCTTTAGCGCTTGAGTGCGAATTTTGGAGTCAAACATGCATCTGCCAATCTATCTTGACTATTCTGCTACCTCTCCGGTCGATCCAAGAGTGGCTCAGAAAATGTCAGAATGCCTGACTCTCGAGGCAAATTTCGGCAATCCGGCGTCTCGTTCGCATCTATTCGGCTGGAAAGCCGAAGAAGCTGTAGAGACAGCCCGTCGCCAAGTAGCAGACTTGGTTAATTGCGATCCAAGAGAAATAGTCTGGACCTCAGGTGCCACCGAAGCGGACAACTTGGCCATCAAAGGCGCAGCCCATTTCTACAGCAAGAAGGGCAAGCATATCATTACTTCAAAAATCGAGCACAAGGCTGTTTTGGATAGCTGCCGCCAATTGGAGCGGGAAGGTTTTGAAGTTACCTTTTTGGAACCGGCTGCAAGCGGGATCATCACACCAGAGCAGGTAGCAGCAGCCATCCGTCCGGACACCATTCTTGTGTCATTGATGCACGTAAACAACGAGATAGGTGTGATCAATGACATCGAAGCGATAGGCAAGGTCACTCGGGAAAAGCAGGTCATCTTCCATGTCGATGCAGCGCAAAGCACTGGCAAGCTCGATATCGATCTGGACAAGATGCAAGTGGACCTGCTGTCGCTCACAGCACACAAGATATATGGCCCTAAGGGCATCGGGGCGCTTTACGTGCGGCGCAAGCCCCGTGTTCGCATAGAGCCGCAAATGCATGGTGGTGGGCACGAACGTGGCATGCGTTCTGGCACGCTGCCAACTCACCAAATCGTTGGCATGGGTGAAGCCTATCGCATCGCGAAGGAAGAAATGCATGCAGAAAACGCTCGCATCCTGGCATTGCGTGACCGGCTATTAAATGGCTTGAAGGATATTGAAGAAGTTTACGTCAATGGTGATCTCGAACACCGAGTCGCTCACAATCTCAATATCAGTTTTAATTTTGTGGAAGGCGAATCTTTGATGATGGCGCTCCGGGACCTGGCTGTTTCATCAGGGTCGGCCTGCACGTCCGCAAGCCTCGAACCGTCTTATGTGCTGCGTGCAATCGGACTGAATGACGAACTTGCACACAGTTCTTTACGAATTTCATTGGGCCGATTCACCAAGGAATCAGATATTGATTATGCGATAGGCAAAATACATGAGGCCGTCGCCAAGTTACGGGAATTGTCACCGTTGTGGGATATGTTCAAGGACGGTGTGGATCTAAAACAGGTTAAATGGGCTGCCCACTAGGCAGGAGAGGAACACATGGCTTATTCAGATAAGGTGTTGGACCATTACGAGAATCCGAGAAACGTCGGCAAACTGGACGACAAGGACATCAATGTTGGCACCGGCATGGTTGGTGCTCCAGCCTGTGGCGATGTGATGCGATTGCAGATAAAAGTGAATGATCAAGGAATTATTGAAGATGCCAAATTCAAGACATATGGCTGTGGTTCTGCCATTGCTTCCAGTTCACTTTTGACAGAATGGGTAAAAGGACGATCACTGGAAGAAGCTACCCAGATCAAGAATATAGACATCGCCCAGGAATTGGGCTTGCCGCCGGTAAAGATTCATTGTTCTGTGCTTGCAGAAGACGCGATCAAGGCTGCGATTGAAGATGTGCGCAGCAAACGTAATATCTAAACGGAACCTAAACTGAAGACAGCAATTCAAGCGGGCCGCTTGCGAGAACTTCTAATCCTTTAATTGAATCGACATGGCAATATTAATTACTGAAACTGCAGCAAAACACGTGCAATCTCAACTCGAGAGCCGCGGCCACGGACTGGGTATTCGAATTGGTGTGACTACTACCGGATGTTCCGGGATGGCTTATGTACTTGAGTTCGTTGACAAGGTAGATGTCGGCGACCAGGTATTTGAGAATCATGGTGTCAAGATTGTAGTGGACCCAAAAAGCCTTACGTATATCGACGGCACGGAAATGGATTTCGTAAAGCAAGGTGTTAATGAAGGGTTTGAATTCAAGAATCCTAACGCAAAGGCCGAATGTGGGTGCGGTGAAAGTTTTAGCATTTAGAGCAGTAACTGTTCATTTGCTAAAATCAGGTCTGGTTGAATTAGTCCGTCAAGATTTCGTTTTCTCCCATCTTTCAGCGAGTTATCTGGCAGATAGCTCAATCAGAACGCAAAGTGCAGCTATTCAACCAAAATTATTTTGAGCTATTCGCAATTCCGGAATCATTTGAAGTGAGTCTGGAATTACTAACCGACAGATATCGAAGCCTGCAGAGTCAGTGGCATCCGGACCGCTTTGCGAGTGCTGAAGAACAAAGAAAACTGCAAGCTGTGCAAATGTCGAGTTGGCTTAATCAGGCTTATGAAGTGCTGAAGACCCCGTTGACCCGTGCAGCGTATCTATTGAAATTGAGAAGCTGCGATATTGAAACTGTGCATCAACAGGATTTGGGTGCAGATTTGCTGATGGAACAATTGCTTCTGCGGGAAGCGCTCGAAGAGTTGCCGACGAATGCAAGCGCTCTGGATACTCTCGAAGCTCTGAAGAAAGAAGTGCGGCAGAAAGTAAAGGAATGTGAGCAATCGTTTTCTGCGCAAATAGAAATAAATGAAATAGCGGCTGCAAAAAAGTCCTTTCATAAACTGCAATTTCTGGTGAAATTGTTAAAAGAAATCGAATTAAAAGAAGAAAGTCGATTGGACTATTAGGGTTTATGGCATTACTCAAAATCGCAGAACCCGGCGGTAAACTGGTACAGGCTGTGCACCATCTTGCTGTGGGCATAGACCTTGGCACGACCAATTCACTTGTCTCAGCAAGTTGTGGCGCAACGGTGGAAACTCTGCCAGATGCAGACGGAGAACATTTATTGCCATCTGTTGTGCAATACCGCGCAGGGCAAGCTCCACTAATAGGCCAGCTGGCGAAAAATGCCGCAATCGCGGATCCAGAGAATACGATTGTCTCCGTCAAGCGATTACTTGGAAAGAGTCTTACTGAAATTGCTGCTTCTCCGCACTACCTCCCCTACAAATTCGACCCAGACAGAGATCCGCGTGCCCCAGCAATACTTACAGTGGCCGGCAACAAAGATCCAGTTCAGATTTCAGCTGACATTCTTGCGGAACTTGCCCGACGTGCTGAGGCTTGTCTGAAAGGCAAGCTGGAAGGTGTGGTAATTACTGTCCCGGCCTACTTCAATGACGCGCAGCGTCAACAAACAAAGGAAGCGGCACAACTTGCAGGTTTGCGCGTATTTCGACTTCTCAATGAGCCAACCGCAGCCGCAGTAGCTTATGGTCTGGACAGCAAAGACGAAGGCAATGTCATAATCTTCGATCTGGGGGGAGGCACGTTTGATGTTTCTTTGCTCAGTCTGCAGCGAGGGGTTTTTCAGGTTCTTGCAACAGGTGGTGATACGAATTTGGGCGGTGATGACTTTGATCGGCTGATAGTCGACTGGATTCGTACACAGCTACCCGAAGTTCAGAAAGTCGACAGGAGTTTGCAAGGGGAATTGCTGAAAATTGCCAACGCGGCCAAGCACGCACTGA
>SXGR01380354.1_pt1 | contig 12374 bp, 9 predicted proteins | sample 3174711 | NCBI WGS metagenome assembly SXGR01 (sample SAMN11356860, study PRJNA531348) | freshwater metagenome | isolation source: freshwater sample F1-60 | place: China: Fuxian Lake, Yuxi | collected 2017-12-25
CTTGTGCGGCTTCGCCGTGGTCGCCGGCGAAGTGAAGGATCTCGCGCACCAGACCGCCAGTGCCACATCGGACATCGAAACGAAGACGGCGGCCATCCGCCGCGATGTCGGCAACGCGGTCTCCGCCATCCAGGCCACCATGGAGATCATCAGCCGCATCGCCGAGTTGCAGACCGCCATCGCCGGCGCCGTCGAAGAACAGAACGCCACGACCAGCGACATCGCGCGGCGCGTGACGGAAACCGCTTCGCGGGCACGCGATATCGCAGAAAACCTCGGAGCCGTCTCCGCAGCCGCGGCAGGCACCGTGAATGGCGCTGCCGACACACGCAAGGCCGCGGAGGAACTCGCGCGCATGGCGGCAGAACTGCAACAGCTTGTCGAACGCTTCCGCATCGATGCGGAAGTGCCGGCTGGCGCGACGAATCAATAGTCCGCGCAAACGCGCGGGCGGTGGGGCCGGGCACCACGCGGGCAGGGTGTCCGGCCCCGCGTTTTGCGTCAGCTCTTGGCCAGTGAAACCAGCACTTGCAGGCGCACGAAGTCCACCCCGTCGATGCATACGCTCAAGCGTTCGCCTTCATCGAAGGTGCGGTTGCCATGTCGGCTCGTGACGCGCATGCGTGGACCCTCCACCTGCTTGCGCCCATCCAGACTGCGTGACGGCAGGAAGAGATGGACGTGATGCTCCGCGAGCAGGAGGTCGAGGCCCCACGGCGAGACGCGCTCGATCATGGTCGTGAACTCCTCGCCCACGTGGCCGTGCATGTACTGGCACACCTTGAGATCGCCGACCGCGGCCTCGACGAGTCCCGCCATATCCGCGGCAGCACTTGCGTGGGACGCGACATCGCAGAGGTTCTGCATCTCCGCATCCTCGAGGAGCTCGAGTTCCGCGTGCGCGTCACGTGACTGCAGTTCGTGCAACCAGCGGTGCACGATGAGGTCCGGGTAGCGCCGGATGGGCGATGTGAAGTGGAGGTAGTGCTGGCGCGCGAGGCCGAAGTGCTTCGCTTCGCCACCGGGCGGGACGAGCTCATACACCGCGCGCTCCATGAGACTCATGATGCGCGCGATGGTGGCCTCCGGGTTCGGACGCCGGCGTGCCTGCAGGATGAGGCGCCCGATGTCGCGCCCGCTCAGGTGTTCGCGTTCCGGCACGCGGATGCCGAATTTCGCAAGTTGCGCGATGGTGGCGGCGAGTTCCTGCGCATCCTTCTCGGGATGGAGGCGATAGATGGTGGGCAACTTGCGTTCGCGAAAGAAATCCCCCACGGCCTGGTTGGCTGCGAGCGCCGTCTCTTCGATGAGCGCCTGCGAGAAGTAGGTCTCCGCGCGATAGATGCGCTCCACCTCGTGGCGCGCGTTGAAGGCAAACTTCCGTTCTCCGGACTGGAGCCGGAGCGAGCCGCGCGCATCACGGAGTTTCTGCTGCTGCTTCGTCCAGACCTCGAACAAACGCAGATCATCGGCGATGTCCGCGAGCGCGCGCGTCGCTTCGTCGTCCACCTTGTCGAGGAGCTTCTGGACGTTCTGATAGGTGCACCGATGCATGCTCCGGATCACGGACTTCGCGATGCGCACAGCGTGGCGCTGCCCGGCGGCATCGAAGGTCATGAAGACGCTGTAGGCGAGTCGTTCCCGGTGCGGCATCAACGAACAGAGTTCGTTCGAAAGCGCTTCCGGAAGCATGGGCACCACTTGATCGGCGAGGTAGACGCTTGTCGCGCGCGTGAGTGCCTCGGCGTCCAGGAATGTTCCAGCCTCGACATAGTGCGACACATCGGCGATGTGCACTCCCACTTCGTGCCCGCCATCATCCGTGCGCTTGATGCTGATGGCGTCATCGAAGTCCTTCGCGTCCGCTCCATCGATGGTGAAGATGCGCTCGCGGCGGAGATCAAGACGTCCCGCGATATCCTCTTCCGAGGGGTCCCGCGGCAGAGCCGCTGCTTCCTTCAGGACACTTTCCGGAAAGACGGTGCGCACACGGAACGTGGCGAGAAGCTCCATCTCCTCGCTCTCCACATCGCCGTAGCAATCAGGCCCTGTCTCCATGGGCCCGAAGCTTGAACCCATGGCGTCGATGAGTTCCCGCGCGAAGCCATCTTCGGGCAGTGCGTCGTCTTCCTCCGACGCGAGTTCCTCGACAGGCGGCGGTGGTGGTGGTGCCTCCTCCGGCGTGCCCCCAAGATGCTTCAGCAAAGCGCCGAAGCTCTTCAGCTCTTTGCGTTCCTTTCGCTCATCCGCCATGACGATCCCTCATGCTGCGTGCATGGTAGCGTCCGCCGTATGCGACAAAGCGCGGGATTTCTGCTGTTGATGCTCTTGATGGCAGGGTGCGGCACGAGCGCAACTGTGGAAGATCGGGACGTTTCCATGCGCGCCCTCGCCGAGAACGCGCTGCAGAAGGACCCGGGCGCCAGTCTCGTGCTGCTGCTGCGCGCTGACGGCGCAACACACGTGGCGGGAGCAGGCGCAGAGATTCACAGTCGTGCTCCAGACGGCGACACACTGTTCGAGATCGGCTCGATCACCAAGGTCTTCACGGCCACCTTGCTGGCCAGCGCTGAACAGCGCGGTGAAGTTGCCACGGATGCGACGCTCGGATCCATCTGGCCGCAAGCGCTCGGAGACTGCGACGCGGGCTCCATCCGGCTCCGCGACCTCGCCCGCCACAAGAGCGGCCTTCCGAGACTGCCCTCCAACTTCAAGCCGCGGAACAGCGCCGATCCTTACGCGGACTATGACGTTCCCATGGCCACGGCAGCGCTCCTCGCATGGAAGCGACCGGCATCCCCCAAGTTCGACTACTCGAACTTCGGGGCTGGCATCCTCGGCGCGGCGCTCGCGCATGTCGCCAGCAAGGATTACGCCACGCTGATGACTGAGCGCATCGCAGAGCCGCTGGGCATGCGCTCGACAAGCGTGGACATTCCGGAGACCTCGCGCGCACGGCTCGCTCAACCGCGCGTGGCGAAGCGGCCCTTTCGCACCTGGAGTTTCCAGTGCCTTGCTGGCGCTGGAGCCTTGAAGTCCACGGCCAACGACCTGCTGCGCTTCCTCGGCGCCCAAGAATCCGGAGCGGCGCCGGAACTCGCACGCGCCTTTGCTTCGCTCAGAAGTTCGTGGACACCAGCGGACGGCCAGCTCCGCATCGGCAGTGGCTGGCTCGCATCCGAGGTCGCTGGCCACGACAGGCCGCTCGTCTGGCACAACGGAGGCACCGGAGGTTCCTCGAGCTTCTGCGGCTTCATTCCCGGGCGCGGGATCGCCGTGGTGGTGCTCGTCAACTGCGCCACCGGCGTGGTGGACGTGGACGCCCTCGGCTCCGCCCTCGCCAAGCTCGCACTCGCGCCGCCCACGCGCTGAGCGCGAGAGCGGCGGCGCTCATTGGGACGTGCGCGTTGTTTCCACGGAACGAACGACACCGAGAGCGTAGGCCAACACGAGCGCGAGGCTCACCATCAGGAACATCTCGCCTCCCGATGTGACACCGCCCGGGATACTGACTCCATCCGCCGTAACGCTCATGCCCTTCGACACCACGCCGAAGTTGTGCGCAAGCGCGCCGCCGAGAAGGATGCCCGCGGTGGTCACTGCCGCATCGCCGTTGCCTTCGCCGCTCATCACGAGCTGACGCACCGGGCAACCACCCGCGAAGGCGCCTGTGAGGCCGAGCAGCGCCAGTGCGAGGAAGTTCCAGATCCAATCACCGTGCGCGATGGGCTGGCCTTCGAGGCTCCAGTTGCCCTTGCCATTCATGAGGGCCACGGCGGCATAGGCCGCGATGAAGATCCCGGCAGAGAGCAGCATGCGTCCGCCACCAGCCCAGACTTGCCTCCCCGCTGCGATGCAGCAGAAACCGCTCCACGAGAGCACGACGCCAGCCACAGCACCGACAGCAAGCGCCAGATAGAAACCGGCGTGAGCAGGCCCCGTCTCCACTCCGAACGCAGGACCCGCAAGGAAACCACCGGCGAGGAAAAGCGTGAGCAACACCGCGAGAGCCACAGGCCCGGCGAGCCCCACTTGCGGCGCCACCACAGCCGTCTTGCCGAGCGTGTATCCACGCTTCTCGAGCATGCGCGCTGCGCCCGTGCCCAGGATGAAGCCCGGCAACGCGAGCCACGCCGTGAGATCGCCGCCGCCGAGCCGCTGCAACATGCGGAAGGGACAGCCAAGGAAGACCAGTGCCGCGCCACCCATGATGAGACCGAGGAAGAACCGCGTGGCCGCATGACTGCCCGAACGCGCTTCATAGCGACGGCTGAAGATGCGCAGAAACAGTGCACCGAACACGAGCCCGATGAGTTCGGGTCGGAAGATCGCAGGCGCTGGCGCGCTGGTGAGCTTCAAGGCTCCCGCAAGATCGCGGAGAAAGCACGCACCGCAAACACCCATGTTGCCGGGGTTGCCGGCCGCCACGAGCACGGCGGACAAAGCGCCGACGACACCAACCGCAAGAACCGCAGGCATGGCCTGCCCGAGAGGGCCTTCACGTCGCAGCATGCGCGGATCCTAAGCCCGGCACTATCATGCGGCCAGTGAGCGACCTCTCCACAACGTTCGCGGATCCCTTCACCTGCCGGTGCCCACCGCAAGGCAGCCCGCACACAGGGCCCCTTGCCGGCGCAACCATCGCCGTGAAGGACAACATCGATGTGGCGGGGCTGGCGACAACGGCGGGCAACCCGCAGTTTGCGGCCCAGCGTGCCCTTCCGCAGGTGAGTGCACCGGTGGTGGAAACACTGATCGCCGCGGGCGCGCTGGTCGTCGGCAAGACGATCATGGATGAGTTCGCCTACGGCGCCGACGGAGTGAACGCGCACTATGGCACGCCCGCGAATCCTGCCGCACCGGGACGCACATGCGGCGGATCAAGCTGCGGCAGCGCTTCGGCCGTCGCGGCTGGTCTTGCCAGCATCGGCCTCGGGACTGACACCGGCGGTTCGACACGCATCCCGCCAGCGGCCACAGGGCTCTTCGGCCTCCGTCCCACGCACGGGCGGGTCAGCGCCGCCGGAGTTGTCCCGCTCGCGCCGAGTTTCGACACAGTGGGCTGGATGACCCGTGATGCCGCGCTGCTCGAACGTGTGACACACGTCCTGCTGCCCTCCGCCACGCGCGCGACGAAACCGCTCGTGCTCGTTCACGCGTTCTTTGATGCCGCTGACATGGATCTCGCTGGTGGAGCAGAAGCGGCGGCAAGGAAGCTCGGCGCCGTTGATCAGGTGCAACTCGATTGCTCGCTGAGCGCATTGATGGAGCTCTATGTCGGGCTCACGCGCGCCGAGATCCGCACGGCCTTCGCGTGGATGAGCACGAATCCCATTCCTCTCGGTCTGCCCGTCGCGCCGCGTTTCGAAGCCGCCTTCGCCGCAGCAGGACGTGACCTCTCTGCACTGCTCCAAGAGCGCGCGCGACTGCGCGAGCGCATGCAGGCCCTCCTCTCCACGTGCATGCTCGTCTTTCCAACACTCGCCACACGCACGCCGCGCATTGACGCAAGCAGCACCAAGCGCGATCAAGCCCGAGGTCGCATCCTGCCGGCCACCGTGCTCGCACCGCTCATCGGTGCACCGGAAATCACGCTGCCCGTCGGCCGCGTTGACAGCGGCGGCGACACCTTCCCTGCGGCGCTATCCATCCTCGGCGCGCCCGATGATGAGTGGGCGCTTTGCGCGCTGGCCCGCAAGTTCGCAGACGCACACTGCTAACATCCGCTCGTCATGAGCGAGAAACTGCGCCTCACCACACTCAGTCCCGGCGGCGGATGAGCATGCAAGATCGGCCCGGCCGATCTGGCGCAGGTTCTGCGCCACTTGCCTCCTGTCGTGGACAAGAATGTCATCGTCGGCATCGAGCACGGCGATGATGCGGCGGTCTATCGACTCCCCTCCGGCGAGCAACTCGTCGCCACTCTCGACTTCTTCACGCCCGTCGTGGATGACGCAAGGGACTTCGGCCGCATCGCCGCGGCCAACTCGCTCTCCGATGTCTATGCCATGGGCGGGCGGCCCTTGTTCGCGCTCAGCATCGTGTGCTGGCCGGTGAAGCTTGGCATGGAGCAACTGGGTGAGGTGATGGCGGGTGGATCAGCCGTGGCTGCCGCTGCGGGCATTCCCATCCTCGGCGGTCACTCCGTGGACGACACCGTGCCGAAGTATGGGCTTGTGGCCATCGGCCTCGTGGAGCCCGGGAAGCTCACGGCCAACAAGGGCGCCGTGCCTGGCGACCGGCTGTATCTCACCAAGCCACTCGGTTCGGGGGCCCTGACCGGTGCCATCAAGAAGGGACTCCTCGACGACGCCGGTGTGCGTGAAGTCACAGACGTGATGGCGACCCTCAACGACAAGGCCGCGCGCGCGATGAACGCTGCTGGTGTGAAGGCTGCGACGGATGTCACGGGCTTCGGTCTGCTCGGGCACCTGCAGAAAATGATGCTTGCGAGCGGCACGGAAGCCCATGTGCGCGTCCGCGACTTGCCGGTCATCGAAGCCGCACGGGCGCTCTACTCCTCCGGTGCTGTGCCCGGAGGAACGAAGCGCAATCTCAGCCACTTCGGCGCTTCCGCGGTTTTCGAGGCGGGCGTGCCAGCCGGCTCAGACCTTCTGGCAGCCGATGCACAAACCAGCGGTGGCATTCTTGCCTGCGTGCCCGCCGCAGGTGTCGCAGCCTTCGAAGCCTCACTCCGCGAGAGCGGCACACTCGTGGCCTGCATCGGCGAAGTGCGTGCCGGAATCGCAGGGCGCTGCGTCTTCGCCTGACGCTCTTCAGAAGCAAAGCAGGCGCTTGATCTCGTCCGGCGCCATGGGCACGCCGAGCGCGATGCCCACGGACTCGAGCCCCTCGAAGCGCCGCGTCACGAGTTCATCCGGACGCACCGCTCCACTCGCGAGTGCAAACAGCGCGCGCTCGTAGATCAGCGGGCGACCAGCATGGCCCAGAGCTCCCGACGCACCATTCGGCAGCAGCAGCACCGGTTCGAGCCAGTGCAGCGCATTGAGCGCGCTGAGCGGAGTACCGCCATGACCGTGCGCATAAAGCAGCACGGTGCCCTGGCGGCGCAGAGCCCCCGGGAGTTCCGTGAACACCTGTCCCACGCCACTGGCTTCAATGACGAGTTCCGCACCTTGCCCGCCAGTGGCTTCGCGCACCAAGGCATCGAACGGAGCGCGACGCGCATCGAGGGCCTCCGCCCCATGGCGTTCCACCAGCGCGCGCTTCACCGGCGAAGGGTCACTCACGAGGATGCGCCCGCGGAAACCGAGCATGTTCCTCAACGCCTGCACGAAGAGCTGGCCAGCCGGTCCCGCGCCCGCCATCGCGATGGTCAGGATGGACGCATCCTTCGAGCGTGCCGCGAGCTGGAACCGGGCGTGAGTTGCCGCTTGCAGAACGTCGAGCGCATGCAACACACAGGCGAGCGGTTCGGCGAACGCCGCAGAGCCGAGGTCCAAGCCTGCGGGCACGGCAAGCACGTTGGCGGCAGGCAGGGCGAGCCGTTCCGCCATCCCGCCCGGAAGTCCGCTGATGCCATGCTCGGCGTAGTGCGCGCAGTGGTGCGAGTGCCCGGTCGCGCAGTAGATGCACACGGGTTCGTTCCGACGCGAGCGGCAGTTGAGGCCCTGATCCACCACGACACGCGTTCCTGCGGCAAGCATCGAACCGTCAAGCACCTCGGCCACGATCTCGTGACCGAGAATCTGCGGGTGCGTGGCGAGTGGCAGCGCGCGCCCATCTGCACCGATGTTGTAGTTGCCTTCGCCGCTGAAGATGTGGAGGTCCGTGCCACACACACCCACGATCAATGGCCGCAAGAGCACGTCGCCTTCGGAACGCACAGGATCGGGGACAGCGCTGAGCGCAATCACCCGCGGAGCTGTGAGAAGCGCAGCGCGCATCGGATTCAGCGCGGAATGGAATCGGTTTCGTCCACGAGCTTCCGCACCCAGATATTGCGGAAAGCCACGGGATTGCCGTGATCCTGAAGACGCAGTGGCGCGGCCCCATGTGCTGCGTAGCGCGGGAGCGCCCGGTGCGCCGTCGCCCCGAAGAACTCGCGGTTGTTCTGCACGATGAGACCGTTGTGCAGCACCGTCACGCGCGCCGCCGAATCCAGCGAGCCCTCCTTCTTGAAGCGCGGCGCCCGGAAGGTGATGTCGTAGCTGTTCCAGCAACCCATGGGCGCCGTGGCATTCACGAGCGGAGGCCACTGTCCGTACAGCGCCGCGGCCTGACCGTCCGCATAGGTGACGCTGCCTTCGCTTTCGAGAATCTGCACCTCGTAGCGCTCCATGAGGAACACACCGCTGTTGCCGCGAGCCTGTCCTTCCTTCTTGTCTTCGGATGGGGCGCGCCACTCGAGATGCAACTGCAGGTCCAGAAACTGCTCCGCAGTGGAGATGTCTCCGCCGCCGGCAAGCGCCAACCCGTCCTCCACCTTCCAGCGCGCAGCACTCTGGCCGCTGCGCCAAGAGTCGAGGTTCGTGCCATCGAACAGCAGGATGGAATCCATCGGCGCGGGCGCTCTCACACATTCCGCCACCACTTTGGGCGGCCGCATGCGCACTCGATCATGCACACGCCAGGGAAGCTCCGTGCCGTCGAAACGCACGAGCTTGGGAGTGTCGTCATAGCCTGGCTGCTCAGCTTGAGCCGCGAGCAACGTCGCCAATCCGCTCAACACGATCATCCAACGCAGCATGAAGTGTCTCCGCGCGCAGCCTACCAGCGCTGAAAACGGAGAAAGCCCGCAGCGGAACATGCTCCGCGCGGGCTCTCTCGGCACTTCACACGCGTGAAGTGTCAGATGCCGCCGCCACCATCCGTGCGCAGCTCACCACGCTTGCGTGCTGGAGCTTCACCACCGGCGGGAGCTGGCGGAGCCGGAGCTTTCGGCGCGTCGAACGTGATCTTGCAGCCCTCCGGGATCTCGAAGCGCACCTTCGCACCCTGCGTCACGATGTTCGGCATATTGCCGTCTTCATCGGGCTGCATGTCCGTGCCCTTCACTTCGAGGCTCACGGTGTAGTCATCGATCTTCTTGCAGTTCACCACTTCGACGATCTTGCCGGGCAACGTGATGGTCATGCTGCGCTTCATGTCCGCTGCGCCCTGGCCCATTCCGCCGGGACCACCCTGACCACCTTGCCCACCACCGCGACCTCCACGGCCGCCACCAGCATTGCCTTGGCCACCGCGGTTCTGGCGCGGCGCAAGGAGGATGGCCTCGCCAATGGCAGGCGTGTCGGTAGTCACGAACTGCGTCACGAACGGGGCAGAGGTGTCCTGACCTCCACGACCGCCCATCATGCGACCGCCCATACGAGCGCCGCGACCACCACCCTGACCACCTTGCCCACCCTGTCCGCCTTCGCCCGCCGCTGCGCGCGCGGCTTCCGCCTCGGCGCGCTGTGCTTCGCGCTTGGTGCGGTCGGCAGCCAAGACCTTGTTCACGTCAGCGAAGGTGCCTTCGAGCTTCACGCCCTTCCAGCCATCCTTCTCGAAGGCCTCGGACTTGGTGACTTCAAAGCCGCGGCTCTTCAGTTCGGCCGTGGCCTTTTCCACCTCGAAAGCGCCGGTGAACGTCGCAAGTTGCGCATCCACCTGGGCTTGATCCGGGCCTTCGCGGCCGGATTCTTCAGCGCGAGCGCGCATCTCTTCGACACGGCCCTTGGCCTGTTCAATGGCCTCGAGCTTGTACGAGAGTTCGAGGCTCACGGTGCCCGAACCATCCGCCTTCACGACGGTCTTCGAATCCGCCTTCACGCAGGCAACTGCGAGGAGGGCAACGGCCACGAGGCCAAGGGTCAAGCGCGACATGGAAATCCTCCGGGTGCGGGGTTGGGTGCAGCCGAGGCAGGGGCCCCGGCAGGTTGTGCACTCTATACGCCTCAGAGTGCGGGAGGTTTCGTCAGATAACGGCGCTGAAGGAAGGGTCCATCAATCCAAGCAGGGCTTCGGGCGCATCCGCCTGCACCCAGTGCCCGGCGCCCGCAAGTTCATGGGAGATCAAGACCTGCTCCGCATGTGCCTTCGCGACCACGCTGCGGGCAGAGTCCGGGAAATGCTGAGAGTGCTCGCCCATCACGAGGTGCACCTGTGCGCGGCCCTTGGCTCCACGCAGAGCCCGCCAGCCATCAAAGTCCCAGTAGCTGTCGAGGAGTTCCCGCAGGCGCGGCAGCGGAAACGGAAAGGCGAACCCTGCCTCCACACGCTGCAGCGAAGTCGCCAACCAGCGGGCCACCGGTTCTTCAACACCACGCGCCATGAGTTCGCCAGCTGCAAGTCCACGGCTGCTGAGTGGCTGCGGGAGGGATGCAATAGCTGCCAGCATTCGAGCCGCCGGTTGCTGGTCACGTGCAGAACCGCGCGGCGGGCCAAGCTCGGGATTGGAGTCCATGAGCCAGACCTCGCGCGGCAGGATGATTCCCCTCGCCAGCGCGGCCAAGGCCACCTTGCCTCCGAAGCTGTGGCCGATGAGGAGCTCCGGCCCGACACCCCGTTGCGCTGCAAGTTCCCCGAGATCGCCCGCCACCGCGTCGAGGCTGTCCGGCGGCGGCGCCGCAAGCGAGCGACCATGGTGACGGAGGTCCACCAGCACGAAACGCCACTCCGGCCAGCGCAGCACGGCGGAGCGCGCGAAGGACCACCAGTTCCGCCCTGCGCCAAAGATGCCGTGCAGCACCCACGCTTCGCGGCGAGCTGCCGCTCCGGAGACGACTTCAGTGCTCGGCACAAAGGCCATGGAGCAATTTAGCAAGCGGTGCTGCGGCGCCGTGGTTGCGGCCGGTGTGTTCTGACCTGCGCCGTCCTTGAGGTCCCGCAGCGCGCTCTGCCGCGAATGGCTGCACCGGCGCTCGCTGGCGGCCACAGCGCGGGCCCCGTGACACTGGCCGTTCCTCTGGCACAATCGCCCCGCCGTGAACAACCGCGACACTCTGGTCCTTCTGTTCACTCTCGGCGCCGCCGCTCTGGCCGCGGTCGGGTTGCTGCGTCTCGCGCGCACCGCTGGATTCCAAGCGCGGGGGTTCTTTCTCGTCGCGGGGGTGGTGACGGGCTGGATCGCCACACAACGCCCGGCGCTGCTCCCGGGAATCGGGCAGCTCGTGCACCCGGACACAGCCTCGCTGTTGCTCGCTGCCATGGCGCTCTTCGCCGCAGGTATTGCCGCACCGAAGCTCGCATCGTGGCCGCGTGGCCTCGCCCTCGCGGCGCTGCTCGCGGCCATTCCCGCTGCGTTGGGCTTCGCGGCCGCGCGCATCTTCGGCGCATCTCATGAAACCTCACTCCTCTTCGGCGCCGGAGCGGGCCTGCTGGGCGGAGGCTGCGTGCTCGATTCGGTCGCCAGCGGCGGCAAGGCGACCGAAGCTGGCAGCCCGGGGATTCACGCGGCACTGCTGGCCGTTCCGTTGGCAGCCGCATTCGCGTCACTCGCCTCCGTCGAACATGCCTGGCGCGCCTTCAACGGCTGGCGCGAGTTGGGTGAAGCCTCGCTCAGCCTCGCCGGTGCCACAGTGCTCGGTGTCGGTTGGGGCATCCTCGTCGCGCGCCTCCTGCCCTCGGTTTCTGCATCGAATCCCATGTGGCGCACCCTGCTGCTCTTCGCCGGCGCAGCGCTGCTGCTGGCCGTGGCGCTCCTTCTCAACGCGGCCCCTCTCATGGCTCTGGTCGTGGCGGGCGTGGTCGCAGGACAGTGCCTTGCACCCGCCGAGTCCGCACTGCGCGCGACGGCACGCCGCATGGCACGCTGCGGAGAACTCGCCGCAGCCGTTCTCCTCGGACTCCTCATCGGAGGCTGGCTGACGGTGCGCATCTCCGCCGTCCTGTTGCCCGGGCTCGGTCTCGCACTGGCCGTCATCTTCGTGGCGCGGCCTGCCGCCTGGCTGCTGGCCAGCGGAACCCGCCGTCCCTGGTTCCAAGCCGCCCTCGCTGCGCCGCACGGCGCACTGCTCGCCGTCCTCACCGGTCTTGCCGCGCTCGCGCCACTGGGCGCGCTGCCCCTCGGGCGCGGTCCGGGCTCGCTGCTCGACATCCTGCTCGTGGCCATGGCGGCGGACCTCCTGCTGCAGGATGTTCTCGACCTCGTGCGCCGACGCGGCAGTGCCCCGCGCCCTGCGGAAGTGGACGTGAGCATCAGCTCCGATGCTCAGCTCGCAGGCATCCTTGTGGAAGCCGTGGTGTGTGAAGGCTCCGTTCTCGCCGGCCGGCGGCTCCTCGAAATCAGCATGCCTGAGGGCGCCTCGGTCATCCTCATCGTGCGCGGAACGGAAGTGATGCCCGCGCGCGGCTGGTCGCAACTCGAAGCCGGCGATGTGCTCCACCTTCTCGGCGATGAAGCCTCCGTCACCAGCGTGCAACGCATGGCC
>SXGR01450086.1_pt1 | contig 12370 bp, 5 predicted proteins | sample 3174711 | NCBI WGS metagenome assembly SXGR01 (sample SAMN11356860, study PRJNA531348) | freshwater metagenome | isolation source: freshwater sample F1-60 | place: China: Fuxian Lake, Yuxi | collected 2017-12-25
TCAAGCCCGCCTGCGCGGCTGCGGACAGTTCTGGGGACAGCCGGGCCTGCCGCCTCTGCTTCGACTCTGCGTCGCGGTCAAAAACAAGGACGCGCACCTTCTCTGGAACTGACTTCCACCAACAACTTCGGGATGCACGGTTCAAAATCCCCAGTCAGGTCTGGACCTTGGAGGTAGTGGATGTAGTCCCCAGTGTTCCAAGAATTCGAACCACCACCGACAATCTCCAGTTCCGTTTCCGTGGCTCCCGAAGAAAGTGCGACTGCCTGCCCCACCCGATACGGGTCGTCACCCGGTGTACGGACAGTCGGGTCACCACTCTGGAAATAACCCATGTCGACCGACCGCCAGTTCGAGACCCGCCCACCGGCCGTGGAACCCTCTCGAATGGGATTCCCCGTCGTGTCGACCACCCCGGTCACGGTCACCGAGAAGGTTTCGGAGGTGAGACCGGCAACATCCAGATACACTGTGTCACCACCGATTCCGGGTCGGACCCCAGTCACAACGCCCTCACTAAGAGTGTAGTTGGAGGGTTTGAGCGAAGTGCTCGAACGGACAGGCTCCGAATATTTTACCCCGACGGTCTTGCGATCAATTGTCCCCACGGAGAGCAGGCGGGGCGGTGAGATGTCATCGACAATCGGCTCTCCGTAAGCCGAGAACTGAACCAACGCCAAGCTGGGTCTTCCGGTTTCAAGGTTGGCTGCCGAAGCATAGGTCCCCACCAATAGCTTGGCCGGCCATTGCTGGTAGCGCTGGCCCACCATGGACCAGGTCTTACCGTCGATTCCCACGTACGCCGCAAACCAATCACCGACGCGCCGGAGACGGATCCACTGGTTGGGAAGGGTCTGTTCAACCCCCATGCCTCCGGGAACCCAGCCAAGAATACGCCCGAAGACCGTATAGTCCTGGCCCCCGAGAGCCCTGCCGGCAACCGTGATTCCCGAGGAGTGGTTTGCCACCTTGATTCCAAAGGACGCGCTCAGCGCATTGGTTCCAACGCGGGCTTGAAGACCTCCACCGGCCCAATAGTCCGGTCCTCCAGCGTTGGGGGAACTGTTGATGTTCCGGATCCGGGCCACCCGGTCGAAATCGCCGGTGATTTCCTCGTAGGCGAACTGCAAAACATCCCCAGGTTGATTCGGATCGGAGGACTTGGGCCAAGGAATCAAACCCGGACCCGCGACGGCGAAATCTCCGGGATCCGTCGCAGCCACCCACCCCTCCGGAACAGCGGTGGACAGGGGGGCTTCGGGGAGGATCGTGACGGACCTGAGCTGGGAAGCCGAACTCGATGCCAGATCGGCGGGGTCAAAGAACCATCCAATCCGGTTCCCCGTCAGCACCACGCTGCCGTTGCTCGGGGCCGGATCTCCGACCTGCGAGACGGTCGCCCCAGCATGGTCGTCCCCCTCCCCGCTGCGATGCACCAATTCGAGGTAATACTTTTTTCCTGCGACCAACGATACCCGACCACCGACCCCAGTCGGCCAGCCTGTTTGGGGGTATTGATCAGACCGATTTGCCCGAGAGCCGGTGACCCCGCGGAGGGGATCGAGCTCGACCCCACCCTCCCAGATCCCTCGCGGACCACCCACCGGCTCCTCAGCGATTCGAAACCGGCTTCGGACGCTCGAATCGGTTCCCAGATACAACTCGCCCCGACCATCCGATGCCATATGGAAGACATAGTCTCCCGTGGCCTCAGGAATGAAGACCGCCTTGATCTGACCCACGAAATGATCTGCGGGCGTGGGTCCGGAGGCGAATTGGTCCAACATCTTCGTCTCGTCAGGATCTCCAAAGTCGCCTGAGGCCGACGGCAACTGGGACCGGTTTTTCCAGCGGTTGTAGAGTGCGCGGCCTGGTTGAAATCGAAATGACCGGAAAACCCCGACAAATGGAATGCTTCTGCCCGCCAGGTCGGTGACTCCGGTTATGGTCACTGGATAGGTCGCCCCTTCGGCCTGGGGAGAGGTGGTGAAGCGAAACTTCCGATCCCCCAAACGGATGCCATGGCTAAGCGTCAAACCTTCCACTTTGTAAGCCCCGGTGCCCAACGCCGAATCGGATACCGGTTTTGAGTACACGATCGTGATCGAGTCAAAGGTATCTGAACCTGTCATGCGTAGGACGGTCGGCCAGGTGCCGAAGTCCAGGGAGCTCACGACAGCCGTCTCACTGCGAACGCTGGCCCCAGCCACCGAGGCCACGACGTGATATCGGGAACCGTTTTCAGTGTTCTGAGTCAGGATCAGGACTGGATCGTTTGCATTCAGGATCGGCAGGTCATTCCTGTACCACTGATATGCGATTGTCCCGGCGCCGTAGTCCCCCTCGTACGGCGACGCGCCCGAGGCGGTGACCGAAAGACGGGCTATTCCATAAAGGTCGGTCGTCCCTCCGACGGGTTGTTGCGACACCGTCACGGCGGCCGACCCACTGGTCTCCACGGGTCCCGAAAGGACAGCACCCCGAAGCGGCGGTAGTTCCTGGGCTGAAGTGCCATCTCCTTCCTCACGAATCGCCACCTGAGCCCAATCGGCACCGACACCTGCCTTCACGACAAAGGTCAGCCCATATTTCTGACCCGCGACCATCGATAGGGCGGCGCTTGTCGATTCAGGGGTCACCCCTTCGACCACATCCCGGAATCCACCACAACACCCGGTCTCCCGGGCAACTGCAGTCGCCGACGCAGGTTCCGGCGGCGTCGGGCCGCTCGGATTGAAGTAAAGGGCGCTTTGACGGTCCGACCGGACGAAGAAGCGGTATCGGGTCGTCTTCGGTGCCGTGAAGACCCCCTTCACCCGCATCAGATACTGGTCGCCGAAGGTGTTCCCGAAACCACTGGTCTCACCGAAGCTCAACCCATTCAGGTAACGGACCTCATCCGGGGGCTGATTCTGGTACCTGGAACTGGAGAGAGCCTCGCTGAGGCTCTGGTCTCCCATTCCGGACCAAATCTCACCCCGCAAGAAGGCGACCCCATCGACAAGCCCTCGGGTGCGGACTGTCAACGCACTCTCGGCTCCGACCAGATTCCCGATGTTCCTGGCCCGGACCCCATACACGTAGTTCCTATCTGGCAGGACCTTTCGGTCGGTGAAGACGGTGGTGCCCAGGCGAGAGGCGATGGGAACCCCATCGCGAAGAACCTCGTAGACAAGCGACGCCCCCGGTTGTCCTGGAACCACCGCGGCATCCCATGTCAGAACCACCCGCTCAGTTCCCACCTCCGTCGTCCGCAGGTTTCCCACGGGCCCCGCGGCTGGCGGTATCGGCTGAGCGGTGGTGAGAAGCCTCAGATTGTCGATGTGAACCGCCTCATTGGCCGCACCCGTGCGGCTGGAAAGGAGCAGGCGACTCGGGCTCGGGAAATACGGCAACGGGAGGTTGTTGATGAGGGTCGCTCCCTTCCAGGTCAGGGTCAGTCGTCCCTCCGGAGTGACCAGGCAGGTGAAGGGCTGCCACGCCAGTCCGCTCCAGGCCCCGACCTGATACGGATCGCCTCCTCCATTCCAGTACGCGGCGTCGAGAGGACCGGTCTGGATGCTGGTCGGGTCATCCGCGGTACCGTTCAGGGTTGGCATCGCCACCTTCTTCACGGTCGCATTATCCACCCTGACGATCAGCCCCTGGATGTCCGTGGCGTCGTTGGGATCCTCTGGGAATGTGTTACCCGTCCATGTGTCGAACAGGATGGACACTCCGGTCCGCACACCCGCTTCCGGATATCCTCCAGCGAATCGGGCCTTGTCCTCCGGGTTCTCCAATACCGGGTCCCCCTCTCGCACGAAACTGAAGCCGAACCCATCGGCAGAGATACCCCCACTGCTCGGGTTGCCAACACGGAGGCTTGCATTGATCGAGAATCCCGTGATGGCCGCCCCGGGATCGATGTTGGGCAGCACGAAGACCGTGTGTTGAAACGGGGCAGCATGACTCAGTGCAAGGAATCCCCCGGATTGCCCTCCGGCAGCAAACCAGGGACGCGGATTTGAGCCAGCCACCTGCACCCCTGGAATTGCCGCTGGGTCCGAGTCAAAGTTGAGCTCGAGGCTCCCGGCAACTCCGTGAACTGCCCCAAGGATTCCAAGTCCGAGGCGCAGAATCCCGACGACAACGTTGCCCCACCCGGCAGCGACGGAGCAACGGATCACGGTTTCCCCTCCTGGGAAAACAAACTCTCCTCCATCGAAAAACCGATCCAGTGCCCCCAAAGGGCTGCTCGAGACGGGAATCCATGCCGCACGTTCAGATGCGCAATCCTCGTGTCAGCTTTGGAATTCCCAAGGCGTGACCGTAAAAGGGACAGGGTTCGGCACCTCACTCGAACTCCATTCGGATCGGGTTTCATCGGCATCTTCGGGAATTTCTTGAGGAAAAGGCTCTGAGTGTTCCCACATCCAGCAGCAGAGTCCAAAGAGGATTCGCTCCGTCAGGACCTCTCGCCCCAAGATCAGGAACCCGTCAACCGAGCCTCAAGGAGCCTGAGATCCGAGAGGAAGGTGTCGGCATCCGGATACCGATCAGAATCACGGATCTGACACGCCCGGTTCAGGATCCGCATGAACTCCTCCCGGAGAGAGGATGGGGAATTCTTGAAGACGGCCGGGGGAATCTCCGGGAACCGCGTCACGGGCAGCGCCGCAAATGCGACGTAGAGCAGTTTTCCGAGGCTGTAAATGTCTCCCGCCGGGGTGCCGTGACCCTCCATCGGGATGTATCCCTGCGTCCCTACCATCGTCACCTCCTGACCCGGGGCTGCGATTTCAGTCACCAGGCCGATGTCGGCCAGCTTCGGACGGTCATCGACGAAGATCACATTGGCCGTCTTGAGATCCCGATGGATCAACCCGTGCCGATGGAGATGGGAAAGAGCCTCGGCCAGCGCGATGCCGTGCCGGACGATGCGGTCGAGTGGAATCGACCCATGCCGCGTGATATCCGCCACGAGGCTTCTCGACTGATAGGACTCCGGGACAATGCGTTGACCAGTCGCCACATCATCCCCCGCCTCCATGATGTAGTAGAAGAAACCATCCGGGTCGTTTCGCCCCACGTGCAGGATGTGGACCAGACCCGGGTGGGACCGGGAGATCGGGGTGAACTTCTGCAGTCCACGGAACTCCCGATCGAAGGGGCCGGCATCCGAAAAGGCAGACCTCCGGATGATTTTGACCGCCTTGAAGTTCCCGATGATATCCCGCGCCAGCCAAACCTCGCCATACGCGCCACTCCCGATCCGTCGGAGCATCTCGTGGTCGGGCACCGCCGGGATCGCGCCGCCCCTTTCGGGAGTCCACGTTTCCTCGGAGGCCTCCACCACCCTCTCTCTGGAGCGGTTTGTACCCAAAGAGGCCCCTCCACCTACAACCGTCGCGGCGCCTGCATCCCAGGCCGGAGACTGAAGTCCGTTTTCCAAGGCGGTCGGGGTTCTTGGCCCATTCGGCGGCAGCATTGCGGTTGTGGGCAGCAAGGAACCCGATGAGTTCCCCATGGAGAAACGCGATGAACGACCGACCGAAACCGTCCGGTGAAACCGGACCGCGAGCGACCAGGCCATGGCCATCGGGACCTGTCCTCCACTGAGCACAAGCCAGGGGAACCAGACGTCAGACGCGCCGGGCAAGACCATGCCAACCAGCCCCAGCACAAGTGAAAGGACGATCCCGACGACAGTGACACCCGGGACCTCCAGAAGCGTCAGGACAAAGCCGAGAACGAAACCCAGGATTCCCAGGACGGTCACCTCAAGCCAGAGGTTGAGGCGCCGCAGAGACTCCCCGTTGACCAGATTCTGGTAACTCGTCGCGATGACCTCCACCCCGTTGATCTGCGCCGTGCGCCAGCGGGAATAAGGCGAGGCAAACTCATCCCTTGCCGGTGGCATCGTGGCCGCTTCGCCCACAAAGATGACCTTGTTCGAGAGCGCCGCATCCGGGATTTCCTGAGGCGACAGGGCGGACAGATAGCTATACGTCGGAACGGTTCCTGGCGGGCCGTAGTAGTTGAGCCAGTCCGATTCTCGCCGGCGCATCGGCTTTCCATGCACCAAAACGGCCAGCGCCTCGACCAAGGGGGGCACATCCTGGAAACCCTGGGCCGGCCGGCGAATGACATCTGAACCAGATGAGATCTCGACAAGGCCCCACCGGCCTGGAGACCGAAACAAGGGACTCGGAGCCTCCACTCCATCGGGCCGCAATTTGGCACCCAGGAAGACACGACCATTTCGGACCATGGCCTCCCGAAGATCGCGATCGACGGGGTTTTCAACGAACCCCGGGGCGGCAACAGCCTGGGCGCTCGGTGAATCGAAGAGAATGTCAAAGGCCACCGCTCGGGCACCCGCCCGGGTCAATCGCTCCAGAAGCCGGGAATGGATCCGCCGATCCCAAGGACGACTCGGTTCCGGGGAGAGTTCGCGATGGGACCGGTCGTCCATGGCCACAATCGCGATTCCTTCAGGAGCACGGACACCGTGCAGCAGGAATCCCAAGTCGTAGCTCAACGGATCCAGGATTCCGGAACCGAGCAACAGCATCCCCACGAAAGCCACCAGGATGCCGCCTCGGATGGCGGCCGCTCGCTCGTCACCCCCCCATGACTTGATCCGCTCAGCGAAGGTGCTCCGAACCGGCGCGACCGTAGTCACACCATCGTCGACAACGATCTTCCGCACCTTCTCATTCCCTGTGGGGGGAATCATTGATCGACGGCTCCGGCTTGAAACCTCACCGATCTCAAGCGGTTCATCGATTCCCTCGATCCGGTAGACACCATGATGGATCCACGACAATTCCGAGCCTTTGCCACCAGACAGCGACCGCATGGCTTGGCGGGCACTCTCGAGTGCGAATCGGGTCAGCAGGATGTTCCCGGGCCCGGCGATGGAGAGGACCGCCTGACAGATGTCGACTTGAATCCCATTGAACCCGCGGGGCCGATCGCCTTCCTCGACGACCTCCACCAACACCTCTCCCACATGTACTGCAATACGCTGCTCCAAGAGCTGTCGTATCTTGCGTCCCAACAGGGTCACCCTCTCCTGGATCTCCAGCGCAAAGCGGACCGCATCGGAGGGCTTCTCGAACACCAGGAAGAAGGCGCCATTGCCTGAGCTCACCTCCAACCCACCGGGGAACCCGCTGAGAACGTCCCGCATTTCCTGCGCGTGCAACTCCAGCAGCCGTATTGCCTGGGCATCACCCGCCTGCTGCTTCAGTCGCGCGACACCAAGGAGTTCAGTACAGACCACAGCCAGAAGACTTGTCCTAAGCCTCTTTTGGAAGTCGGCCAGCTGCGCTAGTTCTTCCTTGGCAGGGCGAAACATTGTAGAAGCACTTCCTTGCGAGCCTATGCCGGCGAAGTGAGCCTCTGCAACCTTCCCGCACCCTTGGAAGCCTCCAGAACCACAATTGCTCGTGCCGTCCTTCGCGCCCTCAACCCACCTCCCTTCGCGATGTCTGGCGATTTTCCAGTCCCCTGCCTTGAAGGCCCAAGCGGGTGCGGTATCTGTCGGGGGTGAGCCACACTCCCCTTCCACCCGACCCCCGGAGGTCCCCGGTGTGGAAGGTCCTGATCGTCCTCACACTGGCGTTCGGATTCAGGATTGGCCCGGCCTCCGCTGCGGCACCCGTCGACGAAGCCCAGACCCAGCTTCGGACCGGTCGCTACGAGGACGCCATTGCCACTGCCAGACAGGCCCTGGCCTCGGACTCCCCCGGTGAAGCGTGGCATCGGGTGCTGCTCGAGGGGCTGCTCACGACCGGACACTACCCTGACGCCCTCGCCGCCTGGACCAATGCCGTCGCTCAGGAGGGGCGGAGCGTCCGACTGCGCTGGCTGGGACGTCAGGTCTTGCTCGCCAACGGCGACACCGAAGGCGCCGCGGCGCAGCTCAACACCATCGCCCAGCTGGTCGGCAACCGCGCCGGCAACTACCGCGACATCCCCAGCCTCGTCGTCTACGGCCAGGCCGCCCTCGCCTCCGGGGCCGATCCAAAGATCGTTCTCGACCGTGTCTTCGACATCGCCCGCAAGGCGGCCCCCAACGAGCGCGAGGTGATCCTCGCCAGCGGCAACCTGGCCCTCGAGAAGCATGACTTCGCCCTGGCCGCCCGACGCTTCGACGAGGGTCTGAAGCAGTCCACCAATGATCCCGATCTGCACTTCGGACGGGCCCGGGCCTTCGCCGGCAGCCAGCGGGACCAGGCCGCGCAGTCGCTCGAGGCCGCACTGAAGATCAATCCGCAACATGTCCCCAGCCTGCTGCTGATGGCCGACCAGCGGATCGATGCCGAGGACTACGACGGCGCCGAGGAACTCCTCAAGGCCGTCTCCAAGACCAACCCGAACCATCCGGAAGCCGCGGCCTACGTCGCCATGATCGCCCACCTGCGGAACCAGCCCGCCGCGGAGGCCGAAGCCCGGTCGAGGGCCCTGCGGTTCTGGACCAACAACCCCAAGGTGCCCCATCTCATCGGCGCCAAGCTCTCCCAGAAGTACCGCTTCACCGAGGGCGCCGCCCTGCAGCGCGAGGCGTTGCGGTTCGATCCGGAATACCTGCCCGCCAAGGCCCAGCTCGCCAACGATCTGCTGCGGCTGGGCGACGAAGACGAAGGCTGGCGCCTCGCCCAAGAGGTCCACAAGCGGGACGGCTACGATGTCACCCAGTTCAACCTCGTCACCCTCCACGACACCCTCGCGACCTATTCCAGCCTCACCAACGCCCACTTCATCGTCCGCATGCAGTCCCGCGAGGCCGCCATCTACGGCCCCCGGGTCCTCGCCCTCCTCGAACGCGCCCATGCGGCGCTGGTCCCGAAGTACGGGGCCACCCTCGCCGAGCCAACGCTGGTCGAGATCTTCGCCCAGTCGAAGGACTTCGGCGTCCGCACCTTCGGCATGCCCGACAACCCCGGCTACCTCGGAGTCTGCTTTGGCCGGGTCGTGACGGCCAACAGCCCCGCGACCAATCCCGGCGGGACCGTGAACTGGGAGGCGGTCCTGTGGCACGAGTTCTGTCACGTCGTGACCCTCCAGCGGACCCGCAACAAGATGCCCCGCTGGCTGAGCGAGGGGATCTCGGTCCATGAGGAGCGCCTGGCCGATCCGTCCTGGGGTGAGCAGCTCACACCGAAATACCGGGAGATGATCCTCGGGACCGACCTCACCCCGATCGCCCGGCTGAGCGCGGCCTTCCTGATGCCCAAGTCCCCACTGCACCTCCAGTTCGCCTACTACGAGTCGTCGCTGGTCGTGGAATTCCTCATCGACCGGTTCGGCATCGACCGCCTCCGCGATATGCTTGGGGATCTGCACGACGGTCAGTTCATCCTCGAGTCGCTCGAGAGGCGCACCCTGCCGATGGCCGAGCTCGAGAAGGAGTTCGCCGCGTTCGCCCGGAAGAAGGCCGAGGGCCTGGCGCCAGGGCTCGACTGGCAGAAGCCGGACTTCGCCAAGGGCAACCGGATCGGTTCGGGCGGCGGGGCGGATTTCGACGCCGAGATGGGGCCCTGGGCCGAGGCGCATCCGACCAACTACTGGGCCCTCGACCATCGGGTGCAAACCCTCCTAAAAGCCAAGCGCTGGGCCGACGCCAAGGAACCGCTGTCGATCCTCATCGAACGGTATCCCGACCAGCAGGGTCCGGGATCCGCCCGGGAACGTCTCGCCCGGGTGCACCGGGAGCTGGGGGAGACCGATGCCGAGTGGGAACGGCTCCAGGAGGTGGTCCGACGCGACGCCGCTGCGCCCGAGGCCTGTCAGCGCCTGATGCAGCTCGCCTCGGACCGCGGGGACTGGGCAACGCTGCGGGTGGCGGCTGAACGGTTCCTTGCCGTGAACCCGCTTGTCGAAACCGCCTACGGTCCGCTCGCCACCGCCGCCGAGAAGACCGGGTCCAACCCCGAAGCCATCGCCGCCTATGAGACCCTGCTGCGACTGGATCCGCTTCGTCCCAGCGAACTCCACTACCAGATCGCCCGTCTCACCGGCACCACGGACCGTGACCGCGCGCGGCAGCACCTGCTCCGGGCGCTCGAGGAGACCCCACGTCATCGCGAGGCGCTCGATCTGCTCCTGAGTCTCGCTCCCCCCGCCACCCCAACTCCGGAGTCGACCCCACGATGACGCTCCGACTCCTCCTCGTTGGACTCGCCCTGTCCTGGGCCGGCTGGGTCTTTGCCCAACGCGGCGGGTTCTCGGGGGGCGGCTTCTTCGGCGGCGGCGAGATCGCCGTCCCGGAAGGCACCCGGACGGCGCGGGAGGTGGATTCCCGGAGCACCGGGACACCGCAGTGGACCAATGCCCCTGGATTTGAGCACGACGTCTTCACCTTTGCCCGGCTGCGCTACGACAAGGATCCGAGCCGACCCGGTCGCCGCGGCGGCGGTGGGTTCACAACCGATTTCCCCGACAGCGACCTAAACCTCTCCTTCCGCCTCCAGCAGATGACCTCGCTACGGGTGGATCCCGACGGCCGACTGATCCGGCTCAACGATCCGGAGCTCCACCAGTACCCGTTCCTGTTTATCTCCGCCCCGGGGGCGCTGCATCTCACAGACCCCGAGACCGACGCCCTCCGAAACTATCTGCAAAACGGTGGCTTCGTCCTGATGGACGACTTCTGGGGCGAGGAGGAGTGGGAGAACTGCGAGGCGGTCATGGCACGGGTGCTCCCAGGTCGGCGCTTCGTGGAGCTGCCCCTCGATCACCCCCTCTACCGCGGCGTGTTCCAGATCCGGGAAAAGAAGCAGGTCGCCAACGTACGGCTCGGCATCGCCAGCGAACAGACCGGCATCACCTGGGAGCGCGAGGACGGCAAGGAGGTCCATCACCGGGCGATCCTCGATGACCGCGGTCGGATCATGGTACTCACGCTCCACAATACCGACACCGCCGACGGCTGGGAGCGTGAGGGCGAGAACGATTTCTACTTCCACACGTTCTCCGAGAAGATCGCGTTTCCCCTCGGGATCAACATCGTCTTCTACGCGATGACGCACTGAACCCGAACCGATGGATCCCCTGCCCCAGCCCCCAGGTACCAGTCGCCCGTCAGCGGATCGTCGGGGTCGGGTCGGCTGGATGCTCCTCGGACTGGTCCTCGTCACCGGACTCGCCCTGGCCCAGCGACGGGGGTACCGCGGGTGGTTCGAGAGCGGCCACATCGGCGACTCCACCCGCACCGCGCGGGAGGTGGAATCACACAGCACCGGGACGCCGACCTGGACCAACGCCCCGGGATTCGAGCGGGATGTGTTCACCTTCGCCCGGCTCCGGTACGACCGCGGCGGACAGTGGGGTCGCGGCGGGTGGTCGACCGACCTGCCGGACAGCGACCTCAACCTCTCCTTCCGCCTCCAGCAGATGACCTCGCTCCGGGTCGACCCCGACGGACGGATCCTGCGGGTCACCGATCCCGACCTCTCCAATTACCCGTTTCTCTATGCCGTGGAACCGGGCGGTCTGAGCCTGGACGAAAGCGAAACCGTCGCGCTCCGCGACTATCTGTTGAACGGCGGGTTCCTGATGTTCGACGACTTCTGGGGTGACAACGAGTGGGAGAATGTCGAGGAGGTCATGTCCCGGGTGCTGCCCGGACGTTCCTGGGTGGAATTGCCGCTCGACCATCCGCTCTACCACTGTGTGTTCCAGATCCGCTCCAAGGGCCAGGTCCCGAACGTCGGTCTCGGGGTCCAGAGTCAGTGGGATGGTGTCACGGCGGAGCGCCCCGACGCCGAGGAGGTCCACCACCGGGCGTGGTTCGACGACCACGGCCGGATGGTCGCCTTCGCCGCGCACAACACCGACAACGGCGACGGCTGGGAGCGCGAGGGTGAGAACGACTTCTACTTCCGGACCTTCTCCGAAAAGATCGCGTATCCACTCGGGATCAATCTGATCTTCTACGTCATGACCCACTGAACCGGTCGCCTGTCCCGGTCAGCACCCCTCACATGTCCACTCCAGAATCCACCGACTCCTTCCAACGCGACCGCGAGACCTTCGAGCGCCTCATGGCGCAGCGTCCCCGGGTCGAGACCGAGCTCGCCAAGGCCGTCGTGGGCCAGCGCGCCGTGATCGAGCAGATCCTGATCGCCCTGGTCTCCGGCGGACACTGCCTCATCACCGGAGCCCCGGGCCTCGCCAAGACGCTCCTCGTGAAGTCGATCGCCCAGATCTTCCATCTCCGGTTTCAACGCATCCAGTTCACCCCCGACCTCATGCCGGCCGACATCACCGGCACCGAGATCCTCCAGGAGGCCGGGGGCGAACGGCGCCTCGCCTTCGTCCGGGGTCCGATCTTCGCCAACCTGATCCTGGCCGATGAGATCAACCGCACGCCGCCCAA
>SXGR01624706.1_pt1 | contig 12369 bp, 5 predicted proteins | sample 3174711 | NCBI WGS metagenome assembly SXGR01 (sample SAMN11356860, study PRJNA531348) | freshwater metagenome | isolation source: freshwater sample F1-60 | place: China: Fuxian Lake, Yuxi | collected 2017-12-25
CTACCCGCTGCCCGAAGCGCAACTCGACCGCTTCATGTTCCTCATCCACGTGGACTATCCCACGGCGGCGGACGAGCGGCGCATCGCCCGCGAGACCACCAGCCAGTTTCAGGGCGAGCTGCAGCGTGTCATCGACGGGCCGACGCTGATGAATTACCAGTCGCTGGTGGAGCGCGTGCCGGTTCCCGATCACGTGTACGACGCCATCGTCGATCTGGTGCGTGCCTCGCGGCCCAAGTACGACAGCGCCCACGAATGGGTGCGCAAGTGGGTCACCTGGGGCGCTGGTCCGCGCGCCGTTCAGTATCTGGTGCGCGGTGCCAAGGCCCGTGCGGTGCTCCACGGAAGTTATCTGGCGCGGATGGAGGACGTGGAGGCGGTGGCCAAGGCCGTCCTTTCGCACCGCATTCTCACCAACTTCCAGGCGCAGTCCGAGGGCGTGGACAGCCAGTTTGTGATCGAGAAGCTCCTGGAGAATCAGCGAGAGGTCGGCGCGCGTGGCTGAGGGGGCCTACAGCCAATTCTTGGACGGCGAGGTGCTGGGCCGGCTGATGCGCCGGTTTTTGCACGCGCGCACGCCGATGATCGGCACCATGTCCGGCCACCACAAGAGCCCGCACCGCGGCTCCAGCGTGGAGTTTGCCGAATACCGCAAGTACTCGCCCGGCGACGACCTGCGCCGGTTGGACTGGCGCGTGCTGGCCCGCACCGACAGGTACTTCATCCGCGAATTCGAGGCCGACACCAACCTGCGCAACTACATCGTGCTCGATTGCAGCGCCTCGATGGGGTTTGGCGACAAGGGGCAGCGCAAGTTTGACTACGCCAGGCGCATCGCCGCCACGCTGGCCTACATCACCAGCCATCAGGGCGACGCCGTGGGCTTGCAGTGCGTGGGCGACAAGCTCATTTCGGACATTCCGCCGCGCCGCAATCCTGCCCATCTGCGCTACGTCTTTGACACGCTGGCGGGCGCCGCGCCCCGGGGCGAAACCCGGCTGGTGACCGAGCTGCACGCCTTGGCCGAGCGCATCCGCTCGCGCGCGCTCATGATCATCATCTCCGATTTCTTCTGCGATGTGGACGAGCTCATCCACTGCTTCCAGCACCTCCACTTTCGCCGTCACGACTTCGCCGTGTTCCACCTGCTCGATCCGCAGGAGCTGGATTTCCAGTTTGACCGCCCGATGCGCTTTGTGGACATGGAGACCGATTCGATCCTGCTCGCCGAGCCCGACGTCATCCGGCGCGAGTACATCGCCTCGGTGAACGAGTACCTGGTGAAACTGCACGAGGGTTGCAACAAGTTCCGGGCTGACTACCGGCGCGTGACCACCGACGCCACCTACGAGAAGGTTCTGGCCGATTTCCTCGTCGAGCGCGAGCGCTACGCGAAGGACTAGGGGGATGTTCGACCAATTCATCAACTGGAATGCCCTGAAGTTTGGCTGGCCCCTGGTGCTGGTGCCGCTGCTCATCCACCTGTTCAACCGGCTTCGCCACAAGCGCATGCCCTGGGCGGCCATGATGTTTCTGCGCGTCGCCTCGCGCAAGTCCACCCGCTACGCCAAGCTGCGCCAGTTCCTCATCCTGCTCACGCGCATGGCGGCGGTGCTGGCACTCATCATGGCGCTCAGCCGGCCGCTGGCGGGCAGCTGGCTGGGCGGCATGCTCTCGGGCAAGCCCGAGACGGTGCTCTTCGTGCTCGACCGCTCCGTCACGATGGAATCGCGCGATGGCGCCCGTTTAAGCAAGCGCGAGGCGGCGGTGCGATTGCTCGAGCAGACCGCCAAGAGTTTTCCCGGAATTGAGCTGTGGTATCTGGACCCCGTGGTGGGCACGCCCCAGCGCGTGGACCGCCTGCAGATGGAGCAGAGCGGACTGGCCGCCCAGTTTGAAATCAACGCCACCGACGTGCCCACCGACGTGCCGCGCCTCTTGGAGACGGCCGCAGAGTGGCTCAAGAAAAACAAGTCGGGCAATTGCGACATCTGGCTGGCCTCGGACATGCAGCAGAGCAACTGGCATCCCGACGCCGCCGGGCGATGGGCGGCCGTGTCGCAGGGACTGGCCGGAAAGGAACTGCCCTTCAAGGCCCGGTTGCAGGTGCTGGCCAAGACCCAGTCTGTCAGCAACAACTTTGCCGTGCGCGTGCAGGAGGCGCGTCAGCGCGAGGTGCGCAATGACAAGCGCCTCGAGCTGGTGCTCAAGTTCACCGGGCCGGCCGACGCTACCCGGCCCATGCCGCTCAAGTTTCACCTCAATGGAAAGGACGTAGCCGAGAACGAAGTGGACGCTGAACACCGCCAGTTCAATCTGTCGGCGGCCACCACCAAGCGACAGGGGCAGGATGCTGAGCTCGTGCAAAACGTCTTCCTGCCTTTGGCAGGCGCCCCCGCCACGGGCTGGGGTTACGTGCAGATTGGCATCGACCTCTCGGAGGACGGGGAACGCTTCGCCACCGATGACAACCCCCGCGACAACCGCAGCTACTTTGTGTACGGGCCCGGGCTGGAGAAGGCCCGCGCGCTGGTGGTGGGCCCGGCACACCCCACCGCAGGATACCTGAGGCTGGCTGCCGATCCCTTCGACCACAACATTGCGCGCATTGTTTCGCAGGACGCGCTCTCCGAGGTCAAATTTGAAGACTACGCCACGGTGCTCTGGCACGGGGCGCTGCCCGCCGGCGAGACGGGTGGGCGACTGCAACGCTATCTGGCACAGGGAGGAGTGGCTCTTTTCATTCCTGAAGCCAACTCCACCGTGGCTTCCGACCGTGCTTTTGCAGGTCTCTCATGGAGGGCGGCACAGGCGGCCACCAATGCCGCCGGCCAGCCGCTGGCAAGCTGGCGCCAGGCGCTCCCCGGCATTCAGGGCAATGCCACGGGAAAGGGTGAACAGCAGGGTGGGTTTTTGGTGGGAGGCTGGAAAGACCGCGAAGGTCCTCTGGCCAATGCGCAGAACGAGAAGCCTCTGCCGGTGACCGACCTCATCACCATCCGGCGCAGCCTGCTGGTGGATCACGGCAAGCGGGCCGTCCAACACATCGAAGCAGCGCGCCAGATTGCCGAGGCCGTGGCCAAGGGCGAAACAGGCGCGGGCATTGGCAACCTCATGCGCGATCTCTTGGATGCGCTGCGCAAGGCCGATCAAGACGCTCAGGCGCTGGGAACGGCGCGCTGGCCGGCCGACCGTGCGCAGGCTTTCGCGGCGGAATTGGTGGCTCCCCTGGAAGCGCAGGACGTTCTTCAGGAATCGGCCGCCACTCAGGCCATCCTGCGTCTGGCACCGCGGGTGAAACAATGGGCGGCGGAACTGGAGGCGGCAGGCAGCGGCCACCACCTTCTGGCGCACTACGAGGACGGCGTGCCGTTGCTCTCAAGACAGCTCGTCGGGCGCGGTCAGGCGTATTTTCTGGCCACACGTCCGGATGAGGGGTGGTCGAGCCTCCACGAGGAATGGATTTTCCTCATCCTCGTGCAACGGCTCTTGGAAGCCGGAGAGGCCCTGGGCGCGGGAAGCTATTCCGTGGCGCACAGCCGGCTGGTGGGGGTGTTTAAGCCCGAAGCGGAGACGGCTGCGGTGGTGTGGAACGCCAAGGTGGGCGAGGGCGAAGCACCCGACTACCGCCGCGACGCGGGCATTTACGAGTCGGCCGACGGCCAGGTTCTGGCACTCAACCGCCCGGTTTCCGAGGACGATCCCCGACACTACGGCCCGGATCAGGAGCACCTGCTCAAAGGGCTGATGGGAGAGGTTCCCCTGTACGTTCATTGGGAGAATTCCTCCAACGAGGCTGGCAAGGCCGCCGACGGGCCCAAGGAAATCTGGCGTTGGTTTCTGGTGTTCATGGCGGCGTTCCTTCTGGGCGAAGCCATCCTGATCCTGCCGCGCACCTCCGATGAAACGGTGGTGGGCCGCGAGCAGGTGCAGCCGGCGGCAAGTACCTGATGCGATGCTGACCACCGACGTCCCCACCCTGGTGCTGGTGTTCGCGCTGCTCGTGCTGGCGGCCACGGGCTTCTTCTGCTTTCTCAACTGGCACCGTCGCCGCGGCGCGGGCGTGGCGTTTTTGGAAATCCTGCGCTTCATCACGATGGCGCTCATTCTCTTTACGCTCTGCAAGCCAGAGTTTCATCGATCCAAGCCGCGCACGGAAGACCCCCAGGTGGATCTGCTCGTGCTCGCCGATGGATCGGCCAGCATGACCACGGAGGATGTGGACATGGGACGCAGCTCTGCGCCGGTGTCGCGCCAGCGCCTGATGGACGCGCGGCTGGGTTTGCTGGGTGCCTTGACCGAGCCCGATCCGCTGGGCGAGCGGGTGCTGCAGGTCTTCCAGCCCGGCCCGGCCCACGAGGCCGGTTTGCAGCCCGGCGATGTCATCACGCAACTGGACGGCAATGGCACGCAGGGGGTGCTGCTGGCCAAATTGCTGGAAGGACGCGCCCCGGGGCAGTCGGTGCAGCTCACCGTGCGCCGGAGCGCGGAGTCAAAGCCCGTGCCGCTGCGGCTGGCGGGGCTGGGCGAGGTGCTGCAGGCCGAGCTTAAAAAGCGCAGCGTGGAGGCGCGGGTTTATGTGCAGCCCTTCGCCAAGCCCGAAGGCAATGCGTCGGCTTCGCGCCTGGTGGGCACGGACATCGGCGGTGCCATTCTGGCCGAGGCGGAGAAGCACGACGCGCTGCGGGCGCTCCTGCTGTTGAGTGATGGCGACTGGAACATCGGGCGCCCCCCCACGGAGGAAGCGGCGCGCGCGCTGCGCGAACGCAACGCCAGTGCGCACGTCGTCACCGATCTGGGCCGCACCACCTATCTGCCCGATGTGGAGCTGGTGCTCGAGGACATCCCCTCCTTTGGCGTGGTGGACGACCGCATTGCGGTGCCCTACCGCGTTCGCAACAACCTCACGCGCGAGGTGTCCACCAACATCCTCCTTCGCGCGGAGAACAACGAGGCGGTTGATTCCAAGCGCGTCATCGTGCCCGCACGGGGCCAAACCACCGGCACCTTCATCTGGGAGCCCATTCGCAGCGGGCCACACCGGATGAAGGTGGATCTGCCCGTGTCGCCCGAGGAGCTCTTCAAGACCAACAACGTCCAGTCCTTCGCCATCCACATCCAGCGCAACACCAACAACGTGCTGGTGATCGAAAGCGCGCCCCGGTGGGAGTACCGGTATCTCAGAAACGCGCTCACGCGCGATCCGGACGTGGCGCCGCGCGTGCTGCTGCTGCACCCGGGCCTGCAGCGGGGCGATGGCAACAACTATCTCAATGGCTTCCCGGCGCTGAGCCGCACGCCGGAACAGAAGCTCGTGGTCGGCCCGGTGTCGTTGCCCGACTTTGACGTCATCTTTCTGGGCGATGTGGGTCTGGGGCCGGGCGGCATCAGCGACGAGCAGGCGCGGCACATCAAGAATCTGGTGGAGCATCACTCCGCCGGACTGGTGTTCATGCCCGGCCAGCTGGGCTACCAGATTTCCTTCTACCGCTGGAAGACTCATGACGTGCAGCCGGCCGACACGGCCCAGAGTGTGGCCGCCCTCCACGGCATTGCGCCGCGCACCCTGAGCTACGCCAATCCGGGTGTGGACTTGGACAGCCTCAAGCCGGGCACCCAGATTCATATCCCGCATCCATTGGCCGATCTGCTGCCCGTGGCGTACGACCTCAAGGCGCCGCGCGGCGACTGGACCGTCAACGAATCGCGTTTTAGCCTGCTGCCCGAAGGGCGCGGCAACCCGCTCATGCTTCTGGGGCGCGACGAATTTGAAAACGAGGAGCTCTGGAAAACCATTCTGCCGGGCTTCTTCTGGCACGCGGGCGTGCTGCGCGATGTGCCCGGCTCGCAAATCCTCGCCATCCATTCCACCCGGCGCAACCAGTACGGCTACCTGCCGCTCCTGGTCTCGCACGCGGCGGGCAACGGGCAGGTGCTTTTCATGGGCACCGACAGTGCGTGGCGCTGGCGCCGCGGTGTGGAGGACAAGTACCATTACCGGTTCTGGGGACAGGTGGTGCGGTGGATGGCGCACAAGCGCAAACAGGCCGGAGGGCAGGGCATGCATCTGGTCTTTTCGCCCGAACGCCCCAAACTTGGCGACACCCTCCACATCGAGGCCATCCTCACCGATTGGGCCGGCATCGCACCCGATGAAATCGTCCAAGCCGAGGTGCAGTTGCCCGGCGGTGGAGAGAAGCGCCTGACTTTCGAGCCCGTGCCCGGCGGCATGGGCAATTACCGCAGCAAGATCCTGCTGGATGAGGCCGGGCCTTATGGGGTGCGCGCCTCCACCAGCAAGACGCGCCGCGAGGTGAAAAAGTCGGTCACGGCCGAGCAGACCGTGATCGAGGTCATCGGCCGGCCCATCAACGCCGCCATGCTTTCCCAGCTGGCGCGCGACACCCGCGGCGGCGCACACTCCATCGCCAATCTGACCCCCATGATCGAGCAAATCACCGAGCGAATCCGCTACAAGCCGGAAATCGAGGAGTACAAGCTCTGGGCGCAGGTTTGGTGGGGCGGGCTGATTTTGTTCCTCCTTGCAGTTTATTGGACAATGCGTAAGGTGCTGGGGCTGATTTAGCGTCTAATCAGGGAGCAAAACCGGGGGGACCGGAGGAAGAGGTGCTATGGACAACAAAGGCCGTGTGACGATGGAACTGCCTGCCCAGCTGCAGGCCAAGTTTGCAACTCTGGAACGCAAACTGTGGTGGGTCGACACCGTGCTCGCCGTGAGCGGAACCCTGCTGGGGGCATTTCTGGCGTTTACCCTTTTCTTTGTCGCCGATCTTGCGGCGGAGACGGCCGTGGGCACGCGCCTGGCCCTCTTCACGCTGGCGGCGGCCGCGGCCGCGTACTTCGGCTGGCAGTGGCTGCAACTCTGGGTGTTTAACAAGCGCGACACCCGCGCCCTCTCCAAGCTGGTTCAGTCCGGACACCGCAAGCTGGGTGACCGCCTGCTGGGCATTGTGGAACTGGCCGACCCGCACACCGCGCCGGCTTATGCCTCTGAGGGCCTTCGCCGCGCCGCCATCGGCCAGGTGGCCCGTGAGGCCGGAGCGTACGACTTCCGCACCGTCGTCGCCACGCGCAAGCCGCGCATCTACTTTGTCTTCGCGCTGCTGGTTCTGGCCGTGGCGATGCTGCCCGCCTTCTGGGTGCCCCGGATTTTTGAGAACAAGTTGACCCGCCTGGCCAACCCGGTGGGCTCCACCGAGCGGCTGACCCTGGCGGCCGTCGGCGAGGACGACATCAACGTGGGAAGTGAGATCGACCGCAACCGCGTTCTGGCGGTGCACGAGCTGGGCGTCAAGGGGCAGGGAGGCCCGGCCATCTACAAAGTCCGCGATGGTTCCGGCCGCATCAAGTACATCGAGGTTGCCCAGGTGACGGGCAAGGGCCGGCGCGTGGACAACATCTTTGTCGTTCCCGCGGGCGAGCAAAGCCGGGTGCACGCCAGCTTTAATGCCGATCCCTTCGTCGGCAGGTTCGGACGTTGGCGCGAGCAGATGGTGAGCGCTGCCGAAGACGCCGAAAAATTCTTGCAGGACAAGGTGGGTGCGCAGACCGATCTGGCAAAGGCGGCCGATCGCATTCTGCCCAATCCGCTTCAGGCCACGGTGGTGGAGGCCGATGGCGAGGCCAAGTCGGTGGATTTGGAAAACCTCAAGCGCGGCGAAGGCGACCGCATCACGGGCGATTTTAATGTGCAGCTCAAGGGCCGCACCAAGCCGGGCGAGCTTTCGATTGATCTCGTGGACATCAAGAAGCGCGTGTTCATCCAGCCCATCCCCCGGCCCACACTGCGCGCCGACAAGGTGGCGCGGGTGTTTTATCCGGACTATCTGCAGCGCCCTACCGAGGTGGTCTCCGCTGATGCCTCCACCCATTTCCCTCTCGGAAGCAAGGTGTCCTTCGAGGTTCGTTCCGACAACTTCCGTGACTTGCTCTCCGCCGAATACATGGTGTCGGTTGATCTGACCGAGGCGGAGGTGCTGCGGTTGCGCGAGGCTTTTGATGCGCTGGCGGTGTCGGGTTACCGCACGCAGTTGCAGGGGGGAGCCACGGCCGATCACCGTACCGAACTGGCGCGCAAGCTGGGGCTGCCCATCGAACTCGTCACGGCCGAGACGCTGGCCCGGATGATCTTGGCGCAGTCCGATCAGGCCACGCTTTCTCAGGCTGCCGCCGAGGTGGGGGCCGCTCTCAAAGCCGGTGAAGCCGGTGCCGGCACGCTCGACACATGGGCACAGAAACTCAAGGTTCCCAAGGCCTATCTGACGCCTGCGGCGCTCGCCGGCACCTCGCCCAAGCGCATCCGCCTGGCGGTGCCCGAACTGGCGGTCGAACAATACCACCACATGGTTTTTGCCGGCGCTTCGCGCTTTGCGCAGCAATTTAGCACCGTGCCCCTGCCGCTGGATGGCGCCGCGGCCACCAGCCTCACGGTCGCCTCTTGGAAGGACACCTTCGAAATGGACGCCCATGCCAAGGACACCTGGAGCGGCGGATTTGAGATGCGTCCGGACGAGCGCCCCTTTGCCGACTGGACCGACTGGCCGGGAATGGAAAACACCGAGGCTGTGCTTATCAACCGCACGTTCCCCATCCGCATTTTTGCCTCCGATGACTTGGGCCTTTACGAAATGCGGCTTCGCTGGGAGGCCCGCAGGATTGGCTCGGAGGAGGTCATCAAGCGCGATGAGGTGCTCATCCAGCATGGCGACCCCAAGGCGATGCGTCTGGATGGCGAGTTCGTTTTTTCAGGGCGGCTGCTGGGCCTTAAAGAAGGCACGGATGTGACGCTCACCATTCTGGCGCGCGACTATCACTTCCACAAGGATGGCCGCCAGTTCATCTCCCGGCCCTTCCACATCCGCATCGTCACGGCGGCCGAACACGCGAAGATCATCCAGGATCTTTTCAAGGAAAAGATGGCCGAGCTGGACAACATGGTTCGCCGTCAGGAACGCCTGCTCAATGAGGGGAGTGATATTCAGGGCCGGCCCAACGCCCAGAAGGAAAACCCGGAGACCGGCCAGGAACTGCGCAACCAGTCGCAGGAACAACGCAATCTTGCGCAGGATCTGCGCAATCTTGCCCGCGAAATCGGCGAGTTGGCCGAGGGAGCCTTTGGCAATCCGGACATCAGCCCCGAAACCAAGGCGCAGATGGCTGAAGCCAAGCAGAAGCTTGAAGGCATTGCTCAGAATCCGATGGGCAAGGCCGCCGAGAATCTCAGCCAGGCAAGCCAAGGCCAGAAGGGCGACCAAGGTCAGAAGGGCGATCAAGGTCAGAAGGGCGATCAAGGCCAGAAGGGCGATCAAGGTCAGAAGGGCGATCAAGGCCAGAAGGGCGATCAAGGCCAGAAGGGCGACCAAGGTCAGAAGGGCGATCAAGGCCAGAAGGGCGATCAAGGCCAGAAGGGCGATCAAGGCCAGAAGGGCGATCAAGGCCAGAAGGGCGATCAAGGCCAGAAGGGCGATCAAGGCCAGAAGGGCGACCAGGGTCAACAAGGCCAACAGGGGCAGCAAGGTCGTCAGGAGAAACTGGGCGAGGCACTCAAGAATGAGCAGGCTGCACTGGATCAGTTAAAGCAGATGCAGCAGAAGTCCGCCGAGACCGTCGAGGCGATGTTCCTTAACACCATTATCGCCAGACTGCGCAAGGTGGCCGGTTCAGAGCAGAAAATCGAGGAAGGCCTCAAGGGCAAGTTTGCGGAGCTTGCCGGTGCGGTGCCCGAACAGCTGGTCAAGAAGCTGCAGGACATGCTGCGCGATTTCACTCTGGATCAGACGCACAACAGTCGCGATGCGGAGGAGTTGCAGGGCGAGATCAACCGGTTCTTCGAGGAGACCGGCCGCAAGGAAGAGAAGTTCGGGCAGGTTGCTCGTGAGATGGAGGAAAAGAAGGCCGGCGAACAGCTGCGCGAGAACGCAAACCTCATCCGGCAGAACATTGCGATGAAGGCCATTCGCGGGGCCAATCAAATGAAGGATCAGTTTAACAAGTGGGCCGACCTGCTGGAGTCCGCGAAGGAAGGCGGTGGTGGCGGCGGCGGATCCAATGAAGACGCGCTGGAGCGAATCATTGAACTATTGCGCCTGCGGCAAGCTGAGATGGATCTTCGCGCGGCCACTCAGGAACTTGACCGCAAGCAGGCCACGGCCAAGCCGGCGGACTTCGACGAGATTGCAGCCTCGCTGGCGTTCCGGCAGTTCGAGATCGAGCGCGATCTGGAACGCGAGCGCGAGCTGCGCGGCAACGGCAAATTCATCGTGCCCGCCCAGAAAGACATGAGCGAGGCGCGCGGCCGTCTGGATCGCGCGGAACTGGGCGAACTGGGTCGCCAGCAGCTTGACGCGGCGGCGGCCGAACTTGAGCGCGCCCTCAAGGCCCTCGACGAAATTGCTGAACGCGCCAACATCGCCGTTGAGAAGGCCAAGAAGCCCGAGGAGAAAATCCCCGCAGAAAAGCTGGAGAAGGATGCGGCCGACTTGGGCGTCGCCCTGCGCAAGATGGCCGGGGCGGCACGTAACGAAGCCGAGCCCAAGCTCACCGACGAAGCCCAGCTTCAGGCTCGCGCCGCGCAAGTGGCGAAGGACGCGCGCGCCATGGCCAAGGATGCCATTGCTTCTGCGGAGAAGCTGGCGGGCGAAGCCAAGGTGGATCCCAAGGAATTCCTCAAGGAAGCCCGCCTGGCCCTCGAGGATGCCGCCAAGGAGGCCGACAAGGCTTCGGGCAGTCTGGCGCAGCACGCGGACATGAAGAAGCAGAACCAGAAGCCCGTGCTGCCCGCCACCGGTCCCTACACAATCGAGGCACAGGCCGATGCGGTTCTCAAGCTGGAGCGCGAAGTGCAGGACATGTTGCAGCAGGGCGGCGGCCAGGGCAAAGGCGAGCCTGGCGAGATGGACGAGCGCCAGCTGCGGTTGCTCATGGAGATGATGAAAATGCTGCAGGCACAGGGATTGATGCCCGGCCAGATGCCCGGTTCCATGCCGGGCAGTGGCAGCGCAGCGGGCCCGCCCAGCCCCGGCAGCGGTCAGGGTCAAAGCCCGGGCATGAGCAGCGCAGGGGGCACCACTTCGCGCACCGACACGATCACCGGTGCGGCTTACAGCCAGAATGACCTCTCGCGAGCCAGTCGGCAGGCTGCCGGCGCCAACCGTGCGATGCCCGACCAGTATCGCGATGCGTTGCAGGCGTACCTGCGCGGCGTGCGTTCAAACAACAACAAGTAACCCCGTGTACCATTCCCTGCGCCAATCTATATTCGCCGGCGTGATCCTGCTGGCGGCCGCCATGCCGGGCCGCGTGGGCGCCCAGGAACTCTTCGAGGGTTCTGGCGTGGATGTCCGTGAGATCGAACAGATCTACGTGAAGGGCCTGAAGTGGCTCAAGGACAACCAGCAGGCAGACGGTTCCTTTGGCAATGCAGGGCGCGACCACTATGGCACCCAGCCCGGTGTGGTGGGGCTGGCCGTCGTGGCCATGCTGGCTCACGGCGATGACCCCAACTTCGGGCTCTACAGCAAGCAGGTGAACAAGGGGCTGCAGTTTGTCATCAACCAGCAGAACAAGGCCACGGGTTACATTGGCTCATCCATGTACAATCACGGCTTTGCCGCCCTGGCGCTGGCCGAGGCCTATGGCACGGTGCTCTATCCCACGCCGGCCAAGCCCGACGCCGAGCTGGGCAAGGCGCTGACCAACGCCGTGCAATGCATCCTGCGTTCCCAGGCGGTTTCCAAGGGCGCGCAATATCAGGGCGGCTGGCGCTATTCGCCCGAGAGTAACGACTCGGACAGCACCGTGAGCGGGGCATGCTTTGTGGCGCTCTTGGCGGCGGCCAACGCGGGCATTGCGGTGCCGCAGAAATCCATCAACGAAGGCCTGGGCTTTTTCAAGGCGTGCCAGTCCAGCGACGGCGGCATTGGTTACACCAGCCCCGGCGGTCCCAACGCGCCGCGGACGGCCATTGGCGGTCTGGCCTTTGCGCTGGCCAAACGAAAGGACGACAACGCCTACAAGCAGGCGATGCAGTATCTCTACAACCATCAGAACGATGGCAGCGAATCGCACTACTACCACTACTACCTTTACTACGCCTCCCAGGCTTATTTCCACGGCTCCGACGCGGCCGCGTGGCGCACATGGAACAAGAACAACATCGCCACTCTCAAGGAGACGCAGAAGGAGGACGGAAGCTGGGATGGCAACTTTGGCGCCACCTTCGCCACGGCGGCCTCGCTGCTGTCGATGGCCTTGAACTACCGGTACCTGCCGATCTATGAACGCTAAAGGCGTCCTGTCTCTAGCGGCACTGCTCCTGTCCGGCCTGTGTGCCGAACTTTGCGCCCAGCC
>SXGR01126567.1_pt1 | contig 12368 bp, 12 predicted proteins | sample 3174711 | NCBI WGS metagenome assembly SXGR01 (sample SAMN11356860, study PRJNA531348) | freshwater metagenome | isolation source: freshwater sample F1-60 | place: China: Fuxian Lake, Yuxi | collected 2017-12-25
CCTGACCGGCAAGCAATGGGCCGATGGTGAAATCCTCGCCGCGCGTGCTGCCGCGAAGTTTGGCGTGCCGTTCACGCTCTCGACCATGAGCATCAACTCGATTGAAGATGTGGCCGAGGCCACCACCAAGCCGTTCTGGTTCCAGCTCTACGTGATGCGCGACCGTGACTTCATCACGCGCCTGATCCATCGCGCCAAGGCTGCCAAATGCTCGGCACTGGTGCTGACGCTCGATTTGCAGATCATCGGCCAGCGCCACAAAGACCTGAAGAACGGCATGACGGTGCCGCCTAAGATCATGCTCTCGAACGTGGTCGACATGATGTCCAAGCCAGCCTGGGGCTTGCGCATGCTCGGCGCCAAGCGCAAGGTGTTCGGCAACATCATGGGGCACGTGAAGGGGGCGGAAGGCATCGTCTCGCTCTCCAAGTGGACCGCCAGCCAGTTCGACCCGACCTTGAGCTGGAAGGATGTCGAGTGGGTCAAGAAAGAGTTTGGCGGCAAGCTGATCCTCAAGGGGATTCAGGATGTCGAAGACGCCAAGCTGGCGGTGCAATCCGGTGCTGATGCCATCGTGGTGTCCAACCACGGTGGCCGCCAGCTCGATGGCGCCCTCTCGTCGATCAAGGCGTTGCCGCCGATCGTCGATGCGGTGGGCGACAAGATCGAAGTCTGGATGGATGGCGGCATTCGCAGCGGCCAGGATTTGTTGAAGGCGCTGGCCCATGGCGCCAAGGGCACCATGATCGGCCGCGCCTTCAACTTCGGCCTGGGCGCGATGGGCGAAGCCGGCGTCACTACCGCGCTGGAAATCATCCAGAAAGAGTTTGATACCAGCATGGCCCTCTGCGGCCTGCACAACCCGGGGGAAATCACCCGCGACGTGATTCTCAACCCGTACTAGGATAATCGCAGGAGAGTGGCTCTGGGAGCCATTCTCCTCATGCCTGGCAGTTCGAATGCCGGCAGCCCGCGCACGGCAACGCGTAGCCGTTGCGCGAAAGCGGGGTCTTAACGTCCAGTGAAGCGCGGCGTGCGCTTTTCCGCAAACGCGCGCTCGGCTTCCTTGTGGTCTCCGGTGAACCAGAGCCGGCCCAACGCGGCGCGTGCATTGCGGCGCCGCTCGTCCTGTGTGAGATCGCTTGCGGCCTCGCGAATTGCGGTCTTGGTAGCGGCAAGCGAGAGCGGCGCGCCTTCGGCAAAGGTGGCCGCCATTGCAAGCGCGCGCTCGAGCGCTTGGCCATCTTCGACCACTTCATCGACCAGACGCAACTCGCAAGCTTGTGCGGCACTGACACGTACGCCTGAAAAAAGCAGTTTCGTCGCGGCGGCGCGCCCCACCAGCCGCACCAGCCGCTCGATGCCATCCCAGCCCGGGATGATCCCCAAACGTGCCTGCGGCAATCCAATCTGCACCGAGGCCTCGGCAACCCGCAGGTCGCACGCAAGCGCAAGTTCGGCGCCGCCGCCAATCGTGAATCCGTTGAGTGCCGCGATCACCGGGCACGGCAATGCCTCGATGGCATCACACACATCGCGCATGAGATTGAATACGCGGTCGAGTTCAGCCGCATCGGCCAGATGTGCATAGGCCTTGACGTCACCGCCGGTACAAAAAAAGCGCGGTCCCGAGCCGGTGATGATGAGGGTGCGCAACGCCGGGTCGGTGGCGCAGGCCCGCACCTGATCACCCAGCGCCAGCGCCACCTCCCTGCTGATCGCATTACCCGCCTCGGGCCGGTTGAGCCGCACCACCAGGGTGGTGCCGTGGCGCTCCGGCAGGACCAGTGCGCTCGCCGGCGGTTGGCTTGACTGCACCACAGGTGTCACTCAGCCTTGATGCCGAAGTCCTTGACGATCTTGGTGTAGCGCTTGATGTCTTCGGCCACCAGTGCATCGAGCTGCTCGGGCGAGCCGCCGATGATGCGCCCTGCCTGCGCTTCGATCCGTTCCTTCACCTGGGGGGATTTGAGCGCCTCGAGGGTCGCTTCATGCAGCATCCTGATGATCGGAACGGGGGTCGCCTTGGGCACGAACATGGCGATCCAGGTATCCATGTCGTAACCCGGAAAGCCGCTCTCGGCGATGGTCGGCACGTTGGGCATCAAGGGGGAGCGCTCGGAGGAAGTCACCGCGATTGCCTTGAGCTTGCCACTGCGGATGTGCGGCATCAGCCCGGCCGTGGTGGAAAGAATGTAGGGTACCTGGCCACCAATCACATCGATGATCCCCGGGCCGGCACCGCGATAGGGCACGTGGGTGAATTTGACGCCGGCGAGCGATTCCAGATACGCCGCCGCCAGGTGTCCGGGTGAACCAACACCGCCATTGGCAACGAGGCGCTTCTTGTTGCTGTCTGCCGCTTCGAGCTTGAGGAACTGCTGCAGGGTATTGGCCTCGGCACTCGGGTGCGCCGCCAGGGTTTGCCCGAGAGAGCCAATCAGCGTGACGCCGCGCAGGTCGCGTTCGGTGTCATACGGCAACTTCGGGTACAGCGCCTGATTGATGGCGTGCGTGTTGACATTGAAGCTCACGGTGTAACCGTCCGGCGCCGATTTCGCCACCGCTTCGGTGGCCACGATGCCGCCGGCACTCGGCCGGTTCTCCACCAGCACCGACTGTTTGAGGATTTCACCCATGCGGGTATTCAGGGAGCGTGCAATGGCATCGGTGCCGCCACCGGCAGCAAAACCGATCAACAGCTTGACCGGGCCTTTGGCCGGGTATTCCTGTGCCCCTGCAACCGATGCTGCCAGAACGCTCAGTGCAGCCAGGCATTTCGTCAGTGTTCGCATCATGGTGTCTCCTTGTTGGGTGAATCGGGTTTTTGAGGCGTTGGACAGCCTGCTCAGGCGGCGTGACGGGTACCGTAGCCGCCATCAACCTGGGGTTCGACAAAATGCATCAGCAAGCCACCGCCAAAGTTGGCCGGATGGACAAAGCCGATCTTGGAGCCACGCCCACCGGGACGGCCCACCGTGTCGATCATGCGCCAGCCATCGGCGGCCAGCTTGGGCAACAGCGCATCAATGTTGCGCGTGGCAAAAGCCACATGGGCCAGACCCGGCCCGCGCCGCGCGACAAACTTGGCAATCGCGCTTTGGTCTCCCTTGGTATTTCCCTCTTGCTCTCCCAGGCCTTCTTTCGGCTTCATGGCCGGGTCAAAATCCATCAGCAGCTCCAGCTCGCAGTCGCCGATGGTAATGAAGACATCACGCAAGCCGCCCAGGATCTGCGGCGGCCGGGAGTGATAAACGGCGCCATACTTGTCCGAGATGAAACTTTCGGTGACGTTGCGGATTTCAATATCAGTCTGGGTACTCTGAATCGGGCAACCCAGGTTATCGGTGAACACACGCACGGTGCCATCATTGTCGTTGGTGGCAATGCCGAGGTGGTCAATCTTGTAGGCGGTGCCCGCATTGGCCGGGATCGGCAACGGCTCGACAAACCGGGTGCGGATACCCACCGTGGCCGCCGGATCAATCGCCACAAAGCGCTTGCCATCAGGGCCAACGCCCGCACCGGTAACCGGCAATGCGTGCTTCGCAGCACTTGCGGCCGGCTCGGTCGCACCCAGCGCCATGTGGTGCACACCCGGATGGCGCGGCTCGTCCAGATAGGGATCATCGACGCCAAACACCGCCAGGGCCGACTGGCCGATGCCAAAGAAGGGGATCGAGCGCCCCTGCAGGTCAACCTCCGTGCGTGGCAGCCCCAGCGAATCCCCCAGGAAGCGGCACACCGGTTCGACTTCACGCGCCGCCAGAGCCAGGTAGTTAAGGGCATAGCCGGCCATGATCAGAGTTCCTCCCGCTCAACGAAATGGACCAATACACCACCCAAGGCAGCAGGATGTAGGAATCCGATGCGGGCACGGCGTGATCCGGGCCGCCCGACCGTGTCAATCAGGCGATAGCCGGCCTTGCCGAGCCGCGCCAGCGTGGCGTCGATATCCGGCGTCTTCAACGCCAGGTGATGCAACCCGGCGCCGCGCGTAGCGATATGGCGCGCGATGGCGCTGCGGTCGGCCCGTGTGTCACCAGCAGCATTGTGCCGTGCGGCATCCGCACTCACGTCCGTGGTCAGGTCCTGCAAAAACTCCAGCTCGCAATCTCCCACGGTAATGAAGGTAACGCGCATACTGCCCACCAGGCGCGAGGGCCGTGTATGAAAGATGTATTGATGGGTGTCGGAAGTAAAGTTTTCGGAGATGGTTTCTACTTCGCTGTCGGTCTGCTGGCTTTCATAGACGCAACCAAGCTTGTCAATGAAAGTCGCACGCGCTGCCTTGTTGTCGGAAGACGCCACGCCGATGTGATCGATACGCTCCACCATGCCGGAACGGCCTGGCGCAAGCCCCAGCGGCTCGGTAAAGCGCACGCGCACGCCGCTGGAGGCTTCAGGCGCCAATTCGACTTGCGCCTTGCCGTCGAACCCTTTGGACAGGTCGCCTACGGTTGGCAGGCCGGCAGCCCGTGCCGCAGCCCCAGGGTCTGATGCGCTCAGGCCGAGATGGTGCACGCCTTTTTTTGGAAAGGGCCCCAGGAACGGATCGTTCGGCCCGAATAGCGCCAGCGCGGTAGCACCGAGCGAAATCATCGGGACGATCGAACTGCCGCATTTGACGTCGCGGCGCGGCAGCTCGAAATCTTTTTCAAAACGCGCCGCGCTGACCGCGGGTTCATCAACGACCAATGCCAGATAGGCAAGGTCGGTGGCTTTGCGCTGCGCGGGCATGCGGATCACTCCTGTGAGCAAAGGATGGTTTTGGCGGCAACCAGCGCATCGATGCGTTCCTGCGGGAAGCCGAAGCCGGCGAGCACCTTGCGGCTATCGGCGCCGAGCTGTGGCGGCGGCGTACGGACCGAGCGCCCGCCCATGCCGGCCATGCGGATCGGACTGGCCACCAGGCGCAAGGGGCCGAGTGTCGGATGTTCGATCGTCTCGACAATGCCCGTCTCATTGACATGCTGGTCTTCGAACACCTGATCGAGCGTGAAGATCGGCCCGGCCGGCAAGCCAAGCTTGACCAGATCAAGCGTCCACTCCATCTTGGTGCGCGTGGCGAAGATGGCGTTGAGCTTGGCCTTCAATTCGGTACGGTTGCGGCTGCGCGCCGCGTTATCCTGGTAGACCGGGTGGGTGGCCCACTCCGGGTGGCCGACCAGCTTGCACAGCTTGACCCACATGTCCTCAGTGGCAGCGGCCATGTTGAAGGGTCCGTCACTCGCTTCAAACATGCCATAGGGGCAGACGACCGGATGGTCGTTGCCGGCCACGCCTGGCGTATCGCCGAGCGAGAGCTGCCGCTGGCCCTGCACGGTGAGCAGGCCGATCAGGCCCGCCAGCAGCGAAGTCTCGACCAGTTGTCCACGCCCGGTCACGGTGCGCTGAATCACCGCCGCCTGCACGCCGAGCGCCGCCCACATGCCGGCCACCACATCGCCGATCGGAATCCCGACGCGCACCGGCCCGGTTTCCTTGTGGCCGGTGAGGCTCATGAGCCCGGACATGCCTTGCGCAATCTGGTCCACCCCCGGCCAGCCGCCGTAGGGGCCGGTGGTACCGAAGCCGGTAATCGAGGCGTAGATCAGGCGCGGGTTGCGCGCCGAGAGCGTGGCGTAATCCATCTTCATGTCATCCATCGCGCCCGGCTTGAAGTTCTCGATGACGATGTCCACCTGGTCTGCCAGCGAGCGGATCAGCTCTAGGCCCGCCTCATCACGAAAATTGACCGCAAGGCTGCGCTTGTTGCGATGGATGCTCAGGTAGTAGACGCTGATGCCCTCGGCAAACGGGCCCCAGCCGCGCACCATTTCGCCTGAGGGTGTGGGCTCGACCTTGATCACGTCGGCACCCAGATCAGCGAGAATCGTTGCACAGAACGGGCCGGCCAGCGCGCGCGACAGATCGAGCACGCGCAATCCGGTAAGGGGAAGGGCGGAAGGCTCAGTCATGTGGCGCTTTGCCCCTCAGTTGCAAGTTGTGTCATTTCCGTCAAGGGCAGGCGAAGGCCTTACTGCTCGATCTTGATGCCGGCCTTGTTGATAATGTCGCGCCATTTGGACACTTCAGCCGACAAGTGGCGCCCGGTTTCTTCCGGCGTCGCCGCCAATGCTTCCGCACCGGTTTCGGCGAAGCGTGCCCGCACGGCCGGATCGGCCATCGCGGCGGCAATCTCGCGGTGCAGGCGATCGATGATCGGCCGGGGTGTCGTGCGCGGCGCCATGAAGGCAAACCAAGCGGCGGATTGGTAGCCGGAAAGGCCGGCTTCAGCCGCCGTCGGCACGTTGGGCAAGGCCGCCAGGCGCTTGTCGGCCGCTACCGCGATCGGACGCACCGTGCCGCCCCTGATCTGGCCAATCACGTTGGGTACCAGCTGGAAGCTCACCGGTACCTGACCGCCCACCAGATCCGTGACCAGCTGCCCGGTGACACGGTAGGGCACGTGCGTCATCTTGGCGCCAACGAGCTGCTCGTAGTACGCCCCGCCCAGGTGCTGCGAACTGCCCGGCCCCACCGAGCCATAGGGCGTATTCGGGTTCTTCTTCACGTAGTCGGTGAATTCCGCCAGCGTGTTGATCGGCAGCTTGGCGCTGACCACCACCACGTTGGGCAGCACCGCATAGAGTGAAACCGGGGCCAGATCACGCTCCGGGTCGTAGCCCAGATTGGGGTTGAGCACCTTGTTCACCGCCAGCGGGCCGGAGGTGCTCATGAGGATCGTGTAGCCATCCGGCTCGGCGCGCACCACGGCTTGCGTGCCGACATTGCCACCGGCTGCGGGGCGGTTGTCCACCACGAACGGCCGGCCCATCGAAGCGGCCATGCGGTCGAGCACAATGCGGCCGATGACGTCACTCGCGCTACCGGCCGAGAACGGAATGATCACCGTGATCGGCCGCGCCGGGTATTCCTGTGCACTGGCGTGCATGACCGCGACACCCGTCATCAAGCCTGCCAACCATGCCGCCCATTTTTGTCTCATCTCGCGCTCCTTGTTGTTTTGTGAAGTGTCGCCTTATGCGGCACCAAATGTACTGCCAAAGCGTTGCTCCATCACTTGTTCAAACGGCATGTCGGCAGGCGCCATCGCACCGCCGCCGCGCACCCGGTAGCTTGCCGCCGCACGCGCGGCAGCAGGTTCCCGCCCGGCCTGCAAGGCCTTGACGCCATCGAGCATCGCACGGCGAAACCGCACCACCCCCACATCGGTTGGGGAGAGGTGTTCGCGCGTGCGATCCACACTCAGGCCCTGACTATCCTGTGCCATTGCGTCCTGCTCGGCAATGCCACGCACGCCGGTGAACGAACGCAGCTTCTGCTCGTTGCGGTCGATCAGGTAATCGTTGCTGCGGTTGCGCAAGGCCACATAGCCCGGCCCCAGCTCGGCAAACTGGCCATAGCCGCCCTTCTCGTATTTGCTGCGTTCCGCCTCGGGCAACGGCTGATCCGGATGCCAGGCATAGACATAGATCCAGCAGGAATGGTCGTCAATCGGCACCCAGGTGTAACCGTAGAAAGTTTCACCCGGCATTGAGGAAGGCGTGATCGAATGTGCCGGCAGCATGAACTGCGTGATGCGCCAGTACAAATCATTGCCGTCGGCACGGCGCGAACCGCCAATCACAAAGCCGACCTCATGATCCAGAATCGAAAATTGCGGCAGAGGGTCGTTGCGCAGCCAGCGAATGCGGTTCTCGTCGGCGGCGGCGGTCATCGTGTCGTTCTTCGCCAGCGCCGGTGCCGGCATGTGCAGGAATGAAAAGTGCGCGGTGTCTAGCGCCCCTTCCATCGATTGCGCCCAGTTGCATTGCTGCAAACGCTTGGTCACATAGCGATGTGCCGGCGGCACCAGCCCCACTTCCAGCTGCGACACCTCGGCCGGCATGTGCTCGGGTGGGCCCATATAAGCCCACACCATGTCGCCGAATTCGCGCGTGGGATAGGCCTTGATCGCCATCTTGCCGTGATACGCCGAGCCGGCCGGCACGTTGGGTAGCTCGACACACTTGCCATCGACATCGTATTTCCAGCCGTGATAAATGCAGCGGATGCCGCATTCTTCGTTACGGCCGAAGAACAGCTCCGCGCCACGGTGGGCGCAGTAGCGGTCGATCACGCCGACCTTGCCTTCGGTGTTGCGAAAGGCCAGCAGTTCTTCCCCCAGCACGGTGATGCGCAGCGGCGGGCCATCAGGTTCGCCCACTTCGCGCGATAGCGCGACCGGCTGCCAGAAGCGGCGAAAGTAATCGCCCATCGGCGTGGCGGGGCCGGTAAGGGTGAGGAGTTGGTTTTCGGAGGATGTTAGCAAATGGCGTTACTCCCGGTAGGCATTCTCAGCCCAGTACTTTGGCCTGCAGCTCATCACGCGTCAGCCCGTGTGCTTCCGCCACGGCCGAAAGAATGGCAGCTAGAGTACCGATACGGAGGGGATCATGCAGGGGAACGGTGACATGGTGTTGCGCCGGCGAATCGCAAGTCAGACGCACATGGTTGCCCGTTTGCCGGGTGGCCTCGTAACCCAGCTTTCCCAGGGCACGCACCAATTGCGCCCCGGTTAAATCGCGCGGCAATCGCACGCCCGCTCCTAGGCCACCAACAACTCTTCGCGAATGAAGTGAAGCCTGATGACCTTGGGAGATTTGCCTTCGTCGAAGTGGCAATGCACGGCGTCCTGCACGGCCAGACGCAATTCGGCTTCGGTATCGGCTTCGGTGAAGATGGACTCACCCAAGGCGCGGGCGGTGAGGCCCCCTTCAGGCGCTTGCTCGACGACAAAGACAATTTCGTTCATTTCAACATCTCCTGGCCTGTGTGACGCCGGTGCGGGCTGAACCGGCTTTCCGGCAGTCAGTCCATGGCTACCAAATTGGACAAAGTATGCATCGAATTGGCGGAACGCGGCATGTGTCCCCAGAGTTTAGCTTGCGGGTATTCAATCAACGAACAAGCGGGCAAATCGCCCTTGCCATTGCGGCGCATAACCAGCACACCGCCCTCGGGATTGGCGAACCCCGAAATCCACTTCAGGTATTCATCACGCCAGCCTTCCTTCCATTCGATGAGCTGATGCTCTTTCATGGGCGGCGGATTCGGCTGCAGCGGGAAAAGCGTCGAATGTGGGGGGCTTTGAGCATTGTGGGGTGGATTCTAGAACGCAATGGGCCGTGTGAAAGCGCCACCCTTTTCAATCGACATGGCCGGAAGCCGTTGGTGGATGCGGTTCTAAGCCTTTCCAACTGGAAAGAATGGCTCTGGGAGCGGCTCTCAGACAGACCCCTAAAATCAAAAGATACTGATTCAATTCCTGGCTGTCGTGATCAGCATAGTGCCGAAACCCGTTAAGGTTTCATTCGGCAACCATCGAATCACCAGGGTCAATCTGCTCCCCCATGTTTCAATCCGCGCCCGCTCGCTCGTGCGTACCCAGTATGGACGTTTCAATCCGCGCACGGCCCTGCGGGTGTTGACGATCGCCAGCACGCAGTCCTCTTGTTCGATGCGGCAGGCGATGTCTTTCCACGGCGTAGCAATATTCCAGTCTGCCGGAAGCTCTACCTTCACTCGATCCAATTGACGAAAGAGAAAGTCCGGGTCGTCAATGATCTCGCGCACGCCCTCGATGCCGTCAAGCCCTTTCGATTTGTCAAAGTATTCGGTCTTGGTCAAGGCCGGTTGCGTGGCCGTGCAAAACACGACTGTGACTCCGTAATGCTGTGTCAACAGCTTTAGAGCATCCAGAATCGGTTGCAAGAACTCGGGCGGTAATTGCTGCGCTTCGTCCAGCACGATGACGCTGTTCACCAATCGATGCAGTTTCCGGCAACGCGAAGTCTTTGCTGCGAACAGCGATTCAAACAGCTGCACGTTGGTGGTGACGATCAGCGGCGCGTCCCAATTTTCGGCAGCCAGCCTGCTGCGCGCGGTTTCCTTGACGGCATCGCTTTCCGCTTGACTGTGATGCTCAACGAGAACCTCGTCACCCAATGCGGAGAAGGCCTTGCGGAATTGGTCTGCGGTCTGCTCGATGATGCTTGTGTAGGGGATCGCGTAGACAATGCGGCGCTTTTCGTGCAGTTGAGCGTGACGCAACGCGAAGGCCAGACTGGACAGCGTTTTCCCACCACCGGTAGGCACCGTAAGCGTAAAAAACCCGGGGGACAACTCGGCCTTATGGCGGCATTGCCGGAGAATGTCCGCTCGCAACCCATTGACGGCGGTGGCGGGGGACTCCGCCGCTTTCGCGGCCATGAACGCATCGAAGATTTCGAGCATTCGAAAGATCGCCGGGAAACCCTGGCGATGCGCTGCCTTAGCTGCATCAAAGTGCGCTTCAGTATCCAAAAAATCCGCGTCGACCAGACAGGAGAACATCAGACGCACCCACAGCGCGAATCCCTTGGCACCACCTGGGATGTCAATCAAGCTGGGTTTGAAGTCGCCCGGATCGAGAATTGATTGCGGCGGCTTGGCGGCAAGCGCCTCGCCTAGCTCCATTGCGGAATCGGATTCCGCCAAACGTTCCTTCAAACCGCCATGCCAGTCATACAAGCCCGCATGGTGGCTAGCGATCAAATAGGCCAGTATGCGGGCCGCCAACTCACCTTTATTGCCGTGCGATTCCTTGAACGTCTGTAGCGCCCACAGCGCACCCGCGATCGAATGTGTTTTCTCACGCCCCGAAACACGGCCTTCGATGTGCGCGTTTTCGTCATTTGAGATGGCTAGGTAGCGCTGGAAGCCGGGGCGGTATTTCCCCAAATCGTGCCAAAGACCAGCGAGGTAGGCCCAGTCCATCGCGGCACTTGCCTCTCCCATCGGCTGCGCAAACTCGCGCGCCCGCTTCGCCACCTGATTCAAGTGGGTTGCCAGCAAATGACCACCAGAGTGGGCGAGAGGCTCGATTGCCTGCATATTGGGTCGGTTTAGGGATACTAAGGGTAGTATCTCTGCGGAGCATAGGGCGGTACAGGCCCACCAGATGAACCTGCCGCATCAATCCAATAAGTATTTCGCTGCCATCACTTTTACCTGCGCCGCAACCTGCTTTTTCAAATCAGCCGGCCCGAGCACCTCGCAATGCCCACCATGCTTCAAGATGTCCATGATCAGTTCACGGTGGTCGGTATAGGGGATGCGCAACAGGTAGCTGCCATCGTTACGCCATTCTCCCCGCTGTTTCGGATGCCAATCCTCATGGGCCACCCAGCGTGCGCGCTCCGGTGTAAACAGCAGACGCGCCCAAACTACACGGCGTCCGGAAAATATGCCGTAGCCCGGTGCGAATATGGAATCCAGCTTTGTATCCGGCACCTCCTTGGCTTTTGCGTCAAGCATATGCGCTTCGCGGATCGCATCCAGGGCGAAGTTGCGCAAGCCCTTTCGCAGATGGCACCAGGCATCCAGATGCCAGTTACCGCGGTAACGTACCATGCGCAGCGGCGACACTTCGCGCTCGGTCTTCTGGCCGCCGCCGCGCGCCTCGTACTTCAAAGACAGGCGCCTGCGCCGCACCAGGGCTGTGCCCACGCGCTGAAAGTGGGCGGGCTGCACGGCACGCTGGGCCAGACCAATGATGCGCACGCGGTGGCGCATTTGTTCGGCTTCATCGTTTTCGCCACCCTCCAGAAGCAGGTTGAGCCGCTCCATCAGCGGGGCGAGATGCGGCGTCAGCACGTCTCCCGCATCAAGGCTCCCAAGCAAGTGCTGCATGGTCAAAAGTGCGTGGATCTCTGCCGACGAGAACCACATACTGGGGAGTTGGTGCGGTTGCGCGGTTTGATTGGAGTCCTCGACTAGTTGATACCCTCCGGCGTCCCGATTCCACTCCATGGGCGCACGCATCCTGTCGCACAAATAATCCAGATCGCGTTTGAGTGTGGAACGCGAAACCTCAAGTTCGGCCAACAGTGAGGCAAAGCTAACCATCTTGCGCTGGCGCAGCAATTCGTCAATTTTGTGGAGGCGTTCGGTCTGATTCACATGGCACCTGGGATTCATGGGAACCCTGGAACCATATTACGCGACTTACCTCTGGAGAGGAAGTTGCCCAAGAATGGCTCCTGGAGCTATTCTCCGGCAGATGCCCTTTTCCGCCTAAATCGTGATGCTGCCCACGCTGGCGCCACCGCACACATAGAGCACCTGGCCGGTGACAAAACTTGCGTCGGGCGCAATGAAAAAATCGACCGCGCGCGCCACATCGTCCGGCGTGCCGAGGCGCTGCACCGGGATCGCCATCGCCAGCTTGGCTTCGCGCTCGCTCTCGGCCGGCACCACTTCATGGAACATTTCAGTGCCACGAATCGGCCCTGGCGCCACCACGTTCACGGTGAGGCCGGCGGGTGCCCGTTCCAGCGCCC
>SXGR01024266.1_pt1 | contig 12363 bp, 10 predicted proteins | sample 3174711 | NCBI WGS metagenome assembly SXGR01 (sample SAMN11356860, study PRJNA531348) | freshwater metagenome | isolation source: freshwater sample F1-60 | place: China: Fuxian Lake, Yuxi | collected 2017-12-25
CATATCCACTGGCATATGCCATTGCCTTTAAATCTGGCAAGTTTAGAAACATACTTCTGGTGTTAGTTATTGCACCTTTCTTTACATCTTTTTTGCTTAGAACTATTGCTTGGACTCAAATCTTGGCCGACTCTGGACCAGTTGTTTCGGCGATAAAAGTTATACCCTTTATAGATGAAACTTTTAGGATTAATAACACCTCTACCGCGGTAGTTATTGGTTTGGCTTATAACTTCCTACCATTTATGACCTTGCCGCTATATGCAAGTCTTGAACGAATTGATCCAAGAACCCTTGAGGCGTCAGGGGATCTATATGCAAATGGGTTAACAACATTTAGAAAAGTAACTTTGCCACTATCTATGCCAGGTGTTGTCGCTGGCACATTATTAACCTTTATTCCAGCAGCTGGTGATTATGTGAACGCAGCGATTTTAGGTAATCCAAACACCAAAATGATTGGTAATGTTATTGAATCTAGATTTTTTGCGGTGGTAGATTACCCAACCGCTGCTGCACTCTCCTTTACTTTAATGGCAACAATTTTGATTCTAGTAACTTTATATATCCGCAAATCTGGAACGGATGAGTTAGTATGACAAAAATTGCCGCACCAAGACCATCACTTAGTCATCGTGCTTCTCGCTGGTTTGCTAGAAACTTAATTCGTATTTATGCCGGAGTTGCATTTTTCTATTTGTTTATCCCAGTTGCCTATACATTTGCCTTTTCATTTAATGATGCCGGTAAAAGCAATCTTGTGTGGCAAGGCTTTACCTTAGATAATTGGAAAAATCCATGCGGTGCTCCGCAAGTATGTGAGTCAGTTGTTAACTCACTTCAAATTGGGGTTATTTCAACGGTGCTCGCAACGATATTGGGGACAATGATCGCATTTGCACTAGGCCGACATAAGTTTAGGGGAAGAAAAACTACCAACCTTTTAATCTTTCTACCGATGGCAACACCTGAGGTAGTACTTGGTGCATCTTTGCTGGCCATGTTCTTAAATCTTCGGATTAATCCAGGATTTTGGACAGTAGTTATTGCGCACGTAATGTTTTGTATTTCATTTGTTGTGGTGACTGTGAAAGCTCGAATTGCATCGCTAGATCCTCGTCTTGAACAAGCTGCGATGGATTTATACGCAAATGAGAGAGAGACATTTAGATATGTCACCTTGCCATTAGTAATGCCAGGTATTGCAGGAGCTGCTTTGCTTGCCTTTTCCTTATCCTTTGATGATTTTATTATTACAAACTTTAACTCCGGAATTGTCTCTACATTTCCTAAGTTTGTTTATGTGTCAGCTGCCCGTGGTATCCCGGCCCAGGCGAATGTGATTGGAACTGCGATGTTCTTTATCGCACTTATTATTGTAATTGTTGGTCAGATTGTTAGTAAGCAAAGAAGAAGATCTTAAATTAAATTACTTTCTCTTACTTGACCCATCTTTAGCAAAGTATAAAATCACAAGAATCGCAAGGCCGGTAAGAATCGCTTCCATAATCCTTTAAACTCCCGTTTCTAACTCAATTTAAAATATTTGGTATTTATCAATATTATCAAACTCTCCTTAAAGATATTACTTTCACCTTCTGAATAACTCATATACACTTTATATATGACCAATATCGGCAATATGTATGGGCCGGACTTCACATTTTTAGGGATTCCAAGATGTGATCTAGATAAGCCGTTTATTTAGTTTTATATCCATACATATTAGGGCTATGTATGAACCTTCTAGATTTCTAGAATTAGCAATAATCTACAATCAAGGACTGACATTTCCTAGATATTGAACGGATTCAGGTCAGATGTGGGCTATCACCCCTTGTTATAACTAAATTAACATTTACAATATGTAGGATGAATAAGAGACTAATTGCATTCTTATCAATACTTTCACTCTCATTATCCCTAACCATAATCCCAGTGAACGCTGCGGCCAAAGCAGGTGCTAAATGTAAAAAAGTTGGTATCAAGAGTGTAGTTAACAATAAATCTTACGTATGCACTAAGTCTGGAAAAAAACTCTTATGGTCAGAATCCAAAAACAGACAATCATCTCCTGGCCTACCGGCAGCAGGATTTGAAACTAATACAACTTACTCAACCGATATTGGCTATGACCACGAATTTGTCAGTCCAACCGCCATTGATCCAGGAACTCCTCTTGAATGGAAAGAGATGGAAAGCCAATATTCAGGACAAAGATTAGGTTTTAGAATTAAGAAATACCAACTTGGTCAACAGCGTCCAAAATCTTCAGTAACAAGTAAATCTGAGTTACTCAGTGTAGATGCATGCAAAATGCCAGATAGATCAGGAGATGATTTCCTAAGAGCTTTTCCTTCATCAGGACGTGAACAATTCGTGGTTGGAAGAGGTGCTTACCCTAAACCAAAGGTAACTATTCAAGTAATACCAATTTTTGCAGAAGATACCGCTAAGCCAACACGGACTCCTGAAGAAGAGTATGGTAAATATTTTAACTTTATGAAAAACTGGATTGAATATTCTTCCGATGTACCTAGTGAAGTTTTAATTCGATATCCAGATAAGTACTTATCATTTTCAAAAAAACTAAAGCCATATGAAATTTCACATAAAATGGAAAGACCGCACCCAACTTTAGCTAACGATATTTTAGCTGAGGTTGACTCTCAAATTAATTTCTCTGGTGCGCAAATGGTGGTGGTTGTGGTTCCAGGTGGAACTCCGCTAGATGTGATTCAACAAGGTCCACTTGGTGATTTCTTCACTCAAGAAGGAACCATTTATGCTGGCTCTTCTGTTTATCCTGATACTTATGCAAACCCACTTCGACTTCAATATGCCGGATTAGCACACCCATATTGGTGGATTCATGAATTCTTCCATCTTGGTATTCCCCTTGATGATCACTACGGTGATCAAAGACTTAGTGTTGATTCAGAGTATGGACTGGGTTGGTGGACGCTAATGACTCCAGGCGGAGGAGATTTGTCAATTTGGGAGAAATGGATTTTGGGTTATATTGCAGATTCCCAAGTTAGATGCGCTAATCAGTCAAATACATCCATACATTGGCTTGCACCCTCTGGCGTTAAGACTTCCGAGGACAAAGCTCTAGTGATTCCTTTGAGTCAAACTAAAGTAATTGTAATCGAGTCAATACGAGCTGCTGGCATGTATTACAAATGGCCAAAAAATACATGGGGTGCACTAACTTATGTAGTAGATGTTACTAAAGAGGTACATGGTTATGGAATGAAATTGATTTTGCCGCAAAATAGGTCTGCAGGAGAAATTCCCTACAGATTAGCCGAAGCCCCTTTGCGCATCGGCGAGAGTGTCATTTATGAAGGAGTAAAAATTTCAATTATTGAGTCGGGGAATTTCGGTGATGTAATTGAAATTGAGAAAGTTAGCTGAATAAACTATGATAAAAAACTTATGACCAATATCGGCAATATGTATGGGCCGGACTTCACATTTTTAGGGATTCCAAGATGTGATCTAGATAAGCCTGAAACATTCAAAGGCGCTGATGTAATTATTGTTGGAGCTCCAATTGATAGCGGGACCTCCCACAGATCTGGAGCCAAGATGGGTCCACAAGCCATTCGTATGGGAGATTACTTACCGCACGATGGCTCCCGGCCACACCTTGCTCTTCGCACCGATGCATTACAAAAGCTAAAGATATTTGATGCCGGTGATTTATTAATGCCGGGTGGAGATCTAGTGAAATCACTAAAAGTTTTAGAAAATGCTACTGAGAAAATAGCAAAGGCAGGTGCCATTGCAGTAGTTCTTGGTGGTGATCATTCTGTTGCATCTGCGGATGTAACTGGTATTGCTAATCATTTGGGTAAAGGTAAAGTTTCCATGATTCACTTTGATGCCCATGCCGATACTGGTGAAGATCACTTTGGCGCATTAGTTGGACATGGCACACCAATGCGCAGATTAATTGAATCTGGCGCGGTAAGAGGTGATCGGTTTTTGCAATTAGGACTTCGCGGATATTGGCCAGATGATGCCACATTTAAATGGATGGCAAGTAAAGGTATGAAATCCTATGAGATGACTGAGATTCATCATCGAGGTATGAAAGCTGTATTAGATGAATCATTTGAAATTCTTACTAATGATTGTGATGGCGTATTTTTGTCGGTAGATATTGATGTGGTTGATCCTGGTATGGCCCCTGGAACTGGCACACCAGAGCCAGGTGGCATGACAAGTAGAGAGTTACTTGAGGCGGTAAGAAGAATTTGCTTGGAGTTACCAATTGTTGGCATTGATGTAGTTGAGGTTGCCCCTGCCTATGACAGCAGTGATATCACGGCGATTTTAGCGAATCGAGTTGTTCTAGAGGCGCTAAGTGCGATTTCATTTAAAAAATTAGGTGGAAAATACTCATCTACTAGAAATATCTTAGATCGAGATTAATTATTTGATGGAGGCTATTGCTTCATCTAATACTGCAAGTCCATCTTTTAACAACTCTTCATCAATTATAAGTGGTGGTAGCAATCTAATTACATTTGCATAGGTTCCAGCAGAAAGAATCAATACGCCTTTGCCAATACAATATTTAATGATCGCAGCTTGAGCCTCAGCATTAGGTTCATCAGTGCCAGGCTTGATTAATTCAATCGCTTGCATTGCTCCGCGCCCTCTAACCTCGCCAATAATTGAGTACTTCTTAGCCATTTGATTTAGCGCATCAGAGATAATCTTTCCAAGCTTTTTTGCCCGCTCAGCTAGATTCTCTGTTTCGATAATTTTAATTGCACCAAGGGCCGCAGCACAGGCAACTGGATTTCCACCATAGGTACCACCTAAACCACTTAGGTGAATTGAATCCATAATTTCAGCTCGACCTGTCACGCCAGCAAGTGGCAAGCCAGCAGCGATTCCTTTGGCAGTGACAATTAGATCTGGCACAACTGATTCATCCTGGCAGGCAAACATATCTCCAGTTCTGGCAAACCCGGTTTGGACCTCATCTGCAACAAAAACAATTCCATTATCTTTACAGAATTTAGCAAGACCAGGCAGAAAGCCCTTACATGGAACAATAAATCCACCCTCACCAAGAATCGGTTCGATCACAATGCAAGCAATATTGTTTGCACCGATCTCCTTCTCCATTTTATGAATTACCATCGATAACATAGAGCTTTCACAAGGTTTAGTGCAGGCACTACAGCGATATGGATAAGCCATCGGCATTCGATATACCTCAGGAGCAAATGGTCCAAACCCATCCTTGTAAGGCATATTTTTTGCCGTCATTGCCATAGTCAAGTTAGTTCTGCCATGGTAACCATGTTCAAAAACAACAACTGCAGATCGCTTAGTAAATTTACGAGCGATTTTTACAGCATTTTCAACCGCCTCAGCACCTGAGTTGAAGAGAGCTGACTTTTTCTTATGATCACCTGGGGTTAACCGATTTAGTGCTTCGCAAACTTCGACATAACCGGTGTATGGCACAACCATAAAACAGGTATGAGTAAATGCATCAATTTGATTCTTAACATTTTCAATAACTTTTCCAGCTGAATGGCCCACATTTAATACTGCAATGCCAGCACCTAAATCTAAGATTGAGTTTCCATCAACATCTAAAATAATTGCACCCTCGGCGCGATCAATAAAAACTGGAAACGCTGTGCCAAGTGAGGCAGAGACAGCTTCGGCACGACGCTTAATTAACTCAGCAGATTTTGGTCCAGGAATAGCTGTTACCAAGTTACGTTTTTGTTCAATTGTGGTTTTAGCCCCGGAATACATGCTCAAATTCTATCTGAAGTTTTTCATCTTCACCTCCCAGTTAAGATAGGCGCATGCGGGAAATCGTGATTTTGGGCTCAACTGGATCAATTGGTGTGCAAGCACTAGAAATAGTTGCTGCCCATCCCGATAAATTTAGAGTTATTGCAATGAGTGCTGGTCGGAAAAATCCAACACTATTAATGGAGCAGGCAAAAAAGTTTAATATTCCGATAGTTGGCAGTATGGCACCGGCTCCAAAAGTTGATGGCGTAACAGTAATTGAAGGTGATGCTTCTTCAATCGAGATTGCAGCAATTCCTTGCGATATCGTCTTAAATGGCATAACTGGTTCGATTGGCTTAGGACCAACTCTTTCAGCTCTATCAGTTGGCAATAAGGTTGCGTTAGCTAATAAGGAATCCCTAGTTGCTGGCGGGGATTTAGTTATGAAATATGGCAGCGATAAATTAATTCCAGTTGACTCAGAGCACTCAGCAATCTTTCAAGCCCTCCTGGCCGGTAAGGCAAGTGATGTTAAGAAATTAATTTTGACGGCAAGTGGTGGACCATTTAGAGATCGACAAGATTTAAGTGAGGTCAGTGTGGCCGATGCACTCAATCATCCAACCTGGTCGATGGGTGAGGTCGTCACTATTAATTCAGCTACCCTATTAAATAAAGGATTAGAAATAATTGAAGCGCATTATCTTTTTGACCTACCTTATGAGGCAATAGAGGCAGTGATTCATCCGCAATCTGTGGTGCACTCATTTGTGGAATTTATTGATGGTTCAACCATCGCGCAAGCATCACCACCTAATATGAAGGGGCCAATTGCTTACGCGCTGTCATATCCAGAACGTGTAAGTAAAGCATGTGCACCTATTGATTGGAGTAAGGCTAGTAAATGGGAGTTCATGCCAATTGATATTAAAAAGTATCCAGCAATTGAATTAGCTAAAAGGTGTGGCCAAGCAGGTGGCGGATTACCAGCGGTATATAACGCTGCAAATGAGGTGGCAGTTTCTGCATTTTTAGCAGAAAAAATAAAGTTCCCAGCAATTATCCAGACGGTAGCGCGCGTAGTAGATGCCTTATCAAGTAATACACCAGTTACAATAAGAGATATTGCCGATGTCAGTGCTATCGAGCAAAGTGCGCGCATTAAAGCAGATGAGTTTATTAAGGGGATAAGTGCATGACCATTATTGGTGTTCTAGCCTTTGTGCTTGCCTTATTAATTTCGGTAATGATTCATGAGGCTGGGCATTACTTAACTGCTAAAAAGTTTGGCATGAAGGTAACTGAGTTTTTTATAGGGTTTGGTAAAAAATTATGGTCCACCCAGCGAGGTGAAACTGAGTTCGGCATTAAAGCAGTACCAGCTGGTGGCTACTGTCGAATTGTTGGCATGTCGCCACGAGAGGAGTTGGCAGATGCAGATCAGAGCAGGGCATTTGTTAAGGCCGGAGTTGGTCAGCGCTTAATTGTTCTAGGTGCTGGGTCATTCTTGCACTTTGTTATTGGATTTGTTTTATTACTCACGCTGTTCTCATCAGTTGGCGTAACCTCAGTAACCAATACAGTTGAGGCAGTTAGTGATTGCATTCCAAAGGTAGCCAATGAAGCTTGTACCTCAAGATCAACACCATCTCCTGCCAAAGATGTTGGTATTTTAGCCGGTGATAAAATCACTAAAGTAAATGGCATCTCTTACTCTGAATGGGTAGATGTAGTGACAATCATTAGAGCTTCTGCCGGTGAGCAATTAGAAATAACCATTGAGCGCAATGGAATGCCAATAAATGTTTTAATAACTCCAGCAAGTAGAGAATTAGATGGTAAAAGTGTTGGCGTAATCGGGGTAGTAAATACCATTGGGACTATTACTTATGGCCCAATAGAGGCAGGTGCTAAAGCAACTAAATACACCGGTGAAATTTTAGGAAATAGTTTGACCGCTCTTTTTACCTTACCGGCCAAAATACCAGATTTAGTCCGACAGACATTTGGTGGCGAAAAACGTGATGCCGAAGGATTAGTTGGTGTAGTTGGCGTAGCTAGAGTAAGTGGTGAAACAGCTGAAACTGATAAATTAACTACCAGAGAGAAAGTAGCCACCTTCTTATTAATAATTGCTTCATTAAATCTTTTCGTAGGCATGTTTAATTTACTGCCACTTCTGCCATTAGATGGTGGTCATATGGCAGTTGCAGTTGCAGATGGCATCAGAAACTTAAATGCCAAGCGAAGAGGAGTGTCAAAACCGGCACCATTTGATGTCGAAAGATTGGCGCCAATCACTATGGTGGTCTTCATATTCATGGCTGGTTTATCACTATTGCTGCTCACCGCTGATATCTTCAACCCGATTAGACTTAATTTCTAGGTAAGGTTTACCCATGGTTGATTTAGGGATTCCATCAGCGCCACCACCAACTTTGGCTCCCCGTCGAAAAACTAGGCAATTAAAGGTTGGTTCAGTTTTAGTAGGTGGCGATGCTCCAGTTTCAGTGCAATCTATGTGCACAACCTTAACCGCTGATGTGAATTCAACTTTGCAACAGATTGCAGAGTTAACTGCCTCTGGCTGCCAAATTGTTCGAGTAGCTGTGCCAAGCCAAGATGATGCTGATGCACTCTCACAAATTGCAAAAAAGTCACAGATACCAGTAATTGCCGATATTCACTTTCAACCAAAATATATCTTTGCCGCAATTGATGCTGGCTGTGCTGCGGTTCGAGTAAATCCTGGAAATATAAAGCAGTTTGATGACAAGGTTAAAGAGGTCGCAAAGGCGGCCAAAGATGCGGGCATTCCAATTCGAATTGGCGTCAATGCTGGTTCATTAGATCCAAGATTGTTAGCAAAGTATGGCAAGGCAACACCAGAGGCGTTAGCTGAATCAGCGCTATGGGAGGCCTCATTATTTGAAGAGCATGGCTTTAGTGATATCAAGATTTCGGTAAAACATCATGATCCAGTAACTATGGTTAAGGCATATCGATTATTAGCTGCTAAGTGTGATTACCCATTGCACTTAGGGGTTACTGAGGCCGGACCTATTTTCCAAGGAACTATAAAGTCTGCAACTGCATTTGGAATTTTACTAGCTGAAGGAATTGGCGACACAATTCGAGTCTCCCTATCAGCGCCACCAGTTGAAGAGGTTAAAGTTGGAATTTCAATTTTAGAATCGTTAAATTTACGACAACGTAAATTAGAAATAGTTTCATGTCCTTCATGCGGTAGAGCACAGGTTGATGTTTACTCATTAGCTGAGAAGGTACAAGCGGGATTACAAGGAATGACAGTGCCACTTCGGGTAGCGGTTATGGGATGTGTTGTTAATGGACCAGGTGAAGCACGCGAGGCAGATCTTGGTGTGGCATCTGGAAATGGCAAGGGTCAGATATTTGTAAAAGGTGAGGTTATTAAAACCGTACCGGAGGCACAAATAGTTGAGACGCTCATTGAAGAGGCGATGCGCCTTGGAGAAGAAATGGAGGCCGCTGGAGTGGCATCAGGTCAACCGACTGTTGCAGTTCAGTAGATAGGCTTTACCTATGTTACGGATGTCGACTCTTTTGTTGCGCACATTGCGTGATGACCCAGCAGATGCCGAGGTCGCATCCCATAAATTATTAGTAAGAGCAGGATTTGTTAGAAGGGTGGCAGCTGGTATTTACTCCTGGCTACCGCTTGGGTATCGTACATATCGCAAGATCGAAAATATAATTAGGCAAGAGATGGATGCAGCAGGTTTTCAAGAGGTTCACTTTCCAGCCCTGCTACCAAAAGATCCATACGAAGCAACAAATCGATGGGCAGAGTACGGTCCAGATTTATTTAGATTACAAGATCGAAAGAAAAATGATTATTTATTAGGCCCAACTCATGAAGAGATGTTTACCTTAATGGTTAAGGGGGAGTTCTCTTCCTATAAAGATCTGCCATTATCAATTTATCAAATACAAACTAAGTTTCGAGATGAGCCTCGGCCACGAAGTGGAATTATTCGAGGGCGAGAGTTTGTAATGAAAGATTCATATAGTTTTGATGTGGATGATGCCGGCCTTGAAGTCTCTTACCAAAAGCATCGTGATGCGTATATCAAGACCTTTGATCGATTAGGTTTAAAGTACAACATAGTCTCTGCGGTAAGTGGAGCTATGGGCGGATCAAAGTCTGAGGAGTTTTTAGCGCCATGCCCAACTGGGGAAGATACCTACGTCTTATGTAACTCATGTGGTTACGCTGCAAATGTTGAGGCGATGGTTACCAAAGTAGATACCTTTACCGGTGAAAAGGTGGGGGCAATTGAAGTTTTAGATACACCAAACACGCCAACTATTGATTCATTAGTTGAATTGTTTAATACAAAGTACTCAGCAAATATCTCAGCTGCTAATACTTTAAAAAATGTATTGATCATGGCAGATGAAAAACCAATCTCAGTATTGGTGCCAGGAGATCGAGAGGTTGATTTAAAGCGATTGGGCGCTAACTTATCTGGTGTGAAGGATTTAAGATTATTTGAAGATGCAGATTTTGCTAAGTATCCAAAGTTGGTTAAAGGCTATGTTGGACCACAGGATGCAAAAGAGTTGGGTTTAAAACTTTATGCAGATCCTAGAGTTAACGAAGGCTCACACTGGATAACTGGAGCAAATAAAAAAGATAAGCACGCTAAAAATGTTACCTGTGGTCGAGATTTTAATGTTGAGCAGTATGTAGAGGCAGCAGAGGTTAATGCTGGAGATAATTGTCCAAAGTGCGCCAAGCCAGTGATTATTGATCGAGCGATTGAGATTGGTCATATATTTCAATTAGGGCAAAAGTATGCAAAAAGTTTAGGGCTGAGCGTATTAGATAAAGAAGGTAAACCAGTTGTCGTAACTATGGGTTCATATGGAATTGGAGTTTCTAGAGCGGTGGCTGCAATTGCTGAGCAAACTTATGATGAGCTTGGCCTATGTTGGCCTGCTCAAATTGCACCAGCTGATGTGCATATCGTTGCCACTGGCAAAGAGGATAAACCATTTGAGGTTGCCGAGCAGATTGCAAAGGATTTAGAGGCAAAAGGGCTTGAGGTTTTATTAGATGACCGCCGCGAGGCAAGTGCTGGTGTTAAATTCAAAGATGCTGAGTTAATTGGAATTTCAAAGATAATTATTGTTGGAAAATCATTAGCAGATGGCAAGGTTGAGGTCAGGGATAGAAAGAGTGCCGATAAGCAAGAGGTTGTACTTGCTGATGTTGTTAAACATTTAGTAAAGTAAAAAAAGTTTAAATGAGTGTAGAGATTGCAATTTTTCTGGCAATTGCCTCAGGCTTTGCTGGCTTTGTTGATGCTATAGCTGGTGGCGGTGGATTAATACAATTACCATCTTTAATAATAGCTCTTCCAAACAAAGAGCTACCGTTAATTTTAGGAACCAATAAAGTGCCATCTATTTTTGGCACGACCGCAGCTGCTCGTAATTACTTTAAAAATATAAAGCCAGATATCCCACTTACCTTAACTATGATGTTTCCAGCTTTTATCGGCTCCATGGCTGGGGCAGCATTAGCTGCATCTATTCCAGTAGGTTTCTTTCGGCCATTTATAGTTTTATTATTAATTTTGGTAGCAACCTATACCTGGCGCAAACCTGATTTAGGGATAGATGAAAATTTAAAGTTCACCCATAAAAAGCGATTGCTTATTGCGGCATTAATTGGTTTTTTGATTGGATTCTATGATGGCATTTTTGGACCTGGCACTGGGACATTTCTCGTCTTCTTTCTAGTTTCAGTTATTGGATATGCATTTCTAAAAGCATCAGGCACAGCCAAATTAGTAAATATTGCAACTAATGCTGGAGCAATATTGAGTTTTCAACTTACTGGGCATATCTGGTGGCAGCTTGGCTTGTTACTGGCCTTTGCAAATGTAAGTGGCGCAATTATCGGCTCTCGCATGGCAATTAGAGGTGGATCAGTTTTGGTAAGAAAGGTGTTTTTAGGGGTTACATTTCTGCTGATCACTCGCGTTGCTTGGGATACTTTTATAAGTTAAACTTGGACTACAACTTAATATTGAAGTAAGGAAAAAATGGGTAAAAAAGAAGAGATCTCAGCGGTGATTACTCCCGCATTAACCTCACTTGGCTTTTATTTAGAGGATTTAAATATTACATCCGCCGGCCGGCGAAGTTTATTAACTGTAATTGTGGATGGGGATAAACATCTATCTTTAGATGAGGTAACTGTTGCTACTAAAGCAATCAGTGAGATTGTAGAAAATATTCCATCCCTAGGATCTACCCCCTTTACCTTAGAGGTTACCTCGCCAGGTGTTGATCGGCCGTTAACTAAAGCCAGGCATTGGCGAAAAAATATTGATCGGTTAGTCAAGGTAATTGCGATAGATGGCAGTCAAATTTTAGGTCGGATCAAATCTGCAAGTGAAGAATCTGCAACAGTAGATGAACACAATATTAAGTACTTAGATATTAAACGAGCCACACTTGAAGTTGAGTTTAAGTCAGGCAAAAAATGAGTGTTGATGTTGAAGCACTTAAAATTTTGGCACAAGAAAAAAA